>ENA-UPSA01000415-UPSA01000415.1-bioreactor-metagenome-genome-assembly--contig:-NODE-415-length-63653-cov-25.982720_pt1 | contig 63653 bp, 60 predicted proteins | sample MGYA00238183_ERZ773288 | MGnify/ENA primary metagenome ERZ773288 (study PRJEB29028, sample SAMN07631243) | bioreactor metagenome | isolation source: Switchgrass digestor | place: USA: Dartmouth... | reverse complement strand
TCATATGATTTTGTCTATGATGAATATTACAATTGCGTACTTTGTCCCCATAACCAGGTCTTACCGTATGTCACTACTACAAGAGAAGGGTACCGTCAATTCAAAAGCAACCCTGAGATTTGCAGATCCTGTCCAGATATAGCTTGTTGCACATCAAGCAGTAATCACCAAAAGATAGTGCAAAAGCACATTTGGGCTGAGTACGTAGAATTGGCAGAGGATTTTCGTCATACTCCGAAAGGGAAAGCAACATACAATCTTCGGGGAGAAACAATAGAGAGAGTTTTCGCTGATGCAAAAGAGAAACATGGCATGCGATACACGAATCATCGAGGCTTAGCCCGAGTAACGAATTGGGTTAGGCTTAAGTTTGCTGCCATGAATCTGAAGAAGCTGGCGATGTGGGCATTCAGGGATTGCTTATCCCTTTCATTTTTCTTATGTTTAGTCATGAAAATGATCAAGGGTACTATTTCTAAGATGAAACAGTACCCTTGTTTTTCGACAGTCTGACCGGGAGAGTTTCTCCCGGTTTTCCTTATTGTTACAAACAGATTATGGTAAAGACGATCCCAAATACTGCACCCACTAAAACTTCAACTGGGGTGTGACCGAGTAGTTCCTTTAATCTTTCTGGGTTAAAGTCCTTTTTATAAATATCATCGAGAATGCGATTGAGCACTTGTGCCTGTTTTCCGGCTGCACGGCGGACACCCGCTGCGTCGTACATCACGACTAAGGCAAACGCAGCTGCAAGAGCAAAAAGCGGTGTGTCCCACCCATTAACCAGCCCAACACCAGTAGCTAGTGAACTGACAAAAGTCGAGTGAGAACTAGGCATACCACCAGTCCCTACCAAGCGGCTAAAGTTGATTCTTTTCTCTTTGACAGCAAAAATTACCGTTTTAGATACCTGAGCAATTGCCCAAGCAATAATTGCGGTCATAAGCACCGAGTTTTGCTTGATCTGGTAGAAAAAACCTGCTATTGCTATCTCCTCCTTGTACGCATGAATTATCTTTCACTTGAATACGATTAACTAGCATCTAAGGGGGGATTGTTCTGCATAACTTCTGGCCATTACTTATAATCTTTACTCTTGGTCTGTTGAGCAAGAATAACCTTATCGCCGCAGCTGCTGGCATTGTCTTGGTTTTAGGTTTATTGAACCTGCAAATGTTCTATCCGATCTTGGAAAAACGTGGTATAGAACTAGGGTTATTATTTCTCACGATTGCTCTCTTGGTTCCCTTCGCCACTGGTAAAGTATCAGCTGCAGATCTTTACAAATGCCTTACTTCCACCTTGGGTTTGTGTGCAATTATTGGTGGTTTAGTAGGTTCTTATCTTAATGCTCAAGGTATTGATTTAATCGCGTTAAAACCAGAAATCATCCCTGGGATTTTATTAGGAATTGTCATTTGTGTTTCTTTTTTTGGTGGTGTATCTGTTGGTCCGGTAATGGCTGCAGGTATTACAGCCATCTTATGGTCACTTCTGAGCCACTAATTCTTTAAGTGTTTGCACAAAAGCATCAACTTGTTCTGTAGTATTGCTCCAGCCCAGGCTTACTCTTATCGTCCGTTTAATTTCCTCAGGAGGTACTCGCATTGCCTGGAGAACATGAGATGGATTGTGCTGTTGGCAAGCTGAGGCGCTGGAACAGCAAAAGCCACGTAAATCTAAGTCCAAGACTAAGTTAGAACCACAGTATCCAGGCACGCTGAAACAACAGATGTTAGGCAACCGCCCATGAGGATCTCCATAGAACTTGATGCCATGAATACGAGCTAACTGCATTTGCAAATAGTCGCGCAAAGCACGTAGTTGATCTACATAGGGCAACCGCTTACTCGTTAGGCTGGCAGCCATCCCAAGCCCCGCAATTCCTGGAATGTTCTCTGTTCCCGATCGCCTTTGTGCTTCTTGACCACCACCAACAATCAGTGGGTCCAGATTTACTCCTTCTCGCACATATAGTGCTCCAACGCCTTTAGGTCCATATATTTTATGACCAGAGATGGACAACAAATCAACTTGCAGTTCGTTGACGTCAATGCGGCACAGACCTACTGCCTGCACAGCATCTGTATGAAATAAAGCGCCATAACGTTTAGCAGCTGCAGCCAGACTCCGTATTTCCTGGATCGTCCCAACTTCATTATTGGCATACATCACACTGACCAATGCCACATCATAATCTAAAGCATTTACCAGTTCATGGTACCGTATCCTACCAAAATCGTCAACCGGTAATATCGTGACCTGATAGCCCAAACGGCGCAACCTGCTAATATTACTTAAAATCGCAGCATGTTCCACTGCAGAAGTGATCAAACGTTTTTTACCAGGTGGTGCTGCATTTAACACACCTAATAACGCTAGATTATTTGATTCAGTACCACCGCTGGTAAAGATAATCTCTTGTGCCTTCGCACCAATGAGCGAAGCCACCTGCTGACGTGCTCTTTGTAGAATATCACGGCTGATCCGTCCTAGTAAATGGGTACTTGATGCATTGCCATAACCATGGGTTGACCACAACCAAACAACAGAAGCTACTTCTGGAGCTACGGGGGTTGTTGCTGCATGATCAAAGTATACACGCTCAACATCGAAATAGTTGGGTGATATTTCCATCCATTCGCTGCTTTCTATGGGGCCAGTCCATTCTTTCATTCCAGGAACGACATAACTAACCTGCATAAACCCATGGGACTCCAAAAAACGGCAGGCAGCAGCACTGCGATTTTCAGTATTGCAGATAATGACAACTGGTGTATTCTTTGGCAAATAAGCTAAATAATCACTAATTTGTGCTAATGGAATCCAAATTGCACCAGGAATGTGGCCATGCGCATATTCATACTCTTCTCGAACATCGACGATAATAGGCGGAACTGATGAATACATTCTCATGAGCAATTCTTCATTAGAAATCACTTCCATACCTGCTTCACCTCTATTGAAGTCTATGCTTCAAGAGCTATGGCTGTGATCTAAAAATTAAAAGAGCCTCTGATCACAGAGGCTAAGTTTATGCTGCTGCATAGAAAATCTCCCGGAACTCATTTCCCGAAAGCTTTTCTTTATCCAAAAGCGTTTTAGCGAGGGCATGGAGCTGCTTTTGATGTGTTAGCAAATACTGGCGAACCACCGCTTCTTCTTCTTGAATAATCTTAGCAATAGTCCGAGATAGAATTGCTGCTGGTAAATCATTGCTAACAACACCAAGACTGCTCAACCCGGCAAAAACCATCTGCTTGGCAATCTTCGTAGCTTGTTCGATATCTCCAAGTGCGCCAGTAGAACGCTGTCCAAAAATAATCTCTTCAGCAACAGCGCCAGCCATGCACACTTGAATTTGATTGGCCAATTCTTCTTGTGTATACAGATACTGGTCTTGCTCAGGATGCTGACGCATGTAGCCTAAAGCATTACCCCGGGATGTGATCGTAACCGAAGCCACTGATCCGGATTGGTTCTTTTCACTGAGCATCGCATGACCCGACTCATGGTAAGCAATTCGCTCTCTTTCCTTTAAACTTGGTTTGCGATCGAGCTTTTCTCCTAACATTACCTTTTCCACCGCTTCGCGCAAATCGTTGTTAGTGATTTGCTTACGCTTGTGCCGTAATGCTTGAATAGCGGCTTCATTCATGACACTTTCTAAGTGAGCGCCAGAAAAACCAAAAGTAGCCTGAGCAATCTGTTCTAAATCGACATCTGGAGCCAATGGCTTATTCTTAGCATGAATCTTGAGGATTTGCAGCCTTCCCTGTTTATCAGGGAGATCGACTTTAACAATCCGGTCAAAACGACCAGGCCTTAATAATGCTGAATCAAGCAGATCAACCCGATTTGTAGCTCCAACAACTAATATCCGGATATTCTGATTGACCTTGATACCATCAATTTGTGTCAGCAGTTCATTGAGTGTTTGGTCATATTCCATGTGGCTAGTATTCTTTCCCCGTTTTGCGCCCAACACATCGATTTCATCAATAAAAATAATCGCAGTATGCTTCTGCGCCTTCTCAGCTTCAGCATATGCTTTTTTAAATAATTGACGCACACGTTGTGCTCCAACGCCAGCATACATTTCAACAAATTGTGAACCAGCGGCTGTTAAAAACACTGAATCAGTGTAACTCGCTGCTGCTTTGGCCATTAGGGTCTTACCTGTCCCTGGAGGTCCTACCAGCAATATTCCCTTAAGTGGACGAATCCCCAACTCGCGTACTTCTTTATCTAACTTGATAAAGTCTAAGGCCTCTTGAAATTCACGCTTAGCGACTTCTTGTCCACCAATATCGGCAAAACTGACCTTAGGAATAGAACAAGTACTCACTTTTCTTTTCTCTAGCATGTCAAAACGTTCAGCAGATGTGCGATTATCCAATGTAGTTTTTAGCAGCAGCAAAAAGATGGCAATCAGGACAAAGGGAAGCACATCAAAGCCTTGAACAGCCAAAAATACTATTAACGCTAAACCAATGCCTAAAAGAATCTCTTTAATGGCGATTTTCATAACATTGTTCCCTCCTCCTAGCCTTTCAACCGTCCTATTAGCATTTCGGAGTTGCGGCTGATTACTTGATATAAATAATGCTCGCCGTCTTGCAGTTGAACATAAACATAATCTCGATCAACTGCTACACGGCTGAGAATCTGGTTTGCTTGTGCTATCGATTCAATATTTTGCGCCATCTCAACAAACGTACCTAAAGTAATGCCTTGTTCAATAGCAAAATGCATTTGGTGGTACACATGCTCTAACTTCTGATTTGCCTGATCAGTAATGACGAGCTGCATTGGCCGCTGAAAATGCTCGACTTGATCTAGAATCTGCTGCATTACTAGTTCTAACTGTTCAACATCATCAAGGTTGATCACTAATTTCATTTTCCCATCTGTTTCTGTCAGTTCAACTTTCTTTACTCCTTTTATACGTGAAAAAGCTTCATAAATTGGCTCCACCACTAATTTACGATGCCCCAAGTATTTGGCCGGAAAAACGATGCAAAGTGCCACGACGAAAGAAATCAGCACGATTTTGAACCTTATGCCTTCAATTCTCAATGACTTCACCTCTTTAAACTGTAATAACTTATGTTAGTTAGTTATTTGCGTAATGAGAAGTGCCTTATAAAGGCACAGGTTCATTATAACATAAACTGGCTTAGTTTTTCTTAAGCAAATGCTGGGCCTTAATGAAATAGTCTGCACCAGAGATAATTGTTACCACAACTGCCAGCCACATCATGTAGATCGCTCCAGGTAAGTCTATCAGTAAGCCAATGATAGCCAACATTTGTGTAAATGTCTTCAATTTCCCCCACATTGAAGCAGCAATCACTACACCCTCAGCTGCAGCCAAAATTCTTAAACCAGAAACTGCAAATTCTCTGCCAATAATGATCACCGCGATCCACGCATTGATTTGATCTAGCTCAACCAAACTAAGCAGCGCAGCACTAATCAACAGTTTATCAGCAATTGGATCAAGGAGTTTACCAAAATTTGTCACTTCTTGGCGCGATCGTGCAATGTAGCCATCAAGACCATCGGTCAATGCTGCAAGACTAAAAACAATAGCAGCAAAAAACTTACCATTGGGAGCACCACTGAGAACTACCACCATAAATACAGGTATAATAAAAATTCTAATGAGAGTGATCCAGTTAGCTAATCCCATCAATTGACATCTCCTTCTAATAATTCACCTACTAGATCATACGGATGGACCTGTGTAATCTTTACTGTGACAATATCACCCGCTTTGAGACTTGGGTTGCCAATGTAAACCAATCCATCAACTTCTGGTGCCTGACCCCGATGACGCCCTACGACTACTAGATCGCTTTCTACCGATGGTCCATCAATGAGTACCTCTAACTTCTTGCCAAGTAAGCGTTTTTGCTTTGCTAAAGAAATTTGCTGCTGCAGCTGCATTGACATATCATATCGCTCTTGCTTTACTGCATCCGGAATATGATCTTCAAGACTGTAAGCAGCTGTACCTTCTTCGGCTGAATACTGGAAGATTCCGCAGCGATCTAACTGTGCTGCTTGCAAAAAATCCAACAATTCCTGGAACTCACTGGCAGTTTCACCAGGAAAACCGACAATAAAAGAACTACGAAGCGTGACACCAGGTACTCTCTTTCTAATTTTTTCGATCAAAGCTAGTTGACTTTCAAAATTACCTGGACGTTTCATCCGCTTGAGTACTGACCCAGCTGCATGCTGTAACGGTAGATCGATGTAACTGAGGAGACGATCATGAGTTGCCATTAGATCAAGAACTTCATCACTTAAACTGGTTGGATAGGCATACAAAACCCGAATCCACGGTATTTCAATCTTCACTAATTCAGCTAATAATTCTGCTAAAGACCACTTCTTGTCTAAATCCCAGCCGTATTGTGTAGTATCTTGAGCAATAATATTGATTTCTTTCACTCCTGCTGCGGCTAGTTTCTCAGCTTCAGCAATAATCGCTTCGGGTTTACGTGAACGATACGGTCCGCGAATATGTGGAATTATGCAAAAAGCACAACTATGGCTGCAGCCCTCAGCAATTTTAAGATATGCTGTATGATTGCCTGTCGATACTAACCGAGGAATATCTGGGTTATCATACGAAAAGAATTGATCGTTAATTAGATAGATTTTTTCACCATGCAAAACTCGATCTATGACTTGGGGCACAGCTGCCATCTCACCTGTCCCCAACAAAGCATCAATTTCGGGCATTTCCTGCCATAACTCATGGCGATACCTTGCAGAAAGACATCCTGTAACAATCAAACAGCGGCATCTGCCTGTCTGTTTATATTCAGCCATCTCCAAAATCGTATTTATCGACTCTTCCTTAGCCGGGCCAATGAAACCACATGTATTCACGATGATTACATCAGCCTGAGCAGGATCTGTGACTATCTCATAACCATGTTCAACTACGTATCCTAGAGCGATCTCGCTATCTACAAGATTCTTTGCACAACCAAGTGACACTAGTCCAACTTTAATACTCATTTAACTACCTCGCAATAGATTGTAATGTTTTCTATCCAGTCTTTTTTTCGCTTTATATTTGATGTTTTCCTCCCATGAAACTTGCAAACATTTGGTTAGTATTGTCGTCAACAATTAAGGTAACACTACCTAGGTAGAAGCATTAGAACATTGCATCAAGGAGGATGGCCATTGCTTGATCCATCGCAAATTATCATTCCCTTGCTTAATCCTGCTAATCACAGTTTAACAGAAAATGAGGAAGTTTTCCTTGACCCGATCGAATTTGAACACTTCTCAGTAGAGTTTTCTCTTTCGGGACTACGCAGCATTATTCGTGAACTGCGCAAACATAACTTTGACGATCTTGATTGGCACCGATTGGCACAGGCCGCTGATTGTTTATCATTAACCCATGGGTTTTCTCAACTCTTATGTGTGGAACATTTAGCTCAGCGCTGGAAACAGGTAGGAATGATTCCATATCCTCACCAAATTCAGACAGCAGAGAAGGTACTGAAAGAGCTGCGTGGACAGGCAATATTGGCTGATGAAGTAGGTCTAGGTAAAACCATTGAAGCTGGATTGATTTTAAAGGAATACATGCTGCGCGGATTAGTCAAAAAAGCTTTAATTCTTACTCCAGCATCACTTTGCTGGCAATGGTATACCGAACTATATGAGAAGTTTGACATTCAAGCAGGTATCCAAAGATCAGAGTGGGACTGGGAATATGCTGATGTGCTCATTGCCTCTATCGATACTGCCAAGCGTGATCCCCATGCTAGTATTATTCAAAAGATAACCTATGACATGTTAATCATTGATGAAGCTCATAAGTTGAAAAACAGCTCAACTGCTGCTTGGAAGTTAGTGAATTCTTTACATAAAAAATACTGTTTGATGCTGACAGCCACTCCGGTTCAAAATAATTTGAAGGAGCTCTATAATCTCATTACCTTGCTAAAACCTGGCCAGTTAGGCAGCTATCGCAGTTTTAAGCAAAAATTCATGCAAGACTTGCGCACACCGAAAAATCCACAGGAACTGCGCAAATTGTTATCTGGTGTATTGATCCGCAATCGGCGCAGTGAAGGTACAGTTCAGTTTACTAAGCGAAATGTCCATTCAATTATGGTTGAACTATCACCACAAGAGAAACAGTTGTATGACCGTATAAGCAAACTAATTAAGGCAGCAAGCCAACAATTTCAAGTAAATCTATTACCACTAATCACTCTCCAGCGTGAGGTGTGTAGCAGTTTTTACGCTGCCAGCCTTACATTGGAGAAGATGTACCATAAGTACAAAGCGGATAATGATTCATACATACTGCAACTACTTCAGGAAGCTGCAAATGTACGGCAAAACAGCAAATGCGACATTGTAGAAAAGCTGGTTGCGGAGATTCAAGACAGGGTGATTATCTTTACTGAATATAAAGCTACTCAAGAATATATCCGGTATCGCTTACAGCGCGCTGGTTATAAAACGTTTGCCTTTGACGGTTCGTTATCTCGCGGACGTAAACAATGGATCCGTTATTTATTTCAAAAAGAAGGCGGTATCTTAGTAAGTACAGAATCAGGTGGCGAGGGTCTGAATTTTCAATTCTGCAACCACGTGATTAATTATGACTTGCCCTGGAATCCAATGCGGCTTGAGCAGCGCATCGGCCGCGTACACCGCCTTGGCCAAACAAAAGATGTTTATATCTACAATTTGGTAACCAAGGATACAATTGAAGAACATATCATGTTTTTACTACATGAAAAGATCAATATGTTTGAAATGATTTTAGGTGAACTGGATGCAATTCTCATGCATTTAAAATGGGATAAATCTTTTGAAAGTCAACTTATGAACATTTTCCTTAAATATGACTCAAAGGAACAAATTCAGAAAGAGCTTTCTAAACTCGGTGATCAGATCTTACGGACACGTGCAGAAATCAAGGCACAGGAATGGGACATTTTTTAAGGAGCGATGTGATCTTGGAAATTCCAGAACTGGTCTTCCAGTTTTTTAAACTCTGCAAACTCACACCCATTGAAATCCGTAAAGGTATTTATCAAGTGCATATTGATGATCAACTGGCGAAAGAATTGGATGGCTGGCGCGCAAAGGGAGGTTTGTTGCAGTTTACTTTTGACAAAAAATTAGCTGAGACATATGGTGCTGAGCTGCTCAGTCAAGGCAGCTACCGCTTAGATTCTATTGTCCGTCTTATTCGCAAACAAGCTATTTTGTCCTGTGGATATCTGCCCCACGATGTATTTTACGAACCAGAGATTCAAAATAAAATAATGGAGAAGCTCAGAATTCAACATCCGTTCACTCGCTGGTATATTCTCGATCATCAATTGCGTTATGGGCCTTACCTTTGGTTCACTGTACGTTTTACCTACTTGACATACGAAAAACGTGAAGAAATACGTAAGTTTCTTGTGGATCTTGTCAGCGGTCGTGTACTCAACTATGAAATTCCAGCGGATCTATTGAAACCGGGTACGTGCGACTCCAACCTCTGTTATCAGCGCCGCTTAAGTTATAAACAGGCTTATCAACGTTTGCAACAGTTAGTAATTGAAGAATTGAAGTATACAGATGCCTCATGGGCTATTCAAGCCAATGCCAAATTAGAGCAGGAACGAGTACAACTTGAGCAGTTCTTTCGGGATTCACCAAATCCCGAGCAACTGCAGCGCCGCCTTGAGGAGTTGATGAACCGCGCCAAACCGCGGGTGCAAATCCGTCCATTACGAGCAGCATTGCTTTATATGCCGAAGTTAGAGTATCGGGTAATGCGGGTGGATACAGAAGAAAAAATAAACCGGATCACATATGACCCGGTTAGTAGCCAATATGAAATTAGTTAACCCAGTAAATCACATAGCTCTCTGGCTGTCTTCCAAATAGGTCCAGCGCCCATAGTAATGATTAAATCACCTGGGCAAGCAATCTGAGCCAGGAATGGCGCAATCTCTGCCTGGTTCTTGATTAAGTAAACCTTCTTACCCAGCCGTTTCATTTTATCTGCCATAATCTCAGAACTAATTCCAGGAATTGGCTGCTCTGGTGGTGGAGCATAGATATCGGTTAAAATAACTATATCAGCATCAGCAAAGGCATGGGTAAACTCTTCCTGTAGAAATTTCGTGCGGCTGTAGCGGTGGGGCTGAAAAACGGCAATTACTCGCTGACTCCACCCTTCCTTTGCAGCTCTTAAGGTTGCTGCTATCTCTGTAGGATGATGTGCGTAATCATCCACCACAGTGATCCCGTGTGACTGACCTATGATTTGAAAACGACGCTGAGCCCCGGTGAAATCTGCCAAATGTTCTTTGATCGTTTCAGCCGATAGACCAAAATAATCGCCAACAACAATGGCCGCACAAGCGTTACTGACATACAAGCGTCCAGGTACTTTTAGTGTGAAATCACCATACTTTTTACCATGATGATATAGTGTGAAGCGAGTGTTCATATGCTTGATTTCATTCACTTGCGCTCGCCATTGCGCATGTTCTGAAAATCCGTAAGTTATCGCGTTCGGGAACTCACCAGATATTCTGCCAACTACCAGATCATCTACACCTAAAACCTGGACACCTCCTGGTTTCACATTTTGTAAAAAATGCCGATAGGTATCTATTAATTCTGTAAAACTACCATTATAGTTCTCTAGATGATCCGCCTCGATACTGGTGACTATGGCAACCTCTGGATGATATCGCAAAAAACTGCGATCAGATTCATCAGCTTCAGCGACTGCCATATCTCCCCTGCCATACTTGGCACCTGGACCAAAAGGTGTGAAACTGGCTCCAATTATGACAACAGGATCTAAACCTGAACGCTCCAGGATCCAAGCAATCATAGACGTTATAGTGGATTTTCCATGCGCACCACCAACAGCTATTCCTCGCCGTTCATTAATCAATTGAGCTACAAGTTCTGAACGATGGTGAAGTGGTATCTGCCGTGCTACGGCAGCAGCAAACTCTGGATTATCCTGAGGAATTGCTGATGAATATACAACATGATCAGCACCATCAACATTCTCCGCATTATGCCCTAGTGAAATAACTGCTCCTAACTTTTGTAGGTATTGGGTTGTAGCAGAGCATTGCAAATCAGATCCACTCACCTGCCAACCCATCTCCAAATATATTTTAGCTAGAGGACCCATCCCTGTGCCCCCAATGCCAATAAAATGGATGCGTTGGTTCATTGATTACCCACTCCTTTACTGCAAGGTGCCTTACGTTGTTATAATTCCCATATCCTGCCAAATTATATATCCATACTATTTAATTAATGATGCTACTACATCAGCCAACAGCAGTGCGCTGGCATTTGCTTGTTCTATGGTATTTCCTTGCCAGTCACCGATTAAAACCATGACACTGTTCGGATGCAGCTGTCCGCTGTAATCGGATTTAAATACTCGCACTCCGCGGGATACGCCTGGATATTTTGCCTCTAGCGCATCACTAATTTTCTTAGCAAATGCCATATTCTCTTCAAACTTGGGATTGTTTTCATTTCCAACGATAAAAAGAATCTTCGCTACATCTTGTCCATTGACTTTGACAGTGGTATATCCTTCAGGCTTATCCTGAAGTCCATCACGGTGAATATCTAATACCATCTGAATCTGTGGGTTTTCAGACAATGCCCGTTCAATAATTTTTGATGAATTGATAAAAGCCTCACTATAACGCGGACGGTCATGAATTGTCTGATCATGAACTGCCATGATTCCTTTCTCTAATAAGGCCTGAACAAACACCTTTCCCACTGCCACCACATCACCTGGCTCACCGTTATGCTGATGACTGTCTTTAGGATGATAGTTCTCCGTAGCATGACTGTGCAGAACTAATACCTTCGGTATCTGCGGAGCTGGTGGTGTAGTTTTCAGTTGATTATCCTCGGCTGATGGTGGCTGAGGCACATCTGACTCGCTATCAGGATGAAACCCAAAGAAACGAGCCCCCACAACTGCCACTACAATTAACGTCACTAAAACAAACAGCAAACCAGGACCATTTTTCTCTTTCTTTCGAACTCTGGCCAAATCATATACCCCCTTCCGCAGACAATATATGCGAAAGGGAGTACAATTTATGCGTAATCAGCCTTATTGGTTACTTAATTGCTCTAACACTACCTCAAGCTGTTGCCATGCTTGGCCGAAAGCAGCAAAGTCTTCTTCTCGCAACGCTTTTTGAGCTTGTTTAAACAGTTCGAGAGCGAGCAAATTAATTTGACTATTGCTTTGATCTGCAGACTCAGTCTCGAAAGTAACTGTTGGTTTTTGAACAACACCAGAACCAAAAATGGCTGTTAGGGCTCGCTGTAAATCTGGTTCCATAACTAAACGGTCTTGGTAGCTGACAATAACCCGTTGCAGCTGTGGCATCCCACTTTGCTCTGACTTAAGGAATAACGGTTCTACGTACAGTAAAGATTGTTTGATCGGTAATACTAACAAGTTACCGCGGATTACTTGACTGCCGCGCTGTCCCCACAAACTCAGCAATTGTGAAATCTCTGAATCCTGATCTATAGTTGCGTCAATTTGTGCTGGCCCTAAAGTCAATGTGTCCTTGGGGAACCTATATACCACAACTTCACCATAATGGTCTTGGTCATTGCGCGCTGCTAGCCAAGCGATCATATTAGCTCGGCGGATCGGAGTAAATGGTAACATCAATACTAATTCTGGCTGATCTGAATTGGGCAGCTGCATGACAACATAATAAGGTTCCACCTGTTGTTCTTTCTCAGCATATATTTCATTGGCAATAACCCATACATCTTCTCGATTATAGAAAATCCGCGGGTCAGTCATATGATAAGTACCATACACTTGGGCTTGAATCAGCAACAAGTCTTCTGGATAACGCATATGAGCCTGTAATCCATGAGGCATTTCGCTAACAGGCTGAATCCAACCTGGATATATCTTCTTATACACTTCGAGCAGTGGATCTGGTTCAACCTGGTAAAAAGAAACATCGCCATCATATGCATCAATAACCACTTTTACTGAGTTACGCACATAATTTCCCCACTTAGTAGGCAAGGCATAGGGGAAACGATCGCTTACAGTGTATGCATCAATCATCCAATATAACTGCCCGTCATCTCCGATAATAATGTAAGGATCTTGATCGTAACGTAAAAATGGAGCAATTTTTTCTACTCGAGTACGGATGTTACGATAAAACAGCACACGGCTTTCTTTGGTAATATCTTCAGAAAGCAGGATACGTGTTGTACCGAAACGTACCGCAAACATCAGCCGATGCAGCCAAGAAGACAGGGTAATACCGCCTTCTCCAGTATATGTATAATACGCATTGCCATCTTGTGTTGGATAATCAAACTCCTCGATTCGTGTATTGACAATAACATAATCGTTGCTCCGCTCGCCATAATAGATCCTTGGCTGCAGAATAGCTAGCTCTGTTTTACCTTTGGGTGGGATATCAGCTACCCAAAAAACGGGCAGTTGTTGATTTGAAATCTCGTTTACCGGGCTGACAACCACTCCATATCCATGAGTGTATTGCAAATGGTCATTGATCCAGTTGCGGTTCTGAGTTAAAGATACATCCAGTTCACGAGCAGCTAGCATTACTTCCCTCAACTGTCCGTCAATCCAATAACGATCGACATCAGCATCGTTGAAGACATAGTAAGGCCGCATTTCTTGTAATTGTCTGAAGGTCTGTAATATTAACCGTGGATCCCATAAACGAATGTTGTTGATCGTATCATGATTAGCATCAATATCTGCTTGTGTAAGCTGGTCACTGACGACAAAGTCACGCTCGATAAAATCATTAATGCTGTAAGCCAAACGAGTCATATTGATATGGTTTTCGATATATGGTCGTTCTTTTGAAAACTCATTTGGCGCTACTATCCATTCTTGAAATATCACTGGAACTAGTGTGGTGCCAATAAACCCTATACTTACCCAAAGAATAACCATGCCAATGAGCAATTTGCGGTACTGATAGAGTTGGCTGAGCATGACTATTCCAAAAACAACTGCAATGACAGCAAGAATGCGAAGAACTGGTAAACGGACGGTCACATCGGTATAACCAGCACCATAAATAACCCCATTTTGGTTATATAAAATATCAAATGACTGCAAATGATAATTAGCTGCGATTAAGAGAGCGATCAGTCCGACCAATACTGACAGATGTCTTTTGGCTATCGTGGTCAAATCCAACTGTAACCGATGTCCTACTCGAAAATGGCCGCTCATCACATACAAGGCAGCACAGATAAATAGAATAATAATCAATATGCTCAGGAAGGAATTTACTAGGAGTTGATATGCTGGCAGTTTAAAAATGTAAAAGCTAATGTCTTTATGAAAAATCGGATCTAAAGCATTAAAGCTCTGAGCATGCAAGAATTGGACAAATTCCATGTAGTTATGGCTTAGGTTAAGTGCAAGTGTAAAACTCAAAACCAAACATACTATCACCAAGATAGGGATTAAATACCTGCTTGACAGTTCTGCCGTGAGAGTGCTATTGCTGTATGAATATCGCTTGATAGCTTTCCGCACCAACCACAGATTGAGCAACATGAACAGCCCAAAGACAAACCACGCACCCAGAAATAAACCTGTTTTCCAAATTAACCTGGTTGTAAACAAATTGGTGTAACCCAAAGCCCTGAACCACATTAAGTCAGTGAAAAAGTGGCTACCAGTAATAATTACCAGAAAAAATACAGCCACTATACCTGTTATTATCCACTTCAAGCTGATGCGCATTTCTTCACCCCTATCTGAAGAAGCAGTAGTACACAACTAACGCGACGAGCAGAATACACATGATAACAGCAAAACGAATTCGCTTCTTCCGCCGCTTTGCCCTCCTTTTTTCCAGAAGCGAGACTTTTGGTACTGGTGGTTCCTCTTTCTCGAGTTCTTCATTGGCGGCCTGCATTACTTGATCAAGGTCTACACCCACCACTTTGGCATAAGTGCGGAGAAAAGCGCGTAAATATACATCATCTGGCAGCGAACCGGTATCGCCTTCCTCAATAGCAATCAAATAACTTTTGCGGATTTTTGTTATTTCTGCAACATCTTCAATACTCAACTGCTTTTCTTCTCTGGCCCGACGCAGTAATGCCCCAATCTCTTCCATCTTTCTCACCTCATAATTCTATGCTATCACGATCCACCAAAACCTCTCTAGGTTTACTCCCTTGATATGGTCCAACAATAGAACGAGCTTCCATCATATCAATTAAACGAGCTGCACGACTATAACCAATGCGAAAACGTCGCTGCAACATAGAAATGGATGCTTGACCAGTTTCTACTACCAAACGGATGGCATCTTCCAACAACTCATCGGTATCTTCAGCATCAGCAAAAGTGTTTTCTTTTTCTTCGACTACTTCGGTTTGATACTGTGGTTCAGCTTGCTTTTTCCAGAAACGCACTACAGCTTCTACTTCTTTATCTGAAATATATGCTCCTTGAGCACGATGTGGTTTGGATTCACCTAAGGGATAATACAGCATATCACCCTTACCAATTAAACGCTCTGCACCGCTCATATCCAGAATTGTCCGCGAATCTACCTGCGATGATACCGCAAAGGCTATACGCGAGGGTATGTTGGCTTTGATTAACCCAGTGATGACATCCACCGATGGCCGTTGAGTAGCAATAATCAAATACATACCTGCTGCTCGAGCCATTTGTGCCAACCTACAGATAGCATCTTCCACTTCTGAAGCAGCCACCATCATCAAGTCAGCCAACTCATCAATGATGATCACGATGTAAGGTAAATGTTCCAGTTCTTCTGTACCGGAACTGACAGCTTCCTTACATAATTGATAATATGACTCAATGTTCCGAACCTGGTGATCGGCAAAAAGCTTGTAACGTCGCTCCATCTCACTAACAGCCCATCTTAAAGATACGGCGGCTTTCTTAGGATCCGTTACTACTGGAGTAATCAGATGAGGTACACCATCGTAATTAGATAATTCTACGCGTTTGGGGTCAATAAGCAGCAACTTCACCTCATCTGGCGTAGCCCGATATAAAAGGCTTACGATAATGGTATTTAGGCAAACACTTTTTCCAGAACCTGTTGCTCCAGCAATCAGTAGATGAAGCCACTTGGTCAAATCACCAATCACTGGATTGCCAGCAATATCCTTCCCTAGCGCCAAAGCCACTTTGGATGGATGACCATCCAAACATTCAATAACGTCCCGCAGCAATACGGGCTGAGATTCTTTATTCGGCACCTCAATACCAACGACAGATTTACCGGGTACTGGTGCTTCGATACGTACGTCAGTTGCTGCTAAAGCGAGCGCTAGATCATCAGCTAAGCTTGTGATTCGGCTCACTTTCGTCCCTGGACCTATCTGCAGTTCATAACGGGTGACGACAGGTCCCTGACAGATATTGACTACTTTGGCATTAATCCCAAAACTGGCAAATGTATCCTCTAATAACTGCTGCTTGTTTTCTGTGGGATTACGCTTGCTACTAGCAGGACCTTTTTGCAGCAGATATACAGGAGGTAATTGATATGTATGTTGTTGCTTTGGTGTAATGACTAACTGGTCCTCTGCTTCAGACTCTTCTTTTATAACTTCTGTTTCACTGCTGCTCGGTTCATTTAAAACCAGCGTCACATCTGTTTCTTGTTCCTCTGCTAATGCTGGAGTAGAGGTTTGACGTTTAGATCTGCGGCGTACAGGATTAGCCGCAGGTTCTTCTTTTACCAAGGGTTTATTGGAAGGCAGTGTCTCAAGTTTTGCCAATGCTCTACGTTCGCGCCATGCTTGTAACTTGTGTGTCACACTGTGTCGCAAATTGAATACTGCAGAGAATATTCCCATTAAAAATGCCCAAACACCATTTAGCAAACTCGTAAATGATAAATTAAATACCAAGATAATTCCAATCAATGCCTGTCCGCCAAGAATGATATAGCAGCCAGGCAATCCAAAGGCGGAAAGGAATATCACCATCAATACAGCACCAACTATACCACTACCAACACCTTTGCGTGCATACTGTATTTCTTCTGCCATTGATGGTGGTAGCTGATAGTTCGCTTGATAAACAGTTAATAAATGGTAGATGGTTATCAAGCAGCAGACCAACAAAGTATAGCCAATCAGTTTCCTCAGCTTGATTCTTCTTAATGTCCCACGGAAAACGTGAATAGCAGTTACCAATAAGATGATAACAAAAATAATTGCGAGATCACCAAACAATACTGTCAGCAAATGTCGCAAGTAATTGCCAACTGTACCAGCCCAAGCTGGGGACTGTAAATATAAGCTTACTGCAGAAAAAACGGCAAAGGAAAACAACAAGATCCCTAAGATCTCCCGTTGCTTTGAGTTAACTTGTTTCAATGAAAACCACCTCTTCGATTGGTTCGACGAACTTGGGATCAATACCTGCCGAAGTATGTCACCATTACCAATTTATGCCAATAAACGCTGCCATTCGGCCGGCCTTTGCTCCATCGCGCCGATATGAATACAGTTCCTGATGACAATGTGTGCAGACATGGGCGACATAAATGTTTGAATGGGTCACGCCAGCATCTACAAGCTGCTGCTTATTTGCTGCTGCTAAATCAAGATAAATACCTTCTGCTCTTTCTTTTTGAACGGTTAAAGGAAATTTCGCTGCTACCTCAGGGCTTACTTGATAACAGCATTGTCCAATAGCAGGACCGATCCCTACTTGAATCTGATCTGGCTCTATGCAATATAGTTCACGAAGCTTATCTACCATTCGCACTGCTATCTGCTGTGCAGTTCCACGCCAACCCGCATGAGCTGTCCCTACAACTCGGCGGTTTGGTACAACAAATAGTAGAGGAACACAATCAGCATAGAAACTGACAAGTAGCAAACCTGATTGATCAGTAAGCAAGCCATCAGTGTTTGGGAGAGCAGAAGTCTGATCCTTTGCCCCTCTACCTCTATGAGATAGATCTACCCGCTGCACATAATCTCCATGGACTTGATCTCCAATAACCCAACTATCAAGGTCAAAACCTAATGCAGCTGCCAAAGCAGCTCGGCGTTGTAATACTGCCTCATGATTATCGCCTACATGCAATGCAAGATTACCCCACTGGCCTGTAGTAAATCCATGCTGCAGCCAGCCATACTGTCTCCACTCTGTTACTTGCCAAAGTGAAAAACCATTAAAATCAACTTTCTGCCACATAATCATTCACCTTGCAGCAATCGTTGTAATTCAGTTAAGAAACTATTAATATCGCGAAACTGACGATACACTGAAGCAAAACGGACGTAAGCGACTTCGTCTAATTTTTTCAGTCGTTCCATCACAATTTCTCCAATCATCTCCGAGGCTATTTCCCGGTCCGATTTATTACGAATTTCTCTCTCTACTTCATCGATCATGGTCTCAATCGCATCAAGAGAAATCGGCCTTTTTTCACAGGCTTTCATCACGCCGTTTAAAACTTTGTTGCGGTTAAAAGGTTCACGCCTGCCATCTTTTTTAACCACCATCAGCGGAACCTCATCCAAACGTTCATATGTAGTAAAACGACGGTGACACCGGGTACATTCTCGGCGGCGGCGAATAGAAGCACCTTCTTCTGTAGCTCTAGAATCTAATACCTTGCTTTCTGCGTTGAAGCAAAAAGGGCATCGCATATCTTCACCCCTAAGAGTATTTTTCTTATATTATACATAAAAACAGCTATCTCTGCCATGTCCTATACTTAGGAGTATCATCGATTTTCATCTTCACGATCACCACATCTACACCAATCATCACTACATCTTTCCAAGGAATTTCCAGATCATCCTGCCGCAAAAAGCGCCAGAAACCGGATTCTGGACGTTCGATTATTAAGAATCTCAGTTCACCACTGTCAGGGTCAAGATCAACATCACAAACATTCCCAAGAAACCGCCCATCCTCGAGGTTGATGACATCAAGCTGCCGCAGTTCACTTGTTCTGATATACATGTTGCTCCCCTCCGTTACTGTATGTATATGCCGCGATACAAAAAAAGAAACGGCTTACACCGTTTCCAGAGCTATTTTGATTTTAACAGCGGTAAGGTGAGCTGATGAGCTAATTCTAAGCTAGCAAGCCACCATTCTTCTAATTGCTTAACTACCTTAGTGTGCCGCACTCTTTCCCATATTTTCGATCGAAACTCAATATCTCCTTCATCTAAATGGGGAGCTATAGCGATCACTGGATCATCAGCTGGATCTGAATCAATATCAATAAAGCAAAGTGGAGGGAAGAGCACACACCACCAGTTATCCCCTTGACCAGCGCCAATAATGATGCGAAGAGCTTCATATTCGCCTTGAGGTAAAAAGAAATCGCCATAATTGCGGTCAGGAAATGTGAACACACCTAATTCAAGAGTAACGTCATAATTGAACCCTTCGCTACGAATTGTATTAATAGCTGTTTGCTTGATCAGATCCCAATTAGTAGCTAATACGTCTTTAGCCTCTTCGAGATGCTTTACATCGGCAAAGAGATCATAAGTGGCTCTTAATACTGCATCACGTACCTTAAGTTTTAAATCTTGGTCAGCAGGATGATTACTATTCGCTAACACATGCAAACGCAGCAGCTGCGGTTGATTAGCCGCCACTTCACGCGAACCATCCAAGGCCAAGAATAATGCGCAGAGCACGATCACTATGGTCACAACCACTACGCATGTACTAATCCGCGCAATTACTTTGTGAATTAACACCTAACTTAACCTCCTTTACACAATGTTTAAGATGTCGCCATAAAGCGACGCAGATGTTTGAGAGCAGCTTTCTCTAAACGTGATACTTGGGCCTGCGAAATGCCGATCTCTTCGGCCACTTCCATCTGCGTACGCCCATCATAAAAACGCATAGTGAGGATTAGCTTTTCTCTTTCATTTAGACGCTGCATTCCTTCTTTGATAGACACACCCTCTAACCAGTTACCATCGATATTTTTTTCATCGCGGATTTGATCCATAACAAAGATCGGATCACCACCATCATGATATATCGGTTCAAATAGTGATATTGGTTCTTGAATCGCATCCAGAGCAAACACTATTTCTTCACGCGGAATCTGCATTTCTTCAGCAATTTGATTAATGGTAGGTTCTTTGGCATATTTATTGGCTAAAGCATCGCGTACTTGCAGTGCTTTGTAAGCAATATCACGCAGGGAACGGCTTACTCTAATCGGATTGTTGTCCCGCAAATAACGGCGGATCTCACCGATGATCATGGGCACAGCGTATGTCGAGAACTTGACATTCTGGTTCAGATCAAAATTATCAATAGCTTTCATTAAGCCAATACAGCCTACTTGAAACAAATCATCTACGTATTCACCACGGTTATTAAAACGCTGGATTACACTCAAAACCAAGCGTAAATTACCTTGAACCATTTCTTCTCGCGCCTGTTGATCACCATTGCGAATCCGTTCGAGTAATTCTCGCATTTTCTTGTTGGATAACACAGGCAGTTTCGATGTATTGACGCCGCAGATCTCAACCTTATTCATGCGATCCTCCCCTTTATCAACACTTACAGCATAAGTATTGCCAAGATTATCTGTTTCTATTCCAGATACCATTCCCTGAGAAATCTGTTAGGACAAAGGAGGAAATAATCTGTTATTCTGCAAATAATCATGTAAAAAGAACTAAGGAGGGATCGAATGCCCGGTTATGTAATTTACATTGACACGCTAATCCTACGGCTGCTAGCGAATTTCTTTTTTGAGTTCATTCTCTTGTGGGCAACAGCAGAGGTTACTCGCATTTCTACAACCCGCTTGCGATTAGCGTGTGCATCGCTTATAGGCACTGTTCATTACTTGCTTTTTATGTTGTCAAGTTACAGAATCATCCCATTCTATGGCTTATTGAGATTTTTCCCAATTGTACTCATTGTTTCTGTTATCATGGTCTTAATAGCCTTTCATCCCTTGAGAAGGAAACAACTGCTACAGGTTTTAGCCTACTTTTACGGCATAGGCTTCATTAGTGCTGGTGCTGGTTTGGCTGCGGCATACTTTTTTGGCTCAGTAACAAATCCTCAATCAACAGTAGGTACACTTGTAGCCATTGCTGTGATTCTTCTCATTGGCGAACTAGGCTGGGGTATTGTCCAAAAACGAATTTATCATCATTTATATCAACTGCCCATTTTGATCAGTTTTAATCAACAAAGTGTGTGCCTTACTGCATTAATTGACACTGGCAATAAGCTGAGAGATCCACTGACAAATCAGTCTGTTATCGTCGTGGAAAAAGCAGCAGTTATGACTCTTTTCGATCAGGAAACCGCCAGGTTAATTGATGACTTAAGCTCAGGCAACTTGGATGCCCTTACCAACCACTCCGATCCGCAAGTAGCTACGCGTCTCCGCTTGATTCCTTTTAGTACAATTGGCAAAGAAAAAGGGCTTCTTGTGGGCTTTAGACCAGATCGGATCGAAGTGAATGATCGTCAAGAAAAGTACCAGCTAAACAAGGTAGTTCTAGCGATATATGAAAAACCATTAGATCCAGATGGCGAATATCAAGCTTTGCTACCACCTGAGCTACTGCATCCGAATAGTGTTGTTCCATTCCCAAGATCAATACGAGGAGGAGAACCAACCCATGCAACAAATACACAATCCGAGCATTAAGCTGAAAATCAGATTGCTCTTGATTCGTATTCTGACAAGAATCCGAATCACTCCTCCTGTGTATTATGTAGGCAGTAGTGAGGTACTGCCACCGCCTCTAAGCGCTGACGAGGAGACACGGTTAATCGACAAACTCAAACAAGGCGATTTGCAGGTAAAGTCACCTTTAATAGAACATAATCTTCGTTTAGTGGTGTACATTGCTCGTAAGTTTGAAAACACTGGCATTTTTATTGAAGATTTAGTATCCATTGGTACGATTGGTTTGATCAAAGCAGTCAACACCTTTGATCCTGACAAGAACATCAAGTTAGCTACTTATGCTTCACGCTGTATCGAAAATGAAATCTTGATGTACTTACGCCGAACAAGTAAGATTCGGGCAGAGGTCTCCTTTGACGAACCACTGAACACTGATTGGGATGGGAATGAACTTGTCTTAGCGGATGTAGTCGGCAGCGAAAGCGATGTGGTAAAATATATCGAAGAAGAAGTGGATAAAGCGTTGTTGCGGCAAGCACTCCAAAAACTGTCCAGCCGAGAGAAAAAGATTATGGAGTTACGCTTTGGTTTAAACAATGGAATTGAAAAAACACAGCGGGAGGTTGCAGATATGCTGGGAATCTCCCAGTCTTATATCTCACGCTTGGAGAAAAAAATATTGAAAAAACTGCAGCGGGAAATTAAAAAAATGGACTAAAAAAGAGGCTTGGAGCCTCTTTTTGCTTTCAATTTATTGTTATTATTTGCGGCGTAGGAAAGCTGGGATATCGATATCATCACCAGTAAAGGGCCGAATATCAAGGTCCACTTCATCTTTGCGCTCCCGGTCGATAGACTCGAATCCTGTCGCAATAACGGTGACGACGATCTCATCTTTCAGCTCTTCATTGATCACCGCACCAAAGATGATGTTAGCATCAGGATCAGCTGTTTCGGCGACAATTTCAGCAGCTTCATTAACTTCAAACAATCCCAAGCTGGAACTACCGCTTAAGCTCAGCAGAATACCTTTTGCCCCCTTAATTGAAGCTTCCAGCAGAGGGCTGGAGATGGCCTGTTTAGCAGCTTGTACTGCCCGATCATCACCCGAAGCATGGCCAATACCCATTAATGCTGAACCAGCATTGGTCATGATCGCCCGAACGTCAGCAAAATCCAAATTGATTAAACCGGGAATAGTGATCAAATCTGAGATGCCCTGTACACCTTGGCGGAGCACATCGTCCGCGATCCTAAAAGCTTCCAGCATGGTTGTACGTTTATCGACTACCTGCAGTAAGCGATCATTTGGGATAGTAATCAGGGTATCAACTTTCGTCTTCAACAACTCAATGCCTTTCTCAGCTTGAGCCTGACGGCGCCGACCTTCAAAGGAAAATGGTTTGGTTACTACCCCGACCGTTAAAGCAGAACACTCTTTAGCTATCTCTGCAACTACCGGTGCAGCTCCTGTTCCTGTACCACCACCCATACCAGCAGTGATAAAAACCATGTCAGCTCCTTCAAGAGCGGCTCTGATTTCTTCTTTACTCTCTTCTGCTGATCTTTGCCCAACTTCAGGATTTGATCCAGCACCCAAACCCTTGGTGAGCTTTTCACCAAGTTGAATCTTGAGACTAGCTTCGGACAACATCAATGCTTGAGCATCTGTATTTAAAGCAATAAATTGCACGCCTTGTAAACCAGCCCGAATCATCCGGTTAACAGCATTGCTACCGCCACCGCCAACGCCGACAACTTTTATGTTGGCAAACTGACCACCTTCTACTTCATATTGAAACATAGGATCCCCCTTCTCTGCTCCGCAAAGATCTCGAAACACTATAAAATGTATACATTTGTCAAAACTAAATCTTAATTCCACATCATGGTTAATTTTTCCTTTTTATTCAATGACAATTGGGCTATTTATTATTCGTAAATCGATTTTCTTCGCTATTACTTTGCGGTTCGCTAAATCTTCCAATATCAGTTCCAGCGTAGCAAGTTTTCGCTCAAGCTCCCTTAAATCACCAAGTATTATTTTGGTTCCAGCACGTGTGATTAAAGCTTGTTCAGCAGCATTCCATTCAGAAACCAGATCATAGATTTGCAATGGCATGGTATTGAGCAATCGGGCTATCGCTATAAACTGTTCCTGGTCTTCTGGATCAATTTGAGTAATCAACGGCAGTGCACCAAACTGAAATCCGCGCGGAAGCGGCAGCAAATCTCCTTCTGTATCAAGTATCGACCAGCTTTCATTGATCGGCACCAATGCAATAGGAGTACGCTCCACCACTTTTACAGTTAACTTATTAGGCCAATCCCAACTGACCTCAGCTGATTTTACCCATACATGTGCAGCAACTTGATTCGCTAATGCACCTTGATCAACGCGAAACACATTGCTTGGCTTGAAGCCTGTCCACGCAAAGAGGTCAGTAGCTTGAAGAATTTTTAACCCTTCCCACTGCAATTCATATATCGTGAAATAACTGGAATTGAGGAACGCATACCCGGTAAGGACCAGAAGTATAATTATGATTGATATTATTCTTCGTTGCATTTTGCGCCTCCTTCTCCAGCTGCGAAATTGACTGTAATTAGGCGGGGTAACTGATAGTCCGCATCAGCTACCCCTCTGACACTAGCTCGATTTTAGCGCCAATACTGCGTAATTTGTCAACTAGCTTTTCATATCCCCTAACGATGTGTTCAATGCCCGTGATTTCGGTGGTACCTTTCGCTGCCAACCCAGCAAGAATCAAGGCTGCACCAGCTCTCAGATCAGTCGCTTTAACACGTGCTCCAGTCAACTGTTTTACACCCCGGACAATTGCTGAGTTCGAATCTACCTGGATATTGGCACCCATGCGTCGCAGTTCTTCTACATGTCCAAACCTATGTGAATACACGGTCTCCTTTATGACGCTGCTCCCATCAGCCAAGGTCATCAAACTCATGAACTGTGGCTGCAGATCGGTGGCAAACCCAGGATAAGGCAAAGTAATGATGTTAGTTGGCAGGATTGTCTTTCCACCCTCAAGCGTAATGCGGTTTAAACCAACTGTAAGCTTCGCATTAGCCTCCAGCAACTTGCTAAGCAAAACTTGAATGTGTTGGGGAATCACATTTTCCAAGGTGATTTTGCTTTGTGTTATAGCTCCAGCGATCAAGTAGGTACCAGCCTCAATTCGATCAGGAATGACAGTATACTCTGTACTTCCCAAATGGTCTTGATCCACACCTTCAACGACGATGACACTCGTCCCTGCTCCGTACACATGGGCACCCATTTGATTTAAAAAGTTCTGAACATCAACTATCTCAGGTTCGCGGGCAGCATTATGAATCACTGTTTTTCCTTTGGCAAGAGTTGCTGCCATCATAATATTCTCAGTGGCGCCCACACTTGGATAATCCAGTGAAATCTCTTGGCCAGTTAATCTTTGACAACGGGCGGTGATAAATCCGTGTGATTCATCAATTACTGCTCCCAAGCGTGCCAAATTCTGCAAGTGCAAATCTATAGGCCGATCACCAATGGCACAGCCCCCAGGTTTAGCAATACGCACCCAACCAAGTCTTGCGAGCAACGGGCCCATCACCTGTATAGATGCCCGCATTTCTTGTACCAACTCTGTAGGTGTATCACCACTGACTTGATCGACTTCCATAGTCAAAACCGAATCTTGCAGCTTGGCTTCAACTCCTAAAGTGGTCAACACCCCGAGCATGGTATAGACATCTTTGATAGCAGGCACATCATATATCACAAACTTCCCTTTTCCTAAAAGGGCAGCTGCCATCATCTTCAAGACAGCATTTTTTGCACCACTGATCCGAATCGTACCAGATAACGGATAACCGCCTTCGATTACCAGCTTTTGCATCCTATCACCTCAACTCAATGCTTCTTCAGCACTGTCTATAGTATGCAGTTCCTAGATTTTGGTGATAGGATGCTGTTTTTTTATAACCGTACCTGCCGAGAAATATTCAATAATACCCCTACGCTAGCCAGACTGATTAACAAGCTTGAACCACCATAACTGATAAAAGGCAACGTGATTCCGGTTACTGGCAAAGAACCAGTGACCACACCAATATTTAGCATCGCTTGAAAACCAATCATAGAGGTCAATCCTATTGCTAGCAGAGTACCATAAAGATCAGGCGCATTCAGCGCTATGCGCAAGCCACGCCAGGCTACTATAAAAAATAAGATGAGGACCAATGCTCCGCCAATAAACCCTAGCTCCTCACACATAATGGCAAAAATAAAATCTGTATGATGTTCCGGTAAGTATGAGAATTTTTGGCGGCTGTTGCCAAGACCAAGACCGAAAAATCCTCCTGATCCAATAGCGGTCAATGATTGTATGATGTTCCAACCAGCTCCTGTAGGATCAGCCCAAGGATCGAGAAAAGCCAACAACCGACGCATACGATATGGTTCATACTTAATTAAATAATAGATCGCCGGAATGGCTAAACACCCAATACCAAACATCTGTCCTAGATGTACTCCACCGGCGAAGAGAACTATCACTACTGTAAAACTCATGGACATGGCAGTACCGAAATCAGGTTCGCGCATTATTAAAACAAATAATAACCCTAAAATCATTAAAATCGGCAAGAGTCCTTGAAAAAAACTTCTGATTTTTTCACGTTTATTGGCTACGTATACTGCAGTAAAGTTGACAATAGCCAATTTGGCTATCTCTGATGGCTGAAGATTAAAAAATCCCAAATCAATCCATCGTTTTGAGCCGCCAATGTTCTCACCAATGAAGAGCACCAGTATCAATAGAACTATAGCCACCAGCAATGCGGGTAAAGCTAATACTTTGTAAAAATGGTAATCCACGCGTGAAGCAACGTACATTATGACCAAACCTAGCACAGCCCACAATGCCTGCCGCTTAACATAGTGGTATGGATCACGAAAATCGTTAATTCCCATCACAGAGGATGCGCTGAAAACCATTACAAGGCCAATGCTCAATAGAATAATCACCGCAGTGAAAGCAATCAGGTCAATACTACCTTCTTTGGTAAATAATCTCATGGTTATCGCCCCCTTCCCTTAATCTATATTCGGTTAGAGGACTGCTAACAACCCAATAGCCCCAAAAAATATACCCAGCAAACAGAATCGAATCATCACTTTCGTTTCTGCCCAACCTTTTAGTTCAAAATGATGATGAAGCGGTGCCATTCTAAATATGCGCTTACCATGGGTGATGCGAAAATAGAGTACTTGAATTATCACTGATAAAGTTTCGATTACAAAAATACCGCCAACGATTGGCAAGAAAAGAGATGTTCGTGTAAGAATCGCCATCACACCTAATGCTGCTCCTAAAGCCAATGAACCTGTATCACCCATGAACACTGCTGCAGGGTGAGCATTAAACCAGGCGAAACCCAAGCAAGCACCAGCTAATGCTGCTGCAAATAAAGCTATTTCTGGATTGCCAAGTTTAAACGCGATAATCATATATGTACATGCAGCAACTGCCACTGTTCCTGCCGCCAAACCATCTAAACCATCAGTCAGATTGACCGCATTGGTTACACCTAGCATCACAAAGATTACCAGTGGGATAAAAACATATATTGGCAGATTTACAGTTATGTCAGTAAAGGGTACAAGCAGTGTTGTACCAACATCTGCCCGGGATAATGCATACAGTGCTACTAGAATTGCTACAAACACCTGTCCAAACAGCTTTTGCCGAGCCTTTAGTCCTAATGAACTATGAGAAAGAATTTTTAATAGGTCATCGAGAAAACCGATCATTCCATACGCTAAGGTGACAAAAAGTGCGAATATAATATCAGGTCTGTGGTGATCCAGTACCAGGATAGCAAAAGCTAAACCGATAATGATCATGATTCCACCCATCGTAGGGGTGCCTGATTTCCTTAAATGTTCCTTTGGCCCATCTGCTCTCACATTTTGGCCAAACTTGAGCTTGTGCAAGTACCTAATACAATACGGGCCAATGAGAATAACCGCAAGAAATGCCATAAGAGCGCCAACTAGAGGACGTGTGAAAATTAAACTATCCATTATTGTCATACCTCTCTTTTAAAACAGCGACAACGCGTTCTAGAGCTATTCCGCGTGATGCTTTAACTAACACCAGGTCATTCGGTTTAACTAGATCTGTTAGTTCATTTAAAAGCTGATCTACAGCTGAATATATTCTTACATGAGCAGGTGAAATTCCTGCTTTCAATGCACCTTTTTGCATCATCTCTGCATTTTTCCCAACAAAGACAAGCTGTTCACACACATGTGCCGCTTGTTCGCCTACGGCTTCATGAGCTGTCTCAGAGATTGGACCTAATTCGAGCATATCACCTAAAATCGCTACTTTACGTTGCGTGGTTTGGATGGCAGCTAAAGTCTCAAGCGCTGCATGCATCGAAGCAGGGCTAGCATTATAAGCGTCATTAACTATGGTAATACCATGACTGCATTTTTCAATCTGAAAACGCATGCCAGTTAAATGAATGTCTCTAAGGCTCGCTATCGCATCAGCAAGGTGGATCTGGAAGCATAAGCCTACAGCCATTGCAGCTAGACAATTATATACATTATGTATTCCCGGTACATCCAATGAAACATGATAACTTTCGCCATACCAATGCACAGTAAAACGAGGTTTACCATCAGCATCAACAGTCAGATTGTCTGCTGATAGTTGATTGGCACCATTTTTTCCAAAATACACCACGTTTTCTGCCAAAGTAGCAGCTCGTCTTACCCATGGATCATCACCATTGAGTACAGCAATTCCCCCAGGTTTTAAACCCTCCACAATCTCTGCTTTTGCTGCAGCAATATTCTCCATGCTGCCCAATAATTCGAGATGTACAGGATAGATATTCGTAATCACAGCCACATCAGGAGGTGCAATCTCGGTCAAATGGCGGATTTGGCCCAACCCACGCATTCCCATTTCCAGAACAAGGATCTGATGATGTTCTTCCAAACTGAATATTGTTAATGGGACCCCGATTTCATTGTTATAGTTATCCTGAGTCTTACATACTTGGAACCTAGTCTGCAATATCCGTGCCGTAATATCTTTGGTAGTAGTTTTACCATTACTCCCGGTTATGGCAACAACAGGAATACCGATCCTCCGTAGATGTGCCCGAGCTAGCTGCTGCAACGCAGCTAATGGATCATCAACTTCAATCAAGCGCGGATCATCACCATAACCTTTTTTCACTACAGCAAAGCCACCAGCTCGCAGTACATCTGGCACAAATTGATGTCCATCAGCCTTCGTACCTGGCAAGGCAAAAAACAAGCAGTTAGGCACAGCTTTCCTGCTATCGATTATCACTTTGGAAATCTGGGTTTGATCGCTGCGCAATTGCCCCAAATCGGCAGCTGCCTGTGCAAAGGTAAGAGGATACATAAGCTTACAACTCCTTTAACACCCGCCGGGCTTCGGCTCGATCATCGAAAGCGATAGTCCTATCTGCAAATTCTTGATAGGTTTCATGGCCTTTACCTGCAATTATCACTACATCGCCAGGTTTTGCCAGACGGATGGCATATTCTATAGCCTGACTGCGATTTATGATAGTAGTGTAGGCAAATCCATGAGGAATACCTTGTTCGATATCCCGACAGATCTGTTCAGGATCTTCACTACGTGGATTATCAGAAGTAATGACTGCATAATCACTATAGCGAGCAGCTACTTCCCCCATTAACGGTCGTTTCGTACGATCACGATCCCCACCTGCGCCGAAAACAACAATTACACGCTGGCTAGTCAAATTACGGGCTGTTTGGAGGACATTAGCCATGCTGTCGGGAGTATGAGCATAATCGACAAGGACTGTGAAGTCTTGGCCTTCATTGACTAGTTCAAACCTTCCTGGTACTCCAGAAACCGATTCAAGTCCTATTTTTATATCCTGCAAACTGACACCTTCTGCGAAACAAGCTGCGCTAGCAGCCAATGAATTATATATATTAAATTTACCAGTTAGCTGCAGTGATAAAGCAACTGAACCCAGAGGTGTAACCAGATCATACTTCACTCCTTTTGGTGTCACTGCAATATTATCTGCATGAAACTGACTGTACTGGTTAACACCGTAGCTGTATACTGGCGCAGAACTCTGGGCAGCCATTTGCAAGCCAAATGAATCATCAAAGTTGATCACTGCTGCTTTGCGAGTCTTACATTGCCGACGCGCCAAATCTGTAAATAAACGAGATTTAGCTTGAAAATAATGGCTAAAATCGTGGTGAAAATCCAAATGATCTTGGGTTAAATTAGTAAAAACACCTATATCAAACTCTAACCCTGCGGTCCGTTTCAGCTCTAATGCATGTGAAGAAACTTCCATAACCACATAATCTACCTGTTTAGCAACCATTTCAGCCAGTAATCTTTGCAAATCCAGGGACTCTGGTGTGGTGCGCTTTGCGGGTATCACTTCTGTGCCAATGAGATTTTGGATTGTACCAATCAAACCCACCTTGTACCCTGCCTGTTGCAAAATTGCTTTAATTAGATAAGTAGTAGTGGTTTTACCATTTGTTCCAGTGATGCCGATAACGCGTAAGTGATCTCCTGGATAGCCATAATACGCTGCTGCCATTTCCCCCATCGCTACCCGTGAATCGGATACAATTATTTGAGTAATTGATTGACTTAAACTTTGTTGCTCCTCGACAACAACAGCAACTGCGCCACGGTCAACTGCGTGCTGAACAAATTCATGGCCATCAACTTTGAAACCACGGATAGCAAAAAATAATTCACCAGGTTGAATTAAACGGGAATCATACTGCAATCCTTGTACATCGCAATCTGGTCCGATAACCTCACATTCTAGATTAGCTACTAATTGTGAGATCCTCATTCAGCTTCCCCCTAATGTCATATATTACTTATTATTCCAATTCTATGGTTGAAATTCTACTTCAATAACTGAACCGAATGGAATTGCAGTACCAGCTTCTGGATACTGAGAAATGGCGATACCGCTACCTTTAGGCCGCAGTTGAAAACCTCTTTCAACCAGTAACGCTGAAACATCACGCATACTCATACCTATCAAGTTGGGAACTTGAACTAGTGCGGGATTGGTATCTTCATAAAACGAAAGGTTGACAACACTCTGCGGCAATACGCGGCTACCAGGACTAGGAATTTGATCTCGGACTAAGGTACCGCTATTTAAGTAATTCGCAGCCAGCTTATTGTCTTTAAGGATCTTTTCTGCTTGGGCAGCTGTATAATTCCTTACATTTGGTACAACAACCATATTAGTCGAACGTACCTCTGACTGTTTTCGAGCCACTCCTAAATAATCCAGTGTTTGCTCAACAACAGTTTGAAATACAGGTGCAGCTAATACTCCTCCATAGCGCACATCGGTCTGCGGACAATTTAGCACCACCAGGACAGCAATTTCAGGATTGTCCGCTGGAGCAAATCCGACAAAGGAAGCAACACGATCTTCCCCATATCCACCTTGAGTGGGGACTTCAGCGGTACCTGTCTTTCCTGCTACCTCGATACCAACGATTTGCGCTCGGCTTCCCGAACCATTTTCGACTGCGGATACTAGATATTCAGTCAATTTATGCGCTGTTTCTGCGGAGATAGGTTGATTTACTACTTCGGGAACTGTACTTTTGATTACTTTACCTTGTTGGTCACGGATTTCTGCTACATAATAAGGACGCATCAATTTACCCTCATTGGCTACAGCACTTACTCCCATCAACAACTGGAGAGGGGTTACCGCTACCCCTTGGCCGAAACCAATATTGGCCCACTGTAGCGTTTCACCATACTTTATCTGTCCTGGTTTTGGCAGTGTGCCAGCTGCTTCACCTGGATAATCTATCCCTGTTTTTTTGCCTAAACCAAAGCTTGACAAATAGGGGTAAAAGCGTTCAGGTCCCATTTCTACAGATAGCTGCGCAAAAGTAATATTATCAGATCGATCAAATGCTTCCTTAAAAGTGATTTTACCATAACCATAGATATTCGAACTGCGAACCGTTCCGCCACCTACTGACCATGAGGCTGTACTGTTAAACACACGATTGGCGTCTACGATTCCTAAATCGAGCGCTGCTGCGGCTGTGAATATTTTAAACGTCGATCCTGGTTCATACTGATCAGTTACAATGATATTACGACGATTACCCTGCGGATAAGCCTGATAATTGTTGGGATCAAATGTGGGGTAGACAGCATTCGCTAAGATTTCACCAGTGCTGGGTCTGATGATGAGAATGCAACCTGAAGTGCTCTGTGTAGCATTGACAGCAGATTGTAATTCTTTTTCAGCTATGTATTGAATGACCGAATCAATTGTTAGGACTAGATCATATCCATTTTCTGGTGAAATGAATGTCTCAGCTCCACCAGGTATTTTGCGTTGCAAAGCGTCCTTTTCGGTTTCCAATCTCCCTGGGGTTCCCCGCAGCAACTCATCATAATAGTACTCCAACCCTTCAAGACCTTGATTATCAATGCCAGCAATACCAATTACATGTGCTGCCAATGTTCCCTGAGGATAGAACCGTTGGGGACGGGTTATTAAATAAATCCCTGGAATCTGAAGCTGACGTATTGCTTGAGCTGTTTCCAGAGTAAGTCTGCGGGCTAGCCAGAAACTAGTCTGTTTAGCATCATATTCAATCAATAACTTTTCAATCTCTTCAACACTGCGCTCCAAATATGGAGCCAGCTTTTCTGCAGCATCTCTTGGATCACGCGCTCGGTTGGGTACAACATGGATTGAGTATGCTTCAATGCTTTTTGCTAACAAAACATAATTGCGATCATAAATATTACCCCTTTGCGCGTCAATGGTTGTTGGCTGCATACGTTGAGCTAAAGCTAACTTAGTATACCGCGCTTTATCATACAACTGTAAATACATAAGGCGAGCAATTAATGCCCCTGCTACCAAAGCAAATACCATAAAAAGGCACGCAGCTCGCCGCTGAATGCGTTTTCTATTTTTACTCACCAATCCTTCCAGCTTCTACTCCCCCCACTGGTAATAGACCATTTAACCATCCAGCCACTACCGTGAATAAATTGCTGCGCTCTGGAACCTCAGAGTCTGTCCAGCCTGAGTTATCAATCTTTGGTGCTTTTTTTGTCTGCATTACAAGCATTTCTGTATGTACCGGATCAATCATTCCTAATTGCTCACGAGCAAACTTTTCTATGTTTGCTAAGCGGTTCTGTTGTTCGAGAGTGAGCAACAAATGGTCTTGCTCTTGTTTTAACTGCGCTAGACGTTGTTCCAGTTGTGCAATTTTTACACTTAACTGCATGGTGACAACCCGTTGATGCAGGTAAAAAACAGCACAGCAAACTACCACAGCTGCCATAAGACATATGAGCAGAGGTGCAGCAGCATGAGGCTTTCTCTGTTTATTTACACTTGGTTGAACCGCTGAACGTATTGGTTCATGGTAATATTCTAACTTAAGAGCAGGTTCCATCGGTTACACATCCTCCTTAGCTATGCGCTCACACACCCGCAGTTTAGCACTTCGTGAACGCGGATTGATCTCGAGTTCTGCTCTACTTGGCAATACAGGTTTACGTGTGAGAATCTGCACTAATGGCTTTTTCCCGCAAACGCAAACAGGAAGCCCAGGCGGGCATGTACATGGATCACTAAACTTTTTAAAAGTGTTCTTAACTATGCGATCTTCAAGTGAATGAAATGTGATAACACATAATCTTCCTTGAGGTTTTAAGAATTTAATGGCTTTAGATAATGCCTCTTCAAGAGCTTGCAGTTCATCATTTACAGCTATACGCAAAGCTTGAAAGGTGCGTTTGGCTGGATGCGGCCCCTCTTCTCGCGCTTTCTTCGGAATAGCAGCTTTAATAACTCTCACCAAGTCGCCAGTTGTCGTGATTGGTTGCTTCTGCCGATGGTTGACAATAAACTCAGCAATTCGTTCTGCCCATCGCTCTTCACCATAATCTCTAATAATTTTGGCTAACTCAGCCTTAGAAAGACCGTTGACTAAATCGTAAGCTGTTACAGTTGTGTTTGGATCCATCCGCATATCCAAACGCGCATCGTGCTGATAGCTAAATCCTCTCTCTCCTTGATCTAACTGAGGTGATGACACTCCCAAATCAAACAGTATACCATCAACCTGACTAATGTTTAGTTCAATCAGAACCTGATCCAAGTAGCGGAAATTACGATGAACAAAGAATACCTGCGATCTGTAAGGGGCTAATCTGGCTTTAGCTGCTTCCAAAGCCATAGGATCTTGATCAATACCTATCACACGACAACGAGGTTCAGCAGATAAAACTGCCAAACTATGTCCCCCGCCACCTAAAGTGCAGTCTAGGTATACACCATTAGGCTGCACATTAAGCCAATCAATCATCTCAGTCAGTAGAACCGGTTGGTGATAAAACTCCATTGCTCTCATCCTTGTTCTTAACTATATTCCTAGCTCTACAATATTTTCTGCAATCTCTGCATAAGCTGATTCAGCCTGCTGCATATAATCTTCCCAACGTTGACGGCTCCAGATTTCAATGCGATTGGAGACACCAATTACCACAACATCCTTATCAACTCCGGCATAGTCTCGCAGTGAAGGGGGGATCATGATCCTTCCTTGCTTGTCTAATTCACATTCAGTAGCACCTGAGAAGAAAAAGCGGACAAATTGTCTCGCGGTGGCTTTAGTGAGTGGAAGAGTTTTCAGCTTTTCTTCCAACACTTTCCATTCAGGCATGGGAAAAAGGAAAAGGCAATTATCCAAGCCCCGTGTCATTACAGCAATCTCTCCTAATTCTTCACGGAACTTGGCTGGGATAATCAATCTCCCTTTTGCGTCTAGCGAATGTTGATATTCACCCATGAACATGAATGCTAGACTCCTTTCCGATTTGCCCCACTTTCCACCACTATTTACCACTTGGTGACATTATTCGTGATCAATTTTGGGATTCCTGCTTCAAAACAAAAAAAAAAACTCTGACTTTTGCCAGAGTTTTAACATGATGAAGTTAAATTAAATGGAGCTTGTTAAGTGAATCCGTAAGCCGAGTTCTGTCGAGGATGATCATCTATCTAGGACATTAGTTGCCTAATGCCTCATGCGGCCAACCCGAGAGTAAAACGGAACGGGCAGCTCCTCCTCTCCTATTTGGCCTTGCTCCGGATGGGGTTTACCTAGCCAGTTAGTCACCTAACTGCTGGTGAGCTCTTACCTCACCGTTTCACCCTTACCTATTATTTAGGCGGTATGTTTCTGTGGCACTAGCCTTGGGGTCACCCCCACTGGGTATTACCCAGCATCCTGCCCTATGGAGCTCGGACTTTCCTCAGGATTAACCTGCGATCATCTAATTCACTTAACGAAGCTGTTATAGTATAGCATGAAATTGCTCGCAGTGCAACTATTAGGTGGTTAACTGCGTGTAGCTCCTAATAAGTCTTTGTATGTGTCAGCGTCCATGCCAATATCTACCCTGCGAGTAACCAGATCGGATCCTCTTTTTCGGGCGCAATCAACGCATTGCTTGGTTTGTGGCAGAGCCTTGAGCCGTTCCTTTGGAATCGGTCTCCCACAAATAACACATTTTCGTGGAGCCATTCGTTTCACCACCTTGAGCCAAGATTTAATAGCTAAAGGGATCACCGTCTGTCAAATCTTCAATGACCGGGATGTTTAGCAAATGTTTCCGCAGATACTGGGCAACGTTGGAAACCATAATCTTTTCCGTTGCAAAATGACCAGCATCAATCAAAGCAAGGCCCAATGTTTGCGCATCTAAAGCGGTGTGATACTTTAGATCACCGGTGATTAATACGTCAGCTTGCTGTGCCCATGCGGCATTAATCAGTTCGCCACCTGAACCGCCACATACCGCTATTTTCCTGCATACCTGTCCAGGGTTACCAACACAGCGCACTTTTGTCTGCAACACCGATTCTACTTTTGCTTTTAGCTGATCAAGTGTCATACTGTCAATCAAGCCAATCCGCCCTAGACCACTGGTTCCATCCAAGGCAGCTTTTAAAATATAGTGTTCGCGTAAACCTAATAACTCTGCCAACCAGTAGTTTAAACCTAAGGGAGCACAATCTAAGTTAGTATGACAAGTGTATACCGCAATGTGCGAACACAAAAGTTTTTGAATGATCCTACCAAGCGGATTATCTGTATCCAATGACCGGAGCGGTTGGAAAATCAGTGGATGATGAGCAATAATCATATCTACTTGCTCGGCAATAGCTCGCTCAACTACAGCTTCAGTAATAGTCAAGGTAACTAATATTTTTTCCACTGGCTGTCCGAAGGCACCAACCTGTAAACCAGAATTATCCCATTCATATGCATATTGAAGTGGTGCAATTTGCTCTATCAACGTAGCAACATGCTTTACAGTAGTAGCCATTTAACTCACCCTGCATTTAATATCAGCTTATGCTTGATGCTTGCATGTGGCATCAGAATTCTTCCCATTCATTTTGGTCTTTATATTAACTTCGCTTGATATCCATCATAATCCTTCTAAAAAAGCATCCCAACAGCTGTACTGTGGGATGCAAGTAATCTAAAATAATCCAGTTATTCGTCCCTGCTCATCTATATCGATTGATTCTGCAGCTGGAACTTTAGGCAGCCCAGGCATGGTCATAATGTCACCTGTTAAGGCAACAACAAAGCCAGCACCTGCGGAAATGCGGACGCTGCGGACAGTAATGCGGAAATCTGTTGGCCTTCCTAAACGTTTTGGATCATCTGAAAGTGAGTATTGTGTCTTGGCCATACAGACTGGTAGATTCTGAAATCCAAGCCGCTGATACATACGTAGTTCACGTTTTGCTTCAGGAGTAAAGTCTACTCCACTTGCGCCATAGATTTCACAAGCGATTTTCTTAATCTTAGTTTCCAGACTATCACTATCTGAGTAGATGAACCTCAGTTCCTGCTTTGATAAATCACACAAATTCTCTACCTCTTTGGCTAGCTCGATACCGCCAGCTCCACCCTTAGCCCAGACTTCTGATAGAGCTACATTTACTCCTAATTCTTGACAGCGCTTTCTTACTAATTCAATTTCCGCTAGTGTGTCCTGTGGGAACCTATTAATCGCCACCACACAAGGTAAGCCAAATTTTTGTGTAATGTTTTCCAGATGTTTTAACAGATTAGGCAATCCTTGATCCAAAGCCTCGAGATTTTCCTCGCTTAGATTTTCTAACTCTGCACCACCATGATGTTTCAAAGCCCGTATAGATGCGACGATTACTACTGCGCTAGGGACCAACCCACCTATGCGGCATTTAATATCCAAGAACTTTTCTGCGCCCAAATCTGCGCCAAAGCCTGCTTCTGTAACTACATAATCACCAAGCTTTAGAGCCATTTTAGTTGCTAATAAACTATTGCAGCCATGAGCGATGTTAGCGAATGGACCACCATGGATCAATGCTGGTGTATGCTCTAAGGTCTGAACTAGATTAGGTTTAATTGCATCCTTAAGGATGGCTGTCATTGCACCTTCTGCTTTAAGGTCGCCTGCGGTAACTGGTTTATTATCATACGTGTAAGCAACAATAATTTTCCGCAATCGTGCCTTTAAATCACTCAAGTTCGAGGCTAAACATAGGATTGCCATGACTTCTGATGCCACAGTAATATCAAAACCGTCTTCGCGCGGCACTCCATTAGCTTTGCCATTCAGACCACTGACAATATAACGCAGCTGCCGATCATTCATGTCGATAGCACGCTTCCAGACTATCCGGCGAGGATCAATACCAAGGGCATTACCTTGATGAATGTGATTATCTATAAGTGCTGCCAAGAGATTATTGGCTGCGCTAATAGCATGCATGTCTCCAGTGAAATGCAAATTAATATCTTCCATGGGTACTACCTGCGCGTAACCTCCACCAGTGGCTCCGCCTTTTACACCAAATACTGGTCCCATGGAGGGTTCCCGTAATGCCAGTACTACTCGCTTACCAAGCCTGTGTAAAGCATCAGCTAAACCGATACTTGTAGTAGTTTTCCCTTCACCTGCTGGCGTTGGATTAATCGCTGTTACTAGAATCAGCTTTCCTTCTGGTTGATCCTGCAGCCTGTCCATTAACTTTAAGCTTACCTTAGCCTTATTCTGCCCATACAGCTCCAGGTATTCGCTAGGGATTCCTATAGCTGCGGCCACTTCAGTTATTGGACAAATTGGTGTTTCTTGAGCAATCTGTATGTCGGTCTTCACCTAATCACTCCTTATTCCCATATAATCTCATATCTTTTTCAGATCTTTTCGTGGACTATATTGGAAGACAAGCGTCTTGCCACCGCAGAACAGTAAAAGCACAATTGCGACATTGACGAGGACACAAGTGTAAAATTGATGAAAGCTATAGGCATAATATGATACCTGTACTTCAGTTAGAAGAAACTGCGTTATAGTGCGGTACATGGCATTGAAGAGAATAACAACTCCCAAGCTTTTACTGGAATTGTACAGCCATGTTAAAACGATAGAAAGAGCTACGGATTCTATAAATAACCAGATTGGTGATAACAATGATTCCAGTACATCATTAAAGTAGTAAGTTGGCAGCTGCCATAAACCCCATAATAAACCAATCAACACACTAGATTTTAAGGCTGAATATTTAGTTTGCAGAGCAGGCAATACTAGACCACGCCATCCTAACTCATCTGGAATTGATCCAAAAAGAACTAAACTCAAGCAAAAGTTGGCTAACACTTTTAACCAAATCATCCAATCAAATTGTCTAAACGCTAAAATATCCATAAAAAGCAATACTACAACAGGAATAGCAACTACAAGCAGCGGCAAAACCAATGCAGTTATTACCCATTTTTGCTTCCCTGAAAATGCAATAGTGCGACTCAACAACTCTTTAACTCCTCTTCTACCCGCAGTGAACCTAATGATGACAATACTCATAATGCCAGGTATAAATCCAGCGATCAACCGCAGTAGTAGTAATGATTTAGTTGCCAATGCACTATCTGCCAGTACATTAGGTAAGAAAAATAACCAGGTCAAGGCAATAGTACTTACTGCATAGATTACAGCCGAATAACATGAAATGGTCTTGCGGTCCAATTAGATCTACTCCTTTGTCCAAAATATATTTCATGGATAATATTCCCTACCGGCAGCGCATCTTCCTTTCGGAATAAAAATGAAAAAGCAGGATAATTAGGAAAGCTAATTATCCTGCTTGAACAGCATATTCCAAACTAAATATTATAATGGGAATCCAACTGATACGCGGACGCCATGGAACTTGCTGTTGTCATAGTAACGAATTTGATCATAACGATCGTTGAGCGGTTTGCCATGGACAAACTCGTTGCCATTTGCATAGTCAGCAGAGCTTTGATATTCAACTCTGAACTTAATACCGTTCGGAGCGTTGTACTTACCAATCAAAGCAAACTTGAATGCGTCTTTGATGACATCTTCATCACTTGGCATATCGTATGCAAAGATACCGCCAACGTACAGATCATCAAGGCGCCAAATGTCTGCTTGAGCACCTAACTCAACAGAAGCGATAGTCTGATAACGATTCTTATCAGTGTAGTTTTGATCCCAGTCAAAGTTGACTCTTGCGCGAGCAAATACTTTGTCAGCAAAAGATACTGGCAGTTCATACTCAGGAGTTGCGAAGTCAAGAGCATAGTCTAAACGATTCTTAGTAACATCATTGATCTTGTTACCGCGATCAGTAGTATTCTTATCTGGAATCAATACGGAGAACTCTTGATACAGATTGTAGCCCAGAGCCTTGGTATCCAGTTTAACTACTACATTGTCATCTAAGTCACCGCGTTGATTACGGTTGGTTGTATCATAGTCAACATCCAATTTAGCATCAATAACATCATAAACGAACTTGTAAGTAGCACCTACGTTGAAGCTCTTGTCACGTTTGTAAATTGTTTCAATTGGTCTCAAATCAGCAATATATCTTGCTTTTTGATCGCCAGCGTTTGGACCACCTACAACAGATTGCTTGTTGAAACCACCTTCAAACTCACTGTTACGATGACCTGCACGCAGTGTCAAAACTTCTGGCAGTACATCATAGGTTGCAGTGATTTCATACAAGTAGTCAGCTTTTTGCTCATTATCATCTTCAGCTTTTTGAGGTTGATAATAAGCATAGACACCAGAAACATTCAAGCCAGGAACAACATTCTTGAGTGCTGCTTCAACCGCAAAATTGTAATAGTAATCGTATTCTGCTTTAGCTTTTGGTACTGAATAACGGTTCACAGCAATGTCAACATCAAGGATGTCAGCATAGCTGGCATCGATATCTAACAGAATGTCATTTCTTCTTGGACCAAAAATCTGGCTTGGCTTACCAACTTCTTTGTCAGCATTTGCCAAAACATGGGTAAATGCGTAGGTGCCATCTAAACCAATTCTTACTGGACCAAACTCATATACGAATTGACCAACCTTTACACCGACAATCCGGTTTTGATCATGGAATTGAGCGATGTATGGAGAATACTTAACTGGTAAGTGAATACCTAAAATAGTATCTACTGATTGGCCGCCAGTAACGTATGCACCAGTAACCTTTTTGTTGAATGGGCCTTTCCACTCAGCAGCATTAATCTTGTAATAAGGTGTTAAAGTTCCCTCATCGGAAAACTTAAATTCACCAGATTCATCTTGTACAAAAGGCAACAGATAAACAAAACCCCATTGACCGTTTCTATCACCAAATTTGAATTCAGCGTTTGGATCTTCAACATTGCCTACGCCGCCATCATCAGCCAAAGCGGCGAAACTCAATGCTAACACTAACAGTGTTACCATGAGCAAAATTCTTGAATACTTTCTCATTGATCCTACTCCTTTTCTCTAAATTTATTTTCATCCAAAACTCCATTTTTGGGTTAGTTGATTATTTAATATTATTTCTTCTCTATCCCTCCTCCTTTGGTACGCTCACGAAGGCGCACCGTCATCTATATTTATCCCCGCTGATATTCGTCCGCTCGAATATCTTATGCTCTGCACTGCATTGTACTGCTTGTAGCAACCGTACTTACCATGTTTCGTACCAGCGCTAAATAGATCGGCGGTTTCCGATAACCTCACCGATACTCAAGCAGTCGCTGCTGTGGCGTATTAGGTAAAACTTTACATGCTAAAACTACTAATAATACGCATTACCGCAGCCAGCAATGCAAAACACTGGGAGATATGCTTAATATATTCGGCATAAATTAAGGAATACCTTCTCAGTTTCGCATTAATTTGTAAAAATGACCAAAATATGTTAGTGCATACAATATTTATCAATTCATTGTTCTCCATATTTAGCAAAATTCCTTTTTAAAATCAAAACAAAATAAAAAAACCTCACTAGAAATTTTTCTAATGAGGTTATCGCACCACATATTTGCTATTCTATTGAAACCCACACTATAATGCAAGGAATGAAGCTAATTGGTGGACCCCCTGGGATTCGAACCCAGGACCAACAGATTATGAGTCTGCTGCTCTCACCGCTGAGCTAGGGGTCCTAATTGCACTCACCCTTACATTATATACTGGGATAATATGTCTGTCAATAACCACTCAATATTTTCATTGACCTAAAAAGTCCTTAAGCTTTTTACTCCGGCTGGGATGACGTAATTTCCGTAAAGCCTTGGCTTCAATCTGCCGGATACGTTCGCGTGTCACCCCAAACTCCTGACCAACTTCCTCCAAAGTACGTGTTCTTCCATCATCCAAGCCAAATCGCAATCTCAGTACCTTTTGCTCACGGGGGGTTAATGATTCGAGCACCTCGTTTAGCTGCTCCCGCAACAGAGTATAGCTTGCTACTTCAGCAGGTGCAGGTGCATCATGATCTTCAATAAAATCGCCCAAATGGCTATCTTCCTCCTCGCCAATTGGTGTTTCAAGAGATACAGGTTCTTGGGCAATCTTCATAATTTCCCGTACTCGTTCAACAGGCATCCCCATTTCCGCAGCAATCTCTTCCGGCTGTGGTTCACGTCCGAGTTCTTGGAGTAACTGACGCGAAACGCGGATTAATTTATTAATAGTTTCTACCATATGCACTGGTATCCGGATTGTTCTTGCCTGATCAGCAATGGCCCTAGTAATGGCTTGTCGAATCCACCAAGTAGCATAAGTGCTGAACTTGAAACCCTTGCGATAATCGAACTTTTCAACTGCTTTTATTAAACCCAGATTTCCTTCTTGAATCAAATCCAGGAAAAGCATACCACGACCAACATAGCGTTTGGCAATACTTACAACCAACCGTAAGTTTGCTTCTGCTAGAAGGCGTTTTGCTTCCTCATCACCCTGCTCAATGCTTTTGGCATATTCCATTTCTTGCTCAGCGGTCAATAATGGAACACGCCCAATCTCTTTGAGATACATCCGAACCGGATCATCCAGGCCCACACCTTCGAGGAAAGCAAGATCCAAATCATCTTCAGGATCTTCTTTGTCCACGCCCTCAATATCCAAATCATCGATATCGCCAGTCTCGGGAATGATATCAACGCCCATTTCAGCAAAGCTTTCATAAATCTCATCAATTTGATCAGGCGATAGCTCAACATCCTGCAGCGCATCCATGATTTCCCGATAGGAAATCATCCCCTGCTTTTTACCACGTTCTATCAATGCTTGAACATTTTCGATATTCAGTGCTTCTTTATTGTCCATACCTTTCCCCCCTTCCTAGAAAGATCGTGGGCCTTTCTCATCAGTTTTTTTGATTATCAAGAATTATTTCCCTCCGTAATTTAGCATACTGTTTCAGCAGCTGACACAAATGGAGAAAAACGTCTGATTGCTTATGATTCTCCATAAATGAGAGTTTTTCCTCTATATAACTAAGGTGCCTATACCAAACATTTTTTCGAAATGAATGCAAGTAATCTGACCATTTCCCGGTAGGCTCAGGCAACTGGAACAACCGTTCAGCGACTGACTCACCCTGCTTATCCCAAGCACCTGACTGCAACAATGTAAAAAGATGCTGATAATCTGCATTGGAAAAACTAGCAGCATCTAAACCAAGCTTAACCATCTCTTCAATATATGAAGGATTGGTGATCAACAAACGCATAATAGTGTTTTCGATATTCTCTGATTGGTTATTCACCTTGAATACTATCTGTGGCTTTACATGTTTGCGACGCAGATCCTTAATAGTATATCTATCTTTTAGGTTAATATGTGATTGATTACCTACCTGTTTCAATTTTTCTTCGCGCTGCGTTTGGACAACCTGCTCGAGTTCTGCCTCAATGATCTGTTTATCCACAGATAATAACTGAGCAGCGTAATTACTATATTCCTCACGCTCTATCGCACTTTGAATTGTACTTAGTATATTTATTATTTCTTTTGCTGCAGTGATTTTTCCTTCTGGTGAGCTGAGATCGTACTGCCGTATCTTGGTATTTATTTGATACTGCAGATATGGCAGAGCACCTTCGAGCCAAGAACGCACTTCCTCTGTTGAATGAGAACGGGCAAATGTATCCGGATCATATCCTGCTGGCAAAGGTGCGATGCGAACATTGAGGCCTGCTTTTTTTAGCAGCTCGATCCCTCTCTGGGTCGCTTTGATCCCAGCAGTGTCACCATCAAATGCAATAATCACGTTACGGGTAAAACGTGAAATCAACTGTGCGTGATCCATAGTAAAGGAAGTTCCTAAGCTGGCTGCAGTGTTCATAATACCTCTGGCATATAAACTAATACAGTCTGTATAACCCTCGACAATGACAATATAATCATAATGCTTGATAGCATCCTTTGCCCAATTCAATCCATAGAGAGTTCTTCCTTTGTGAAAGATCATTGTTTCAGGTGTATTGAGATACTTCGGTTCTCCATCACCTATGACCCGTCCGCCAAAACCGATAAAATGTTTGTTGACATCGCAAATTGGAAAAATTACACGGTTGCGAAAGCGATCATAATAACCATTTTTTCCTTTTATTATCAAACCAGCTTCAGCAACTAATTCTAATGATATTTGCTCACCAGAAGCTTGTAAAAACTTAATTAATCCATCCCATGCATCAGGTGCATATCCCAGGTAAAAGGACCTAGCTAATGCCAGATCAATTCCTCGGCTAGCTAAATACTGCCTAGCCTGTGCACCGCCTGCTGCTCGCAGCATCCTATAATAATACTCTGCTGCCAAACGATTAATTTTAAACAAAGTCTCTGCTTTCTCTGAATTTCTACGCTGCTTGGGCGACACTGACGGTAAAGCAATTCCTGCCTTTTTCGCTAGCATCTCTACTGCTTCAGGAAATGAAATATGATGGATATTCATAACGTAATTATAAACATTGCCGCCAACCCCACAGCCAAAACAGTAAAAAAGCTGTTCTTCTCTACTAACTGAGAATGACGGTGTCTTTTCTTCGTGAAAGGGACAAAGCCCGACATAATTTTTTCCTCGCTGCATGAGCTTGACATCTTGGCTGATCAATTCAACAATATCAATTGCAGTACGTACGCGATCCACAAACTCTTGTGAAAATTGGGGCATTGTATCACCTCACACATTCTAGTAAAGCGACCACCCCTCCGGTACAAACAAACGGCGAAACTCGTGAATAGCATAACTATCAGTCATTCCTGCTATATAATCGACAATCACCCTCTGCCAATCATCAGAGGCTGCAGTCATCCCCAGCCGTTGCATTAATGCTTGCGGATTATCGAGATAGTATTGATAAAGCATTCTCAATAATGTGTGCACCTTTGCTTCTTCTTGCTTTGCTGCGGATCCAATATATACGCGTTCAAACATAAACTGACGCAGCTCCTCCATGGCATCTTGCACATTTTTACTTAGGCAAATCTTAGTTTTACCCAAACTACAGTAAACTAAATCTTTGACCATGGTATCAATGCGTTGCGACCGTGTTTTACCTAACACTTGAACCACAGAGAGCGGTACATCACCATCTGAAATTATTCTGGCACGAATTGCATCGTCAATATCATGATTGAGATAAGCAATCCGATCACAAATACGAACTATTTGACCTTCTAAAGTTTTAGGCTCCTTAGGCCCAGTGTGACAAAGAATGCCATCGCGAACCTCAGCTGTGAGATTCAAGCCAGGATACGCTGGACTATGTTGCTCTAATACATCAACTACACGCAAGCTCTGTTCATTATGGCAAAAATGCCCTGTCAATTCATGTAGCACACTCTCACCCGCATGACCAAATGGTGTATGCCCTAAATCATGCCCCAAGGCTATAGCTTCCACCAGATCTTCATTAAGCCGCAAAGCTCTGGCTACAGTACGGCTGATTTGTGCTACTTCCAATGTATGTGTGAGCCGTGTACGATAATGATCCCCTTCTGGAGCGATGAAAACCTGTGTTTTTGATTTCAGCCTGCGGAAACTCTTGGAATGAATAATACGATCGCGATCTCTTTGAAAAGCTGTTCGTACCTCACATTCTGGTTCTGGATACTGTCGCCCCTGTGTCTGACAAGCCAATGTTGCCAGCGGGGATAACAACTCCCGCTCCCTCTGTTCGTATTCCAACCGCAGCAGCATTCCATCACTCCCAGTGTGGAATTTAAAATACCCATACTTATGTATGGGTTAACCGAAAAGGGGGAAGATTCCTTCCCCCTTGAGCTAAGCTTCTAAGAAAATTTACCGGGGATTGCGAATGTTAGCTTGTGCAGCAGCTAACCGGGCAATCGGTACACGGTATGGTGAACAGCTTACATAGTCTAATCCAGCTCTATGGAAGAAGTCGATGGAGTCTGGATCACCACCATGCTCACCACATACACCAATCTTCAGTGTCGGATTTACCGAACGGCCTTTTTGGACACCGATCTCTACTAATCCGCCTACACCAACTTGATCGATGCTTTGGAACGGATCTTTCTCGAGAATCTCTTTCTGCATATAAGCAGGCAAGAAGTGGCCTACGTCATCGCGGCTGTAACCAAAGGTCATTTGAGTAAGGTCGTTAGTTCCGAACGAGAAGAACTCGGCTACTTTACCAATTTCATCGGCAGTCATTGCTGCTCTCGGTAACTCAATCATGGTACCAATCTTGTATTCTAATGTCACACCGTATTCTTTTTGGACTTGCTCAGCAACTTCAACACAAACCTGCTTCATCATTTCTAACTCTTTGACTACGCCGACTAATGGGATCATAACCTCCGGAATTACTTTTTGGCCTTCTTTATACAGCTCAGCAGCAGCTTCAAAAATAGCCCGCGCTTGCATTGCATAAATCTCCGGATATGTTACACCTAAACGGCAACCACGATGTCCAAGCATTGGGTTGAGCTCTTTCAAGCTATCAATGGTTTGATTGAGTTCAGCCACTGATACACCCATTTCTGCTGCCAATTCTTGAATCGCATTCTCTTCTTGTGGCAAGAATTCATGCAGCGGTGGATCCAAAAGACGGATAGTCACCGGCAAGCCCTTCATTTCCCTGAAGATGCCGATAAAGTCAGACTTCTGATATGGTAACAATTTAGCCAAAGCTTTTTCTCTACCTTCTTTATCTTTGGCCAGAATCATTTGCCGTACAGCCTTAATCCGATCGCCTTCAAAGAACATATGCTCAGTACGGCACAAACCAATACCCTCAGCACCAAATTGCCGAGCTGTCTTTGCATCATTTGGAGTATCAGCATTGGTGCGAACACCAAGTGCCCGGAACTCATCAGCCCATTGCATCAAGGTACCGAAATTACCGGTTAACTCAGGATCGATTAGTTTGACCTTGCCTAAGATTACTTCACCAGTTGAACCATTTAAGGTTAACCAGTCACCTTCCTTAAGCACAAGATTACCAATAGTGAGAGTGCGGTTTTCTTCATCAATGTAAGCCTCTGAGCAACCAGCTACGCAGCATTTACCCATACCACGAGCAACTACTGCGGCGTGAGAGGTCATACCACCGCGTGCTGTCAGTACACCTTGTGCAGCATCCATACCGCCAATGTCTTCTGGTGATGTCTCTGCACGTACTAAGATGACTTGTTCACCACGTTCAGCCCATTCTTCAGCATCCTCAGCATTAAAGACAATGCGCCCAACCGCAGCTCCAGGCGAAGCAGGCAATCCCTTTGCGATCACTATGACTTCTGCACTTGGATCAATACGTTTGTGCAGCAATTGATCGAGTTGCTGTGGCTCAACACGCATAACAGCTGTTTTCTTGTCGATTAAACCTTCTTCAACCATTTCGACAGCCATTCTTACAGCAGCTTGTGCTGTACGTTTGCCAGAACGGGTCTGCAACATGTACAGTTTACCTTCTTGGATGGTAAACTCGATATCTTGCATATCTTTGTAATGTTGCTCGAGTTTCTTATAAATCTCTACTAATTGTTTGTAAACCTCTGGCATTGCCTCTTCCAACTGCTTAATTGGTTGAGGAGTCCGAATTCCAGCAACTACGTCCTCACCTTGGGCGTTCATCAAGTACTCACCAAAGAAGACGTTTTCACCAGTAGACGGATTGCGTGTAAAGGCTACACCTGTACCAGAGGTTTCACCCATATTTCCAAACACCATGGCTTGTACGTTAACGGCTGTTCCCCAATCATTCGGAATGTTATTCATTTGCCGATAGCGAATAGCCCGTGGTGTATTCCAGGATAAAAACACAGCATTAATCGCACCACGCAGCTGCTCCATTGGATCTTCTGGGAACAAGCGTCCTGTTTCTCTCTTAACCACTTCTTTATATTTAGCAACTACTTGCTGCAGATCCTCAGCTGTCAGTTCTGTATCACCTTTAACACCTTTAGCCTCTTTAGCACCGCTGAGAACTTCTTCGAAATAATCGTGTTTCACTCCCATTACTACATCGCCATACATTTGAATGAACCGGCGATAGGAGTCCCAACCAAATCTAGGATTGTTGGACTTAGCAATCAAACCTTGCACTGTAGTATCATTCAAACCTAGATTCAAGACTGTGTCCATCATACCAGGCATGGAAACCCGTGCGCCTGAACGTACTGACACTAATAAAGGATTGGATGGGTCACCAAATTTTGCTCCCATAGCTGCTTCTAACTTGGCTAGATTCTCAAGAACTTGTTCTTCGAGACCTTCAGGCCAATTTTGGTTACTTTGATAAAATTCAACGCAAGCTTCTGTAGTAATGGTGAATCCTGGCGGTACAGGAATGCCTAGCTCAACCATTTCTGCCAGATTGGCACCTTTTCCGCCAACCAGGATCTTGTTACCAGCTTGACCATCGGTCTTGCCGTTACCAAAAAAGTACACCCATTTTTTGGTTGTCATACTAGTTAGTCCTCCTTCATCAAGATACTCTACATTATCATGTCCAAAAAGGAGACTCTCTCCTTCTTAGCCAACACCGCTTTGTATTATTCGGTATAGGACTAGCAAATCCTTCCAATATGCTAGAGATTTCACGGTTCTGTAACAATTAGGCTAAAGTCACCGTATTGAGTAAAGATGTTGATAACCTTCTGCAGTAAACCCAACCGGTTAGCTCTGATCTGCGGATCTTGATCCATGATCATTACCGCATCAAAAAATTCGTCAACTGCGTGGCGCAGTTTGCTTAAAACCTCAAGGCATTCAAGATACTGAGCTTGAGCATATTTTTCATGGAATTCAGAAGCAACTTGCGAAATTGCCAGATCCAACTTTTGTTCTGACGCGGTGAATTTGCTCGGATCAATATCCTGTGAACCAATTTTGCCTGCTAATTTAGCACAACGCGTAAAAGCTGTATGCATCGCTATGAAACCAGTTGATTCCCGGAATTGATCCAAAGCAGCGATACGAGCTTTCACACCAGGAAGATTGGTTAATCCTGTGGCAAGTACTGCATCAATGCTGTCATAACGATAACCTTGATCCAACATCAATACTCGTACCCGACCAGCGAAAAAGTCCAGCAAGGCTTTGGCAATCTGCTCTTTTTTATCCGCAAACAAGTCGCCATATGCCTTTAGGGCAACAGATATCAACTGGGGCAAATCCACGGTAATATTGTTTGCTAATAAAATTTGGACTACTCCTAAAGCATGACGACGCAAAGCAAAGGGATCCTGTGAGCCAGTAGGAACCTTACCTAAACCAAAGTAACCTACTAAAGTATCAAGTTTATCTGCTAAACCGACAATGATACCAGTGGTCGTTTGAGGTAATGAATCGCCTGAAAAGCGCGGATGATAATGTTCTTCGATCCCTGCAGCAACTTCTGGTTTTTCTCCACATATTAGTGCATATTTACTGCCAATAATACCTTGTAATTCCGGGAATTCGTATACCATACTGGTAACTAAATCAGCCTTGGCCAGGTAAGCTGTCCGCAGTACTATATCTTCCGCTTCTTCTTTATGTAACAGTTGGCACAAATTCTTAGCTGATTGCGATATCCGCTCAATCTTGTCATGAACGCTGCCCAACCCATCCTGGAACACAACCTGCTTTAAACGCGGTGTATACTGTTCTAAAGGTAGTTTGCAATCTTCCTTGAAAAAGAACTCGGCATCCGCCAATCTGGCTTTCAATACCTTTTCATTTCCAGCAACTACGAGTTCTAACTGGTTGTCAGCACCATTACGCACACCGATAAACAAAGGTAAAAGATCACCGTTGTGATCATGAACAGGAAAATAGCGCTGATGTTCCTTCATTGTCATAATTAAGACTTCTGCTGGCACACTCAAATAATCTTTGGAAAAACTGCCTACAAAAGCTGTAGGATACTCTACTAAATTGGTGACTTCTTCTAAGAGAGAATCATCTTCGTGAACTACACCATGATATTGAGCAGCCAGCTGAGTAATTTGCTTACCAATTAACGCTTTGCGCTGCTGATGATCGGCAATCACATAAGCCTCTTCTAACGCTGTCAGGTAACGGTCGGGATGAGTAATTTCCACTGGTCCTTGAGACAGCTGCCGATGGCCATACGAGATATTACCGGATTTAACGTTCTCTACAGAAAATGGCACAACCTGTGTATCAAGCAAAGCCACAAGCCAGCGTAAGGGACGGGCATACCTTAGCTCAAAATTACCCCAACGCATATTCTTAGGAAATGATAGCCCGGTAACGACTTCTGGCAGTATCTCAGACAAAACATTCAACGTCGGTTGGCCAACGAGGAACTTTTGGGCAAAAACGTACTCAGCATTACCCACAGATTTCACAACCACGCTATTTACGTCTACTCCTTGGGTACGGGTAAAACCCAACAGAGCTTGTGTTGGTTGTCCATTCTGATAAGCAATATTCTTTGGTGGTCCTTTTACTTCTAGAGCCAGATCTTGTTGCTTTTCAGCAATCTCGTTGATTCTCACCGCCAAACGCCGCGGAGTACAAAAAGTCTCTAATCCTGCATACTCAATACGAGCAGCTTTTAATTTATCACAGAGAAGTTGGGCCAGCTGTTCAACTGCAGGAACAATAAAACGAGCGGGGAACTCTTCTACACCAATCTCTAATAAAAACTTCATCATCTTTTCACCTCGCTGTTAAGCATCGGAAAACCAAGCCGTTCTCTTTCAGCTAAATATGCTTGAGCTGCCAAGCGTGCCAGCGCGCGAACACGCCCAATATAACTGGTTCGTTCAGTAACACTGATCGCACCCCGGGCATCGAGTAGATTGAAGGTATGGGAACATTTCAACACATAGTCATAGCCAGGTAGAACTAACCCAAGACTGATCAAACGCTGAGCCTCTGCCTCATACATATTGAATAAAGTGAATAGGCCATTTATATCTGAGTAATCAAAGTTATATTTAGAATACTCAACTTCATTTTGCTTAAATACATCCCCATATGTAATGCCGTTGACCCATTCCAGATCGAATATACTGTCCACTCCTTGGATAAACATAGCTAACCGTTCAATCCCATAGGTAATCTCAGCACACACGGGCTTCACATCAATACCGCCTACTTGTTGAAAGTAGGTAAACTGAGTTATTTCCATACCATCCAGCCAGACTTCCCAACCTAATCCCCAAGCACCTAAGGTGGGCGATTCCCAATCATCTTCTACAAAACGCACATCATGACTGCGTAATTGGATTCCCAATGCTTCCAGGCTATCCAGGTATAAATCCAGGACATTATCTGGCGAAGGCTTTAGAATAACTTGGAATTGGTAATAATGCTGCACACGGTTTGGATTCTCACCATACCGGCCATCGGTGGGGCGACGACAAGGCTGTACATAAGCTACATTCCAAGGTTCAGGCCCCAATGCTCTTAAAAAGGTTGCAGGAGACATAGTGCCTGCTCCCACCTCTATGTCATAAGGCTGATAAATAATACAATTACGCTTACTCCAATAGTCTTGTAACTTCAGGATAATCTCTTGAAAATTCATCTTGTTCCTCCTCTCGCGCTGAATAAAAATAAACCTTTGGCCCAACCTCAGGGACGAAAGGTTTCCTCTATTTTCCACCCTGTTTGATGCGTTCCACTATAGCAAAAATGAGAAAAAGTGTCAAGAGGTGACTGGAAACCAGCCACCCGCTACCTAGTTCTCAATGCGATCAAACTCAATAGAACACTTGGTTAGAAGGCAAGCAATTCCTCCCAATAAAGCAAGTTTTGGCGCTAATGCGGCTCCGATTACTCCAGCCGTCACCGGAAATTCCATTATTACCCGCCCATTAGCTTTGATTCTGATGTTGGTAACATTACCTTTTTTGATTAGTTGCTTGACTGTCTCAACCACTTCTCGGCCACGAACTTCCCAAACATTTTTTTCGCTTGTCTGTTCATAGGTGATTAGAGCTTCCATTACGTTCCAGTTGTTTTCCTCTAATAACTGACGAGCATCAGCAAAACTTAATCCTGTCCGATCTCTGATCATATCAATCTTTTGGAGTTCTTCCATGATTAAGTCAGTTGCCATGGACTTCGTCACCTCCTAAACAGGAAAATCCTTTAACTCACTGATAAAATCTAAAGAACGCAAAGGTTGATCTAGACGATAATCAATATATGCGCGCATGCATGTTTCTAGTTCAGTTAAGTTCTGCGGATTTGGGCGCAGAATGGAAAGACGCGACCAATCCCACTTTAAGATTCGATTAGCTAAGGCAAGAGTACCCTTGGAAATCTGTGTCACCTGTCCAACTTTGTCTCGGCATTGATTACAGACTATGCCCCCATGACTTGAGAACCATGTCTCATCTAGTATCTGACACCCACAACTAATACACTGTGCTAACTGTGGTTCATACCCCAACAGTTGCATAAACTTCAATTCAAATCCCCGCAGGGCAAGCGGAATTGCTTTTGTATCAATCATGGCCAAGGTATTGCTAATTAACTGAAAAAGAGCTTCGTTGGTTTCCTCAATCTCCACTAATACATCAACCAGTTCACAAATATACATGGCTGCTGCCATCTTTTCCAAATCATCACGCAATGACTGAAACGAATTGATAATCTCACCTTGACTGAGAGTATCGAGAGAGTTACCTTCAAACAACAGATATCGTCCATAGGTAAAAACTTGTGTAGGCCCTAATAGGCGATTGCGGGTACGTCTAGCGCCGCGGGCAGTTGCCCTGATTTTGCCCCTGGCCCTAGTGTACAGGGTTACGATTTTATCTGCTTCACCTAAATTGCGTGTACGCAGAACGATTCCCTCAGTCTTGTACAAAATGCTGTCATCCTCTCTCCGAGGCCACCTCACCCATAATAGTCTCTGGCTTTTCTTCACAAAAACTTACGGACTGATCTTCGCAGTATCTATAGAGAAGATACAATCCGATAGCACCGGTCTGCATAAACAGTTTCCAAAAGATCCTGCTGTTAGACACAGCAGAACACCTCCCTCTGATTCTATCCTTCCCATCAGCGGCAAGGTTATGCTAGATGGATATGCTTATGCGTTCTGCTCATGCGGGCAAGGTATACCTAGATAATTATATGCTAAATGTGTTGCAACTCTACCTCTGCTAGTACGCTGCAAAAACCCAAGCTGCAGCAAGTATGGTTCGTAAACATCTTCAATTGTTGCGGCTTCTTCGCTGATTGCTGCCGCAATAGTGTCAACACCTACCGGTCCTCCATTAAAGGCAGTAATGATCGTCTTAAGAAGCTTGCGGTCAATACGATCTAATCCGTAATCATCAACTTCCAACATAGCTAAGGCTTCTTGAGCGACTTGAAGGGTAATCCGATTGTCAGCTTTTACTTGAGCATAATCGCGCACACGGCGTAATAGCCGGTTAGCCACCCTTGGAGTCCCTCGTGCTCTTTTGGCGATCTCCAGCGATCCCAGATCATCAATAGCTACACCTAAAATTTGAGCTGAGCGACGGATTATAATGCTTAAGTTATCCTGATCATAAAACTCCAACCGACAAATAACACCAAAGCGATCGCGCAGCGGTCCGGTCAACATCCCTGCCCTAGTAGTTGCGCCAACTAGTGTAAAAGGTGGCAGTTCCAAACGGATCGATCGAGCTCCAGGTCCTTTGCCGATAATAATATCCACTACGCCATCCTCCATGGCTGGATAGAGGATTTCTTCCACAGTCCGATTAAGGCGATGAATTTCATCAATAAAAAGAACGTCCTTTGGTTCTAAGTTGGTCAGAATCGCCACTAAGTCCCCTTGACGCTCGATAGCTGGTCCAGAAGTAGTATGGATACCTACACCCATTTCATTGGCAATAATATACGCAAGAGTTGTTTTACCTAAACCTGGTGGACCATATAATAAAACGTGATCGAGTGCTTCATTACGCTGCTTAGCTGCAGTAATGAACAATTCCATCTGCTGTTTCACAGCGTCTTGCCCAATGTATTCATTCAGCGTTTGTGGGCGCAAAGTGACGTCCAATTCCAGATCTTCTGGCCGTTTCCATCCACTTATTAACCGTTGGTTGTCCATCGCTTATTTCCTCCCTTTGCCCACTGCTGATAAAGCTGTTTTTAGCAATAACTGCAAGTCACTAGTTTCACCAATCTCTGCTAAAGCTTTCTGCAACATAACCTGGGCTTCATCAAAACCAAATCCTAATGCAGATAAAGCAGACAATGCGTCCTGAGTTATTCCCAACTCCGGTTCAGGTATTGTGTCCCAAATGGAATCCTGCTCCTTGTTGGTAATATTCTTAGCAAGTACATCCTTTAACTCTAGAATCAAACGTTCAGCTGTTTTTTTACCTACACCGCTGACTTTAGTTAATGCTTCTCGATCACCGAGACTAATCGCAGTAATAAACTGATCTTTAGTCATAGACAAGAGAATATTTAGTGCAGTTTTACAGCCGGTTCCCGATACCCCAATGATTTTTTGAAACAATTCCTTTTCATCCTGTGTCGCAAAACCATATAAATCTATACCGTCTTCTTTTATCTGCATATGTGTGTAAAAGGTAATTGGTTCCATATTACCTTTAATTTTCCGCAGCGCTGCTCCGCTCAATTGCAGTTGATAACCAACACCATTCACATCAAGGATGACCGTATTCTCTACCTGGCTGACAATTGTGCCGCGCAATAAAGCAATCATAGCTGACCTCTCCATCCCATTCCATTATGTGCATGACATATACATACTGCTAAAGCATCCGCCACGTCATCCGGCTGCGGAACTTCTTTTAATCCTAATAGTAACCTAACCATGTAACCAACTTGTGTTTTTGGAGCTCGCCCCATTCCCGTTACCGATTGTTTGACTTGCAACGGAGTATACTCTGCCACAGGAATTTGATGATGCACAGCTGCTAAAATGATTACACCCCTAGCTTGACCGACAGTTAATGCAGTAGTTACATTGCGGTTAAAAAACAACTCTTCAATCGCCAAGCATTGGGGCTGATATTCCTGAATTATTTTAACAACACCATCGTAAATCAAAGATAGGCGCTGATCTATACTCATATGAGCTGGCGTGCGAATTGCCCCGTAACCTAAAACAGTCAGTTTGTTTCTTTTATCACTTTGAATCACCCCATAGCCACTGAGCGCTGTGCCAGGGTCAATTCCCAGAATAATCATGTCAACACATCCTTTATGGATTCCATTTCGACATTTACCTGCCAAGTCCTTTACCAGATATAACCAAAAAACTGCTTAGCTAAGAAACTAAGCAGTTTTACTGAGGAAAATGCAAACCTTCGAGAATGCTATATTTTTCTTCGTCTGTTGAGAATGGAATTCCAGCACGTAAATTACGAATCTCAAATTCAGGTATCTTAGCAATAGGAATCTGAGTCTGTTCGACGACGACACCTCCAGCGCCAGGTTTACCTTGAAAAACAGCAATTCTGTCGCCAAAAATACTAATATAGTATTCTTGTGTGCCAGATGCAGGTTGTGATTCTGCATCAGCTGTTAAGTTTGAGCTATTTTGAGTCAGCTGTGGCTGATTTTCAGTTTCCATAACCTTAGGCACTGGTGTACTTGAATTCGAAGGAGGGATAGCTTGAAAGAAATAATCCTGCGAATACCAGAATGATAAAACAAAGCTCACTGTAATAAATACCAATGCTGTCAGGATGAGATAAGTTTTGGAACGCACAGGATTTCACCCTTTTTTCCACCATTATTTCCGGGGTGAAATGCCCTTATACATAATATAAAGTGCGGTAAACTACCGCACTTATTCAACCACCTCATAATTGGCGTAAACTTGTTGTACATCATCTAGGTCTTCTAAAGCATCAATCAGTGCTTCAATCTTATCCCCAATCTCACTGGAAACAGGTATAGTGTTTTTGGGAATCATGCTGATCTCAGCTACCAGAAATTCATAACCCGCTGCGCTTAATGCCGTTTTCACAGCTGAGAAGCTGCTTAAATCGGTGATCACTTTGTACACATCGTCTTCGGCCTGTACATCTTCGGCGCCAGCTTCTAAAGCCTGCATAATTAATTCGTCTTCATCAATAGCTGACGATTTCTCGATCACCAGTAAACCTCTCTTATCGAACATCCAGGCTACGCAGCCTGCTTCACCTAGGTTACCACCATGCTTGGATAAGCGATGCCTTACTTCACTCGCAGTACGATTGCGATTATCAGTAAGTACATCCATCAAAATGGCTACACCACCAGGCCCATAACCTTCATAGATGATTGCTTCATAATTGTCCCCATCAAGGCCACCAATTCCGCGATTAATAGCACGTTCAATATTGTCATTGGGCATATTGACACTGCGAGCCTTATCGATAGCAATGCGCAGCTTAAAATTGGTGTCTGGGTCAGGCCCTCCTTCTTTAACGGCAACCATGATTTGCCTGGCAATTTTTGTAAACAAGTGCCCACGTTTGGCATCTTGAGCTGCCTTTTTATGTTTAATGTTCGCCCATTTTGAATGTCCTGCCACTATTCCACTTCCTTTCAATCCATATTTTAACATAGCTAAAATAGATTGCCAAGAGTAGAAGTAAGCAGATTAATTAATGGGAGAACGGTTTACAGCCTGCCTTAGCAAACGTTGCAGCACTATGTATATAATGACCACCAATACTACTGCTGCCCAAGGAGACAGTACTTGTGCAATTAGAATATAGTCATATAGTCCGTGCACGAAACTGGCTAACAACAACCCCTCTGCTAGTTCACCTCCGCCAGTGGCTTTGAATTTGGCCCGGCCACAGTAAACACCGAATATGCCAGAAAAACAGGCATGTGCTAAGGAAGCAACTAAAGCCCGCAATGGTGCCACTTCTAAGCCATAAGTAAGCGTGTATAACACATTTTCCACTACCGAAAAACCAATGCCAGCAGTGACTCCATAAATAATACCATCTACTGGTTCATTGAACTCATCTCTGCGGTAAGCAGCCACATAAACAGCGAGTGCTTTAAGTAGTTCTTCTCCAAGTCCAATCACTACAAATGCAACAAAGAGTTGCTGCAACACAGACGCATTTGCAGTAAGCCATTCTCGGAATGGCCACTCCAGCATTGCTGCCAAACCAACGGAAGCAGCTCCTGCAGCAAATGTACGAATCAACATATACGCCGGTTCCTGATCAACACGATCTTTCAGGTGAAAAAATCGAACCCAGAGTATTCCTGGAATCAATGACGCAATAATAATAACGAAAAAACGCAAGCTATCAACTCCCAGCACTACTTGTTGGTGGAATGCGATGCATTATAATTCTTTCACCAGTATTTAAATGAATCGCTTGCTCTAAGTCACAGTTAGGACAGTAATAAGCATCAGTGTAACCGTTATAGTCCTCGCTGGCAATATTCTGCATTGGTTGATTACAAAATGGACATTTGAACATTTATTTAACCTCCCTTGATACTGCAATTAGCGTCTCCGCAACTGACTAATCTATGCACGGAGATCCCTCCCATGATAGTTTTGGAAAATATGGCAGGATTTAACAACATGAGAGCGAAGTATTAGTAAACATTATTGATAAGCAAAGGAGGTTTTCATATGAAGAAGATTGGTGATGTTTTACGCAGCGGTGATTGGAAGAACGAGAAACATGTGCCGGTGATAACCGCACCCGAATCTGTAGCTGTTGACGAACCAGTGACGATTACTGTCCATGTTGGTGCTGATGTACCTCATCCCAATACCACCGAACACCATATCCGCTGGATTAAATTGTTTTTCCAACCAGATGATGGTTTTACCTACGAAATTGCTGATTTCCAATTTACTGCCCATGGAGAATCAGTTGCTGGAGCCAACCAAGGGCCAGTATATACAGAACCGAAAGGTATTACTGTAGCTAAGTTTAAAACTTCAGGCACATTGATGGCCTTAAGTTACTGCAACATTCACGGTTTATGGGAGAATTATCAAAGGATAGAAGTTAAGTAGATATCAAAGACCTCATCGGAATCGATGAGGTCTTTGATCATTTTGCTGTTCTTTCAATAATTTCCATAATGGTTTGAATTGAATCCTTTAATGTAGTATTACTCATGGCTTTTATGTATTGATCACGATTGCGCATTAAACTGTCTAGTGCATGAACAAGACTGACAGCACTGAGTTTTTCTTCTTCTAAAACAAGACTGAAGCCCTGTTGGGCAAATGATCGGGCATTAAGCAGTTGGTCACCTCGGCTGGCTGATTGTGATAATGGTATGAGAATATGTGGCTTTTTCAAGGCTAATAGCTCGAAGAGTGCATTGGCACCTGCCCGTGAAATTACCGCATCAGCTAGCGCAAACAAATCAGGTAGTTCACGATCGACATATTCAAACTGACAGTACCCTGGAAGTTTTATACTTGAATCCACATTATTTTTGCCACAAATATGCACAATTTGGTACTTTGATAGTAGTTCAGGCAGAGCGTCACGCACTACCTGGTTAATACGTACCGCTCCAAGGCTGCCGCCCATAACCAGGATCACTGGTTTACCATCATGAAAATGACATATTTGTCTTCCCTTTTCTCTACTACCATTAAAAAGAGTCTGTCGAATTGGGTTGCCAGTCACTGTTGCCTTTCCTGAAGGTACATATTTCAGTGTTTCAGGAAAGGTTAGGCACAAATGTGTAGCAAATGGCAAGGCAAGCTTATTTGCTAAGCCCGGAGTAAAGTCAGATTCATGCAAGATCACCGGAATGCCTAAAAACTTGGCAGCAATAACTACTGGTAGAGAAACAAAGCCACCTTTGCTGAAAATCACATTCGGCCATACGCGCCGCAAAATACGGTATGCATCAAAGACCCCTTTAAGGACACGAAATGGATCAGTAAAGTTTTTTAGGTCAAAATAGCGTCGCAGCTTTCCAGCGCTAATCGGATAATAGGGTACCAAATCACCAATCAGATTACGTTCGATACCGGAATGCGTACCAATATAGGCAATTTCCCAATTTTTCTGCTGTAAGTATGGGATCATGGCCAGATTAGGTGTTACATGGCCTGCTGAACCTCCACCGGTCAGGACTATTCGTTTCACAAGATAACCTCCTCCAAAGAACCTTCCCGCACTGAAGACTTCATGGTTCATAACTATCATAAACGATTCTCTTAATCAATACTAGTGGAACCTATGTTAAATGAATAAACACCAAAGGAACTTTGATCCCTGATGGAGAATTTAACAAAGAGAACTGGTAATTAACAGAAATGAGGAATGAGAATGAATCCAATTGCCTTTTCAATCGGTGGTATTGATATTTATTGGTATGGGATACTGGTTGCCTTGGCTTTTCTAATTGGATACTTGAATACTTTAGGCAATATTCGCCGATTCGATCTTGACTCAGATCAGGTTCAAGATATTCTGTTCAAACTCTGTATAGCTGTTATTGTTGGTGCCCGCTTGGGTGTAATCGTAGCCAACCTAAAGTATTATTTAGCTAATCCATTAGAAATGTTCACTCGCGCAGGTCTTGGCTCACACGGAGCAATCATCACGGCTATGGTATTGGGCTATTACTGGGCTAAAAAGGCACAGATACCATATTGGACTCTTGGAGATGCAATTGCTCCATCACTAACAATTGGTCACATATTTGTCCGCATGGGCAATTTCATCAATGGTGAACTATTTGGTGCACCAACGGATTTGCCATGGGCAATAGAGTTTCCATACAGTAATGGTCCGGTTCACCCTTCCCAACTTTATGAATTAATTGCCTCACTGATCATTTTACCATTTTCCATAAAATGGACCCGCACCCCTAAATACCCAGGTTACGCATTTTTCAGGGTCATGCTGCTCCATTCGCTCGTACGTATATTTGTTGATTTTACGCGTGATTCAACACCTATTCTTGGACCATTTGTCTTAACACAATTATTGGCCATTGGATTTAGTATCTGGATGTTTTTCCTTATCTTGAAAAATGAACGGAACAACAAGTAGAGTATTAAACTTACGACTCTTCCCCATGGTAACAGAACCACCCTTTAATATCATGGGGTTTTTTAATGCAAAAGCACCAGCCGCTACCGACTGGTGCATCAGAATTTGCTTCTTATACTAACTTGCGCCATAACGGCGTCAAGACTTTGTACAAGCTATAGCCGAGCACAGACATGATGATTCCTTTAATCAAATTGAACGGAGCAATGGCATAGACCACTAACGTTCCTAAATTTTCAACTGCTGGATTGATTTTAGCAGCAAGTTTTACAAAATTGTCTATTGGGACATTCAGTGCCCAAGCATAAGCTCTAATAAAAATGAGATAGTTCAGCAAACTACCAAAAAACGTCATCGATACCACTGCTAATGAGCAACCCAGCAATACACCACGCCGATTTGGCCAACGTTGATACACCAATCCCAAAGGCAGTATATAACAAGTTCCCACCAAAAAGTTGGCTAGTTCCCCAACAGCTGCTGTGTTTGTACCAATAATCAGTTTCAGCAAGTTTTTAACCAATTCAATAATGACTCCAGCTACAGGGCCCATGGCAAAAGTACCGATAATTGCTGGTACGTCACTGAAATCCATTTTCAAAAAGCTAGGAAATAATGATGGAATAGGAAAATCCAGCAGCATTAGTACGACTGCAACACCTGAAAGCATACCAATCTTCACCAATGCGCTTGTATCCCGCAACACCCGACTCATATTTTGCGACCTTGCACCCATTTACTCAACCTCCTCATTGATAATAAAAAAACAACCTGAAATTCTTCAGGTTGTAATGATCCGTATGTAAATAATATACGGTATTCTTCTCCCATCCAGACTTTACTGTCGGTTTTGGAATTTCACCAAATCAACAATCATTACTGATTGCTCGCGGACTATACCGCCGGTCGGGAATTTCACCCTGCCCCGAAGAATTTCATATGTGATTTGCTTTAATTATATATAGTAATTAAACCATCTGTCAACAGAAAAATTGGCAAAACAATCAGTCTCAAGACGGAGATATCATCCCACCCTCAGCAGGTTCACAGTGCACAGGGAACGATATATAATAAAACAAAAAAGAGAGGTGGATGACAATGAAACTATCCAAATATCTTGCAGTTCTTCTTATAGTCGTTGGAGTTCTTGGTTTGATTATGAACATGAATATCATACCTTACTCTCGCTCTTTAACACGAGCTGTAGCGATAATCATTGCAGTAGTTGCTTTCTACAATCTTTTAAGAATGGTCATTCAGTATTCCCGTACCCATACGTTTGATGCCGCGGAAGCGATTACATATACAGCTGTACTGATTGTCTGCCTAATGCTCTCTGATGGGAAATCGTTTATTGTGTCATCATGGAAAATATTATGGCCTATTGGAATCATTCTCTTTGGCATTGGTATTTACTTCTATTTCCGCAACCACCCTTCATTATATGACGATTGGCAAGTAAGAATTGGTGACTGGGAAGTTAAAAACCCAGTAGCAAAAACACTTATTAGCATTGCTGCCGTACTGTTTGCCATCTTTATTGTTGCAGCAGTACTATTCGGTGTCGTTACCCCAGTTTTAGCTGTGGTGTTGATCATTGTTGGCGGAGTGCTGCTGATACCGATAGGTGTGACACTATTTTCCATCATTATTTCAATAGGGGCAGCTTTACTGCCATTGCTCATTATAGGAGTAATCTTATTAGCACCAATCATATTAGTTCTCTGGCTGTTCTCGCTGATCTTTTAGCATAAAAAGAACCTGTAGGAATCGCTCCCTGCAGGTTCTTTTGTGTCTAGGTTGTGTGATAATGTGATAATATGTATTACTTAGTTCCCGCTGCTATGTTTGGATAAAACCGGCAAGCAATCGGATAAAGCAGAATGAGGACTAAAGTATTGATCGCAGTCGTTGGCAGCACGACAACTAGCATCAGCGAACCAAATGTCTGTGGTAAACCAGAAAGTAATGCTGCAGTAGTAAGAAACACGGTTCCAGAAATTAGAGTGCCAAATATACCAACAATTGGGACAAGAAACTTTCGCGGAATGAAATAGGTCATAGCCGTTACTGCAGCGGTAACCACGATTTTATCCACAACATTTGGAATCTGCCCATTGGGAAATGTAGTAGTCAGAGCAGTTAAAATCCCTGTTACCAATCCAGCAATAACCCCTACTTTCTTGTCAGCAATCATCATGATAATGATGAACAGCATGATTAGGGAGAAATCTGGTTTCATTCCTCCGAAAATTCCTGGAAATATGGCATGAAGAACAAAGCCAATTCCCATCAACAACGCCGCCAACACTAAGTCATACAACCTCATCTCTGCTCGTCTCGCCTCTACTCTTCTCATCACGGCTCCACTCCTCTATATGTAATTTTGTATCATTATATCACCAATTTCGATAGTTGACAACTGTAAATTCACAATAACGAGTTAAAACATGTCAACATGAAAAAATAACAACCCCGCTCTTGCACCTCAAGCGAGGTTGTTGACAACATTAAACGCCTAATAAGAGAAGTGAGATATACAACGCTACTACTGAAGCTAAGATCATAAGTGGAGTAGTAATCAGACCTATTTTGAAGTAATCTAATGCTGTTATGGATACTCCTTTGCGTCGAACTGTTCCTAACCATAACATGGTAGCTAAGGAACCAATGACTGTGAGATTTGGACCCAAACCAGCACCCATGACTACTGCATAGCCAAGAGGATGTAACCATTCCTTAACGGGGAACTCTTGTAAAATGGAAATCATCATCATATCCATTGGTACATTATTTATCAGGTTAGAACCAATCGCGGTACCATAAGTCGTGTATAATAAACCTTTAAATAAACTTCCATCAACCTGGTCAAGCAACCACTGAGCAACTAAGGTGGGCAACCCAGTATTTTGAATACCCTTAACAACAATAAACATGCCTATGACAAAAACGAGAATACTCCAGGACACCTGGTTGAATACTTGTTTGACTTCAATCTGCTGATAATATACTCCCGCCTTCATCAGCGTTAGAGCACCAGCGATAGCAATGTATGCTAAAGGAATGCCAGCACTGGAACCAACTATATAGCCTATAATAATTACAATCAATCCCCAAGCGGCAAAGCGGAAGAAAGCTGGATGTTTAATACAACTTTTTGGGTCCGGTAGAATATTAGAATCAATTGTCTGAGGGATATCTTTTGAGAACACAATCCGAAAGACTAGATAATTAACTATAACAGCAGCAACTGTCGGTAAAAACAAAGCTAAACAGTAGGGAATAAATTCCATACCAAGCTGCTCATAAGCCAGAAGATTAGTTAGATTGCTTACAGGCAGACTGAGTGATGCAGTATCAGCAATAAAAGTACATACTAGTAAGAAAGGTAAAGGATTTATTCCTAATTTCACTACAAAACTATAGACAATAGGGGTAATGATCAATGCTGTGGCATCATTACTGATTACTGTTGTGACTAATGTACCCATTAAAAATGTACTCAGAAATAAACGATTGCCGCTTCCTTTTGCTAAGCGAGCTGAATGAACAGCTATCCATTCAAAAAATCCAGCTTCATCAACAATAATTGAAATTACCATCATGGCTAGCAACATTATTAGAATACCACCGGTATTCATGAACACGGCTTGAATGTCACTTAAATTTACTAAGCCAAAAAGAATAGTTAAAACTGCACCTACTAAACCAGCTGTTCCTTCATTAATTCCCCGCGGACGAAACATTACCATACTAAATGTAATTGTAAAAATTCCTGCTGCCACTGCTGCACTACTCATCGAATTACCACCTTTTCAAGAGCAAAACTAGCTTTTATTATAGATGGCTATCTGTTAAAATTCAATTGTCTAGCTTGGGCTTCACAAATATTTTACTTATTGATTAATCAGACGATAAAAAAACCTCGGCTTACACCGAGGCTCAAATTTGCTCTTGGCAGTGAGCTACTCTCTCACCACGAGATGTGGCA
>ENA-UPSA01000413-UPSA01000413.1-bioreactor-metagenome-genome-assembly--contig:-NODE-413-length-63912-cov-9.061685_pt1 | contig 63912 bp, 56 predicted proteins | sample MGYA00238183_ERZ773288 | MGnify/ENA primary metagenome ERZ773288 (study PRJEB29028, sample SAMN07631243) | bioreactor metagenome | isolation source: Switchgrass digestor | place: USA: Dartmouth... | reverse complement strand
AGATTTCTCCCGTCTACTACGACAAGACCTACCAGGCTTTTCCCGAGCCGGGGGGAGAAAAGGCCTTTGAGCTGCTTCGCGCCGCGCTGATGGCGGAACAGAAAATCGCCATCGGCAAAACGGTGCTGGGCACCCGGGACACCTTAATGGCCATTATTCCCCGTCAGGACGGCATCCTCATTTCCACCATGTTCTACGCCGATGAGGTTAAAGCCCTGCAAAAACCCTACCACAAGCCGGAAATTTCCGAGCAGGAGCTGAATATGGCAAAGCTGCTGATCAATTCCATGGACACTCCCTTCGACCCCTCTCAATACAAGGACGAGTATCAGGCCAAGCTCCGCGCCCTGATCGAAACCAAAATTTCCGGGCAGGAAGTGGTGGCGCCTGAATCGGAGGGTCCCAGCAAAGTCATTGACTTGATGGAAGCTCTCAAAACCAGCGTTGAAAAAGCGCAAAAAGAAAAGGCGCCGGCGTAATGGCCATCCGGCTGGAAGAGTATTACCAAAAGCGGGACTTTGCCAAAACCCCCGAACCGGAAGGGGAATCCCCCGATTTCAGTTCCGAGCCGGAACCCCTGCGATTTGTGGTGCAACACCATTTGGCGCGGCGGGACCACTACGACTTTCGGCTGGAATGGGAGGGGGCGCTCCTAAGCTGGGCGGTGCCCAAAGGCCCTTCCTACAACCCGAAAGACAAGCGCCTTGCCGTTCGGGTGGAGGACCACCCGCTGGACTACCGTCACTTTGAGGGCACCATCCCCAAGGGGGAGTACGGCGGCGGCACCGTCATGCTCTGGGACGAAGGCTACTGGGAGCCGCAAAACAATGTCGAACAGGGGCTAAGGGAGGGTTCTTTGAAAATCATCCTCCATGGAAAAAGGCTGAAGGGCAAGTGGGCCTTGGTGCGGCTAAAGGAAAAGGCGGGGGAATCCTCCGACAACTGGCTTTTGCTCAAAGAAAAAGACCCGTACGCCCGGGAGGACGACGGCGTTTCGGGCTTTACCACCAGCATCCGCACCGGGCGCACCATGGAGGAAATCGAAAAAGGCGACAAAGAAAAATTTACCCGCAACCCCCTCCAACACACCGAGGTGCAGCTTGCCAAGCTGGTGAAGGACATTCCCCGGGGGGATGACTGGCTTTTTGAAGTCAAATACGACGGTTACCGGATGGTGGCCTATATAGAAGCAAACCGTGTTCGCCTTATTTCCCGCGGGGGAAACGACTACACCCATCGGTTTCAACCGGTGGCGGACGCCCTGGTGGAATGGGCCGCCGGTCGGGCCATGGTTCTGGACGGGGAAATGGTGGTAACCGACGCCAAAGGAAGGACGGATTTCCAGGCGCTGCAAAACTTTCTGCGAAACCCAAAGCCTCAAAACCTTGCCTATATCGTCTTCGACCTTCTGGCTTTGGACGGCGAAGATTTGCGGAACCTGCCCTTAATCCGGCGGAAGCAAAAGCTGGAAGAGCTGATGCAAAGCGCTCCCCGCCATCTCCACTACAGCCGGCACACCAGGGGCAACGGGGAAGAGAGCTTTCGCGCCGCCTGCCAGTTGCAGTTGGAAGGCATTGTGGGCAAAAAAGCCGATTCCATCTACAGCGGAACCCGAAACGGCGATTGGATTAAGGTCAAATGCGAAAAAAGGCAGGAATTTGTCATTGGCGGCTACACCCGGCAACAGTCGGACCGGGCCATCAGCTCCCTTTTGCTTGGGGTGTATCAGGACGGGGAGCTGGTTTACACCGGCCGCGCCGGAACGGGGTTGAGCCAACGGGATATGATTCAGTTGATGGAAAAATTCCAAGGCTTGCAAAGAGAGCAGCCACCATTTCAGGTACCTTCCAAAGCCAGAGCCGGTGAAGTCGTCACCTGGCTGGAGCCGCGGCTTGTGGCGGAAGTGAAATTCGCCGAATGGACGCAGGAGCATTTGCTGCGGCAGGCAAGCTATCAGGGCTTGCGGGAGGACAAGGACCCAAAAGAAGTACAACGAGAAGGGGCGGAGGCTGAGGGAACGCCGGCATTCTCCGCCCGGGAAGGGGGGAATTCCATGGAAACCGGCAACAGCATTTTGGTAGAGGGGGTCAAAATCAGCAACCCGGACAAGGTGATCTTCCAACACCCCAACATCACCAAAGGGGACGTCGCCCGCTATTACGCAAAGGTGGCGGAGCGGATGCTGCCCTATGTCACCCACCGGATTTTGAGCATTGTCCGCTGCCCCAAGGGGGTATCGCAGGCCTGCTTTTACAAAAAGCACCCAGGCTCCGGCAGCTCCGGGGTGGTCACCATTCCGGTCACCAACAGCGACGGGGAGACGGAGGAGTATTTTTACATTGAAAACCGGGAAGGGCTTATCTCCGAAGCTCAGATGGGCACTTTGGAGTTTCACGTCTGGGGCAGCCGGGTGGAGCATCTGGAGCAGCCGGATATGCTGGTCTTTGACCTGGACCCAGACGAGGGCATGGAGCTGGATATGGTCCGCCAAGGGGTGAAGGACCTGAAGAGCATTCTAGCGGAGCTTTCCCTTGTCTCCTACCTCAAAACCAGCGGCGGCAAGGGATATCATGTGGTGGTGCCGCTGAAGCCCTCCGCCTCCTGGGATGCCTGCAACGATTTCGCCAAGGGGATTGCTCAGGTGATGGAGCAAAAGTGGCCGGACCGGTACACCAGCAATATGAGAAAGAGCAAGCGCACCAACAGAATTTTCATCGACTGGGTGCGAAATGGCAGGGGAGCCACCAGCGTTGCCCCCTATTCCATCCGGGCAAGGGAGGGGGCGGCGGTGTCCATGCCCATTGGGTGGGACGAGCTGGACACGGTTCCCCCCGACGGCATTCATATGCAGGACGCGCTGCTGCGCATCAGCCGGGAAGACCCCTGGAAGGATTTTTTTAGCCATCAGCAACAGTTGAAATAAAATAGCCGCCGAACAATGGTCGGCGGCTTTCGGTTTGCGAATATTTTTATTTCGATGCAGGTGATCATCTATTCCAAACTCAGGGCTTTTTCTTTCTGGGTTTGGGCAACGGGGTGACGCGTTCCAGGATTTGGACAATTTCCTGCTCAATTCCGCGTTGTCAATATCCAAAATGTAATGCGCCTTGGCCCCTTGATACGGAATCCCCTGTTCGGCGTCCTTCAGCTTGTCTGCCACGCAGTCCAGCGGCTTGACAAATACGGTGTTGTCGCAGACGAATAAAACAGGCTTATCGTTTAAGGAAACCATATATTCCCCAAACATCTTTCGATACCTGACAAAGCCGGTTCCGCTCATCTGCTCGCAGACGTATTCGATAAAATCCGGTGTTGTGGCCATTCCTTTCCTTCGCCCAATCTTCTTCCTTTTTAAGCACAGATGAGATAGATAGTTGCCAAAGCAAAATATTACGCCCCTCACGGAAATGAGGAGCGTAACTGGAGTGCAGGCCCAGCCTGCTGGTGCCGCTGACGGGACTCGAACCCGTACGGTGTTGCCACCGAGGGATTTTCTCCACCACACACGGTTACCCGTGCCGCAAAAATTTGCGTTGTAGCCCGGACTATGTCTTCACCCTGCCGTTTTGGGTTTAGGTGGCTGCCGTATAGTCTCTACACCTTCCGGCGGTTGCCGGCTTGGCTCGGCGTTGCCCACAAAGTATGCAGGTGGGTGTTCGCCGAATTTGACAGCATCCGCATGGCGGTTTCCCATCCATGCGCTCCTTCTGAAGTCCCTTGCGTCTGCCTATTCCGCCACAGCGGCATTCTGCAATTTACTTTGTCATTATACAACAAATAGCAAGTGGCGTCAATCCAAAGGTAACATTGCTTACATTGGAAAGCTTTCCATTCCGGCAGGCAATTATCCACAAAATTCTGATATAAACATTGTGAGGATGAGCTTGCCCTGCTCATCCTCCTGTTCTTTCGGGATTTGTCCCGTTAACCTTGAATTAACGTTTTTCCCGCTTCCCGGTACCGCCTGGCTACTTCCGCCGCCTGCTCCTGGCTTTGGGCGGTGACGGTGTAGTAAACCTTAATTTTGGGCTCGGTGCCGGAAGGGCGAATGAGAATGGTGTTGTGGCCTTTCAATTTCAGCTCAATCATATTGGTGGCGGGAAGTTTTACATTTTTGATTTGCCCACCTGCCATCTCCCGGCCGGTCTGGTAGTCCAGAACGGAAGCTACCGCATCTCCCGCCATTTCGGTGGGTGGGGTGCTGCGCAGCCGCTCCATAATCTCCGCCATGGCCTCCATGCCGGATGCTCCCTCAAACACGAAGTTGTCCACGTCGCTGCGCCAGACGCCGTGTGTTTGGTACAGTTCCTCCAGCCGGTCCACCAGCGTCTTGCCTTCCAGCTTGGCGGCGGATGCCATCTCCGCCACCAGCAGGCTGGCGTTGACCCCGTCCTTATCCCGCACAAAGGGGTTGGAAAGGTAGCCGCAGCTTTCCTCAAAGGCGAAGATAAAGTTTTCCACCTGGTTTTCCGCCTCCAGATGGGCAATAACCTCTCCCACATACTTAAATCCGGTGAGCACCTTGCGCATCTCCACCCCGTAGCTTTCCGCCACCTTGTCGGCCATGGCGGAGCTGACCACCGAGCGGATGGCCACCGGATGCTCCGGCATGCGGCCCAGCTTTCGGCGGGTGCGGCAGATGTAGTCCAGCATCAAAATGCCCAACTCGTTGCCGGTGAGAATCCGGTACTCTCCCCGATGTCGTATGGCTGTCGCCACCCGGTCGCAGTCGGGGTCGGTGGCAAGGAGCAGGTCGGCGTTGGTTTGTCTGCAAAGCTTCAGTCCCAGCTCCAGAGCGGCGTGAGCCTCCGGGTTGGGATAGGGGCAGGTGGGAAAGTCGCCGTCCGGGTGCTCCTGCTCCGGGACAACGGTGACGTCCTCCACCCCCAGACGGCGCAGCACCGAGCGGACGGGGTGGTTACCCGTTCCGTTGAGAGGGGTGTACACCAGTTTCAGCCCCGCCTTGGGTCCCACTTCGGGCTGGAGCACCTGCCGGCAGAGCCGATTCAAATACTCTTCCACCAGGGAATCGGGAATCCACGCAATCAGCCCTTTTCCCATGGCCTCGTCAAAATCCATCCAGCGGACTTCGTCGAACAAATCGGTGCTCAGAATATCCTGCTGCACCCGGTCGGCGATTTCGGGGCCGATTTGGCAGCCGGTGGAGTCGTAGGCCTTGTAGCCGTTGTAGACCGAGGGGTTGTGGCTGGCGGTAATCACCACGCCGGTGTCGCAGCCCAGCTCCCGCACCGCAAAGGAAAGGGCGGGGGTGGGCATCAGGGTCCGGTACAGGTGCACCTTGACCCCGTTGGCAGCAAGCACGCAGGCGGTGTGGCGGGCAAACTGCTCAGAACAGCGGCGGGAATCATAGGCAATGGCGGCGCTGGGATTTTTAACGCCGCTCTCCAGCAGATATTTGGCAAGGCCCTGGGTGGCCCGCCCCACCACGTAGCAGTTCATCCGATTGGTGCCCATGCCCAAAATGCCCCGCAGTCCCGCGGTTCCAAAGGAAAGCTCCCGGTAAAACCGGTCCTTGATTTCCTCCGGATTTTCCTGAATGGAAAGCAATTCTTCATACGCCTCGGGATTGTTTTTAGTTTTTTCCAACCACAGGCGGTACAGATTCTCTTCTCTGGTCAACAAGACATTCTCTCCCTTTTCTTGCGTCATTTTGCCGCAAAATGCGGCGCTGTATGCCATAGCCGGGAATACTTGCCGGCTTTCCTCTCATACTAGAAACAATTATATCACATGTTCCCTGGAAAGGAGACCTGCCTGTGAAACAAGGCAAACGCTGGCTTGCCTGGCCCATGGGGCTGGCGGTGGGGCTGCTCAACGGCTTTTTCGGCTCGGGGGGCGGCATGGTGGGGGTTCCCATGCTGCGGTTTATGGGGTTGGAAACCCAGGAATGCCACGCCACCTGCATTGCCATCATCGCCCCCCTGGCGGCGGCTTCCACCGGGTTTTACCTCTACCAAAAGGCCTTTGCCCTGCAAGACGCCCTGCGCTACCTGCCGGGAGGACTGGCCGGGGCTTTGGTGGGCGCCTGGCTTCTGCCCCGCCTTAAAACCGTCTGGATACGGCGGGGATTCGGCGTACTCATCCTCCTGGCAGCCGTCAGGCTGCTCACCCGATGAGTTGGGTCTGGGCAACGGCGGCCTCCTTCTTTGGCGCTGTCATCAGCGCTTTGGGGATGGGGGGAGGCGGCATTCTTCTCATCTACCTCACCGCTTATCTGGGCATGAGCCAGCTGGAAGCCCAGGGCATCAACCTGGTCTTCTTCCTGCCGGTGGCGGCGGTGGCTTTAGTGATTCACGCCAAGCACAAGCTGATTCGCTGGAAGGTGGTGCTCCCCTTTGTGGCCCTGGGGCTGCCCGCCGTCTGGCTGGGGGCGTGGCTTGCCCAAAAGGCGGGCTCGGACCTTCTCTCCAAACTGTTTGGCGGGTTTTTGCTGGTCATCGGCCTGCGGGAACTGTTTTCCAAAGCCCCCTCCAAACACAAGGATTAATTGGTGAGGATAACCCCCGAAAGGCCTCCCAGACTTTTTCCATCATACTCCCCGTATCCGGCGAGGGGTGTCGAAGTTTCAAAGCCCGGGGGCAAAATCAGAGGACAAGGCTCCCCGGTGCGGTTGACGGCAAAGAGTATGGCGCGCCCCCCTTTCTTGCGGACAAAGGAGCAGACCTCGTCCGAAAAGCAGACGGGGATAAACTCCGCTTCGGAGAAGATAGGAAAATCCTTTCGAATCTTTCCCAAAATCTGAAGAAAGGCCACCAGACCTGCGTCTTCCTTCCCCCAGGGGTAGCATCCCCGGTTAAAGGGGTCCTGATAACCGCACATCCCCGCTTCGTCCCCGTAATAAAGGCAGGGAATTCCCGGCAGACCATACTGCAGGATACAGCCGAGGGCAAATAAGTGCCTGCCCTTCCAGTACAGCTCCTCCGGCAGGATTTGGCGCTCGCTCTGCCAGCGGCGGTCGTGGTGCTCCACCGGCTCACCCCCCAAAGCGGTGATGGCCCGCAGGGTGTCGTGGGTGGAAAGGCTGTTCATCAGCACCGAAACAACCGGCGGGGGATAGTGCTCCAAAACCTGCAGGATGGCGGCAAGAAAGCGGCCGCCGCCCCCGTACCGCAGGTAGTGGAGCAGTGCGTTGCGAAAAGGGTAGTTCATCACGCTGTCCATCTGCCCGCCCAACAGATAGCGGCGGCGCTGGCCGTAGCTTATCTTGTTGGAGGCATCCTCCCACACTTCGCCGATGACGGCGCAGTCGGGGTTGTGTCCTTTGACGCAGGCGTAGAGAGCGTCCAGGAAGGTGTCGGGCAGCTCGTCCGCCACATCCAGCCGGAAGCCGGACGCCCCCAGCCTCAGCCACTTGCGCACAACGCCCTTTTCTCCGGTGATGTATTGGAGGTAAGAGGGTTCCGTCTCCCGGACGTTGGGCAGGGTGGGAATGCCCCACCAGCACTCGTAGTCCTCCGGCCAGCGGCGGAACTGATACCACGGAAAATAGGGGCTGTTTGTGTCCCGGAAGGCTCCTCCTTCCCCGTAGCGGCCCTCCCGGTTAAAGTAGCGGCTGTCCGCCCCGGTGTGGGAAAAGACTCCGTCCAATATTATAGAAATGCCCCTCTTTTTCGCTTCCCGGCAGAGGGAGGCAAAGTCCTCCTCACTGCCCAGAAGGGGGTCGATTTTCTCGTAATCGGCGGTGTCGTACCGGTGATTGGAGTGGGCTTCAAAGATGGGGTTGAGGTAAAGGCAGGTCACCCCTAAACTTTCCAGATAATCCAGCTTTTCCTCGATGCCCCGCAAATCCCCGCCAAAGTAGTCGTTGTTGCGGATTTTGCCCTTTTCGTCGGGGCGCCATTCCGGCAACCCTCCCCAGTCAGAGCGGAGGATTCGGTCAGCGGGGACGTTTTCTTTGGGGGTTCCACTAAAGTAGAACCGGTCGGGAAAGATTTGGTACATCACGCCCTCCCCAAAGCAGGAGGGCGCTTTCATATTGCGGTCATACACCGTCAGCTGCCAGTGTTCGCCCCCCGACAGGGACGCCTGCCCGTCCGGGTCCCGCAGCACCGTCCAGCGTTGGCTTTGCGCCACCAGCTCGAAGTGGTAAAACCAAAGCTGGGGCTCATCCCCCGCGAAGGCGCAGCGATAGTAGTTGCAGCCAAAATCCACCGCCGCCAGCTCCATGGGGACGGTAACCGGCTGGGCGGGATAGTGGGCCGGCATCAGGCAAAGGCGGCAGTTTCCCGCCCAGTCTTTCCCCACCGCCAGGGTAAAGGTAACCTCCTGCCCGGTGGGAACCGCCCCGAAGGGGGTTTTGCAGGAAGGGTTTCGGCTGTCGAAATAAACTTTCACCGCTCCAGCCCCCAAATGTTGCGGGCGTATTCTTCAATGGCCCGGTCGGCGGAAAAGACGCCGCTCTGGGCGATGTTGAGAAGGGACATCTTTAGCCAGCGGTATTTGTCCCGGTACAGCTCCCCGGCATATTGCCGCATGTTGCGGTAGGCGTCAAAGTCCGCCAGGGTCATGTAGTAGTCGCTGTCCCGCAGCATGTGGTACAAATCGGGGAAGGCGGTTTCCCCAAACTCGGTCATCAGCGCGTCCAGCGCCCGTTTGACCACGGGGTTGCTTTCGTAAATCTCGGCGGGGCGGTAGCCTAAAGCCCTGCGCTGTTCCACTTCCTGGGCGGTCATGCCGAAGATGAGGATGTTCTCCCTGCCCACCGCCTCGCTGATTTCGATGTTGGCGCCGTCCAGCGTTCCCAGGGTGATGGCGCCGTTGAGCATCAGCTTCATGTTGCCGGTGCCGGAAGCCTCGGTGCCCGCCAGGGAAATCTGCTGGGAAATGTCGGCGGCCGGCAGCAGCATCTCCATTTTGGAGACGTTGTAATCCTCCAGAAAGACGACCTGCATCTTATCCCGCACGTCCGGGTCGGCGTTGATTTTGTCGGCGAGGGTGCAGATAAACTTAATCATCTGCTTTGCCATGTAGTAGCCGGAAGCCGCCTTGCCTCCAATGATGTAGGTGCGGGGGGTAAATTCCGCGCCGGGATGGTCCTTGAGGTAGTGGTAGGTGGCCAAAATTTCCAGGGCGTTGAGCTGCTGGCGCTTGTACTCGTGAATCCGCTTGACGTGCACGTCAAAGATGGAGTCGGGGTTGAGGGTAAGACCGGCAAGCCTCTCCATCTGCCTGCAAAACTGCTCCTTGCTGCGGCGCTTGGACTGGGCCAGCCGGTCCAGAAAGGCGGTGTCGTCGGCAAAATCCCGCAGTTTGGCAAGGAAGCTGAGGTCGTCGGCAAAATCCTTTCCAACGGCTTCCTGGATAAGGCCTGCGAGGTTGGGGTTTGCCTGCATGAGCCAGCGCCTGCTGGCAATGCCGTTGGTGACATTGGTAAACTTTTTCGGCTCAATCCGGTAGAAATGTGGAAACACGTCGTCCTTGAGAATCTGGCTGTGAAGTTTGGAAACGCCGTTGACGCTGTGGCAGCCCACCACCGCCAGATTGGCCATGTGAATCCGGTCCCCTTGAAGGATGGCCATGCCCTCCACTTCTTCCGGGCTGAGGTTGTGTCGGGAAAGGCTGAGCCGGTGCCTGCGGTCAATTTCCTGGATGATGGTGTAGATGCGGGGCAAAAGCGGGCGAAACAAATCCCCGTCCCAAACCTCCATGGCCTCCTTCATCACCGTGTGGTTGGTGTAGGCAAAGGCACCCTGCACAATGCGCCACGCCGGCTCCCAGTCGTAGCCGCAGTCGTCCAGCAAAAAGCGCATCAGCTCGGGGATGGCCAGCGTCGGGTGGGTATCGTTGATGTGGATGGCGTTTTTCTCCGCAAAGTTGTCCAGCGTTCCGTACACGTTGAGGTGGCGGCGGCAGATGTCCGAAATAGAGGCGGCGCAGAGGAAGTACTGCTGCCGCAGCCGCAGCCGCTTTCCTTCCAGATGGTTGTCGTTGGGGTACAGCACCTTGCTGATGGCCTCGCCGTAATAGGCCTGTTGGAATGCTCCGGCAAAATCCCCCCGGTTAAAGCGCTCCATGTCCATGCCCGCCACGTTTTTGGCCTGCCACAGCCGCAGCAGGGAGATGCCCTCGGAGCGGTAGCCCGGTATGTGCAGGTCGTAGGGCACCGCCATCACGGTGGTGTAGCCGCTGTGCTGCACCAGATGCTTGTCGTTTTCCCAAAATTCCCGCACCTGGCCGCCAAAGCGCACCGGAACCTCGTACCCCGGCTTGGGGGTGAGCCACACGCTGCCTTTGGGCAGCCAGTTGTCCGGCAGTTCGCTCTGCCAGCCGTCGATAATCTTCTGTTTGAAAATGCCGAACTCATATAGGATGGAGTAGCCGGTGCAGAGGTACCGCCGGTGGGCGGCGGCGTCCAGATAACAGGCAGCCAGCCTGCCCAATCCGCCGTTGCCCAGCCCTGCGTCCGGCTCCAGTTGGTAGAGGTTTTCCAGCCGGACGCCGAAGCTTTCCAGAGCCTCCGACATCGCCTCCGCCAGCCCCAGGTTAAAGAGGCAGTTGCGCAGCGAGCGCCCCAGCAAAAACTCCATATTCAAATAATAAACCTGCTTTTTCCCCGCCGAAAGATTGTGAGCCCAAAATCGCTTGCGCTTTTCCAGCATGATGTCGTTGAGGACGGATACCACAGCTTGATAGAAAAGCTCGTCGGAAGCCGAGGACACATTCCCCACCCCCATGTGACGGGTGAGTTTATCGCGCAGAAGCTCCATCAAAACGGTTTTGGTATATGCGGATTTCATCAGACACCTCCATGTGTTCCGAAGTTAAGGCGGGTGTAAACAGGCTGTTTCTGACATTATTTACTTATTCAGTATATAGGAAGGGATATGGCTTTTCAATCACGGGACAGGAATAAAATGGAATTTTTTTGCATTTTTGCCCAAGCTTTTTCCATCCCCTTTCTTCTTGTGATAAAATGGGGTATAATAGGTGGGAAATCTCTAGGGCCATGTTTTTTCGCCCTGTAGCATTACATAAAGAAGGAAGTGGGTTTGTGGCTGGAAATCGAGTTGTCATTACCATTAACGGAGTGCGCTACCCCATCCGGTCGATGGAAGAGCCGGCCTATGTCCACAAGCTGGCAGAGGAAATGGATGCCGCCCTGCGCGAATTGACACAACAGGGAAATCTCAGCCTCAGCGAGGCTTTGGTTCTGCTGGGCCTAGAGTATCTGGACAACTACCACAAAGCGGAGCAGAATTTGGACAACATGCGCAGCCAGCTTTCGGAGTATTTGGAGGACGCGGCGAAAGCGCGCCTGGAGCGGGACGAAGCCCGCCGGGAGGTGGAGCGGCTGGAGCGGCTGCTCAAAAACAGGGAGGCCGCTGCGTCCGGCAGCCATTCGTCCGGCAATCACTAACCGCGGCGATGTTTTAACGATTCCAACACGACGGAGGTTTTTTCATGCATCAGCGCTATGTCAGCCCCTTTTCCACCCGTTACGCCAGCGACGAGATGCAGTATCTCTTTTCGGAGGAGAAGAAGTTCCGCACCTGGCGCAGGCTGTGGGTTTCTCTGGCGCAGGCCGAGCACAGGCTGGGGCTTCCCATCACCGAAGAGCAGATTGAGGAGCTGAAGCGCCATCAGGACGACATCAACTACGAGGTGGCCCAAGCCCGGGAGCGGGAAGTGCGCCACGACGTGATGAGCCACATTTACGCCTATGGAGTGCAGTGCCCCAAGGCGGCGGGAATTATTCACCTGGGCGCCACCAGCTGCTACGTGGGAGACAACACCGACATCATCATCATGCGGGAAGCGCTGGACCTGGTGCGGTGCAAGCTGGCCACCGTCATTCAAAAACTCTGCGATTTTGCCCTGAGCTATAAGGACATGCCCTGTCTTGCCTACACCCATCTCCAGCCGGCTCAGCTCACCACGGTGGGCAAGCGGGCCACCCTTTGGGCCAACGAGCTGCTGATGGATTTGAAGGAGCTGGAATACCGGCGAGACAACCTTGCCCTTCTCGGCTCCAAGGGAACCACCGGCACCCAGGCCAGCTTTTTGGAGCTGTTTGAAGGGGACCAGTCCAAGGTGCAGAAGCTGGAACAGATGATTGCCAAAGATTTCGGGTTTCAACAGGTGGTGCCCGTTTCGGGGCAAACCTATTCCCGCAAGGTGGATTTCCAGGTGCTGTCGGCCCTGGCGGGGCTTGCTCAGTCGGCCAGCAAGTTCTCCTACGACCTGCGGCTGCTCCAAAGCTTTAAGGAAGTGGAGGAGCCTTTTGGCAAGAGCCAGATTGGTTCATCCGCCATGCCCTACAAGCGCAACCCCATGCGCTGCGAGCGGATTACCGCCCTTGCCCGCTACGTGATGGTGGATTTGCTCAACCCCGCACTGACCGCCGCCACCCAGTGGTTTGAGCGGACGCTGGACGATTCCGCCAACCGGCGGATTGCGGTTGCCGAAGCCTTTTTGGCGGTGGACGCCATTTTGAACATCCTGCTGGACGTCTGCGACGGTTTGGTGGTCTACCCCAAGGTTATCCGCCAGCGGGTAATGCAGGAGCTGCCCTTTATGGCCACCGAAAACATCATGATGATGGCGGTGAAAAAGGGCGGAAACCGTCAGGAGCTCCACGAGCGGCTGCGCCGCCATTCCATCGAAGCGGGGCGGGTGGTGAAGGAGCAGGGCGGAGAAAACGATTTGATTGCCCGCATCGCCGCCGACCCGGCCTTTGGCCTTAGCCTGCAGGAGCTGGAGGAAATTTTAAAGCCGGAGGAATTTACCGGCCTTGCACCCCAGCAAACCCAGTATTTTGTGGAAGAGGTGGCAGGACCTGCCTTGGGGCCCTATCAGGGCAAGATGGTGGAAATGACGGATTTGCAGGTTTAGGCACATAAAATTGGGCAGGTTTTATATTTTTTTACATTCATTTTTTAAAATTTATGGCATTTCACCCGATTCTGTAAAGAACCGGTTGCAATTTTCGCATTTATCTTGTATAATTCACTTTGTCAATCGGGCTTGTCCCGATTCATATGGACGATTAGCTCAGCTGGTAGAGCATTCGCTTGACGTGCGAAGGGTCGGGGATTCGAGTTCCTCATCGTCCACCAAGGGGTGCTGTCCTTGCAATAGCGGGGGCGGTGCTTTTTTTATTGTCAAGACGCGGTTTTGGGCCGCGGTGTGTGTTTGAGTGTTGCAACCATGTCAATCTGAACGTTTAGCGCGACACTGCCGCAACACCGGTGCCGGCAAAGCCAGCTCTTCCGCGGCATGGGTTATTTTGTGAAAAAGGTGGTATAAAATACCTTTCGCCGGGGCAAGTTATAGTCTAAGAATTGTTTTTCCTGAATTTCATCGTATTTGCGCAAAAAACTCTTGACGGACCAGCTACACTATGTTATAGTGTTATTACCTCTAGAGGGTTTTATTTTTTTGCGCTAAAACGCAGAGACCCTCGCAGTGAGCAAAACGAGAGCATTGGCCTTGAGCCGAGGTTTTCTGGTCTTGCGGGCTGCACGGAGGGAGGCAGGGTCGGCACGGCTTTGCTGTGATTGCGACCCATTATCATTCCGATTAAGGGAGGCGCCGAAATCATGCGAGTAAAAATTACCCTGGCCTGCACGGAGTGCAAGCAACGCAACTACAACACCATGAAAAACAAGAAGAACGACCCTGACCGTCTGGAGATGAACAAGTACTGCAGATTCTGTCGCAAGCACACTCTTCACCGGGAAACCAAATAGGCGGAAAGGCGGAGAAAATTATGTCTACTAACGCAAATACCGGCGAAGCCAAAGTCGGTATCTTCGATCGGATCGCCCGGTTTTTCCGCAACGCTAAGGGCGAGATGAAGAGGGTCGTTTGGCCCAGTCGCAAGCAGGTTCTCAACAATACCGGCGCGGTGCTCGTATTTATGATTCTGTCCGCCATTGTCATCGGCGGATTCGACTTGTTGTTGGGCACCATTATTAAGCTGGTCTTTGGATCATAACGATCATAAGGAGCGTCATATGCCGGAAGAAGCCAGGTGGTACGTGGTTCACACCTATTCGGGCTACGAAAACAAAGTGGCCACCAACATCGAAAAAGCGGTGGAAAACCGAAAACTGCAGGATTTAATCCACGAAGTGCGGGTTCCCACCGAAACTGTGGTGGAAATTAAAGACAATAAGAAAAAAGAAGTGGAGCGCAAGATTTATCCGGGCTACGTCATGGTCAAAATGATTATGACCGACGAGAGCTGGTACGTTGTGCGCAACATCCGCGGAGTCACCGGCTTTGTAGGTCCCGGTTCCCGGCCCGTTCCCCTCACCGACGAAGAAGTGGCCCGTCTTGGTGTGGAAAAGAAGGAAATTGTCATCAACTTTAACGTGGGGGATTCCGTCAAGGTCATCGACGGTTACCTCGAGGGCTTTATCGGCACAGTGGAATCCATCGAGCCTGAAAACGACCTGGTGCGGGTTTCCGTTTCCATGATGGGCAAGGACGTTTTGGTGGAGCTGGAGCTAAGGCAGGTAGAAGCTCTCAACTAATTCTGTTATGAGCAACCTTTTGGGGTTGTTTATAAACCATGTGCGGTTGGTCCGCACACTGGGTCGGCGTGTTCCGAGCCGGCCTGTGGGAGAAGAGGAGCATGACATCCTCTTCGCAAGGAACCACTAATTTTGGAGGTGCAACATGGCACAAAAGGTAGTCGGCTATATTAAGCTACAAATCCCTGCGGGCAAAGCGACACCCGCTCCGCCTGTTGGTCCTGCTCTGGGTCAGCACGGTGTCAATATCATGGCGTTCACCAAAGAGTTCAACGAGCGCACCAAGAACGACGTAGGTCTTATCATTCCGGTGGTCATCACCGTTTATGCAGACCGTACCTTCTCTTTTATTACCAAGACTCCTCCCGCCCCTGTGCTGATTAAAAAGGCTCTGGGACTGGAAAAGGCTTCTGGCGTACCCAACAAAGATAAGGTTGGTACCCTGACCAAGGCTCAGGTCAAGGCAATTGCCGAGCAGAAAATGCCCGACCTCAACGCGGGCAGCTTGGAAGCCGCCATGAGCATGATCAAAGGAACCGCCCGCTCCATGGGTGTCCAGGTGGAAGAGTAGGAGGGGATGCAGTATGTTTAGAGGAAAGAAATACAGAGACAGCCAAAAAACCTTTGATCGCGCTACTCTTCACAATGTGGATGAAGCCCTCAAGGTCTGCCTTGGCACTGCCAAGGCAAAGTTTGACGAAACCGTGGAGCTCCACGTTCGTCTGGGCGTAGACTCCCGTCACGCCGACCAGCAGGTCCGCGGCGCCGTGGTTCTGCCCAACGGTACCGGTAAAAAGGTTCGCGTCCTTGTGTTCTGCAAGGAAGACAAGATGGAAGAAGCCAAAGCGGCCGGAGCCGAGTATGTGGGCGGCGCCGATCTGGTGGATAAAATCCAGAAAGAGGGCTGGATGGACTTTGACGTGGTCATCGCCACTCCCGATATGATGGGCGTGGTCGGCCGTCTGGGTAAGATTCTCGGTCCCCGCGGCTTGATGCCCAACCCCAAGGCCGGTACCGTCACCCCCGATGTGGGCCGTGCCGTTACCGAAGCCAAGGCCGGTAAGATTGAATACCGTCTGGACAAGACCAACATCATTCACTGCCCCATCGGCAAGGCTTCCTTTGGCGTAGAAAAGCTGCAGGAAAACCTCAACGCTCTGATGGACGCCATTATCAAGGCAAAGCCTGCCGCAGCCAAAGGCCAGTATATCAAGAGCTGCGTCGTGGCCACCACCATGGGCCCCGGTGTGAAAATCAACCCCTCTCGTTTTACTGCTGCTCAATAAGGTTATTGCTGAAATACCGCAGACCAGTGGTCTGCGGTATTTTGAATTCCAGCGAAAAAAGGCCGCACAAAGTGCGGCCTTTTTCCATGAAAAGACTAGGACTGGTAGGTAGCCTTAAACTCCTGAACGGCTTTGAGCATACGCTTTTCCAGGTCGGGAGATAGGTCTTTGGTCTGGCGGATTTCGTCCAGGATATCCCCATGCCAGACATCAAAGTGTTCGATGAGTTGTTTCTGGAAATCCTGCACGTCCTCCACTGGAATATCGTCCAGGCAGTGGCGGGTGACGGCAAAGAGGATGAGAATCTCGTGCTCCAGAGACATGGGGCTGTACTGGGGCTGCTTGAGAATCTCCACAATCTGCTCGCCGTGGCGCAGCCGCCGCTGGGTGTCCTTATCCAAATCGGAGGCGAACTGGGCAAAGGAAGAAAGCTCCCGGTACTGGGCCAGTTCAATTCGGAGAGGGCCGGCAATTTTCTTCATGGCCGGCACCTGGGCGGCCCCTCCCACCCGGGACACCGAAAGGCCCGGATTGATGGCGGGGCGGATGCCCGCGTTGAAGGACTGGGTTTCCAGATAAATCTGGCCGTCGGTGATGGAAATGACGTTGGTGGGAATATAGGCGCTTAAATCACCGCCCTGGGTTTCGATGATGGGCAGAGCGGTGATGGAGCCGCCTCCGTACTGCTCGCTGAGGCGCCCGGCCCGCTCCAGCAGGCGGGAGTGGAGATAAAAGACGTCGCCGGGGTAAGCCTCCCGGCCGGGGGGCCTGCGGAGCAGCAAACTCATGGTGCGGTAGGCCACCGCGTGTTTGGAAAGGTCGTCCAGCACAACGAGGACATCCTTGCCCTGCTCCATCCAGTGCTCTGCAATGGCCATACCGCTGTAGGGCGCAAGGTAGAGCATGGCGGCGTTTTCCGAAGCGGAGGCCACCACCAGGGTGGTGTACCGCATGGCGTCGTATTCGGTGAGGGTGTTGACAATGCCCGCCACCGTGGAGTTTTTCTGGCCGATGGCCACATAGACGCAGTAGACGCCCTTGTCCCGCTGGTTGAGGATGGTGTCGATGGCGATGGCGGTTTTGCCGGTCTGGCGGTCGCCGATAATCAACTGCCGCTGGCCTCTCCCGATGGGGACCATGGCGTCGATGGCCTTGATGCCGGTCAGTAGAGGGACATTCACCTTCTGCCGCATCAAAACGCCGGGAGCCACTCGCTCGATGGGGCGAAAGTCCTGCACCATCACCAGACCCTTCTGGTCCAAAGGCTGTCCCAGAGCATTGACTACCCGGCCCAGCAGAGCATCCCCCACCGGGATTTGGGCCACCCGCCCGGTGCGGGTGACAAAGCTGCCCTCTCCCAAACCGGCGCCGCTGCCCAAAAGCACCACGCCGATGTTGTCCTCCTCCAGGTTCATGGCAATGCCCACCGAGCCGTTTTCAAACTGAAGCAGTTCGCCGCTCATGGCGCCGTTTAGCCCGATAACCCGCACAATGCCGTCCCCCACCTGAAGGACTCTGCCGGCCTCCTCCACATGGGGAGAAAAGAGAAAGCTAAGTACCTCGTCCTTAATAATCGAGCCAATGGCTGCGGGGTTGAGGTCCATTATCGCAAATACACCCTCTCATAAACGGCTTTTTTTAAATCGGCAAGTTTGCGTTTGACGGATTGGTCGATGACCCTGTTGTCCACAATAATTCGAAGCCCCCCCAACAAGGAAGGGTCGACGGTGGTGCGGATATCCAGCTGCTTGCGGGTCATGCGGATGAGCCGCACCTCAATATCGTAAAGCTGCTGCTCGGTGAGAGGCACTGCCGAAATTACCTCTACCGGCACCAGATGCATTTCTTTCCGAGCCAACTCCAAAAAAATGGAGAGAACCTGTTCCACCTCCTGGGGCGGAACGGCCTGTAAAAAATCCACCAGAGGAGCAGGCGCCTTTTCGGCGGAAGGGTCCCCCTCCAATGTCAGTGCAAGGGCCTGCCGGTAGATGAGGGGAAGCCCCCGGTCCTGGGCGAAATGCAGCAGGGCAAGGGCATACCGGCGCGCCAGCTTCATCTGCCTCATTTAACTTTCCTCCCATTCCGCCAGAGCTTCGGCAATCAGGCGGTCCTGGGTTTCCCGGTCGATAGACAGCTGGACAAAACGCTCCGCCATCAGGGTGGCGATTTCAATAATCTGGCGCTTCATTTCGTCGGCCATATTTTCCTTTTCGGTTTCCAGCTCCGCCAGGGCCCGGTTGTAGATGTTCTCCGCCTCCCGGCGGGCGGCAAACAGCATCTGGTCGGAGCGCTCCATGGCCTTTTTGTAGGCGGCGTGGAGGATTTCCTCCCGCTCCGTTTCGATATCGGCTATCATCCGCTCGTACTGCTCTTTCAGCTCCAGGGCTTCCGCCCGGTCTTTTTGGGCTGCTTCAATTTCGGCGGCAATCCGCTCCCTGCGCTGGGCCATAAATTGCTTCACCGGCTTATAAAGCAAAAAGGCCAGTACCCCGGTGAGCAAAAGCACGTTGACAGCCTGTATGGCCATCTGAATCAGCAGTTGCTTGTCGAGATTTAAAATGCTTCCAGGGGGCAGTTCCGCCCCCACCAGGGCAACCGTGCAAACGCTTTGAAACAATCCCATTCCCCCTTTCAGTTTTTCCTGCGCGGAACCGGTGTCAGACCAAGGGGTTGGCCATTAGAAGAATCAGGGCGATAATAAGCCCGTAAACCGAACAGGTTTCGGCCACCGCCTGACCAATTAACATGGTGCTCAAAATGGAACTTCTCGCTTCCGGCTGGCGCGCCACCGCTTCGGCCGCCCTGCCGGTGGCAATGCCCTGGCCCAAGCCCGAGCCCAGGCCCGAAAGAGTGCAAATTCCTGCGGCAAGCGCAGACATTCCCAAAACAAACGATCTGCCATCCATTTTATTTACCTCCTATGTTTTCAGTTTGACAGGGGGTACGCAAAGCCTGCTTTAGGCAGACTCTCGCAAGCGCTATTGGGTGGCGGATTTTTCCGCAATAAAGGTCATACTGAGTATGGTAAAGATAAAGGCCTGCAGCGAACCGGCGAATACGTCAAAGTAGGCGTGCAGGACGTCGGGCAGGATGATGCGAAGCGCCAGCGGCAGCATGCCGTACACCAGGCTCATAATGATGACGCCGCCCAGCATGTTGCCAAACAGCCGGAAGGCCAGTGAAATGGGCTTGGAGATTTCCCCCACAAAGTTGATGGGAAACATAATGGGGTGGGGGGAGAAATATTCCTTAACGTAGTCAAACTTTTTCTTCCGAATCCCTCGAAAGTGAATCAACACAAAGGTCATAGCAGCCAAAGCCCCGGTGGTGGCCAGGTCAGCCGTAGGCTGCCGCAGCCCCAACAGCCCGCTGTAATTGGAGAAGAGGATGAAGGCAAACACCCCAAAAAAGTAGGGAGCAAACGCCTCGCTGCCCGGCCCCATGGTAGTTTTGGTGAAGTTTTCCATGGTTTCCACGGCAACTTCCATCAGGTTTTGAAAAGCCCCCGGCACGTCATGAAAGCGGTGCAGCCGCACCCGGACCACCACCGCCAGCAGAATCAGTATGCCCATCACAATCCAGGTAGCGATCAGGGTGTCGGTCAAATACACGGGGGTATCACCCAGATGGAATAAAACGGCGTGGTATCGGTTGGAAAAATCCAAGGTCATCCCCCCTGTAAAATAATTAGTTACCCAACTATTATAGTAAAATATAACGCCTTTCGCAAGCGATCCAGATGGATGGGGTGTTTAAAAAAGGTTAATTTTCTAAAGCAAGCGCTGCAAAAGGTGTTTCCTTTTTGTCAAGTTTTGTTATAATGAATGCTATATGGCACTGGTAAGATCGGCAACCGCTCTTTTGGGTGCGAAACACGGAGTTGACTGCGTCATGAAAAAACAATTGGTGGAACGAGTTTATGCCGAATCCTCCGGGGATTGGGATGCCGTTTTACAAAACAGCTTAAAGCTCATTGCGGTAGTGACAGGCACCGCTCTTCTCGCCGAGTTGCTGGCCGGGCTGGGTTTGGAATCCGAAAGCCAGCTGATGCTGTATATGCTGGCTGTGGTGGTCATTTCGCTGATCACCCCCAGCTATTACTACGGCGTTGTGGCGGCGGCGCTCTGCTCCTTTGCTTACGACTTCTTTATCACCGACCCCCGATACGGGTTTTCCATCACCCTGCGCTTTCCCATCACTCTGCTGACCATGCTGGCCGTTACCCTGATCATCAGCGCCCTGATTATCCAAAACAAACGGCAGGCGGACCTTGCCATGCGGCGGGAGCAGCAAACCAAACTGCTCTACGACTTAAACCAGGAACTGCTGGCTACCCGAAGCGTTCCCGAAATTGTCAGCGTGACCCAGAAGTACATTCAGCGGCAGATGGAGCGCTCCAACGCCTTTTTCCTCAAAGACCCCAAAGAAGGGGGAGAACCGTCCCTGCTTCTGCTGGACCCGGAGGACAGGGAGCTCTTTACCAATCCCGAGTCCCTGCGCCGGGTGCACCAAATGTTTAAGGTGGGAGTGGAACAGCCGGAGGAGCTGCTTCCCAAAGACCCCGACATCCACTACGAAGCTGTGGTGACCCACGACAAGGTGGTGGGAGTCATCGGGCTGGATTGCCGGGAACTGCCCCTTACTTCCGGCACCCACACCTTTTTGCACATTATTGCCTCCCGAGTGGCGTTGGCGCTGGATTTGCGCCATCTGAGCGAGGAGCAGAACAATCTGAAAATCAGCGCCGAAAAGGAAAAGATGCGGGCCAATCTGCTGCGCTCCATCTCCCACGACCTGCGCACCCCCCTCACCAGCATCCTGGGCGCCAGCTCCGCCATTCTGGAGCAGGAGGACATGAGCAGGGAAATGCAGCAAAAACTGGCGGGGGATATTAAGGAAAACGCCCAGTGGCTCATCCGGATGGTGGAAAATATTCTAACCGTCACCCGGATTTCCCAGGACGCCGCCACCGTTCACAAAACCATGGAGGCCGCCGAGGAAATCATTTCTCAAGCCGTTTCCATAGTCCGCAAGCGCTTTCCCGACTGTCTGATTCACGTCAGCGTCCCCAACGAACTGCTGATGGTCCCCATGGACGCCACCCTTATTCTGCAGGTGCTCATCAACCTGTTGGAAAACGCTATTAAAAACAGCGAGGAGGGGGCTTTAGTCCTTCTGACCCTCAAGAAAAAAGGGGATTTTGCCCGCTTTGAGGTGTGCGACCACGGGCGGGGCATTCCCGAAAGACTGCTCAGCAACCTCTTTGAAATACACCCTCAATCCCCTCAGGTGGAAAATGGAAAAACCGATTTTTCCAAGGGGTTGGGCATCGGGCTTTCCATCTGCAAGACCATCGTTCAGGCCCACGGCGGAGAAATCGAAGGCTGCAACCGGGAAGAGGGCGGCGCGCGCTTTGTCTTTACCCTTCCCTTACAGTAGCACAGGAGGAATATCATGAATCGTAGCAGTTTAAAAACAGTAATTGTGGCTCTGGGCGTTTTGTTGGGCGCCGCCTTTTTCCTGCCCATAATCTTCAACCTGGTGCTGGGCACCATCTGGCTGGTCATTCGTTGGATATTCCTTCTGGTTCTTCTTTCTCTGATAGTAAAATGGTTTCGCGGGAGGAAGGTATGAATCACCCTGTCACAGTTTTGGTGGTGGAGGACGAAGGGGCCATCAGCAACCTGTTGGGCGCCATTTTGGATGCCCAAACCTACCGGGTGCTGTTTGCCTCCACGGGGGCGGAAGCGTTGTCCATGGCCGCCTCCCACACGCCTGATATTATTTTGCTGGATTTAGGACTGCCGGACATGGACGGCATGGACGTGCTAATCCAGCTTCGTAAATGGTTTGAGTCCCCCATTCTTGTGGTATCCGCCCGGCAAAAGGAGCAGGAAAAGGTGGCGGCTCTGGATGCCGGCGCCAACGACTACATCACCAAGCCCTTTGGCAACCGGGAACTGCTGGCCCGCATCCGCACCGCCATGCGCCAGTACGAGCGAACCTGCAGTTCCCGCTACCAGAAGGAGCAGGAATTTTCGGCGGGGGATTTGCGCATCAACTTCGCCAGGCGGGAAGTGCGCGTAGGGGACAGGCAGGTGCACCTCACCCCCATCGAATACCGCATCGTGGTGTTGCTGGCCCGCAACGCCGGCATGGTGTTGACCCACGAACACATCCTGAAGGAAATTTGGGGGCCCTTTTCCAGCGACAGTCAGCTGCTGCGGGTCAACATGGCCAACATTCGCCGCAAAATCGAGCCCAATCCCGCCGACCCTCGGTACATTCTCACCGAGGTGGGGGTGGGTTACCGCATGATTGACAGCGAACCTGCCGGCGGCAACTAATCGGCTTGAGATATATTAAAATATAAGGCAGGAGGCATCCACCTCCTGCCTTTTGTCATAGGTTTGGAACGACAAGCCCCGCGAACCGGAAACCTATGCAGAAAAATTACCCCTTGGGCGGAACACCCAAGGGGCAATATGAGGATAAATAGAGGAAATGGAGATTACTCTTCTTCCGCCATCTTCTTGGCTTCTTCCTTGACCGCTTCTTCCAGGTTGGCGGGAAGCTGCTCGTACCGCTCAAAGGTGAGGGTAAAGCTGCCGCGGCCCTGGGTGACCGAGCGCAGGAAGGTAGTAAAGTCGTGCATTTCGCTCATGGGCACTTCGCCGATAACTTCCTGCAAGCCGCCCTCCACAGGGTTCATGCCCAGCACGCGGCCCCGGCGCTTGTTCAGTTCACCCATGACGTCGCCGGTGTTGGCGTCGGGAACGATGACCTTCAGGCTGCCGATGGGTTCCAGCAGCACAGGGCTGGCCTGGGTCATGCCCGCCTTGTAGGCCAAAGCGGCGGCGGTTTTAAACGCCATTTCGGAGGAGTCCACCGGGTGGTAGGAGCCGTCCACCAAAGTGGCCTTCAGGCCCACCACGGGGTATCCCGCGATGACGCCTTTTTTGATGCATTCCTGCAGGCCCTTTTCCACCGCAGGGAAGTAGTTCTTGGGCACCGCGCCGCCAAAGACGTTGGTTTCAAAAATCAGTTCTTCGCCGTCATGAGGCTCGAACTCAATCCAGACATGGCCGTACTGTCCGTGGCCGCCGGTTTGCTTCTTGTGTTTGCCCTCCACCTTCACCTTCTTGCGAATGGTCTCGCGGTAGGGCACTCTGGGAGGAATCAAATCGATTTCCACGCCGAACTTGGATTTCAGCTTGGAAACCACAATGTCCAAATGCTGCTCGCCCAGGCCGGAGATGATCTGCTGCTTGGTCTCCGCATTCTGCTCGAAAGACAGGGAAGGGTCTTCTTCAATCAGACGGGCAATGCCGCCGGCCACCTTGCCCTCGTCGCCCTTTTTCTTGACTTTGACCGCCATGGAGAGAGTGGCGTGGGGGAACTGAATCTTCTCAAAGGACACCACCCGCTTGGGGTCGCAGAGGCTGTCGCCGGTGACGGTTTCGCTCAGCTTGGTGATGGCGCCGATGTCGCCGGCGGTGAGGAAGGCGGTTTCCTCCTGCTTTTTGCCTTTGACATAGATAATCTTGCCCAAACGCTCCGGCTGACCGGTGCGGGAGTTGATGGGGGCAAAATCGCCGGAAAGCTTTCCGGCCACCACTTTGACGTAGCTCAGCTTGCCCACGAAGGGGTCGGCCACGGTTTTAAAGACAAAGGCCGCCAAAGGAGCTTCGTCGGTGCAGGTAATTTCCACCGGCTCGCCCTTCTCGTTTTCCGCAACCTCTCCGGCGCTTTCGTAGGCGGAGGGGAGGTGGTCCACCATGGCGTCCAGCAGCATGTCGATGCCTTCCAGGGTGACGGAGGAGCCGCAGAGCACCGGCGTGATGGAGCCGCTTTTTACACCCTTGTGAATGCCGGAAATAATTTCATCCCGGGTAAACTCCTCGCCGGAGAAGTATTTTTCGAACAGCGCCTCGTCGGTTTCGGCCACCGCTTCGGAAATGGCGTTCCGCAGCCCTTCCAGCCGGTGGGCGAAGTCGGGCATGGCGGTTTCCTTGGGGTTGCCCTTGCCGTCGTAGGCGTAGGCTTTATTTTCCACCAGGTTGATGTAACATTCCGCCTTATCCCCGTTGACAAAGGGAACCACCAGAGGGCAAACGGAAGGGCCGAACTTGGTTTTGAGCTCTTCCAGCACTTTATAGAAATCGGCATGTTCCACGTCCATCTTGTTGACAAAGAACATCCGGGCCTTTTTCATTTTACCGGCCAGTTCGTAGGCTTTTTCGGTTCCTACCTCTACGCCGTCCTTGGCGGAAAGGGCGATGACTACGCTCTCCGCCGCCCGGACACCCTCGTACATGCCGCCCGCAAAGTCAAACAGTCCGGGAGTGTCAATGAGGTTGATCTTGACGGAGCCCCATGTAAAGGGATACATGGCAGAGGATACGGATACCTGCCGCTTAATTTCCTCCGGGTCAAAATCAAGAGCCGTATTGCCGTCGGCTATTTTGCCCAGACGGTCGATCTCCCCGGCCTTAAACAGCAGCGCCTCAGCCAACGATGTCTTGCCGCTTCCCCCGTGGCCGGCAAGTGCAATATTTCGTATTTTCCCCGCTAGATATTGCCTCATGTTATTGCTCCTTTCAACTATGGCCAGCAAGTGCGCCTGCCAGCGCACCCAGCGTACCATCAAAATAATGGGAGGGGCCATGGGCTGTCCCAACCCGGTCATGTTTTAAATTATATCAATATCGTGATAAAGATACAAGCCAAAAATGAGCAAAAACAGGTAATTTTAACGCATTCGTTTGAAAAATCTTGATAATATTTTTATAGATTTCCTATAATTTTGCTTATTTCTCCCTTCTCGGCCGGTGTGGATGGTAAAGTATGCATCAATATTCATACTTATTCATTCATCTCCCGGTTTTCCCAATAAAAAAGCCTTTGGAACGCCGCAGGCGCGGCTTTCCAAAGGCAAATGGATACTCTGTATATTTTAGGATGCGTTGGGCAGAACGGCGTGGGTCTGGCCTTCTCCACTGACGTCGTCCCGCACCGCCACCACCTGGTAGGAGTCCCCCGTCTTTTTCATGACGTAAATCATGTATTTTTCCGGCTCGGGGTTTTCCCGGTCTCCCTGCAGGTTCACGGTGTAGGCGCCGGTGGGGGGAACGTACCCCACCCGGACCAGGTAATTCTCCCCGCTTTTTTCGATGCTCTCCACCCGGGGCGAGTAGACATAAAGCTGGATGCTGATGGGAACGCTGTAGGTTTGCTTTTCCGCGTCGTAGAAGTAGGTGTTTTCGTACTCGCCGAAGGTTTTGTGCTCCAGCTTCACTTCTGGGCCAAAGAGCCTGGCGGCGGCCACGTCCAAATCGGAAGCAGGCACCAGCATTTCCTGATTTTCGTCGATGCGGTAAACCTGGCCTTTGGCGTCCAGCAGGGCGGACCACATGCAGATATAGAGCATCTGGGTTTTGTCGATGTCGGTGGCCCGTTCAAAGGGGACTGTGTCGAACATCACCAGAGGCCGCACAATGTCCTCCAGTTTGGTTTTCTCCCGGGAATTGTCCAGCACCCGCCCGGTGAGGTAGATGCTGCCAATCACCACGCAGGCCAGTCCAATCAATGCCAGCAGCAGAAACAGTCCGCCGATAGGGGCTGCGTATCTGCGTCTTTTTGATTTTGCAGCAGACATTTCCATTTCTCCGTTCTCTGCTTATAAATTGCTGGGGATAAGCAGTTCCCCGTAACAGTATTGCCACATCAACGGATTTGACCGTTGCCGTGGATAACGTATTTGTAGCTGACCAGCTCCCGCAGGCCCATGGGACCCCGGGCGTGGAGCTTTTGGGTGGAAATGCCGATTTCCGCCCCCAGGCCGAACTGACCGCCGTCGGTAAAGCGGGTGGAGGCGTTGACATACACCGCCGCGCTGTCCACCATGGAGGTAAACTTCCGGCTGTTTTCCAGGTTGTTGGTGATGATAACCTCCGAATGGTGGGAGGAGTAACGGGCAATGTGGGCGATGGCCTCGTCCACATCGGCCACCACCTTCACCGCCAGGATATAGTCCAGAAATTCGGTGTAATAATCCTCCTCGGTGGCGGGAACGACGCAGTCCCCCAGAATCTCCCGGGTTTTGGGGCAGCCTCTCAGCTCCACGTTGTGTTGGTCCAGCCGCTGCTTAACCAGAGGCAAAAACGCTCCCGCTATGTCCTGATGAACCAAAAGGGTCTCCAGGGCGTTGCAGACGCTGGGCCGCTGGGTCTTGCCGTTTTCCACAATGCGGACCGCCATCTCCAAATCAGCGCTTTGGTCCACAAAGGCGTGGCAGTTGCCCACTCCCGTTTCGATAACCGGGACGGTGGCGTTCTGCACCACCGCCTGAATGAGTCCGGCGCCTCCCCGGGGGATGAGGACGTCCACGTACTGGTTGAGCTTCATCAGGGCGGTGGCGGTCTCCCGGGAGGTGTCCTCCACCAGCAACACCGCGTCGGCGGGCACGGCGGTCCCGGCAAGGGCCTGCTGCATCACCTGGGTCAGGGCAAGGTTGGAGTGAATGGCCTCTTTGCCGCCCCGCAAAATGCAGGCGTTTCCACTTTTCAAACAAAGGGCGGCGCAGTCCACCGTCACGTTGGGGCGGGACTCAAAGATAATCCCCACCACCCCCAACGGCACCGTGATTTTGGTGATGGAAATGCCGTTGGGCCGGCGGCTGCCCTCCAGCACCAGGCCCACCGGGTCGGGCAGGGAAACCAGCTCCCGGACGGCGTTGGCGATGCTTTCAATGCGCTCCCCGCTCAAACGCAGGCGGTCCTGCATGGCCTTGGACATGCCGTTTGCCTGGGCGGCGTCCAAATCCTTCTGGTTGGCCTTAAGAATCTGCGAAACATTTGCCTGCAAGGCGTCGGCAATGGCCAACAGGGCTGCATCCTTTTCCGCCGACGAACATTGGGAAAGGGCGGCGGCTGCCTGTTTGGCCCGAATGCCCAGTGCGGTTAAATCGTACATTCAGCCCATTCCTTTCTCCTACCAAACTTTATGTAGGTCATTCCTCTATAGTTCCAGTTGGCCTACGGCTCGGGCGGCTTTGAACACCGTCCCCACCGATTTGCCTTCAAACAAATCGTAAAGAAGCTCCGGCTTTTCGCCGTTGATGATGGCCATGTCGATTCCGGCGGCGGTGGCAATCTGAGCGGCATGGATTTTGGTGACCATCCCTCCGGTGCCCCGATTGGAACCCACCCCCGACGCAATGGACCGGATGTAGTCGTCGATGGTCTCCACCACCGGAATTAAGGCGGCGGTGGGATCCTTGCGAGGGTCGGAGGTGTAAAGCCCGTCGATGTCCGAAAGAAGCACCAGGGCGTCCGCCTGCACCAAAGTGGCTACCACGGCGGAGAGGGTGTCGTTGTCGCCAAAGTTTTCCCCTTCCAGCTCGTCGGTGGCTACCGAGTCGTTTTCGTTGACAATGGGAATAACGCCCATTTCAAACAATTGCTCAAAGGTGTTGACGGCGTTGCGCCGCAGGATGGGGTTTTCGGTGACGTCCCGGGTCAGCAGCATCTGGCCCACAATGTGATTGTATCGGGTAAAGCTCTGGTCGTAGAGGTACATCAGCTCGCACTGGCCCACGGCGGCGGCAGCCTGACGCTCCGGCGTGGTGGCGGGGCGCTCTTTGAGGCGCAGCTTGCCTTTGCCCACTCCAATGGCTCCCGAGGTGACCAGCACAATTTCCTTGCCGGAGTTTTTCAGGTCCGAAAGGACTTCAACTAACCGCTCCAATCTGCGTATATTGATAAGGCCCGTATCATAAGTCAGGGTGGAAGTGCCTACCTTGACCACGATACGGCGCGCTTCCTGAAAAGTTTCCATTACCGCTCACTCCCATGTCCGGTCCGTTTTTTCGGCCAAATTTTATGCTTCTCTATTGTATCAGAAATCCCTGGTTTTCACAAGCGGAAGGGGCTTCCTCCTTCTCCCATTCTCAAAAAAACGGAACGCGGAAACGTTGCATGACCCTCGCCCTTTTGGTTATGATAGTATGGAACAAATTGAACACATGGAAGGCCGAAATTTGTCAACAAAAACCGCAGCTTATGGATTGACATCACCAATAGGCTATGCTATACTAATTTGACAGTATGGAAACAGGGACAAACAGCTTTCCATGCAAATATTTTTCTGACCACTTTCTTCTTTTTCCTCCCTTTGCCTCTTGAGAAGAAAGTCAAGGCCATGCGGACAGCCGGGTCAAATGCCGAATTGGCAATTGGTTGCCTTATTGATTGAGTGATACACTCGAATTTTATAAGTTGGTTACTTATAACCAGTGTGCGCGGCACACCAAAACTTGTGAAACGGTCAATAAGAGTACTAAGAGTAAAAATGTTTGCTTGGATAGACTCTGAGATCCCGTGTCTGCATTGTGAATGGAACAAAGCGGTGCCCTTTTTGCCGCTTTCGCAATAACAAAGTCAGCAAAACACAAGTCTTGGTGCAGCCCCGCTGCATTGCCTTGTGTTTTTTTTATTTTTCCGCGCTGCCCGCCCCCGGTTGTGGGTGCCGGCGAACCGGACTTTTATTTTTTGCTGGAAAGGCAGGGTGGATGTTGATGTCTGAGAAGATCAAACTCTACGGGTTTAACAACCTGACCAAATCTCTAAGCTTTAATATCTACGACGTTTGCTACGCCAAAACCGCTCGGGAGCAAAAGGATTACATCGCCTATATCGACGAGCAGTACAATTCCGAGCGGCTCACCAACATCCTCACCAACGTGACGGATATGATTGGGGCCAAGGTGCTCAACATTGCCCGGCAGGATTACGAGCCCCAGGGAGCCAGTGTCACCATCCTTATTGCTGAGGAGCCCATGTTGACCGCTCCCCGCTCCGAAACCATTCTGGGCCATTTGGACAAAAGCCACGTCACCGTTCACACCTATCCCGAATACCATCCGGAAACCAGCATCGCCACCTTTCGGGTGGATATCGATGTGGCCACCTGTGGGGAAATCACCCCTCTTTCCACGCTGGATTACCTCATCGGCAGCTTTGATTCCGACATCATCACCATGGATTACCGGGTCCGGGGCTTTACCAGGGATGTAGAAGGGCGCAAGCTGTTTAACGACCACAAAATCAACTCCATTCAGGACTACATCGATAAGGCAACCCTGCGCAAGTACGACGCGGTGGACATCAACGTGTATCAGGCCAACCTCTTCCACACCAAGATGTTGATTAAGGAAATCGACCTGCAAAACTACCTGTTTAACACCGATGTGTACGAACTCCCCCCCAAAGAGCGGCTGGAAATTCACGACAACCTGCGCCGGGAAATGATTGAAATTTTCTCCGGCCGCAACGTGTTTTAGAAGGAAGCATCGCAACGGGCTTTGGTTGACACCGTCCGCATTTGACGGTATAATGGCTTACATTAAATCCTTGAAACCCTATTGCAAAGCAGGTATATGGATGAAGCGGCAGACCAACAACGGCAAACGAATGCTTGGCTCCCGGACAGATTGTGCGGGTGATTTTGTCGTGCCTTGGCAGCCGTTGCTGGCCTGCTGTTTGGGTGTTGAGGAATAAGAAATCCGCAGTGTCCGGGAGTATGTTTTCATGCCCCGGGCACTTTTTTACCCGGCGGCGGCTTTCTTCCCACCAATTCTTTTGAGGTGACGGTAATGAAACTGATTGATATCATCGAAGCTCCCAAGCCCTCCCTCTCCTTTGAGATTTTTCCGCCCAAAAGCAGCGCCGCTTACGAGAGCATCCAAAAGGCGGCGGAGGCCATTGCCCAGCTTTCCCCCAGCTATATGAGCGTCACCTACGGAGCCGGCGGCGGCACCAGCGCTTATACCGTGTCCATCGCCGCGGAGATTCAGAAGAAATTCAACGTGCCGGTGATGGCCCACTTAAGCTGTATCAGCTCCACCCGGGAAGGGGTGCGCCAGCAGTTGGACGCCATGCGCCAAAACGGCATCGAAAACGTGTTGGCCCTGCGGGGGGATTTGCCCTCCGGCACCTTGCCGGAACCCGGCTGGGACTACCACTACGCCAGCGAATTGGTGGCGGAAATCCGGGAGTACGGCGGCTTTTGCATCGGAGGCGCCTGCTACCCCGAAGGCCACACAGAGTCGGCCAGCCAGGCGGAGGACATCGCCAACCTGAAAAAGAAGGTGGAAGCTGGCTGCGAATTTCTCACCACTCAGATGTTCTTCGACAACAACATTTACTATAATTTTCTCTACAAGATACGGGAGGCGGGAATTCAGGTGCCGGTGGTGGCGGGCATCATGCCGGTGACCAACGTCAAGCAGATTGCCCGCATCATCGCCCTGTCCGGCACCTCGCTGCCCCAGCGGTTCCGCTATATCCTCGACCGCTTCGGCCACAACCCCGAGGCCATGAAGCAGGCGGGCATCGCTTACGCCACCGAACAAATTGTGGATTTATTTGCCAACGGCGTTCCGGCCGTTCATGTGTACTCTATGAACAACGCTTCCGTGGCTCAAAAAATCCAGGAAAACCTTTCGGAAATCATTAAAGGATGAACACCGTAGAACTTATTGAACTTTCGGCGCAGGAGGTGGAAATTCCGCCGCAGGCTGTCCGCCGCTATCTGGGAATGGGGCGCCATCGGCCGGATGAAGCTCTGCAGTCCCTGGTGGAGCAGTGTGTGGAGGAATTTCGCCGTATCGCCCGCTACCGGGCCTGCCGCCTGGTGCTCCCCGTCCAGGTGGAAGGGGAGAAAGTGGATTTTGGCCTTTTCGCCCTTTCCAGCCGAAGCCTTTCCAAAAATTTAGCTGGCTGCCGGCAGGCCATTTTGTTTGCCGCCACCACCGGAGCGGAAGGGGAGCGGCTGCTCAAGCGGGCAGCGGTCACCTCTCCCGCCAAAGGGGTGATGTTGGACGCGGTGGGCACGGCGGCTATTGAAAGCTTCTGCGACGCCCTCTGCCGCCGGTGGGCGGAGGAATTTAAGCCCCACTCGCTGCGCCCCCGTTTCAGCCCCGGCTACGGGGATGTGCCTTTGGAGCTACAAACAACGCTGCTCTCCTGCCTGGACAGCAGCCGTAAAATTGGAATTACCCTGACCGGGTCGCTGCTGATGATTCCCCAAAAATCGGTGTCCGCCATGGTGGGGATTGGAACCGCCGGCTGCGAAACCAACCTCCACGACTGCCAACTGTGTGACAAGACGGACTGCCCATTCCGAATGTAGGAGGCTCCTATGAAGGTTTTGGATTGTGTGAAAAAGAGAATTTTTTATCTGGATGGAGGCACCGGCACCCTGCTGCAGGAGCGGGGCCTTGCCCCCGGGGAGCTGCCGGAGCTGTGGAACCTCACCCGCCCGGAGGAAATTATCGCCGTCGGCAAAGCGTATTATGAGGCGGGCAGCCACGGGGTCTGCACCAATACCTTTGGCGCCAACGCTTTGAAGTTTGACGGCAAAGACGGCCGCCCCACGGTGGAGGACGTGGTGTTTGCCGCGGTGGACTGCCTGAAAAAAGCCCGGGCATCCGCGGAGGGCGGACAGGAAAACAAGTTCATCGCTTTGGATGTGGGGCCACTGGGCCGGCTCTTTGCCCCCATAGGGGACCTTTCTTTCGAGGAAGGGGTGGAGCTATTCGCCCAGGTAATTCGGGCCGGAGTCAAGGCCGGGGTGGATTTGGTCCTCATCGAGACCATGAACGACAGCTACGAAACCAAGGCGGCGGTGCTGGCCGCTAAGGAAAACAGCAACCTTCCCGTCTTTGTCAGCAACGTCTACGACGAGAGCGGCCATTTGATGACCGGCGCCAGCCCTGAGGCTATGGTGGCCATGTTGGAAGGGTTGGGGGCGGACGTCATCGGCCTCAACTGCTCCCTGGGGCCCCGGCAGATGCTGCAACTGCTGCCCCGGTTTGCCGCCTGCTCGTCCACTCCCTTGCTGGTCAAGCCCAACGCCGGCCTTCCTCGGTCGGAAGGAGGCAAGGCGGTCTTTGACGTAACTCCCTCGGAATTTGTGGAACTCATGAAGGAGATGGTGGGGCAGGGGGCCCGGGTGGTAGGGGGCTGCTGCGGCACCACGCCGGAGTATATCCGGGGGTTGGTGGCCGCCACCTCCGGCCTTACCCCCGTGGAGGTGACGCCAAAGCGCCTTTCCGTCGTCAGCTCCTACACCCACGCGGTGACCTTTGGGGAATCGCCCGTCCTCATCGGCGAGCGGATTAACCCCACCGGGAAGAAGCGTTTTCAGGAGGCGTTGCGCAACCGGGACATCGGCTATGTCCTCAAAGAGGGCCTTGCCCAGCAGGAGCAGGGGGCGCATGTGCTGGACGTCAACGTGGGGCTTCCGGAAATTGACGAGCCCGCCCTGTTGGCCGACTGTGTCCGGGAACTGCAGGGGGTTTGCAACCTGCCCCTTCAGCTGGACACCTCCAATCCCGCCGCCATGGAGCGTGCCATGCGGATTTACAACGGCAAGCCAATGGTCAACTCGGTCAACGGCAGCGCCGAAAGTATGGACGCCATCTTCCCGCTGGTGAAAAAATACGGCGGCCTGGTGGTCTGCCTGACGCTGGACGAACAGGGAATTCCCGAAACGCCAGAGGGTCGCCTTGCCGTCGCCAAAAAGATTGCGCAGCGGGCGGCGGAGTACGGCATCGGAATCCACGACTTAATCTTTGACCCATTGGCCCTCACCATTTCCTCCGACGCAAAAGCTGCCCAGGTGACCCTGGACACCATCCCCCTCATCCGGCAGGAGTTGGGAGCCCGCTGCTCGCTGGGAGTTTCCAACATTTCCTTCGGGCTGCCCCACCGGGACTTTATCACCGCCACCTTCTTTACCATGGCTTTGGCTCGGGGCCTTGCCGCCGCCATCATCAACCCCTATTCCGCCGAAATGCTCAAGGCCTACCACAGCTACCTGGCTTTGGCGGGCTTAGACCCCAACTGCAGCTCCTACATCCAATTTGCGCAAAATTTGACGGTGCAAACCGCCAGCGCCGCCCCCACCACAGCCCAGCGACCTCCCATCGCCGAAGGCTTGCAGGGGGCCATCATCCGGGGATTGCAGGAAGACGCGGCGCGGCTTGCCCGGGAAGCCCTTGCCACCACCGAGCCTTTGACCCTCATCAACGAGGAGATTGTGCCGGCTTTGGATGTGGTGGGGCAGGGCTTTGAAAACAAGACGGTGTTTTTGCCCCAGCTTCTCATGAGCGCTGAGGCTGCCAAAGCCGCCTTTGAGGAGGTGCGCCGCGCCATGCCCGCCGCCGAAGGCTCCGGCCCCCCGGTGGTGCTGGCCACCGTCAAGGGGGATATTCACGATATCGGCAAGAACATTGTCAAGGCACTGCTGGAAAATTACGGCTACCGGGTGGTTGACCTTGGGCGGGATGTGCCGGCTCAGAAGGTGGTGGAAGCGGCGCAGGAGCACAAGGTTCAGTTGGTGGGGCTCAGCGCTTTGATGACCACCACCGTCCCCTCCATGGCGGAAACCATCGCCCTGCTGCGAAAGGAATGCCCCGGCTGCAAGGTGGTGGTGGGGGGCGCCGTTCTCACCCAGGAATACGCCGACCAAATCGGCGCCGACCGATACGCCAGAAACGCCATGGAAACGGTGCGCTACGCCGGCGAAGTATTCTCCCGGAAAGATAAAGATTAGAAAACAACTCGAAAATATTAATTTTTCCCCATAAAGACTGGAACATGCAGCCCCCAGCCGGAAAAATAAAAGGCTTCGGGCTGCTTTTTTCTAATTTTTTATTGTATATTTTCATTATTCGATGAATTCACCATTGACATTTGGCATAGGATGTGCTAGTGTAAAAACCATCAAAATTTCATACCGACAAGTGAAGTTCGTAGGAAAATGGCTGCGGCCTGCCGAAGGAGTAAAACTCTCAGGCGCTCGAAGTTTCGAGCAGGACTATGAATGGATGTGGCTCTGGAGAATCCCGTCAATCGGGTGCCGAAGGTGCAAGACGCGAGCTTGTTCGCGTTAATCTCTCAGGCAAAAGGACAGAGTTGGGAAAAGGTAAGGGGCGTTTGTGTCTTTGCGCCCTTGTGCCTTTGTTTCTGGAGCCAAATCATGATTGCATGATTTGGTTTTTTATTTGTCGGGAGGAGAAGAAGGGAATGTTGTTACATGGAGCAATTTACACAATTGGTGGACCAAGTCAGCAGCTTTGTCTGGAATAACCTCCTGCTGTTTTTGCTGGTGGGAACGGGAATTCTGTTCTCCATCCGCACCCGCTTTGTGCAGGTGCGCAAGTTTGGCGAAGGATTCCGGCGGCTGGTGGGCAGCTTTAGTCTAAACGGCGAAAAGGCGGGCAAGGACGGCATGTCCTCCTTCCAGGCCCTTACCACCGCCATTGCCGCCCAGGTGGGAACCGGCAATATCGCCGGCTGCGCCACCGCCCTGTATTCCGGCGGCCCCGGCGCCATCTTTTGGATGTGGCTTTCCGCTTTCTTTGGAATGTCCACCAACTACGGCGAAGCGGTGCTGGCCCAAACCTACCGGAAAGTGGACGCCGACGGCGAAGTGCTGGGCGGCCCCGTCTATTACATCAAAGCCCGCTTCCCGGGGTTGTTTGGCAAATACATGGCCGGATTTTTCTCCCTGGCCATCATCTTTGCCCTGGGCTTTACCGGAAATATGGTGCAGTCCAACTCCATCGGGCAGGCCTTTGAAACCGCCTTTCACATTCCACCCCTGTACGTAGGGCTTGTAATTGCCGCCATCTGCGCCTTTACCTTTATCGGCGGCGTCAAGCGCATTGCGTCCCTTACCGAAAAACTGGTGCCTTTGATGGCGCTCTTCTACATGGTAGGCGGTATTATCGTCTTGTGCATCAACCGCGGCGAACTGCTCCCCGCCATTCGCTCCATTTTTGTCGGCGCCTTTAACCCCCAGGCCGTTGTGGGCGGCGCCGCCGGTATCGGCGTCCGTCAGGCCATGCGGTACGGCGTGGCCCGGGGACTCTTTTCCAACGAGGCCGGTATGGGCTCCACTCCCCACGCCCATGCCCTCGCCAAGGTCAAGAGACCTCAGGATCAGGGACACATGGCCATCATCAGCGTGTTTATTGACACCTTTGTGGTGCTCACCATGACGGCCCTTGTGATTTTGACCTCGGGCCAGCTGCAGGTTGGTGTGGAAGGCGCTCCTCAGGGCACGGCGCTGGCGCAGGCAGCTTTCAGCAAAGCCTTTGGGCCTTTCGGAAACGCCTTTGTAGCCGTCTGCCTGTTCTTCTTTGCCTTCTCAACCATCATCGGGTGGTACTTCTTTGGCGAAGTCAACGTCAAAACCCTGTTCGGCAAGAAGGCGACCAAAGTCTACGCCGTGATTGTGGTGCTGTTTATCGTCCTCGGCTCCTTCCTCAAGGTGCAGCTGGTTTGGAACCTTTCCGACCTCTTTAACGGCTTGATGGTGTTCCCCAACCTCATTGCCCTGTTGGCTTTGTCCGGCGTGGTGGCAAAGGCCGCCCGAGAGCAGGAGAAAAATCCCGCAGAAAAGAAATAACTTACCCCCATACATTCCCGGAAGTTGGTACATACGGTACCCTTCCGGGAATTTTACTTGACATACTGGAAGAAGGGTATAAACCTGTGGTATCCTAAGGTAAGAATTACAACCTGGGAGGTGGCCCATGACTCGTCGGGTGCTGATTGACGCCGACGGCTGTCCCGTGGTGGACGAGGCGGTTGCGGTGGCGGGCAAATTTGGCGCGGCCTGTTTGATTCTCTGCGACACGTCCCACCACTTTGAAAAGCCCGGCGCTCAAACTCTGGTCTTTTCCAAGGGGGCGGACAGCGTGGACTTTGCCCTGGTGAATCTGGTGCAGCCGGGAGACATTGTGGTGACCCAAGACTACGGCCTTGCCGCCATGTGTCTGGCTCGAGGCGCAAAGCCCATCCGTCAGGACGGCATGGAATACACCTCGGACAACATCGACGGCCTGTTGCTGGCCCGCCATACCGCCCAGAAGATTCGCCGCGGAGGCGGGCGGCTCAAGGGGCCCAAAAAGCGAACGGCAGAGCAGGATGCCGCCTTTGTGAAGGCGCTTACCGCCCTGCTGCAGGAGGGATAACGGTGCGGCTCTTTATTGCCATCGAATTTGACCAACCAACCAAAACCAATATTGCCAACGTGCAGCACAAGCTGGAAACATTCGGACGAGGCAGGTTCACCCATCGGGATAATCTGCATCTGACCCTTGCCTTTTTAGGGGAGGTGCCCCCTGCCAAAGTGGCGGCTATCCGCCGCGCCATGGACCGCACCGCTGTGGAGCCCATGACCCTGGTGTTCGACCACACCGGTCGTTTTCGCCGGGAAGGCGGGGACATCTGGTGGATCGGCCTTGCCAGAAACCAAAAGCTCTTGGACCTGCAGCAGGAATTGACAAACCATTTGCTGAAAGAGGGCTTTGTGTTGGAAAAGCGCCCTTTCACGCCCCACATTACGCTGGCGCGGCAGGTGCGGCTGAACGCCCAGCCCGCCCAAGAGGATCTGCTCCTGGAGCCCTTTGAGGCACAGGTCAACGGCATCACCCTGATGCTTTCCGAACGAATCAACGGCAAACTCACCTACACCCCCCAATACCGTAAAAAACGTGCAGATTGACCGAAAATTTGCCCGGTTCCAACTCATAGATTGGCAGAGGACAGCGGAGATTTTTCCGGGACAACCTATTGACAAGTTCGCCCTGACGTGTTAAAATAACTTTCGTCACGCGGATATGGCGGAATTGGCAGACGCGCTAGATTCAGGTTCTAGTCGGGGCAACTCGGTGGAGGTTCAAGTCCTCTTATCCGCACCAAAACAGGACACCAATTCGGTGTCCTGTTTCTTTTTTGCGCAATTCGCATATTTTTCTCCGCCATTTTCCCGTGGCGGAGGTTTTTTGTAAGCCCTCACAGGCGACCGTATGGCACCTCCGCGGTGCAGCGTGAATGAAAGAGGGGAAAATACGCGAATTTGTTACCTCGCAGTTTACATACTTTTCAAAAAACCTTTATAGATATTATCCTGTTTTTTTTTACCAATTACTTTAAATTTTCAAAATACGTCAGTTTTTTTCAATATTGGGGGTAACTTTCTTGACCTTGACAAAGATTGCCGATATACTAAAAAATATCCGAGAAAAACAAAAATAAGGTGAACATAAGGTGAAAATTATGAAGAATTTATCGATACCCAAAAAACTTATTGTAGCCTTTTCGACCATTTTGATTTTTTTTGTTGTCACTATCATCTTTTCGGTCTTTATAGGCACCCGCACCGTAACGTCATCTTTTGATACCTTTTATAGCGGCCCCTATGCGGTGACCAATGTCATCAACAATATGAGGATGCAGATTCAAGGTATTCAAAAGGATATGGCGTACCTTGCCATTGACAATTCCGCCAACGATCAAATTTGGCTGGAGGATTGGGAAGGCAGAAACGTCGATTTTGAAAACTCCATTGCCCAAGCCGAATCGCTCCTGGAATCCGACGCGGCAATTCAGAAGCTTCAGGAATTGAAAGCGAGCTGGGAACAGCTCAAAGTAATCGGCGACCAATTTGCCCAAGCCTTTAAAAAATATAACATGACGGAAGCGAAAAGAATTTTGTTGGAAGAATATTATCCTACTTCCCTCAACGTAGTCGACCTTACCCAGCAGCTTATCGATATTGTGGATGCGTCGGCTACCAACTATTACAACCAAGCTCAGGGAATGGCTTTGAGGTCATTCATTGTCTCTGTTGCGCTGTTTGTAGCATCCTTGGTGTTGGGCATCCTGATGTGTGTCTACATTATCCGCTCCATTACCAAGCCTTTAAAGGAAATCGAAACTGCCGCCGGCATGCTGGCGGACGGCAACCTCAACGCCAGCATTACATACCAATCCAAAGACGAGCTGGGTTCCGTTGCCCGGAGCTTCCAAACCGTCATCCAAACGCTGCGGCTTTATATTTTTGATATCTCCGAAAAGCTGGGCGAGATGGCAAAAGGAAACCTGGATTTGTCCGTTGACACCGATTACAAAAACGACTTTTTGCCCATCAAAGAATCTCTGGAAAACATCATCGCATCCCAGAACAAGACCTTTGCCCAAATCACCACTTCCGCAGGCCAGGTGAACGCCGCCGCCGACCAGATTTCTTCCGGGGCGCAGGCGCTGTCCTCCGGAGCCTCGGAGCAGGCGGCAACGGTGGAGGAGCTCACCGCATCCGTGGCCACCGTATCCCAGCAGGCGGAGCAAAACAAAGAAAACGTGCAGAAATCCGCATCCTATGTGGAACAGGCCGCAAAGAACATCATGGACAGCAACGAATCCATGCAGCGCCTGAATGTGTCCATGGAGGAAATCAGCAAATCCTCTCAGGAAATCTCCAAGGTCATTAAGTTGGTGGACGACATCGCCTTCCAGACCAACATTCTCGCCCTCAACGCCGCGGTGGAAGCCGCACGGGCCGGCAGCGCCGGAAAAGGCTTCGCCGTGGTAGCCGACGAGGTGCGCAATCTGGCGGCCAAATCCGCGGAAGCCGCCAAAAAGACAGCCGAGCTGATCGAAACTTCCGTCGCGGCAGTGTCGCAGGGAGAGGAGATTGCGCAGGATACCTTAAAGCGTTTGGTTGAAGCTGCCGACAAGGCAAAACTGGCCGTGCAGTCCATTCGGGAAATTGAAAACGCCACCAGCGAGCAGGCGGTGTCCATTGTGCAGATCAACGAAGGATTGGCCCAGGTTTCCGCCGTGGTACAGACCAACGCCGCCACCGCGGAGGAGAACTCCGCCGCCAGCGAGGAGTTGGCCGCCCAGGCTCAGACCTTGCTGTCGGAAGTCAGCAAATTCAAACTGGCCGGCGCATCCAAAGGTGCCGCCCACACCGTGGAAGCGGAGGAAGAACCCGAGGACCTGCCGGACAGCGGGAACGAAAGCGAAAGCGAAAGCGAAAACCAGGACGAAACCCGCATGAGCCTTTCCTACGGCGCAGGCAAATATTAATTGGCGTTTAACCGACAACGCAATCTATTTAGGGCTTTCACGCAACAGTGAAAGCCCTTATTGTTGCAAAAAGGAGCCGCGGCCATGCGTTAGCAGCGACTCCTTTTTAAACAGGTTTGAAGATCCCCGCTCTCGCCCTCGAAATACCGTCTGGCCAGCTCCACAAAATCCTCGGCGGCCATGGGAAGGTATCGATTGCGGCGATGGCAGGCCACCAGATTCCAGGTGGGATGGCAGGAAAGGCGAAAACAGGCAATGTTGGGGTTGTCCTTGGCGTAGTAATAGGGGACGATGGAACAGCACATGCCGTTTTGCACCATAGCCACGTTGGTGCGGTTGCTTGCCGTTTCCAGAAAGATGTTGGGCCGAAAGTTATGGGCGGCAAAAAGCGGGTCCAGCATTTCCCGCTGGGTGGAGGTACGGGACATCAGGCAGAAGGTCACGTGTTCCAGGGACGCAAAATCCACGGTGGCCAGGGGCTCGCCTTTGGGGGCCGCTTTCTTTGCCAGCGGGTGGTCCAAAGGAGTAATCAAAACAAACTCCTCGGTCAGCAACGTTCGGCAAACCAAAGCGGGAAGAGAGGGCTCCTTCATGGTCAGAAAGCCCAGGTCCAGCTCGTCCCGCAACAACAGCTCAATCTGGCGCTTGACGTTCAGTTCCTGCGGCAAAACGTTCATCTCGGGGTAGAGGGCGTAAAACTGAGGGTAGACGTTGGCAAACATCTCCATTCCCCGTTCCGGCGCAAAGGCAAGGGAAAGGGTACCCCGCTTTTGGTCCGCAAGGTCGTGGATTTTGCGGTACGCCTCCTGCTGGAGGGATAGAATCCGCCTGGCGTAATCCACATACACCTCTCCGGCCGGTGTGAGACCTAAATTGCCCCGCTGGCGGTAGAAGAGCTGTACCCCCAGCTCCCCCTCCAGTTTAAGTAGCTGCTGGTCCAAAGCTGACTGGGTAATAAACAGCTTGTTGGCCGCCTTGGTAATGCCGCCCTCCTGCGCAATGGTGAGAATATAGGTAATCAGCTTCATATCCATAGGCTACACCTCCCGCTTGAAAAATGCCCCCGGTTCCGTGAAAGAGCCGAGGGCATCTTGACAGGGATAGCGGCGTCTATCGGCGAATGAGCACAACCGATACGTCGTTGACATTGGTTCCGGTGGCGCCGGTGAAAATCAGTCCTCCCGATGCCTGCAACGCGGTGTAGGCATCGTTGTTGGCCAGAACTTCGTGTATCCGAATTCCCTTTTCCAGCAGGGCAGCGTATGTTTCATGGGTGACAAAGCCACCCGCGGCGTCGGTAGGCCCATCGGTGCCGTCGGAACCTACCGAGAATACCGCCGTGTTCACAAGGCCGGCAATGCCCTGGGCCGCCGCAAGGGCAATTTCCTGGTTGCGGCCACCTTTGCCCTTGCCGGTCAGGTGTACTACCGTCTCTCCTCCCAAGAGGAAGGCGAGGGAGCGGTCGGTATTTTGATGATAACGTGCAATGGCTGCAAGCATCGCCCCGGCTTCCCTTGCCACGCAGTTGAGGCTGTCGGTTAAAATCAGCGGTTGATACCCCAGTTCCCGGCAGGCATCGGCTGCCGCTGCACACAGTTCACGGACACTGCCCGTCACAACAGTCTCCACATTGTCGAGCAGCTTTGGCGTCTCCTGCATCAGGCAAGCCATGGCTCCCTCCGAAAGCTGCAGCCCGTACTTTTCCACAATGGCTAGGGCGTCGGCACAGGTGCTGGAATCGGGGTAGGCGGGGCCGGAGGCAATCATATCCAGAGGGTCGCCGATAATGTCGGACAACACAATGGTGAACACCCTGGCAGGAGAACAGTGTTTGGCAAAGCGGCCGCCCTTCACCGCCGAAAGGCGCTTGCGGATGGTGTTGATTTCCACAATATCGGCGCCGCAGGCCAGCAGGCTCTGGGTAATCTGTTGCAGTTCGGTTTGCCGAACCAGGGGCGCCTCAAACAGGGAGGAGCCGCCGCCCGACAGGAGAAACACCACGGTGTCCTCCTCGGTTAGGTCGTCGGTGAGGGCCAGCACCTCCTCGGTGGCGGAAAAGGTGTCGAAATCGGGGACCGGGTGTCCGGCCTCCCGGATAAGCAGGTTGCCGATGGGCCCTTCCGAATAGCCGTGCTTGGTGATGACAATGCCACCGTCCAGCCGGTCACCGATGCAATCGGAAGCCACCTTGGCCATGGCCCAGGCCGCTTTTCCCACCGCCACCAGCAGCAGCCTGCCGGCGGCGGGGAATTGGCAGCCCTCCAGGGCCCGGCGCACGGCGGCATCGGGCCGGACGCGGCTGATGGCCTCCGATACAATATAGTTGCAGTCCTTACGCAAATCCATAAAAGCCTCCTTCGCCATCGGAAAAGCCCGACCGCGGTGTGATAATCAGGAACGGGGAATAAGGGCCAATTCCTCCAAAATTGCGTGCAGCTTTTCCTTTTCTTCCGGGCGAAGTTCCGCTATGGGTTCGAGGCACTTGCCAACGGGAATGCCCTGCTGCACCAGACCTTCCTTAATCACGGCGGGAAAAGTTCCCATCGAGCAGGCGATGCGAAGAGGGTTGAGGCGCAACTGGGCCTCCAGGGCGCCCGCCAAGTCGCCTTGCTGATACTTGTCGTAAATGTCGGCAACCAAACGGGGCGCCACGTTGGCGCAGGAGGCGATGGCGCCCGACGCGCCGTAGCACAGGCCGGCATAAATTAGGGTATCGCGGCCCAGCAACACGTGAAAATCGGGCAGATGGCGGGTCAGGCGGATATATTCCGCGGTGTTGGTAAAGTCGCCGGTGGAGTCCTTGACGCCGATGATGTTGGGGATTTCCGCCAGGCGGGCCATGGTCTCGGGTTCCACGGTGATGTTGGTTTTGGGTTTGTTGTTGTAGACGATGATGGGCAGATAGGTACTTTCCGCAATGGTCTTAAAGAATTGGTACAGCTCGCTTTGAGTTTGGGAAATGAACATGGGGGTGAGCACCGACACCGCGTCGATACCGGGGATTTGCTCCAAAATGCGGATTTGTTGGATAACGCCCCTGGTGGTGATATGATTGGCGCCGGCATACACATCCACCCGGCCGCCCACCGCCTCGACGGTCACTTCCATCAGTTTTCGGTACTCCTCGTTGCTCACGGCATAGAATTCTCCCGTGGTTCCCATGGGAAACACACCGTGGACGCCGTTGGCAATGAGGAACTCTATCATTTGGCGATAGACATCGAAGTTGATGGAACCGTCCTCATGAAAGGGGGTTACAATAGGTGGGATGATACCCTTAGGTGCGAACAAGTGGCATAGCCTCCTTTAGGAAGATGGCGGTTACAACGACTCGATGCCAGTCAGCATTTTATAGTACTTGATGATGGAACTGTGGTCGTCCTGTCCAAAGCCGTGGTGGTGCAGCCACTGGAACACTTCCTGAACGGCGGCGGTCATGGGAACGGGGGCTCCCACGCTGTGGGCGCATTCCAGAGCATTGTTCAGGTCCTTGATGTGCAAATCGATTTTAAATCCGGGCTTGTCGTTGCCCTGGAGCATCATGGGCGCCTTGGCCTCCATGACGGTGGAGCCGGCAAGGCCGCCGCGGATGGCCTGGAACACCAGTTCCGGGTCTACGCCGGCCTTTTTGGCCATCACCAGAGCCTCGGAAAGGGCCTGAATGTTGCAGGCCACGATGATTTGGTTGGCCAGCTTGGTGGTGTTGCCGGCGCCGATGTCGCCGCAGCGGACCACCGACGCGCCCATGGTTTGCAGCAGGGGCTTAAAGCGGTCAAAGACTTCCTGCTTGCCGCCCACCATAAAGGAAAGGGTGCCGTCGATGGCTTTGGGCTCGCCGCCGGAAACAGGGGCGTCCAGCATTTCGATGCCGCGTTTGGCAAGCTCGGCGGCAATTTCCTTGGACGCCATGGGGTTGATGGAGCTCATGTCGATGAACACGGTGCCGGGGCGCATGTGAGCCGCCACGCCGTTTTCGCCCAGCATCACTTCCTTGACCTGGGGGCTGTTGGGGAGCATGGTCAGCACCACGTCGCAGGTTTGTCCAATCTCGATGTTGCTGGCGCTCTTGGCGCCGGCTTTTACCACTTCGTCAACGTTGGCCTGATGCAAATCGTTGACGGTCAGGTCGTATCCCGCCTTGAGAATGTTCTTCGCCATGGGTTTTCCCATGATTCCAAGACCGATTAATCCAACTTTCATGGTAATATCCTCCTTATCCGATCCAGTGATTGGTTTATCAAATAAAGTTTTATAGAAACAGCGTCAATAGGGGAACGGTGAGCAAAGAAGTCAATGTGGACAAAAACACGCATTTGGACGCAAATTGGGCGTCCGCCCCGTATTTTCCCGCCAGAATGGCGGTGGTGGAGCCGATGGGCATTCCGGTCAACACCACGCTCACCGCAGCGAGCAGAGAATTTACCCCCAGGGCTCGAAGGCCGGCCAGACAGATGAACGGCAACAGAATCTGCCGGACAAAGGCAAGGTACAGCACCCTTTTGTCAAGGAACGCCCGGGGGGAAAGGTCGGCCAGCATGGCCCCCACCAACGCCATCGCCAGCGGGGAGGTGGAAGCGCCCAGGTTTTGAATGGCGGTATCCACAAAAGCGGGCAACGGAATTTGCAGCACCATGCGGGCAAGGCCGAGTCCCACGGCGATGAGGGCGGGATTGAGCAGGACCTTCTTGAGCCGCTCCGCAGTGTCCATGGACGTAAAGAGGGAGATGCCGGCGCTCCACATGAAAACCCGGGTGGGAATGATGAACAGCGAGGCGAGGAACAACCCCTGCGCCCCATAAGCGCCGGCGATAATGGGAAGCCCCGCAAAACCCGCGTTGCTCACAAGGGTTCCGTATTGCAAAATGCATCGCTCGCGTGGGGGAACACGCCGGTACAGCAGTTTCCCCAGAACAAGGGCAATCAGCGACATGCCGGTGGCGATGGCGACTGCCCCCGCGCCCTCGACCAGATATTCCAGCCGAAATTCGGTGTGAAAGGAGGCGAATACCAGACAGGGCAGGGTAATTCGAACCACCCATTCGGTGAGCCGCTGCTGCGCCACGTCGTCCAAAATGCCGACCTTTTTGCAGTAACAACCCACCGCAAGGTAGAGGAAGAGAACCGCTTGGACATTGAGCATTTGAAAAAAGCTGTTCATGCTATGCCTTTCTGTCGAACGTTCACCTCAGTGATTCGATTGCAGATATCAGGTGATGGGGGCCGGATTAAAGATGCACAAGTCGTTGTGGTAGCCGTATTGGTCGGAGTAGGGCTGTTTGCGTCCGCTGGCGACATCCAGAATCAGCCGAAACAGCTCGGTTCCCACCTCGGGAATGGTCGCTTCCCCCGTGGCGATGGGGCCCGCGTTGAGGTCGATTAAATCAAACCAGTGATTTTTCATCTCGTTGCGGGAGCAGACTTTGATGACGGGGGCCACACTCAAACCGTAGGGGGTGCCGCGGCCGGTCATAAACACCTGCAAGCCGATGCCGCTTGCCAGCTGGCAGGGACCGCAGACAATGTCGCTGGCGGGGGTGGCTGCAAAAATCAGTCCCCGCTTGGTGGGCCGCTCGGCCGGGGAGAGCACCTCCTCGATGGGTGCGGTTCCCGACTTGGCGATGGAGCCCATGGCCTTCTCCACAATGTTGGAGAGTCCCCCCTCCTTGTTGCCGGGCGTGGGGTTGGCGTCCCGGTCCACGCCGCCGGCTTCCAGGTATTGGTCGTACCAGCGCATTTCGGCGGCCAGGCGGTCTCTGGTGTGTTCGTCCCGGCACCGGGCGGCCAGCAGGTGTACGCCGTCCCGCACCTCGGTCACCTCGCTGAACAGCACCGTGGCCCCGCCGCGGACCAGCATGTCGGAGGCATAGCCCGCGCTTGGGTTGGCGGTCAGGCCGGAGAAGGCATCGCTTCCGCCGCACTGCAGGCCGACGCAAAGCTCGGACAGCGGCAGCTCCTCCCGGGTGCGCTGGTTGAGGCGGCGCAGCTTCCTTTCCGCCATCTCCATAATGGCGTCCATCATGGCCTGTTGGCCGGGGTAATCCTGCAGGGTCAGCACGTTTTCGGGGGTAATTTCCTGAGGCTCCAGGACCCGGTCATAGGTGAGCTTTTCGCATCCCAATCCAACCAGCATAATTTCGCCGCCAAAGTTTGGGTGCCGAATCAGATTGCGAATGGTGCGGATGGGAATCTTGGCCTCCGGCGCGTTGATGGCGACGCCGCAGCCGTAGGGATGGTTGACGGCCACCACCCCGTCCACATTGGGGTATTTGGGCAACAGCTCGTTGCGAATGCGCTGCACCGCCACGTTGACCACCCCGGCGGCGCACTGCACCGTTGTCACGACGCCCAGCAGATTGCGGGTGCCGGCAAACCCGGATTTGTTTTTATAGCCCATCCAGGTGGTGATGGGAGGTTCCGGAAGCTGGCTTAACTCCAGGACATGGGTGCCAAAAGGCATGGAGTCCAGCGGGGGGCGTTCCGGTAAATCCAGCATTTTTTCGTTAATCCACCCACCTGCCGGAATGGCGTCCTTGGCATATCCCAGCACCACCCCGTACCGCACGATTTCCTCGCCCTTCTGAATGTCCCTCAGGGCTATTTTGTGGGCTTGAGGAATGTCGGACCGTGTGACAACGCCGGGCAGAATTTGCGTCCCCTCCTTGATATCCGCAACGGCAATTGCCACGTTGTCCACATCTTTGACTTTGATAAAAAGAGGAACACTCATTTTCCTGCACACCTTTACTTGGAAATGGCAACTCGTTTGCTCTTGCGGTTATCCAAAATCGCATACACAATGGAAACGGCGATCAGAGCCCAGATAATCCAGCTCATGGGGCGGGTGAAAAACACGATCAGAGAGCCGCCCTGGGCGGCAATGGCTTGAATGAAGTAGTTTTCCAGATCTCGGCCCAGGATGAAGCCGATGAGGAAGCAGGAAACGGGGAAGTGGAACTTCTTGAGCAGATAGCCGACAATGCCGAACAGCAGCAAGGCCCATACGTCAAACATACGGCCGTTGAGGGTGGCGTAAGCACCCAGGGTGCACATCATAAGGACAACGGGGTAAAGTCGCTCCTGGGGAATAAAGATAATCTTGCTGACCAGCTTGATGGGGAAGAACATCACCAGGAACATGATGACGTTGCAAACCAACATGGCCATCAACACGGTGTTCCAAATAAAGGGGCGGGAAGAAATAAACAGGGGACCTACCTGAATGCCCTGCAGCATAAAGGCGCCGATGAGAATGGCGGTGGTGGAGTCGCCGGGGATACCCAGGCTGAGAAGGGGAACCAGTGCGCCGCCAGTTAGTCCGTTGTTGGAGGTTTCGGAGGCGATGAGGCCTTCGGGAACGCCGGTACCCAGCAGCTCAGGGTGCTTGGACCAGCTCTTGGCCTGGGAATAAGCCAAAATGGAGGCGGCGGAACCGCCGACGCCGGGCAGAATGCCCGCAAAGGTGCCAATCAGAGCGGAACGGATGACGTTGACGCCTTGGCCCTTAAAGTCACGGGTCAATTTAAATCCCTTCAGTCGGGATACTTCATAAGCGTCCTCCTTGGAATATTTGGCCCGCATACCTTTTTCGCATTCCTCAAACATTTGGGAAATGGCAAACAGGCCAATCAGCACGGGGAATAGTTGGAATCCGCCTTGCATCTCCGACTGCAGAAATTTGGGAACCATGCGGAAGGTATTGTTGACGGGGAACTGGTTCATCAGGGAAATGAGAACGCCAACCATGCCAATCCATATACCCCGCAACATCTGCCCCTGGGATAGGGCGGCGATCACCGTCATGGCAAACAAAATGATGAGGAACTTTTCTACGGCGGAAAACTTAATGGCCCATCTCGCCAGAACCGGGGTGAAAACCGCAAGAACCCCTAAGGAAATTAAGCCGCCGATAAAGGAAGCGGTAATGCCGATTTTCAGGGCGCGTTCGCTTTCGCCCCTCAGCGCCATGGGATGTCCGTCAAAGGTGGTGCAGACGGAAGAAGGCGTTCCCGGAATGTTGATCAGGATGGCGGGCACCAAACCGCCCGAAATTCCTCCCACGTAAAGTCCCAACAATAGATAGAGGGCCATTTCCATGCTGTACGCATAGGTCAATGGCAGAAATACGGCCACCGCCATGGTGGCGGTCATGCCGGGGATTGCTCCAAAGATAATGCCAATTACGACACCAAGGAAGGCAACCGCAAGATACTCCATCCCAAATGCAAATGGCATGCCTGTTCACTGCCTTTCCTAGAAAATGGTAATGCCGAGGGATTTGATCCAAATGGTGCAAATGCCGTCCGGCAGGGTGATATCAAATACAGTTCCAAACAGCAGGCTGATGGAGATAACCGAAACCAGCGATATAATAATGCTGTTCAGATGGTATTTTTTGTCCTTGAGCCTATCCAACCCGCCGAAGAGGGTGTTGAACAGGTAAACAAATAGAATGCTGGTAACAGTGAAACCAATGACATCGAGAAGGGAAAAGTATGCTACCATCAGGGCGATGCAGCCCCAGAATTTCAGTTTGTCATAGTTTTCGACAAATATGGATTTCGGTTTTAAAAACAGGGGTTTTCCGGCTTTTGCTTTGGCGCGGCCCTCTAACAGCAGGATGATGATACCCAATATCACCAAAATCCAAATGGTGATGGTGGGGAAAATTTTGTGCTGAGTCGAATGGACCACTCTAATCCGAAGGAACTCTGCCATCCCTCAAGACCTCCTCCTTTACCTTTTGGAAAAACAGCCGGAGGGAGTCCCTCCGGCTATTCAGAAACGGGGCGACAGTGCGTATTAGGTTAATTCATCAAGGCTCGGAGCGGCTTCGATGAGGGCCTTGGACATTTCGCGCTTGTTAAAGATAAATTGCTGGGAAGCGCTCAGTTCGGTTTCCTCGGGAGATACGGCCTTGTACTTGAGCTTTGCCATCTCGGCCTGGAAGTCGGGGTTTGCGGCCACCTTCTGCATGGCGGCGGCAATTTCATTCAGTACGTTTTGATCCATGTCCTTGGGGAAGTACATGGCAAAGTCCTTGGAGAACACAAAGGGCTCGCCGTTGAAGGTAATGCCGTTTTGAGCCATGGTGGGGATGTCGACGCCCTCGATTTCGTCGGCGGGGTCCATAATCTTCATGGCCAGCTGATCCTCAACGCCTTCCTTGGTGAATTCCACAAAGGCGGAGTAGTCGCCATAGATGATGTCGGTGTTGCCGTCCCACAGACGCTGCTTCTTTTCGTCGGTGGAGCCGCCGACAATAGCCTTGATGCGGCTGGCAACATCATCGCCGTATGTATCTTTTACCCACAGCCAGTACGCCACAAAGGTCAGGTGAGAAGCACCGCCGGATTCGATGTTGACGCGGACCGTCTCAGAGGGATTGGCCTTGAGCCATTCGGCTGCTTCCGCCAGGGTGGAATAGGGAGCATCCTTATGCGCAGCATAGCAGCCGCCGGGGTTTTGACCAATGCGGGGGCCGACGGTCAGGTTCTCCAGCGCGTATTGTTGGTCCACTGCGCCGAAGAGAACGCTCAGGAAAGTCATGTCGTGGAACATCATGATGGTGGTGCCGTCGCCCTTTGCTTTGGAAATGGCATCCAGAGCAGCAGCATTGCCGACGGGGTCAACTTTGCCATTGAAGCCCATCTCGGCGCCAAGGTAGCGGGTCACCATGTCAGCCATCGTGTAGGAATCGCCGCCGGTGGAGGTGGAGCCGATGACAACGCGTACCCGCTTGCCGGTCAGGCTGGTTTCGCCGGAAGTCGCTTCGGCGGGAGCGGCCGATTGGTTGCTTGTCGGAGCGCCGGCATCCTGCGAACTTGCCGGAGCGCCAGCAGCCTGCGAGCTTGCCGGAGCAGGGCTGTTGGATGCAGAATTACAGCCAACGAGGGAACCAGCGATCATGCAGACAGCAAGAAGCAAGGTGGCCAGTCTTTTAAAATACATATTTCGATTCCATCCTTTCATTCTTATACCGCGCATGTGTTGCGCACACAGGGTGTTTTCTCGGTTTGTACCTCAAGCGAGATTATAGCAAATGGATTTTGTCCTTTTCCATACACATATTGCCCCCAAAATCCGTTTCCTCATTGGATAGTACGATAGTGTTTCATAAAATTGAAATAAACATTTCAAATATGCCGCTTTGAATTGAAATTGATATTTCAATTCCATTCGTCAACAATTAGGGCTCTCTTTCAAATTGTAATTGTTTAATAAATTGATGATTATATTTTTGTGAGTTTATACCATTTCTCCGGTAAGAACCGTAGCTTGTGCTACCCGTCTTCATCTGTTAAACTGAATCAATGAGACCCTCTAAGGAGCAGAAAAAATTATGGAAAAAGATGCCTTGAAACAGCAGTACCGCAGACTCCGCATTCTTTGTTTTATCTCGTTGATTCTGGCAATAGGCGCATTGGTATGTTATTTTGTCGACAAGCAGTTGACCTTGGTGTTGCTTGGCGCAAGCCTTGTTCATCATCTGCTGCTGGTGCGCCCTCGTGCCAAACAATACGAGCGGGAATACAACCACTGTTGCATTGAGCAAACCCTGAACCGTTATTTAAACGACGCCACCCACACCGCCTCGCCCGCCATAGATCCCGAAGAAATCCGCAAGGCGCGGTTGATACCGGCCAACGCCCCCAAAAGCAGCGTCTACTGCTTTGAAAGCGGTCGGGGGAACTACCGCGGGCGCACCGTTCGCGCAAGCGACGTCACCTTCACCCACAGCTTTTTGGTGGTGGATAAGAAGCGGCACGAGTTTGTCACCGGCACCTGGGTTTCGGTTGCTCTGGAAAAAGACACCGGCCTGGATTGGCGGCTGCTGGGCCCGCATGTCGTTGCACAACCTTCCCTTGCGGAAATGCTGCGCCGCGAAAAGGATCTGCAGCGGCTTGCGGAACTGCCCCCGTGGATGTCGGAAGGCGGGTGGACGGTGCTGCGGCCCGAGGGAAGCCCCGACCTGCCTCATTCGATGGTGTTAAAGCAAATCCGCGCTTTGGCCGAATCCACCAAATGTCCCCTTTCCGTTCACATACAGGGCAATCAGCTCAACGTCTTTTTGGTCCACCGGGTCTTGGGGCAAAAGGTCAATATACGGGAAGCTCCCCGCGACGAATGGCTTGCCTTGGACCGCCTGCCCGAATTTTCCGGCATTTTAAAGCTCTCCGACGTATTGGTAAACTCTCTGGAATAAAAACAAAGCACTCGGCAGCTGCAGGCTGCCGAGTGCTTTTAGTTAGCCTTGCTTTTGTCGTAATAATCGCGGATTCCATAGTGCTTCATTTTCCGCCAAAGGGTGGTTTTGCTGATGCCCAGCTCCTTTGCCGTGGCTTCCCGATTGCCTTTGTGGCGGGATAGAGCGTCGATCAGTTTTTGCGCTTCCGACGAAATCTCGCTTTCAACCACGGCTTCCTTCGGCAGAGCGGAAGAAGGGTAAAGCTCCTTTAACAAATCCTGCAGGTAGCCGTCCCGCAGGGTGCGGGACGGCGCCGTGATAACCGCCCGCTCCAAAAAGGTTTGCAGTTGGGTGTAGTTCCCCGGCCAGGGATAGTTTAGCAACGCCCTGCGGGCTTCCTTGGTTAGAACCACATAGCGGTCCAGCTTGGCAAAGCAATCGCCCAGGCATAAGTCGATGAATTGCTCTAAGTCCTCGGGACGGCAACGCAGCGGCGGAATGTTCAGCTGTAAAGGGCAAAGCAGGTAGTACAGCTCCGTCAAAAAGTCCCCCTTGACTATCAGGTCGCCCAGCTTACCCACCATGGAGGCAACCACCCGCACCGAAACGTGAATGGGGGAGGACTCCTCCTTGGGTTGCACCACCTGCTCCCGCAGCAGTCGCCACAGCACATGCTGCTCCCCTTTGGAAAGCCGGTGAATGTGGTGCAGGTAAAGGGTGCCACTGTTGGCGTTGCGAACAAACTGGGCAAGGTCGTTGCCCTGCTCGTCCCACCCGGCGCCGCAGTGATAGGTGACAAAGGGTCCTTTGGCGAAAGGGCTTGCGTTGTGAATACACTCCGCCAGCAAGGTTTTGCCGCTGCCCACCTCCCCCTGAATGCAGACGGGCAGTTCCGTGGCGGCAAAGGTTTTTGCCTGCTTGATTAGATGCTGCATTTCCCGGCTTGCGTATCGGATATCTTCAAATCGGCGATAGGCCAGATAGCGCTGCAACCGGTAGCTTTCCCTCAGCGCCCGGGCTCCCTGGCGCTCGAATTTCTGCATCTCGTAGAAAGAAAAGATGATGCCCTCCACCACGTCTTTGGTGGAAACAAAGGCGGCGTTGGCCACCACCTGCACCCCAGCAATGGTGAGCATGGTGGCGTAAAGCTCCTGGTTGCTGGCCATGGTATCGCTCCAAAGGGCGGCGTCCTCATGGGGCATCAGGGAGACCAGTTCCACCCCTACCAGTTGTTCCCTGGGGCGGTTGACAATCTTGCAGGCAACGTCGTTGACCCGCACAATCTTTCCCTTGGGGTCCAGCTCGATGATGCCGTTGAAGGAATAGTCCAACAGCACCTGGAGGTGGGCGGTATTTCTGCGCTCGGCGTCGGCGGCATAGCCCACGCTGCGGGCGTTTTTCAGGCTGGTTCGGATGGAGTCCTCGGTGCTGTCCAAAAACAGGGTGCGCTTGCCCAGGCGCCGGCAGTAGGCGTTGACATAGTCGCCGCCCAGGATGACGTCCATGCCGTCCGCCACCGCCTGGGACACCGCCTGCTCCATCTCGTCGTTGCCCGATACAAAATAGGTGTGCAGCTCGATGGAAAAGACTTCGGCAAAGGCGCTGATGTCCCCGATCATGTTGGGAATAGTGACAATGCCGATTTTTGGCCGCTGAATGCGGGGCACCATATTGCGGGCCCGGTGGAGCAGCAGGGCGATTTCCTGCCCCGTCAGCTGAATTTCCACCACCGGGAAATCGGTATGTTCTTTCAGGATGGAAGCTTGTCGGCCTCTGGCTACCAGAATATCTGCCCCCAGACGCTTGCACTCGGCGGCCACTTCCAGAATCTGCTCGGTGGGAACCGATTTGTTGAGCACCACGTCGATGCCCAGTTCGCGGGCAATGCGTCCGGCCGGCTCCACCAACTGCTCCCGGGGGAGAATGAATCCAAATTTCGCCATGACAAAACCTCCTTTCTTCCATCATACCGATTTTTGATAGGATGTAAAGAAAAGAAAACACAATGCGGCGCCAACGGCAAAGCCCGAACCGCATTGTGCGTACAACCGAAAATACTTACCGAACCAGGCAGGGACGTTTGGGGTCAAACTTCCAGCCGGGGATGAGGTACTGCATGGCGATGGAATCGTCGCGACCGCCCAGGCAGTTGTCCAGATACACCTGGTGTGCCTTGAGGAGTTGGTCGCGGTCCAATTCGACGCCGAGGCCGGGGCGCTTGGGCAGCTCGATGCAGCCGTCGATAATTTGCAGCGGCTCCTTGGTGAGCCGTTCCAGCCCTTCCTGCCAAATCCAATGGGTGTCGATGCCGTTGAGTTTTCCGGGAACGGCGGCGGCGCACTGGGTCATCATGGCCAGGGAGATGTCAAAATGGTTGTTGGAGTGGCAGCCCCACATCAAGCCGAAATCGTTGCACATCTGCCCCACCCGAACCGAACCTGACATGGTCCAGAAATGGGGGTCGGCCAAGGGAATGTCCACGGCGCGCAGGGCGATGCAGTGGCGCATTTCCCGCCAGTCGGTGTCCACCATGTTGGTGGCGGTGGGGATGCCGCTTTCCTGCCGGAATTCCGCCATAATCTCCCGCCCTGAAAATCTGCCTTCCGCACCGCAGGGGTCTTCGCAGTAGGCCAGAACCTTCTTCAGTTCGGGGGCAATTTCCAAAGCCTCCTTCAGCGTCCAGGCGCCGTTGGGGTCCAGGGTGATGCGGGCGTTGGGGAACTCCCGCTTGAGGGCCTGCACCGCCTTTAGCTCCTCATAGTGAGGCAGAACGCCGCCTTTGAGCTTAAAGTCCTGAAAGCCGTACTTTTCATAGGCCGCATGGGCAAGGGCAACGATGGAATCAACGGTCAGCGCCTCTTGGTGGCGCAGGCGATACCAGGCGCAGTTGTTGTCGGGGTCGGTGTAGTAGGGCAGGTCTGTTTTCTTGGGGTCTCCCAAGTAGAACAGGTAGCCGAGGAACGCCACTTTTTCTCTCTGAATGCCGTCGCCAAGAAGGGCGGCCATGGGAACGTTGAGATACTGGCCCAAAAGGTCCAGCAGGGGAGTTTCCACGGCGGTCAACACATGGACGCCGGTGCGCTGGTCAAAGGTTTGCTGTCCGCGCTCATCGTTCTGGATGTTGGCGCTCAGCCAATCGTTGATACGCCTGAGTGTATTCTTATAGTTTCCGATATCAGTACCCAACACAAGGTGGCGCACATCTTCCAGCGCTTTGGTAATCTTCTGTCCACCGGGAACTTCTCCGATGCCGGTACGGCCGTCCGAGTCGGTCAGCACCACGACGTTGCGGGTAAAATAGGGGGCATGGGCGCCCGAAAGGTTTAACTCCATGCAGTCTCGTCCCGCTACGGGGAACACTTCCATTTCGACGATGGTGGGAATGCTTGGCATATCGGTACACTCCTTCACGGTTGGGTGGTTTGCCTTGAGTATAGCATGGGGGGCTACGGGGCGGCAACGTCGATGTTCTGAACGGTCCATAAGTAAAACTGAACGCAGGCTGCCATTCCCGTCATTACTCTTCGCCGAAATATCGGAAATATGCGGATGGTTCGCCAGGCCAGGCAATGGAGTCTGGAAGGCTCCCCATAAAAAAAGCAGCTGCACCCGTTGATGTGCAGCTGCATGGCTATGGAAAAAGGAGAAATTAAACGGAACTTGCCCCTAATTCGCCCAGCAGTCGGAGGTAGTGGTTGGCCTCCCGCAACACATGGTCGGCCAGCAAAGGCAGAATGATGGAACGGATTTTGCACTCCGCGATGCCTGCCGTTCCCGCGGCCTTGAAATCCCGGTACCTCGTGGTAAGTGCCAGGGTTTCGCCGGTTACGCTTGTCAGCATCATGTCCGTTGCCGATTGCGCTTTCTGGAGCAGCTCCCCGTACTCCAGCGCAAAATCGTTGGCGGTATTGACCAAATCGCCCTCCGACGGGTCCAAAAGCCCGCGGATAAACAGCGCGTGCTCCAGCATAATCTGGTCCCAGAACAGCTCCATGCCCTGCGCCGTTTCCTCCGGCATATTGCCGCTTTCCAGGGCGGCTAGGTGGCTGCGGTACAGCTTGGCTTCCCGCAGGATATGGTCGATGAGCAGCGGATAGTTCATGGTAAACATATTGCAGGACAGCACGTTGTTGAGAATGGTGGTCTTAAACTGGATAAAGCTGTCCAGCAAAGGCAGTATGGCCGCGTTGAGGGCGCGGACACCCCGCAGCAGCTCCGGCGTGATGGCGGGATTTTCCCCGCTGTGGAGCCTGGTTTCCATCATGGTGATGTTCTGATTAATGGGGAAGCCGGTCAGCCCCTGGGTCTTTTGCTCGGCTCCCAGCGTGTAGTCGGTAAACAGCTCCCCGGAATGGAGAACACGACTGCTGATGACTCCATTGCTAAGGGTTACGGCATTTTGCAGCTGAGCCTCAAACCGGGACTGAAACTGGGCCGCCAGACGGGCGGATTCGCCATCTCTGGGAGGAAACCCTGCCTGCAGGAACAGGGCGTGCTCCTTCATAATCCGTCCAAAAAACAGGTGCAGTTCTAAAGAGAGCACTACATATTGCTGTTCAGTAATTGGCATGGAAGTATGTACCCCTTTCCCTTAAAAGAATCCGCGACCGCCGCCAAAGAGCTGTTGCAACAGCAAAATGCGGATGATATCCCTGAGGGTGTTGCGGTTGTGGTACCGGCGCCGGCGCCTGCGGTAGGGGGGACGTCCATATCGGAACTGAACCGGCATAATCTCAATGTCCCCGTCATCGTCATCATCTTCGTACCACATGCCGCTGTTTTTGATGATGTTGTCCACCACGGTGTCCAGCATTTCGGCGGTGAGGGTGATACCGGAAGCCATGATGTCCTCGGCCGCCTGTACCACCAGGGGGTTGAGGTCGTAGTAAATTTCGGGATACAGATTGCTCAGCTGCTCCTGCATGGGAGGAGAAGTCTGGCCGGGTTGCTGCTGTACGGGGCTCTGGTGAAAGGTGGGAGGCATGACATTTGCGCTTTGCTGCATCGCCATCCCGGGAGTGGTGGGAGCCGTGGCGAATGGTTTGGACTGTTGATTGTTCATAACGCACCTTCCTGTTTCTTGAAAGTATTGCATCCATAGGGGATTACTTTACTTTATGCTGGCCTTTGGGGGAACGTTCAAACAATCCGGCCTTTCCTTGACCAGCTTCGACCTTCACCTGAACATGGAGGTGCGCATATATTGGGGTGGAGACTGAACAGTTTCCAATCATAATAGATAAGGTGGAACGAGACATGAGTTGTGACTGCGAGAAACGTTTTGATTGGTGCGAAAAGGACGACTGGAAGGACTGCGACAAGCACGAGAAAAAAGAGTGCGAGTACCTTGGCAAAAAGGTAATCGAGTGCAAGTACTTCCGGATCTGCGAGTGCAAGTTCCATGAGCCGGAGAAGAAGCCTTGCTGCAAATGCAAGTGCTGCGGAAAGTTCCATGACTAATGGCTTTCGTCTTCTCCACGCCGTCTGAACCACCAGACGGCATACATTTCCACAACTTATGCCTCCCTTTCTATTATGAAACAACCCCGTATCCCTTTCGGATGCGGGGTTTTCCTTTTGATATAAACCAAATAAACCAAAAAGTCGATGAGGAAACCTTCACCGACTTATAAGCCTTATGTATTAACAAAAGACCTGTTCCGCCGTGGTCACTTGGCGTTCCATTGCTTTTTGCACCAAATCTTCCAACGTGATGTTGTCCACCACGTTGCTGATGGCCTGGTCCAATTGCTCCCAAACTTCCAGGGTGACGCACTGTTGACAGCGGGGGCACTGGTTGGGCTGGTTTTCCATGCAGGCCACCGGAACCAGACTGCCTTCGATGAGGCGCAAAATCATCCCCACCGTGTATTCCTTGGGCGGCCAGGCCAGCTTATACCCCCCCTGAGGCCCCCGGGCGCTTCGGACATACCCTGCACGGCTGAGGGTGGTGACAATCTGTTCCAAATATTTGCTGGAAATTTCCTGACGTTCCGCTATGCTTTTGATGGCCACATACTCCTGGTCGTGGAGCGCCAAATCCAACATCATTCGCAGGGCATAGCGGCCTCTGGTTGATATCTTCATAATTAATCACATCCCACGGTTGATTATAATCGAAGTCAATAAGGATTGCAAGCTGCTAAACCATTCCTATATCCCTATAGAATCAATCGCAATTGTAAGATAGTGGAATTTACAAAAATAGAAGATTTCAACAATACTGCCGCCGCCTGAATCCAGTACATTGAAGGTAAGAAATACCGTAAACTTTCCACTCCATACCTCATAACACAACCGCCCTGCCGATAAAACCGGCAGGGCGGTTGTGTTGGTGCAAGAACAGCTAACCTTAAGAAGGTTGCGCCTCCCGAACTAGGCTTCCAATCACATGGCGATTGGCTTGAGGTTTGGCAAGGTGATGGGACGGCAGCTCTCCCTCCAAGGTAAAGCGCAGCGAATGTTGACGCGCTGCTTCTCCGTTCCAGAGAACGGCGTCGGTAAAGAACACCTCCCGGTTTTCCCGCCGCAGCAATTCCAAAATTTCCAGGCTGGGGCAGTCGTCGGTTCTATCGTTGGAAACGCAGATAACGGTGCTGGCGGGGGAAAGCTGCTCCAGCAGGGAGGGGGTGACGCACCGCTTGTGTCCGTGGTGAGGCAGTTTGAGAATGTGGCAGGGTCCTGGCTGCGCCGCCTGCCAGTGGTTTACCCCCAAGTCACCTGGCAGCTCGAATTCCCACCCTTTCCAGGAAAACCGAAGGCGGATGCTGGCGTCGTTAACCCACCCATCCAAGTCGGAAAGGGATGCGTCTTTGGCTCCGGTTTGGATGGCGTCCCCCCAAATGCGGTTTTGCCTTTCCAAAAGGTCGGAGGCTCCGCAAGTCACGGTTGCTTGCAGCTCTTGAGCGCCGGGGAGAAGTTCCCCCAGCATCGCCGGCGCCTGGTCAATGACGGTTCCTTTGGCTTTTAGCTTGGCGAGGCTTTCACTAAAGAGGTTGTAGGCTACAAAGAGGTTTCCCGCTCCCGGGGAAAGGGACTCCCGGCGGGTAAGCTGCTTCCCCCAAAAACTTTCGGGGGGAAGGTGGTTGCACCACAGCCGATCTATGGTGCAATGGTCAGCGATGAGGGGTAGCCCTCCCACATGGTCGAGATGAAGGTGGGTGATAACCGCCAAATCCAAATGGTCGATGCCTTCGGCCTGCAAAAACTCCCATCCGCTCAGGCGCTTGGAGTACTCCGGCCGGGGAATGTGGACATCGCCGCAATCCACCAGCATGGTATAGGCGGGGCGGTTTTCCTCCATTTCCCGAATTAAAATGCAGTCCCCGTACCCTACGTTGATAAAATCAATCAGGAGCATTGCCCACATCCTTTAACACGTGGAGTTTGGGCAGGTCCAGGGAAAGGCGCACCCTGCCCGAAATAGCTCCTGTCAAGCCGGGGTTGGAATCGTCCACAATGAGGGTTTGGTCGTTGCACCGAATCCAATACCGTATGTACCGCCCCAAAAAGCTGTAGTTTTGTATTTCGCCCACCAGTTGGCCTTCTCCGGCATGTTCCGGGCGGACGGTCATGCACTCGGGGCGAACCACCACCGTGCACGGTTCTCCGGGGCGAAGGTCCACCTCGGTGTCAAAGGTGAGCGTCTGTTGGTGATACCGGACGGTGAGGGATTTGCCTTCTTTTTTCTCCACCACGCAGGGCAGGAAGTTGACGGTGCCCACGAAATCCGCCACAAACCGGCTGACGGGGCGGAAGTAGATGTCCCAGGGCGTGCCCAGCTGCTCAATCCGCCCTTTGCGCATTACCGCGATGATGTCCGACATGGAAAGGGCTTCATCCTGGTCGTGGGTGACGTAGATGGCGGTGATTTGCAGCCGCTGCTGCAGTTGCCGCAGCTCGGTGCGCACCTCCACCCGCAGCTTGGCGTCCAGATTGGAGAGGGGTTCGTCCAGCAGCAGAATTTTTTGCCCCATAATCAGAGCCCGGGCAAAGGCCACCCGCTGCTGCTGCCCGCCGGAAAGCTGCTTGGGGAACCGCTTTTCCAGCCCGGTTAAGTTGAACATCTCCAGCATTTCCGCCACCCGGCGGTCCATCTCTTCCTTGGGGGCTTTTTGGAGTTTGAGCCCATAGGAGATGTTTTCGTACACCGTCATGTGGGGGAACAAAGCGTACTCCTGAAACACCAATGGGGTGTTCCGCTTGTAGGGAGGCAGGCCGTTCATTCGCCTGCCTTCGATGAGGATGTCCCCCTCCTCCGGCTCGGCAAAGCCGGCCAGCTGGCGCAGCAGGGTGGTTTTCCCACAGCCAGACGGCCCCAGCAGGGTGACAAAGCTGCCCCTGGGGATGGACAGCGATACATTGTCCAGGGCCACAAAGTCGTCAAACCGCTTGGTGACGTTCCGAAATTCGATAAAGTTTTCCATACTCATTCCCTCCTACAGCTCCAGCCGGATGCCCTGCCGACGGAGCACCACCTGGGAGACTTTGAGTACCGTAAAGGCGATGGAAATCAATGTAACGGTAAAGGCAGCGGCACTGCCCCATTGTCCCGTTTCCACCAGGCCCATAATGGAGATGGTCCCCACAATGGTGTTGGGCGCGTACAGGAAGATGACCACGCTCAGGCAGGTGACCGACCGCAGAAAGCTCAGCACAAAGCCGGACATAAAGGGGCCTTTCAGCAAGGGGAGAATCACATCCCGAAAGCTGACAAAGCTGCTGGCTCCCAGGTTGAGGGCGGCATCCTCCACCGAGGCGCCAATCTGCTGCAAGCCGGCGGTGCAGGCGCTATAGCAGGTTGGAATATTCCAAAACAGCAGCGCCAACACCATAATGGCGGCAGTACCGGTCAGCTCCATGGGCGGCTCGTTAAAGGCCATGACAAAGCCGATGCCTAAGAAAATGCCCGGAATGGCTCCCGGCAGGATGGCCAGGAAATCCAGCAGCCGGTTGACCCCCACCTGCTTCTTTTGCACAATATAGGCAAGCACCATGGCCAGCAAAGACGCTCCCAAAGAGGCCAGCAAACCGAACCGGATGCTGTTCCATATTTGTCCGCCTTTATTGAGCACATACCGCATGTTGTTGAGCGTCAGGCTCCAGTCGTACCCCCACGCTTTGGTGAAGGCGCCCAGGGCCAGGGAGCCGTAAACCAGCAGCACAAACAGGGAAACCAGCATGGTGAGGGAAAAGAGCCCCCACTTGACCCATGCGGGCGGCTTTAAGGGAGTAAGGGAAATTTCCTTGCCGGTGATGGTGACATAGGAGCGCTTGCCCACCCAGAACCGGTTGATGACAAAAATCGCCAACGCGGGCACCAGCAGGGCGGAGGCCAAGACCGCCGCCGTGTTCATGTCGTACCATCCGGAAATCTGCATATACGCTTCGGTGGGCAGCAGCGCCAAATCTCCGCCAATCATCATGGGGTTGCCGAAGTCGCACAGCACATTGACCGCGGCGATGAGGGCGCCTCCCGCCACTCCCGGTCGGCAGAGGGGCCAGAACACATCCCGGAACACCTGCCACCGGGTGGCTCCCATGTTGTAGGCGGCGTATTCCAAATTGGGAGATATTTTTTGAATCACCCCCAAAATCACCGAGTAGGCGTAGGGGAAAAAGGTTACTGTTTGAACGATCCAAAGACCAAATTTGCCGTAAATGTCTACATGGAGCCCCAGCAGCCCCTTGGTGATAATCCCCTGAATGCCAAACAGCAGAATGTAGCTGAGTGCCACAATAAAGGGGGGCGACACAATGGGCAGCAGCGCCACGAACCGGAACAGACCCTTACAGGGCACGTTCAGACGGGAGACTACATAGGCAAACAAAAAGGCGATGGCTGTACAGGATAGGGTGGAGACCACCGTCATAAACAGGCTATTTTTAAGAGCACTGATCCAGCGGCGTTTGGCAAACAGCTGGGCGTAGTCCGACGCCTGCGGCACGCTGATGACCTTGATGACGGGCCATATGGTAAAATAGCCCACCAGTAGAATAATCAGCACAATAGCAACAAGGAGCAGGGGCTCGTTTTTCAGCCGCTTCATTTCTTTGATGGATTCGCGCAGAGTAGTACCCCCCGCCATAAACTCACCTCTTCTTGGATAGGAAACTCCCCGCCCTTGCGGCAGGCGGGGAGTTTCCGGCAGTTGATGTTGCCTTGTTTAACCCCGGTTGGCGGTGATTTCTTTTTCGAACCACTCCACCACAGTGGTCTTCATATCGCCGGCCTTGGCCCGGTCGTAATCCACCAGGTCCACTTCCTCGATGGCGGGGAGTCCCTGAGGAGCCGCCACGTCCTTGCGCACGGAGTAGCGGTTGGCAATATCCCGGTTCAGTTCCCCGGCTTCCTTGGTCAGCAGCCAGTCGATAAAGGCTTTGCCGTTTTCGGGGTTGGGACCGCCTTTGACGAGGGCGGCGCCGCCAATTTCAAAGGCGGTCTTTTCAGGAATGACAATTTCGATGGGATAGCCCTGCTTTTGGGTCTTAAAGATGTCGTGAACCCAAGACATGCCCACGATAAATTCGCCGGTGGCCACGGGGCTGATGCAGTCGCCCGCGCCCTTGTAGTAGTGGTGGACCACCTTATCCAGATTTTTCAGATATTCTTTGCCGCCCTCTTCGCCCAAGCGGAAGATTTGGTTGGCGCAGAAAATGTATCCGCCGCCCGCGGTGGCGGGGTTGGAGGTGACGAAGACATCCTTGTATCGCTCGTCCAGCAGGTCGTCCCAGGTTTTGGGTCGTTCCAACCCTTTGGGAGCCAGTTCCTTATCAAAGCGCTCAGTGTTAATGACAAGGCCCAGAACGCCCATGTACCATCCGTTCCAGTAGCCGTTGGGGTCCACAAACATGGGGTCGATGTCCTTGGTGTTGGGGGAAGTGTATTTTTCAAAGGCTCCAGCCGCCCCCAAGGGGTCGTACAGGTCGACGGAACCACCCACCATGACATCGGCTTTGGGGTTTGCCATTTCGGCCTGCACCCGGGCAGCTAAATCGCCGCCACCCAGACGGATGTACTCAATTTCGATGCCGGTCAATTCCTTGTACTCTTTCTGTATGGTGACAATGTCGTCCTCGTTGAGGGCGGTGTACACCACCAGTTTATTGCTTTTACTGCTTCGAGAAGATGCTTGGGAAGAAGCGGAAGATGCCGGAGAGGTGCTGGGTGCAGATTGGCTTGCCGAAGATGCCGGAGCACTGCTGGCCGGGTTGGTGGAGCCGCCTCCACAGGCTGTAAGGCCAAATACCAGGACAATGGTCATCAAAATAGCCAAGATTCTCTTTATGCACATGTGTATATCGCTCTCCTTTCCGTTGTGTGTTGTTTTTTCCAAATGGTGGCTTTGCTGGCTTCAGTATAGGCTGTATATTTGAACGTGTCAACACTATTTCTTAATTGTTAATTATTTTTATATAAACTGTTATATAAACAGGATAATTTATTGTGATATAAAACAAAAACAAATTATTATGTTGAATCTATTGTCAAAACGTTAAAACCTGTGTAAACTGTAGACAGAAATTCTTGGCGAAAAGGGGGCGAATGAGCTATGAAAGCGCCTACCATCAAAGACATTGCCCGGGAGGCTGGGGTTTCCCACGGAACCGTGTCCAATGTACTCAACGGGCGGGGCAATGTCAGCGTGGAGAAGATTCAGCTGGTGGAGAAAGCCGCTGCTCGCCTGGGATACCGCATCAACGCCAAAGCGCAGTTGTTGCGGAAAGGCACCGGCAACACCCTGTCGCTAATTATTCCCGGCACCCACTTTTCCCAATACGCCGACCTGTACGAGTCCCTGCAGCAAGAGGCCAAGGCCTACGGGCTGACGGTACAGGTCTACAGCACCCAATCCCTGCAGGTGGAAGAGGAGGAGGCCATCGACCTTGCTATGGGCTCCCGCACCGCTGCCATTGTGGCGGTCATCGGGCTGGAACCGAGCAACCAGCGGCTTCAAATGGCGGCCAAGCAGATTCCCCTGGTTCTGGTCGATAATCATCATTCCGCCTGCAGCGGCGCTTTGCTGGCCGGCTTTGACTGGGAGCAGGCGGGGCGGGACATCGGCGCCCAGGTCGGCCGCTTTCAACGGGTGGGGCTTTTTACCGGGGTGCAAAAAGCCACCCACATGCGTGATTTCTGCACCGGCTTTTTTGCCACCTACACCGGTCAGGTGCACCATGTGGAAAGCACCGACCAGCTGGTTCCAGTCCAGGCCTTTTCCCTGTTTGAAGGCGCCTTTGAGTTGGACTGCATCGTCTGCACCGACAGCTTCCGCAGCGAGGCTGTGGCGCGGGCCGCTACCTTCTGCTGCAAAAACGGCTGCCCCGAGATGGTTTCGGTCACCTCCCACAAAGCCATTGGGAAAAGCGGCAGCCTGTGCTACGGCCTGGATTACAAAAACCTGGGCCGCAACATTGTCCGCCGCCTCTTTGGAGAAAAGGAGGAGCTGGACCTTGTATTGCCCTGCGAGGGGTTTTCCGTCTCCATTCCCCACATTCAGCTGTCGGGCGCGCCGCTGGAGTTTCTGACGGTAACCTCCCCGTCGTCGGTAGCCCTTTCCCGGCTGCTTCCTCACTTCCGTAAACAAACGGGGCTGGACGTCAACTTAACGGTGGTGTCCCTGGACGCCATCTATGATTTGGTCCACTCTATGCCGGAGGAATCGAAGTTTGACCTCATCCGTATGGACATGGCCTGGATTTCGGAACTGGCCCCCCGGGTGTACCGCCCGCTGGACGAGATGCCCTATCCCTGGCAAAAGCTGATGGACAAAATGCTGCCGGTCTTCCGGCAGGATTATACCTCCGCCCATCAGGTTCCGTTTTGCCTGCCCTACGACCCCAGCACCCAAATCTTTTTTTACCGGAAGGATTTGTTCAGCGACCCGGTTGTCAAGCGGATGTACTACGAGCAAAACCGCAAGGAGCTGGAAATTCCCACCACCTTTGAGGAATACAATCGGGTGGCCCGCTTCTTTACCCGGGCATATAATCCCGATTCCCCCATTTTGTACGGCACCACCACCGCCATCGGCAACTCGGTGGTCAACCCCAGCGAATACCTGCCCCGCCTCTTCAGCTTTGGAGGCAGCCTCTTTGATGAAAACGGCAGAGTCAATCTGGTGACTCCCGCGGCGGTGGCGGCTTTGGAAAATTACATGGAAAGTTACAACTATTCCGACAAGACGGTCTACCAATGGTGGAAGGGCGCTCTAGAGGGCTTTGCCAACGGCTCCGCCGCCATGACGGTGGTGTTTATGAACTACGCCTCCGACATTGTCAATTCGCAAAACGCCAGCATTGCGGGCAAAATCGGATATGCCCCCATTCCCGGCCACAAGCCTTTGCTGGGCGGCGGCGTGGTGGGCATCACCCGCAGCAGCGCCAAAACCGAACAGGCCTACACCTTTTTGCAGTGGCTTTACAGCGACGAAATCTCCCCCGTCTTTACCATGCTGGGCGGCCTTTCCCCCTGCAAGACGGTGTACCAAAATCAGGATGTCCTGAGCCTGTATCCTTGGCTTTCGGCGGCGAGGGAAAGTTTTCCTACCGGACAGCGGCGGCTCCATAACAACCTGTACGTCAACTTCAGCGAAAAGAAGCTGGAGGAAATCATCAGCGTCCAGGTTAAAAACGCCATATTCGGGCTGTTTTCACCCCAGGAGGCCTTACAGCGGGCGCAGAGAGAATGCGAAAAAACATTGATACCCCGGAAAGCGTAACGCCCTCCGGGGTATGTTGTTTTTCAGGGGGACTGCGCCGTTGCAGCGGTCGATGAGACCCCCAAATTGGCGGCTTTGCAACCTTTCAGCAGGCTGAAAGGGGACTTGGTCATATGGCAATAAAAAAAGCTCGACCTTTCCAATCCATGGGAACGGGTGAGCTTTTTGTGTTTAATAGAAAACTTCCAGCCGCAGAATTTCTTTCATCCGGCACGAAACCTCTTCCAATTCCATATCTTTGGCCAATGCGATGATGGAGAAGAGCTTTCTCTG
>ENA-UPSA01000409-UPSA01000409.1-bioreactor-metagenome-genome-assembly--contig:-NODE-409-length-63997-cov-6.354040_pt1 | contig 63997 bp, 59 predicted proteins | sample MGYA00238183_ERZ773288 | MGnify/ENA primary metagenome ERZ773288 (study PRJEB29028, sample SAMN07631243) | bioreactor metagenome | isolation source: Switchgrass digestor | place: USA: Dartmouth... | reverse complement strand
TCGGAGAAGAAGTGCGGCCACATGGGCGGCAAGGTGCTGGTGCCCACCAGCCAGCACATCCGGACGCTGGTGGCGGCCCGCCTCGCCGCCGATGTGATGGGCGTGCCCACCCTCATCGTGGCCCGGACGGACTCCCTCGGCGCCACGCTGCTCACCAGCGACATCGATCCACGGGACCGCCCGTTCCTCACCGGCGAGCGGACCGTGGAGGGGTTCTACCGGGTCCGGTGCGGTATCGAGGCCGCCATCGCGCGGGGCCTGGCGTACGCGCCGTATGCCGATATCATCTGGTGCGAGACGGCCACGCCCGACCTGGACGAGGCCCGGCGGTTCGCCGAGGCGATCAAGGCTCAGTATCCCGACAAGCTGCTGGCCTACAACTGCTCGCCCTCCTTCAACTGGAAGCGCCACCTGGACGACGCGACGATCGCCAGGTTCCAGCGGGAGCTGGGTGCCATGGGCTACAAGTTCCAGTTCATCACCCTGGCGGGCTTCCACTCGCTTAACGCTTCGATGTTCGAACTCGCAAAGGGCTACGCCGCCGAGGGCATGACTGCCTACGTGCGCCTGCAGCAGAAGGAGTTCGCCATGGAGCAGGACGGCTACACGGCGACGCGGCACCAGCGCGAGGTGGGGGCCGGCTACTTTGACGAAGTCGCACAGGTGATCTCGGGCGGCCAGTCGTCTACCCTGGCCCTGCGGGGCTCGACGGAGGAGTCGCAGTTCAACGTGGCGGACTAAGCGGCGCAACACCCCGGTTGGAGCGGCGCATGGCCCTCCAACCGGGGTGCGCGGTCGGGCACGCGGGCGGCCACCGTCGGGACAGATGTGGGACGGCTTGCCGTTAAACTTGGATCATCATGGGCATTCTTAAGGCAAAAAATGCTGTTGACTTCACCGCGTTACCCGGGTAAAATACGTCTCGTCAGCGATTCCGGCGTAGCTCAGCGGTAGAGCGTCCGGCTGTTAACCGGAGGGTCGTAGGTTCGAATCCTACCGCCGGAGCCAGTTCCACACAGGCGGTTCAGCCGCCTGTTTTTGCTTGCTCCCCCGCCGCCCTTGTCGCGAGGCCCGCGGGTCGCGTAAAATGCTTTATGCGGGCCCTTAGCTCAGCGGTCAGAGCTGCCGGCTCATAACCGGTTGGTCGTAGGTTCGAATCCTACAGGGCCCACCAGCAGAACACGTGGCCCCAGGACGGTTTCACCGGTCCTGGGGCCACGTGTTTTCTTGCACCGGCCGCTCCCGGAGCCCGTCAGGCGGGCCCAGATCGTCGTGCGTCTGCCCGCTCCATGCTTCCGGCGGCGCTCTGCTTGTGCGGATGCGCGATCTGGACCTCCCCCGCACAGGGAACCAGCCGGGCGGAGTCGAATTGGATTGGCGAAGGAAGGTATCGCCGCAGGGAGCACCCCCTTGGACGCTGCAACGATGGCATCCCGGGTGGAGGCCCTGCTCGGGCACTTCACCCTCAGGGTCGCTGGCCATGACCGCCGGCTCCCACGGGGTGCGGTCCGGCGCGGAGGGCCCGGGACCCCGGCCGGGCGGTCGCCTTCCCCACCGGGGTGGCCGGTGAGGTTGTCCAGGGTTTCGCCAAGGTGCACCTGGCGCCGGGGGCCGCCCCGTTAAGCCCGTCCCTGCAGCCGGAGAAGCAGCTCACATGGGAGGAGGAGACCGCACATGATTTCGCGCCGGACATACGAAGCGGCGCAGCGGCTCACACGGGAGTACCTGGGCCGGGCCGGCATCGCGATCACGGAGGCCGAGGCGGCCGCGATCGAGGTGGCGGACTTCGGCCTGGACGACCTGGACCGCACCGGGCTCCAGCTGCTGGTCTACGTGAACAACGACCGCTACTGCGCCAAGGAGCTGGTGCTCTTCCCGGGCCAGACCTGCCCGGAGCACCGTCACCCCCCGCGGGGAGAGGGCAACCCGGGCAAGCAGGAGACCTTCCGTTGCCGCTGGGGGCGCGTCTACCTTTATGTGGAGGGTGAGCCCGCCGCAGCCCCGGCCTGCCGCCCGCCCGCCGGGGACGAGGCCTACTACACCGCATGGCACGAGATCGTGCTCAACCCCGGCGAGCAGTACACGATTCCGCCCAACACGCGCCACTGGTTCCAGGCGGCGGCGGGGGGCGCCGTGGTCTCGGAGTTCTCGTCGCCGTCTGACGACGCCAGCGACATCTTCACCGACCCGCGCATCGACCGGACGCCCCGGGTGGCAGAGTAAGCAACACGGGCCGGGACGGCGCGAGGACCGCAGGGGGGGGAGGAACGCAGGGGGTTCGCGAGGACGGTGGGCAGGCAGGGTGTGAGCGGAAGTTCCGCACGGGAGGCTGATGACGGTGAAGAGCGAGCCAGAACTGCATGAACCGGTCCTGCTCTGCGACGAGCACGGGCGGCTCAACCCGCAGGCCGTGGGCTGGTCACGCCACCCACTGCACCGGTGCAACGTGCGGGGCCACTGGCCCCGGAAGAAGCGCTGGAACTACTGGGCGATCACCACCGACACCCACCTGTTCTCCCTGACGGTCAGCAACCTGGACTACGCCGGATCGGTGTTCGTCTACTTCCTCGATTTCGCCACCCGCGAGTTCACCGAGCAGACGGTGCTCGCGCCTCTGGGCCGCGGCTGTGACCTGCCGGAGGGTCTCGAGGGGGAGATCCGCTTCACCCACCCGCGGCTCCGGGTGCGGATGAACGATGAGGGGGGCATCGTGCACCTTGCCGCCGAGAGCCCCGACTTCGGCGGGGTGCCCATGGCCGCCGACTTCACCGTGCATCGGCCCGTCGGGCACGAGTCGGTGAACGTGGTGATTCCGTGGAGCCGGAGCCGGTTCCAGTTCACCTCGAAACAGCAGGCACTGCCGGCCCGGGGCGAGGTTCGCCTGGGCGACCGCCGGGTCGAGTTCGACGGCTTCGCCTGCCTGGACTTCGGCCGCGGCGTCTGGCCCTACCGCGGCTTCTGGAACTGGGCGGCCGCCTCAGGCGTGCAGGGGGGCCGCACGGTGGGCCTGAACCTGGGCAGCGGGTGGACCGACGGCACCGGGATGAACGAGAACGGCTTCGTCGTGGACGGGCGGGTGACCAAGGTGCACGACGACCTGCGCTTCGAGTACGACCCCGCCAACTTCATGGCGCCCTGGCGCATCCACACCCGGGAGGACGACCAGGTGGACCTCACGTTTGAGCCGTTCTTCGAGCGGGTTGCCAGGACGGACGTTCTGATCGTCCGCTCGGAGGTCCACCAGATGATCGGCCGCTTCAGCGGCACCATCGTCACGGCCGACGGGGAACGCATTGCCATCGACCGCATGATCGGCTGGGCCGAGGAGCACCGCGCCCGCTGGTAGGTGAGATGCGGCGTTCACGGTCCGCACGCGCCAGCGCACCTCGAGGCGCGTCTCCTTCCTCACCCGCGGGACGGCCACGATGTGGTACGGCTGCGTGGTCGCCTGCGTCACCATCCGCCCCGGGGCCGGCTGCAGCTCCACGGCCGAGACCCGGAGGCTCTCGCCCTGCAGGGTCACCTCGGCGATGTGCAGGCTGTACCCGCCCGTGGGCCGCTCTCCGGCGAAGAGCGCGACCACGGACGAGCGGGTGAAGTCCACCGGCGGCAGAGGAGGGGGCGGGTCGAAGCGGCTGGCGTGCCGACGCCACAGGGCCTCCCACTCGGCGAGGCTGGTGATGAGCGCCGCCTCCTGGGCCGTGATGCCGCTGTGGCTTCCCCGGGCCAGCGTCGTGAACCCCCGGCCGGTGGGCGTGGCGCCGCACCCGGCCAGGGCGAGGAGCAGGAACAGAAGTAGGACGAGCCTGGCCGTCCGGTTCACAGCTGTGCCTCCCTTGTCGCTTTTACACAGCTTTCCCGGAGTGCACGGGGTCGAACCGGACGGGCCGGGTCAAACTGAACCGCAAGACGGGAGGAACCTTGCGCACCATGTATCAGCTTCCGCCCCGCCTCGCCGCCGTGGCCCGCCACGTGCCGGCGGGGCAGACCTTTGCCGACATCGGCACCGACCACGCCTACCTGCCCACCTTCCTCGTGGGTCAGGGCCGTGTGCAGCGGGCCATCGCCACCGACATCCGGCCCGGCCCCGTGGCCGCGGCGCGCGCCACCGTGGCCGCCGCCGGCCTCGCCGACCGCATTGAGGTGCGGATGGGACCGGGCCTCACCGTGCTCGCCCCCGGCGAGGCGGCCTGCGTGGCGATCTGCGGCATGGGCGGTCCGCTGATTGCCCGCATTCTGGACGACGGGCCGCTGGACGGCGTGGCGCGGCTCGTGCTGCAGCCCATGGGCGGCGAGGCGCAGCTCCGGCGGTGGCTGGCGGAGCACGGCTGGCACCTCGTGGCGGAGGAGATCGTGGCGGACGGCGGGCGTCTCTACCCCGTGCTGGTGGCCGAGCCAGGGCGGATGGAGCTCACCCGCGCGGAGGAAGAGGTGGGCCCGCTGCTGCTCCGGCAGGGCGGGGCCCTGGTTCAGCGCCACGTGGCCGAGAAGCTCGCCCTGGCCCGCCGGGCGCTGGCGGGAGCGGAACGGTCGGACTCGCCGGCGGCCCGGGCGCGAGCGGCGGAGTTGGCCGAACTGGTGCGGGTGCTTTCTGAAGTGGCTGCGAGCCCTGGAAGCCGCGGTGGCCCGTCGCCCCCGGGTTGACGACAGTGCGGTATAATTGAAGGTATCGCAGACCTGTGGAGGTGCTGCCGAGTGACCACCGTCGGTGCGATTGCGGCGTACATCGAGGAACTGGCTCCGCCGGCCTGGGCGGAGTCGTGGGACAACGTCGGGCTGCAGGTGGGCGATCCCGCCGCACCCGTGCGGCGCGTGCTGGTCGCCCTGGAACTCACCGACCCGGTGCTCGCAGAGGCCGAGCGGGAGGAGTGCGACCTGGTGGTGGTGCACCACCCGCCCATCTTCCGGCCGCTGAAGGCGCTGCGGTTCGACAGTGCGCCCGCCCGGCGGCTGCAGCGGCTGATCCTGAAGGGCATCGCCCTCTACGCCGCCCACACCAACCTCGACCAGGCCCCGGGAATGACCAACGACTCCCTGGCGGTCGCCGCGGGGCTCACCGCCCACCGGGTGCTCCGGCGGGCGGGGGAGGAACGCTACCTCAAGCTGGTGGTGTTCGTGCCCCGGGGGCACGAGGATGCGGTGCTGGAGGCGCTGGCCGGTGCGGGTGCCGGGCATATCGGCAACTACAGCCACTGCACGTTCCAGGCGCCGGGAACCGGCACGTTCCTGCCCCTGGAGGGGACCAACCCCTTCATCGGCCAGCAGGGTCGGCTCGAGCGGGCCGACGAGGTCCGGCTGGAGACCATCGTGCCCGAGTCGGCCGTGGACCAGGCGGTGCGGGCGATGCTCGCGGCCCACCCCTATGAGGAGGTGGCGTACGACCTGTACCCGCTGGCCAACCCGGGCCGGGCGCGGGGGCACGGGCGCATCGGACGGCTGGAGCAGCCGGTCTCCCTGGCCGAACTTGCGGAGCGGCTGAAGTCCGCCCTCAGCACCCCCTGCGTGCGGGTGGTGGGCGACCCGGAGCGCCGGGTGACCACCGTCGCCGTCGGCGCCGGCGCCGGCTCCGACCTGATCCGGCCGGCGGCGGGCGCGGGTGCGGATGTGCTGGTCACCGGCGACGTGCGCTACCACGAGGCCCAGGATGCGCTGGATCTGGGTCTGGCCGTCATCGACGTGGGCCACTACAACGCCGAGGCCATCGCCGTCCGGCCGCTGGCCGCCTACCTGCGGGAGCGGCTGGCCCGGGACGGCGCGGCGGTCGAGGTGAGGGAGGCTCAGGCCGGCCGCGACCCATTCCGCTTCATGTAGGAGGTGCCTCATGTCCGAAACCCTTTTGGCGTTAGAGGATATCGTCGTTCTTCACCGCACCGATCCCACGGGTCCGTTCGGACTGTGGGGCGCCAAACCCGTCAGGGCCGTGGACGGGGTGAGCTTCACCCTCGCCAAGGGGGAGACCCTGGGGCTCATGGGCGGCAGCGGTGCCGGCAAGACTACCCTGGCCGAGGCGGCCACGCTCCGCCGTCCCATCGAGCGAGGCCGGATCCTGGTCGAGGGGGAAGACGCGCGGCGGCTGGACCGGAAGCGGGTTCGCCGCCGCCTGCAGATGGTGCGCCAGGACCCGCGCGATTCGCTGGAGATGAACCAGACGACGCGCAAGCAGCTTCTCGAGCTGATGCGAACCTACGACCTGCCCGATGGTGAGGCGCGCATCCGGCGGGCCCTGGAGCAGGTGGAGCTGCCGCCCGAGGAGTTCCTGGACCGGACGCCCCAGCAGATGTCGGGCGGGCAGCAGCAGCGGGTGGCCATCGCCCGGGCCCTGAGCCTGAACCCGCAGCTCATCGCCCTGGATGAGCCGGTCTCGGGTGTCGATCCCCAGCTGCAGCGGGAGCTCCTGCGGCTGCTGGCCGACGCCCAGCGCAAGCAGTCCATTGCCTACTTGCTCATCTCGCAGGACCTGAAGGTGATCCGGCGCCTGGCCCACCGGCTGGGCATCATGTACGCCGGCCGGCTGGTGGAGCTGGGGCCGGCCGAGCGGGTGCTGGCGGAGCCCCGCCATCCCTTCAGCCAGCGCTTCCTGGGGCGGGACACGTCGCCCCTGCCGCCCGAGGAAGACCTGGCCGGGCGGGTGTGGCAGGGTTGCCCGTGGGCCCCGCACTGCCCCGCCGCCACGGACCGGTGCCGCCAGGAGAGGCCCCCCATGCGGGAGGTCGCCCCGAACCACCTGGTCGCCTGCACCGAGATCTGATTCGGACAAACCGCAGGCCCCCGGCGCTGACCGGCGCCGGAGGCCCCTCTCCCACGCCGCCGCGATGCCGGCGGCGTGCGAGTTTCATGCGGGCTGGAAGCGGATGTGGATCACCACGATCTCCGACCGGGTGCCGACGCGGATGGGCGGTCCCCAGGTGCCCCAGCCCTGCGTCACGACAAACTGGGTACCGCCCTTGCGCAGGTAGCCCCAGTCCACCTCAAAGACGCGGCGGGTGATCAGGCGACCGGGCCAGACCTGGCCGCGGTGCGTATGGCCGGAGACCTGCAGGTCCACGCCGGCCGCCACCGCCTCGTCCAGTCGGTCGGGCTGGTGGTCCATCAGCAGGATCGGCTTGGCCGGATCGACGCCCTGGAGCACCTGCGCAAGCGGCGCCGAACTCCGGCTGCGGTCGTTGCGCCCCACCACGTAGAAGGCGTCCTCTACCTGAACCCACTCGTCCACCAGCAGCTGAATGCCCGCCTCCGCCATGGCGGCGCGGAACGCCGGCAGGTCCTCGGCGCCGTCATCGTGGTTGCCCAGCACGCTGTAGACGCCGAGCGGCGCCCGAATCTCCCGCAGCGCCGCGGCCATGTTGCGGGCCTGGAAGGGCCGGAAGCTGTCATCCACGACGTCTCCGGCGAAGAGCACCAGGTCCGGCCTGAGCCGGTTCACCTGCTCCACCAGCGCCTGCAGGCGCCGGGGGCCGATGATGGTGCCCAGGTGGGTGTCGGAAACCAGCACCACGTTCAGCTCCTGGTACGGGCCCGCGGCCTTGGGGATGACCACCTCGTGGCGGGTCACCATCGTCGCCCGGGCCGCCCAGGACCCATACACGAGCACGAAAGCGAAGGCCAGCGCCAGCACCGCCCCGGTGCCCCGCACCAGGCTGAGCTGCGGAAGCAGCCCGGGCGCCGCCATCGCCAGGCCGCGCACCAGGAGGCGCGCCAGGTCGATCAGGAGCAGCGCGGGGAAGATGTAGACGTACGCCGCCATCCAGTAGCCGCCCACCCGGGCCAGGAGCTCGGCTGCCCAGAGCGGCAGCCACCCAGCGGCCACCCGGGAGAGCGGAAAGGCCAGTGCCAGCACCGTCACGAGCCCCCAGAAGAGGGCGGGGTGCGGCGGGCGGGGCAGCGCCACCGCCAGCCACTGCGCCGTGCGCAGGCCGATGTAGTAGTTGATGCCGCCGTAGAACGCCAGGAACAGCAGTACAAGCAGGTACAGGTACATGACGTCACTTCCTGCCGCCGAGGGGCCTGGCCGTCCGCGCCGGTCGGCGCGGACGCCATGCGCCATTTTCCCCCAGAGTTCGCCCTGACCCCGCGCAATCCCTGCGCGGGAGGGCTGCACCGCTGGGCGTCGCTCCCGGACATGCTATCGGGCAGGACGGCGTTCGCTCCCTGGCGAACATATCACGAAAAGGCATGGTGAGCGCGGTGGTTTACCTGGGAATCGACGTGGGCGGAACGGGCATCAAGGCCGCCATCGTCGACGAACGCGGCAACATCCTCCGGCACGCCGAAACGCCAACGGGCGCATCCGAGGGTGCGGCGCGGGTGCTGGAGCGCATCCGGCGGCTCGGACGGGGCCTGATTGAGCAGGCCGGCGCGCAGGTGGTGGCCTGCGGGGTAGGGGCCCCTGGCCGGATCGACCACCGCAGGGGGCACGTCATCTTCGGGAGCGGCAACCTGCCGGGATGGACCGGAGTCGACCTGCGGGCCGAACTCCACCGTGCCTTTGGCCTGCCGGTGCTGGTGGACAACGACGCCAACGCCGCCGCACTCGGCGAGGCCTGGGTCGGCGCCGCCCGCGGCGCCTCCGATTTTCTCCTGGTGACCCTGGGCACCGGCGTGGGCGGCGCGCTCACCGTGAACGGGCGGCTCTGGCGGGGGGCACGCTACGGGGCCGGGGAGGTGGGCCACATGGCACTCTATCCCGGCGGAGAGCCGTGCCCCTGTGGCGGGGTCGGCTGTGCGGAGCGGTATGTATCGGCCAAGGCGCTTACGAGGCGGGCCAACGAGGAACTGGGCAGCGGAAAGCCGTTTCGCGGGATTCGCGAGGTGATCAGCGCCGTCGAGCAGGCGTCGGGCCCGCGGCGCGCCGCCGCCCTCCGGGGTGTGGAGCGCTGGACGGCCGACCTTGCGCTCTTCCTCTTGAACTTGCAGATGGCGTTCGACCCGCAGATGATCGTGGTGGGTGGCGGGATTGTCAACCTCGGCTACTGGTGGGACCGGATGGTGCAGGCCGCTTCGCAGGCTTGCAGGGCCCGCTCCACCTCCATCCGGCTCAAGCGGGCGCAGTTGGGCCCCGATGCGGGGGTGGTGGGGGCGGCGCGCCTGGCGATGCTCTACCGCCCGGGCTATTCGCCGGCGGCCGGCGGCTCGGCGCGATCCACCTCCCCGTCCTGATCGGCGGAACGGCTTCCGTAGCCGCCCTTGAGCCGGTCCCAGAGCCGCTGATAGGCCTGTTCCGTCTCTGCGATGGGCTTGAGGGCAATCCCCCGGTCGCGCTTGGCCAGCCGGATGACGTGCTGCACCTCCGCCTGGGCCTGTTGGAGCGCAGACCGGGCCAGGTCCAGCTCCTCCAGGGTTCGCGCCTCCCGCATCATCTGCCGCGCGATTTCCACGCGCTGCAGCGCGGACTGCATCAGCGAGTGGTGGTCGGGCTCCCGGCACTCCTTCACCGGCACGCGGAAGCCGAGCAACTCGAGGGCCTTCTGCAGCACCGGAACACTCCCCCCAATCTCGTTCGGCGGGCAGCGCCTATCACCATATAATACGCTGAATGGCATAATTTGGTTTACACGACTGGCTCTCTTGCACCATCTTTTCTCGAGTGGTATATGTGGTATAGACCAGCATAAAGGGGGATCTGTATGGCGAGGCCGGAGCTTGACCCCTTCGCTCCCCTGTACCATCAGATCAAGACCCACCTGATCGAAGAGATCAGGGCCGGGCATCTGAGACCCGGAGACCGGGTATCCTCTGAGCGGGAGCTTAGCGAACGCTTCGGGGTGAGCCGGATGACCGCGCGGCAGGCCCTGGTGCAACTGGAACTGGAGGGCCGCGTGGTCCGGGTGCAGGGGAAGGGCAGTTTCGTCGCCTTCCCGAAAATCGAGCAGCCGCTCATGTCGATCACCGGCTTCACGGAGGACATGCGCCGGCGGGGGCTCGAGCCGGCGACCCGCGTCCTCAGTGCGGCTGAGGTGCCGGCAGAGGGACGGGTGGCGACCGCCCTGCGTTGCCGGGAGGGCACGCCCATCTACAGGCTGGAACGCCTGCGCCTGGCCGACGGAGAGCCGCTGGCGCTGGAAGTTTCGCACCTGCTGGCGGAGTCCTGCCCCGGGCTCCTCTCGCTAGACCTGGAAGGCCGGTCGCTGTATGAGCTGTTGCGCACTCGCTACGGGCGGCGGCTGCTCAGGGCCACGCAGACCCTGGAGGCGGTACCGGCGGAGGGCCCGCTGGCGGAGGCGCTTCACGTGCGCACCGGCACCCCCCTGATGTACATGGAGCGTCTGGTCCACGACCAGAACGATCAGCCCGTTGAACTCGTACTTTCGCACTACCGCGGCGACCGGTACCGGTTCATCGCCGAGCTGCGGGCGCAGGAAGGAGAATGAACGGAAGATGACGGTGGACCTGAAGCGGCTGGTGACCGAGGGCAGGCTCCAGGAGTCGCTCAACATCGACCAGGTACCCACGGAAGAGATGGTGCGCATTATCAACGAACAGGACAAGCAGGTCGCCCTGGCGGTGGAGCGCGAGCTGCCCCGGATCGCGCAGGCCGTCGACCTGATTGCCGCCCGGCTGCGGGACGGCGGCCGGCTCTTCTACGTGGGCGCCGGCACCAGCGGCCGGCTCGGGGTGCTGGATGCATCTGAGATTCCGCCCACCTACGGCACTTCGCCGGAGCTCGTGCAGGGGATCATCGCCGGCGGTCCGGAGGCGGTCTTCCGTACCCGCGAAGGCGCCGAGGACTCCCGGGAGCAGGGGGCGGCCGACATCGCGGAACGGGTGACGGCGAAAGACGTGGTGGTGGGCATCGCCGCCAGCGGCCGGACCCCGTACACCATCGCCGCCCTGGAGGAGGCCCGGCGGCGGGGCTGCGCCACGATCGCGGTGACCAACAACCCCGGCTCCGCGCTGGCGGCCGCAGCGGACATTGCGATTGCCCCTGTGGTGGGTCCTGAGGTGGTGATGGGCTCCACCCGCATGAAGGCGGGCACAGCACAGAAAATGGTTTTAAACATGCTCAGTACCGGCGCGATGATCAGGCTCGGCAAGGTCTACACCAACCTGATGGTCGACATGCAGGCAAGCAACGAGAAGCTGCGGCAGCGGGCGATCCGCATGGTGGCCCTGGCGGCGGAGACCGACGAGGAGACTGCCGCCCGAGCCCTCGGCGAGGCGGGCGGGTCGGTGAAGCAGGCTATCGTTGCCCTGGTGGCCGGCGTGGACGCGGCCGCGGCCAGAGAGGCCCTGGAGCGGGCCGGAGGGTTGGTGCGACAGGCCATCGCGCTGGCGCAGCAAAAGTGAAGCCAGGGAGATGAGGAACGAGATGACACGGTGGCTGAAGGGGGCACTGATCCTTCCGGACCGGGTAGTGCAGAACGGGCTGCTGGCCTACGAGAGCGGCAAGATCACGGGCGTCTGGGACCTGGAGGCCGATCCCACGGCCCCCGCAGTACCGCCCGAGGCGGAGGTCGTGGAGAGGGGGTACATCGCACCCGGCTATATCGACATCCACGTGCACGGCGGCGGGGGCGGCGATTTCATGGACGGCGACCCGGAGGCCGTGGTGGCCATTACCACCTGCCACGCGCGGCACGGGACCACCGGGCTCTTGGCCACGACCCTCACCGCACCGGAGGAGGACCTGATCCGGGCGCTTCGGGCCGTGAAGGAGGCGCCACACCGAGGGGCGCAGATCTTGGGCTTCCACATGGAGGGTCCCTTCATCAACCTCAAGTACAAGGGAGCCCAGAACCCCGCGTTCGTGCGCCCGGCCTCCATTGCGGAAATCGACCGGTGGCTGGCGGAGGGCCGCCCGGGCGACCGCTGGCACGTGACCCTGGCACCCGAAACCGAGGGCGCCCTCGACGCGATCCGCCACCTGGTGCAGCGCGGGGCCACCGTCAGTGCCGGGCACACGGACTGCACCTATGAGCAGCTCAAGGTCGCCGTGGAGGCAGGCCTCTCGCATGCCACCCACCTCTTCAACGGCATGCGCGGCCTGCACCACCGGGAGCCGGGCACCGTCGGCGGCGCGCTCACCCTGCCCGGCGTTACGATCGAACTCATCGCCGACGGCTTGCACGTCCACCCCGCCTCGATGCAGCTGGCCATCCGGGCCCGCGGCCCGGAGAGCACGCTTCTGATCACCGATTCCATGCGGGCGACCGGCCTCGGTGACGGCGAGTTCACCCTGGGCGGCCTGCCGGTGACCGTGAAGGGCGGCGCGGCCCGACTGCACGACGGAACCCTGGCCGGCTCCGTGCTGACGATGGAGAGGGGCGTGCAGAACCTCGTCCGCCTGGTGGGGCTCGACCTGCCGACCGCGGTGGCGATGGCCTCGCTCAATCCGGCCCGCCGGATCGGGCTGGCGGACCGCAAGGGGTCGCTGGCCGTGGGCAAGGACGCCGACCTGCTCATCCTGGGCGAGCAGCTTGATGTAAGAGTGACGATCATAGGTGGTGAAGTGTACTATGATGCACGGTAAGCGCTACCCGCTTACGGTAGAGGTGTTCGCGGATTACAAGCAGATGTCCCAGCGCGCCGCCGACATCGTGATCGAGCTGGTGAAGGAGAAGCCCGATGCCGTGCTGGGCCTGCCCACCGGCTCGACGCCCCTGGGGTTCTACGATGCCCTGGTGGCCAGCGGCGTCTCCCTCGCCCGGGTCCGCACGTTCAACCTCGACGAGTACCTGGGCCTGCCCCGCACCCACCCTGAGAGCTACTACGCCTTCATGAAACGTGCCCTTTACGACCGCACGGACCTCCGGCCGGAGAACTGCCACATCCCCGACGGCACCGCCGCCGACCCCGATGAGGAGTGCCGCCGCTACGAGGAGGCCATCCGCGCGGCCGGCGGGCTCGACATCCTGGTTCTGGGCGTGGGCCACAACGGGCACATCGGCTTCAACGAGCCGGGCTCCTCCTGGGACGCCCGCACCCGCGTGGTCGAGCTGGCGGAGAGCACCCGCAAGGCCAATGCCCGCTTCTTCAACAGCATCGACGAGGTGCCCCGGAAGGCCATCACCATGGGTATCGGGACCATCATGGAGGCCCGGCGCATCCTGCTCCTGGCCAGCGGCGAGGGGAAGGCTGCCGCCATCAAGGAGCTGGTGGAGGGCGAGCCCCGTCCGGAGGTGCCCGCCACCGTCCTGCAGTACCACCCCAACACCTCGGTCCTGTTGGACGCCGCGGCCGCCTCGCTGCTGCGCCGGTAGGAAGCCAGGAGCCCTGCGTGTGCGACCCGCCTGCAAAAAAGGCCGCCCCGGTCGGGGGCGGCCTTTGAAATTGCCTCAATGTGGGCATCCTAATGGGGAGAACTGGCGGGGGAGGGAGTCGCATCCGTGGAGATCCTGCGAAACCTCTACCGGCGCCGCCTGCGGACGGGGCTGACGGTGCTCGGCATTGCGGTGGGGATTCTCTCCTTCACCGTGATGGGTGCGATGGCCGAGAAGTTCAACCGGCTGATCGACGGCGGGGAGGCCTACTTCGCCCGCCGGATCGCGATTCACTCCGTCGGCGGCCCCCTGCGGCTGAACCTGCTGGGGCCCGAGGAGATCGAGGTGATGAAGCGCACCCCCGGCGTGCGCCACGTGGAGACGCAGATCATGATGGCCCTGGACGAGACTGCCGGGTTTGAACTGGCGCCCCGCTTCCTCGTAGGCATCAACCTGCCCAACTTCGCCCGGGCCCAGCTCATCGCCGGCGAAGCGGCCCGGCTGAGGCTCGCCCGGGGCAGCTGGTGGCAGCCCGGCGACCGCGGGGTGACCGTGTTGGGCAGTGCGACGGCGCACAAGATGAACCTGGACGTGGGCGACATCCTCACGGCCCGCGGCATGGAGTTCCGGGTGGTGGGCATCCTGGAGGAGACCCTTTCGGTGCCTGACGGCTGGGCCCTGATCCCGGAGGAGGACGCGCGCACCCTCCTGCTGGCCGACTCCGCCCTGCTCCGCGAGATGGGGCTCGACGCGGTCTGGACCAACGCCTACGCCCTCGTGGACCCGGGGCTGGGCGAGGAGATCACGGAGACGCTGGCCCGCAGCCTGCGCAGGGGCTATCTGCTGCACTCGCCGGAGCAGCTGGCCCGGGCCGCGGGCACCGCCTCGAGCCTGCTCAACGCCGCCATCCTGGGGTCGGCCGCCATCGCCGTGATCGTGGGCGCCCTGGCGGTGATCAACACCATGTTCTTCGCCGTGTCTGAGCGCACTCGCGAGATCGGTATCAAGAAGGCCATCGGGGCAGACCGGTGGGCGATCCTGCGGGAGTTCCTGGCCGAGTCGCTCGTCATCGGCCTCCTGGGCGGGCTGCTGGGGCTCGGAACCGGGGCGGTGCTGATCGGGGCCCTGAACGGGTATATGGCCTCAGAGGGAACGCCGGTCTTCCTGCTGACCCCCCGGCTGGCCCTGGGTTCGCTGGGGTTCGCCATCCTGCTGAGCGGGGCGGCGGGGGTCGTGCCGGCTCTGCGGGCGGCCAACCTCGACCCCGTGGAGGCGTTGCGGGCCTACTAGACCTGAGGAGAGCGAGGCGATGCTGGTGAGACACGAGGCTCCGTCGCCGGAGGAACAGACGATGGCGTCGCAGCCGCTGCTGCGGGCAGAGGACCTGGTGAAGGTATACCCGATGGGCGTGCGGGCGCTGGACGGCGCCAGCCTCACCGTCGGCCGGGGCGAGATCGTGGGGATCATGGGGCGGTCGGGCAGCGGCAAGTCCACCCTGCTGCATATCCTGGGCTGTCTCGACCGGCCGGACGCCGGCCGGGTCTGGATCGACGGCATCGAGGTGACCCGGCTCGCCGACGCCGCCCTGCCCGCGGTACGGCTCCGGCGGCTGGGCTTCGTCTTTCAGTCGCACAACCTGGTGCCGAGCCTGACCGCGCTGGAGAACGTGGCGCTTCCCCTGCGCTACCTGCGCCCGCGGCCCAAGGACGCGTACCGGCGTGCCCGGGAGATGCTGGAGGCGGTGGGGCTGGGCGACCGGTTGCACCACTTGCCGGGGCAGCTCTCCGGTGGGCAGCAGCAGCGGGTGGCCATTGCCCGCGCCCTGGTGAACAACCCGGCGCTGGTGCTGGCCGACGAGCCCACCGGCGCGCTGGACTCGCAGAACGCGCGCACCCTCATGCGCCTGATGCGCCAGCTCTGCCAGGAGCGGGGGCAGACCTTCATCGTGGTGACCCACGACCCCGCGGTCGGCCAGGTCTGCGATCGCATCTACCGGATGGAAGACGGACGGGTGGTGGCCGGGTAGCGGGAAGCTTCCGCCGGTCGGAGGCGGCGCTCCTGGAGGGGCCGAGGGCCGGGGCCGGCCGCGGGATGTTTGGGGAGGCGCCCTGGAAAAGGAGCAGACCCGAAAGAATTATCGCTGACAGCGGAAAACTCAAAAAACTATGGACGAGATATTCATCTGTGCGGTACGGTTGAGGGGGAAAGGAGGAGTCCCCCATGCGCAGGATCGTACCGCTTTTTCTTGTCTGCTCCCTGGTGCTCACGGCGGCCCTCGCTGCGCCCGCACAGGCCGCCCGTCCGGCGGCGGAGGCTGCGGCCGGCGGCATCCCCGCCCCGACGCGGGCCAGCATGACGCTGGGTGCCGGCGACTGGTACGTGGGCGCGACGCCGCCCAACGCCGACCCGTCCAAGCCGGTGCTGGTCTTCGTGCACGGCAAGGGCGGTTCAGCCTCCGTCTGGTGGGGAGACACGGTCTACCACGGAGTCAACGATATGTATACATACGCCTATAACAACGGCTACCGCACGGCGTTCGTCTCCCTGCACCCCGAGGGCACCATGTGGGCGAACGGCGAGCTGCTGAGCAGCCTGTTGAACCACATCACCGCGTACTTCGGCGTGAGCCGGGTGACCATCGTCGCCCACTCGAAGGGCGGGGTAGACGCCAACGCCGCGTCCGTGCACTACGGCGCCGCCGGCAAGATCAGCCAGGTGATCACGCTGGGCACGCCGCACCGCGGCACGCCGCTGGCCGACCTGGCTTACTCCAACTGGGCCGGCTGGCTGGCCGAGTTGCTCGGCCAGCGGACCGAGGCCACGTACGTGATGCAGACCGGCTACATGGACTACTTCCGTTCGGTCACCGACGGGCGCGACCCGGGCGTGCGGTACGCCACGGTGTCGGGCTACAAGTGCGGCCCGATCTTCACGGCCCTCTGGCTGGGCTGCATGTACATCTCGGGCGAGGACGACGGCGTGGTGCCCGTGTGGTCGGCCCAGAAGCCCGGCGGCACCCACCTGCGCACGGGCTACTGGGACCACGACGAGATCCGCATGGGCAGCCGGGTGTGGAGAACCATCGCCCCGAGCCTGACGGCGGCCGGCGCTCCCGGCGGGGAGGCGCGCGTCGGGCTGCGGCCCGAGGCTGAGCCCGCGGTGCCGGGAAACCTCATCCTCCGGGGCGGACCCGCGGCGGAAGGGGCAACCGGCTTCCCGCTGGAGAGCGGCGTGAAGGCGGTCACCTTCCACGTGCTGACCTCCGGCGCTGACATTTCGGCCGAACTGGTGGCCCCCGACGGCGCGGTCTATCCGGTGAAGCTCACCGATCAGGTGCCCGAGGGCGAGGTCTTCGCCGGCGCCTGGATCGGCAGCGTCACGGTGCAGAAGCCCCAGGCCGGCGAGTGGAAGCTCGTCACCGGCGGACCGAAGGACGGCGCCTACCTCATGATCGCCGCACTGGAGGGCGGCGTGCAGGCGAGCCTCGACCGGGGCCAGGGCGTCTCGAGGCCGGGGGCAGCCCGGTCCCTGAACCTCGCCCTGTCGGGCCCCGCCGTGACGGAGAGCCGGGCGGTGGTCGAACTGGCCGGGGCAGGGGCCGCCGTGAAGGGCCGGGCCGAGTTCATCCAGGAGCAGGGGCGCCACCGGGCGTTGATCGAGGCGCCCGCGGAGACCGGCGTCCACACCCTGATGGTGACGGTGACCGGCACGCTGGCCGACGGCTCGGCCTTCGAGCGCAACCTGGTGAGCAGCTTCGGCGTGTTCGACGGGCACGAATAGCGACGGGTGCCGCCCTTCCGTGGGCGGCACCCTTGCGCGGTGTTCAGGCCACCAGGCGCTCGACGGTATCGGGGATCTCCAGCAGGTGCTGAACGATGGCGTCCGGCATGCACTCTTCCAGCTCGCAGCGGGGGTGGGCGTGCCAGCGCCGGTCGATGACCAGCCGCTCCTCCAGCCACGTCCGTGCCGCCGCCGGCCGCTCCCACGGAGGCAGTGCGGCCAGGGAGGGCGGCATGGGCGTGTAGCCGGGGGCCGTGGGCTGCACGACGTAGATGGCCAGCCAGCCCGCGTTCTTGGCGCCGAACACGTCGTGCGGCAGCACGTCGCCGACGTGGATGCAGGGGCCCCGACCGAACTGCTCCGCCGCGCGGTAGATGTCCGCCTGGGGCTTGCCCGCCCCTGCGATCTCGGGGGTGACCAGTGCGGTGAACCGGTCCAGCAGCCCCAGGGTCCGCTGCACGGGTTCCTGGTAGCGGCGGAAACCGTTGGTCACCGAGACCAGCACGTGGCCCCGGGCCCGGAGCATGTCCATGCACTCCGCGGCGCCGGGGTAAGACGCGATCAGCCCGTCCACCTGGCAGTAGTGCTCCACCAGCCGGGCCACGTCGATCTGGCCGGGGTAGCCCACTTCCCGGGCGATGGCGGCCACGATGCCGTCCCAGTCGTGCGCGGCCACCACGTCGCCCGCGGCCATGTGCCGCTGGTGGCAGGCGATGATGCGCTGCAGCACTTCCTGTTCGGGGTCGGGGCCGGGAACATAGGGAGCCAGCTCGCGGCAGATGTGGCCGAAGACGCCGTCCGGCCGCCCCATGCGGAAGGGGTTCTTCTGCAGCACGCCGTCGAGGTCGAAGGAGATCAGCGCCACGGGATCACCTCGGCTTCTGCCACTCCACCAGGGTATCCGAGACGCCCGCCGCGCGGTTCGCGGCGCGGGCGGCCACGAAGAGCAGGTCGGAGAGGCGGTTCAGATACTTGAGCAGCACCGGGTCCACCGGCTCCTGCGCCGCGAGCGCCACCAGAGAGCGCTCGGCCCGGCGCACTACGGTCCGGGCGACGTGCAGTGCGGCGGCCGCTGGGGTGCCGCCGGGCAGGATGAAGGCGCGCAGCGGGTCGAGGTCCGCCTGCAGCCGGTCGATGTCGGCCTCCAGCCCGGCCACCATGGCTTCCGTCACCCGGGGGTTATCCCCCCGGCCTCGGTCCGGCGGCGTGGCCAGGTCGGCCCCCACGGCGAACAGTTCCTGCTGCACGCGGAGCAGCACGCCCCGGAGCGGGCCGGCCGCTTCCGCATCCAGGAGAGCCAGCGCCAGCCCCACCTGGGCGTTGGCCTCGTCCACCGTGCCGTACACTTCCACCCGGAGAGCGTTCTTGGGCACGCGTTCCCCCCAGCGCAGGCTCGTCTGCCCGCCGTCGCCTGTGCGCGTGTAGATTCGCATTGCGCTCACCTCAGCCACAAGTCTACCATGCAACCGGCAGGACTTGGGGGCGATTTGGGGTAGAATGAAGACATAACGTCAGAGGAGGCGTTAGGCAGTTGACCCGCGATGAAGCCTGGCAGTTGGTGACCGAGTGGGTGCAGAGCCCGCAGCTCCGGAAGCATCTGCTCGCGGTGGAGGCCTGCATGCGCTACTACGCAGCCCTGTACGGCGAGGACGCAGAGACCTGGGGCCTGATCGGGCTGCTCCACGACTTCGACTACGAGCGCTATCCCACGATTCCCGACCACCCCCTGCAGGGTGAGCGCGTCCTGGCGGAACTGGGGGTGCCGGAAGACATCCGCTACACCATCTGTTCCCATGCGAACGCGCTTCAGGACCGGTACCCGCGCAGGTCGCTGCGGGACAAGGTGCTCTATGCGGTGGACGAACTCTCCGGCCTGGTGGTGGCCACGGCCCTGGTGCGGCCGACCCGGTCCATCCACGACGTGGACGTCAAGGCCGTGAAGAAGAAGATGAAGGACAAGCGGTTTGCGGCCGGCGTGAACCGCGAGGACGTGGTGCGGGGGGCGGAGGAGCTGGGCGTTGACCTGGACGAGCACATCGGCCACGTGATCAAGGCGCTCCAGGCGACGGCCGGGCCCCTGGGACTGGAGGGAACGGCGGTCGCCAGCGACGACTGACCGCGTCATTCCGGGCGCCTCGGGGCGTATTCTTCGTCGTGAGGACTCCGGCGGAGGAGGATGGCCCCATGCGCCACGTGAACGCCCTGTGCCTGAAGCTGGCCGCCTACATCTTGATCTTCGCCATCGCCTTGCCGGCGCAGGGCCGGATGGCGCTGGCGCAGTCGCTCATCATGGCGGCGGTGCACACCCTCGTGCTCTGGCTGGCCGACCTGATGGCCCTGCCGCGCCTCGGGCGGGGCGCGCTGCTGGGCGGCGACGCCGCCGCGCTGCTGGTGGGGTCGCTCCTGATGCTGCGGGCGATGCACGCCGCCCCGCGCATCGGGGGACTGCTGGTGGCCGTCGCCCTGGCGGTGCTCTTCGAGGCGTGGTTCCACTACCACCTCGCGGAAAATCGCTTGCTGGAGGGGTGATTGCGGGCGGTTTCGACAGGGATTCGACACAGCGGCGCGGAACAGAGAAGGTAGCCACCAGCCGGAATCCGCACTTTGGGGAAAGGATGAATGATACTTGCGACTGGAGGAGTTCACCTATCTTCCCGTTGATGCGAGGGAGAAGGCGCTCAGGTACCTGGCGAACATGATCGGTGAACCGAACGCACCGCTGGAACGGTTGCTGGCTGAACTGGACACGGCCCTGGAGCGGGCCGGGCGCGAGGACGCTTTCCATTATCTGCGGGCGGAGCAGCCCACCAAAGACGAGCGCGAGGCGGACGCCATCCTCTTCCCCACGGGGCTCACCACGCCCACCGGCGAGGAGATCATGGCCAAGTGTGTGCTCAACAAGAACCCCAACCGCCAGCCCTGGTTCGGCCTCTTCTTCCAGACGGCCCGCCGGGAGGGGTTCGTGATCGGCGACCTCTACTTCCGCTCCTGGAGCGAGGGGGCCAAGTTCCTGGAGGAGATCGCCAACATGGCCATCCCGGAGCGGTGGAGTTACAGCCAGTACCAGTCGCGTCAGCAGTACCCAATCCTTAAATCTTACATTGAAAAAACGCTTGAACGGCTGAAGCAGCAGGGGCGGATCCTGCGGGAGGAGCAGAAGGTCCTGTTCAATACAGGGCTGATCAACCGCTACTTCCGCGAGATTTACGTGCTGGGTGAGGCTGACCCTGAGTACCCCCAACGGGTGGTGAACCCCCGGGCGGTGCTGGAAAACGACCGGGCCGTGCTCGAGACCTTCAAGAATCAGAAACCCCAGATGGCCACCTTCTTCGAGAAGATCACCGACGTGATCTTCGACCCCGACCTGGAGGTCAATACCGACGACATTCATATCATCGATGACAATCTGGAGCGCATCCCGTCGCGCTATCGGAACCGCAGGAAGAGCGAGATCTTCGCCCTCTTCCAATCGGCCATTGAATTTGCCCGTATCATGGCGCGGCGCAATTATAAGCTGGTGGTCCCCCAGTATTACATGGGGCAGATTCAGTTTCTGATGCCCATCTACCTCTCGGGCGAGTTCAGCGGGTCGCCGGACTTCGCCCTCGTCCTGCAGCGAATGGGCAACATCTACCGGGGCAATACGATCCTGACACTGGACATGGCGTACCAGAACGCCCGGCTGATTGCGAAACCCGACGTCACCTGGCTCAACCCAGATCGGCACTGAACGTGACCTGACCGGCCCTTCCCGCCTGCCGCGGGAAGGGCCTTCTGGTCCTCACGCAGGAACCGGCGGCCCGGGGAGCCAATATACATTCTTGAATAGGATACATGGCCGACCTGTCTCCCAAGGAGGTGTTCGGATGGACCAGAGCACACGCCACGTGCGGCTTGTTACCGCCATTCCCGGCCCCCGCTCCCGGGAGCTTATGGCCCGCAAGGAGCGGGTGGTCGCGAGCGCGCTCTCCATTCACGTGCCGGTGGCCATCAAGGAGGCGCACGGCGCCCTGGTGACCGACGTGGACGGCAACGTGTTCATCGACCTGGCGGGCGGCCTCGGCTGCATGAACGTGGGCCATTCCCACCCCCGGGTCGTCGCGGCCATTCAGGAGAGCGCGGCGCAGTTCACCCACACCGATTTCTCCGTGATCATGTACGAGAGCTACGTGCGCCTCGCCGAGCGGCTCACGGCCCTGGCGCCCGGCGACTTCCCGAAGAAGGCGGCCTTCTTCAACTCCGGCGCCGAGGCCGTGGAGAACGCCGTCAAGATCGCCCGCAAGTACACCGGCCGGCGGGCCATCATCGCCCTCGAGGGGGCGTTCCACGGCCGGACCAACCTGGCCATGGCCCTCACCTCTAAGGTGAAGCCGTACAAGGAAGGGTTCGGCCCCTTCGCCCCGGAGATCTACCGCGTGCCCACCCCCTACACCTACCGGCGGCCCATGGGCATGAGCGAGGCCGAATACGTGCGCTTCTGTGCCGACGCGCTGGAGCGGGCCCTCACGGCGCAGGTGGCGCCGGAGGAGGTGGCCGCCATCATCCTGGAGCCGGTGCAGGGGGAGGGCGGGTTCATCCCGCTCCATCCCGACTACCTGGCCCGGGTGAGCCAGCTGGCGCGTCGCCACGGCTTCCTGGTGATCGCCGACGAGATCCAGTCCGGCTTCGGGCGCACCGGCACCTTCTTCGCCTGCGAGCAGCTGGGGCTGGTGCCCGACCTGATCTGCGTGGGCAAGTCGCTGGCCGCGGGCATGCCCCTGTCCGGCGTGATTGGCCGGGCCGAGGTGATGGACGCCCCGGGCGACTCCACCATCGGCGGCACCTACGTGGGGAACCCGGTGGCCTGCGCGGCGGCGAACGCGGTGCTGGACGTGATCGAGGAGGAGGGGCTTGTGGCCCGGGCCCGGGAGATCGGCGACCTGCTCAGGCGCCGGTTCCAGGCGCTGGCGGTGCAGCTTGAGGGCCTCCCCGGCTCCTGCCTGCAGGTGGGGGAGATCCGGGGGCTGGGCGCCATGGTGGGCGTCGAGCTGGTCACCGACCGGGCGACCCGCGAGCCCGCCACCCGCGCCGCCGCCGAGGTGGTGACGCGCGCCGGGCGGCGGGGGGTCATCGTCGTCAAGTGCGGCGTCTATGGCAACACGCTGCGGATGCTGGTGCCCCTGGTGATCACCGACGACCAGCTGAACGAGGCGCTGGACATCCTGAGTCAGATCTGCACCGAGGTGGCCAGGGGCGAGTAGCCCGCGGCCTTCCCGAGCGAACAGAAGCACACGCCCGACGCGCGTCGGGCGTGTGCTTTTTGCGCGTACGCCCCGCAGGGGGTTACTCGTCGGCGCGGGCGACCAGCGCACAGAGATCGCCGACGGTCTCCGCGTCCACCACCAGCTCTTCCGAGAGCTCCACGCCGAACTCGGACTCCAGCGCCTCGACCAGCTGCTCGATGCTGGTCTCGTACTTCTCGGTGAGCGCGGCGACCGTCGTGGTAAGCCCGATTCCCCGGTCGCCCACCTGTTCGCGGATGACTTTGAGCGCTTCGTATTTTAGATTCATCGCGCAAAGCGGCACCTCCGGGGCGTTAGTCTCTCCGCTCTCCGCGGCGCTATGCAGGTGGAAAATAGTCGGAAGAGAACGACCCGAACGGCGCATAGAATATAGAGGATAAATCGAAATGATGGTAAAATAGCAGAAATCGGTCTCATGATGCGTCATCCTCGGCAAAGGGGGCATGTGAGGTGGAGCGTCCGTACCTCAAGGCGTACCCGAAGGACGTGCGCTGGGAACTCGATTTCCCCGCGGTTCCGGTGTACCAGATGCTCTTCGACCAGTCGCAGGCGCACCCGGAGCGCACGGCGCTCATCTTCATGGGGAAGCGGATCAGCTACCGGGAGCTGGTGGAACTGGTGGACCGGTTCGGCGCGGCGCTGCAGAGGCGCTACGGCATCCGGAAGGGGGACCGGGTGGGCATCATCCTGCCGAACTCGCCGCAGAATGTCATCGCCACCTTCGCCTGCCAGCGCATCGGTGCGATTCCGGTGCAGTTCAACCCGCTCTACGTGGCGCGGGAGATCGCCTACCAGGTGCGGGACTCGGGCTCGCGGCTCATGATCACCCTGGACCTGTTCTGGCAGAAGGTCCGCGAGGCCGGCGGGGCCGAGGCCTACATCTGGACCGGCGTTCAGGACTTCCTTAACTTCCCCCTGAATTTTCTCTACCGGATGAAAGCCAAGCCGCCCCGCATTCCCGCTTCCGACGCAGCGCACTTCATGGACCTGCTCCAGGAGAGCCCCGACGCCATCCAGGTGGCCCCCGTGGAGCCCAAGGAGGACCTGGCGGTCCTGCTCTACACGGGCGGCACGACGGGCGTGTCGAAGGGGGTCATGCTCACCCATTCCAACATCACCGCCAACATCACGCAGATTCGGGAGTGGATCGGCATGGATGACAGTCGGCATCACACGGTGCTGGCCGTACTGCCCATGTTCCACTCCTACGGCTTCACCGCCGCCGTGAACACGGGCCTGGCCACTGGCTCCACGGTGGTGCTGGTGCCCCGCTTCGAAGCCGGAGACCTGCTGAAGACCATCGCCAAGTACCGGCCGACCATTTTCCCCGGGGTGCCCACGATGTACGTCGGCCTGCTGAACCACCCCGACGTGGGCAAGTACGACCTGAGCTCGATCGAACTCTGCGTCACCGGGGCGGCCTCGATGCCGGTGGAGCTGCTCCAGAAGTTCGAGCAGGTGACCGGCGCCACGATCATGGAGGGCTACGGCCTCACCGAGACGTCGCCGGTGACCCACGCCAACCCCCGTACCGGCAAGCGGATTCCGGGCAGCGTCGGCCTGCCCTACCCCGGCACCGACGTGCGCATCGTCGACCTGGAGACGGGCGAAGACCTGCCGCCGGGCGGCGAGGGGGAGGTGGTCATCCGGGGGCCGCAGGTGATGAAGGGATACTGGAACAAGCCCGAGGAGACCGCTGCAACGCTCCGGGACGGCTGGCTCTACACGGGGGACATCGGCCGGATGGACGAGGACGGCTACCTCTACATCGTGGATCGGAAGAAGGACATGATCATCGCCGGCGGCTTCAACATCTACCCGCGGGAGATCGACGAGGTGCTCTACCAGCACCCCGCCGTGCTGGAGGCCTGCGCCGTGGGCGTGCCTGACGCCTACCGGGGCGAGACGGTGAAGGCCTTCGTGGTGCTGAAACCGGGAATGCACGCCACCGAGCAGGAGATTCTCGACTTCTGTCGGGAGCGGCTGGCCGCCTATAAGCGGCCCCGGTCGGTGGAGTTCCTGCCGGAGCTGCCCAAGTCGACGGTGGGCAAGGTGCTGCGGCGCGAGCTGGTGGAGCGGGAGAAACAGAAGAGCACGTCTGCCGTGTCGTGACCGGCGGCGACAGCCGGGCGGGCAGGGGCACAGGGCGGTTCCTGTGCCTCCGCGCGTGCAGAGGTGCCTTTCGGGGGCAGGATTTTGCTGCGGCCGATGCCGAAGAATTCACCCTCAGGCCCCGCGGCTCCAGCGGGGAGTGGATGGAAGGAGCGAGGACCCATGACGATTGCGGAGCTGCTTAAGAACCTCAAGGCGCATATTGCGGCGAACCCCGCGAAGATCGCGAACCTGAAGGCCAGCTACCAGTTTGAGCTGACCGGCGAGGGCGGCGGCACCTTCCACGCCAAGTTCGACAACGGCACGTACGAGATCGGGGAAGGGCCCCTGCCCGACGCCGGGTGCACCATCAGCATCGCCACCGCCGACTTCTTCGCCCTGCTCGAGCGCAAGCTCAACCCCATGGCCGCCTTTATGGCCGGCAAGCTGAAGGTACGGGGCGACATGGGCATGGCGCTGAAGCTCCAGCAGCTGATCGGCTGATCCGGCGGAATCGCGGCCCCCATCCCCCGGGTGGGGGCCTTTCACACGTAGGGAGTGACCTCCTTGCTCCACCTGTTCGCGCTGGTGATCGCGCTGGTGCCGGCGATCGCCATGCTCTGGTACATCCGTCATCTGGACAAATACGAGCCCGAGCCGTGGACGCACATCGCCGGCGCCTTCGTCGCCGGCGTGCTGGCCACCATCCCCATCTACTTCGTCGAAGTCCTGCTCGATCAGATCAGCCCCTTCAGCGGCTTCATGGCCACCGTCTATATCTCGTTCGTCGTCGCGGCCCTCGTCGAGGAGACCGGCAAGGGGATCGCTGCCTGGGCCGCCTGCTGGCGGCGGCCCCAGTTCAACGAGGTAATGGACGGCATCGTCTACTTCGGCGTGACCCACATGGGCTTCGCCGTGGTGGAGAACCTCGTGTACGTGTTCCTGAACGGCGACATCTACACGGGACTCCTGACGGCCATGGTGCGCACGACGACCGCCGTACCCATGCACGTAATCGTGGGCATGATCATGGGCTACCACGCCGGGGTGGTCCGCTTCGCCCACACCCGGCGGGAGAAGGTGCTGCACGTACTCGAGGGGTGGGTGCTGCCGAGCCTGCTGCACGGCTTCTACAACCTGGGCAGCCTCAACCAGGACATGGCCCTCGAGAGCCTGACCGACCTGATTCGCTACGGTTTCGGCACGGCCTTGCTTTATGCCGCAGTGGTCGCCTTGTGGCTGGCGCTGCTGCCCAGGGTGCGCAAGGCGCAGCAGGCGTCGCCCTTCCGGCCGGTGGCCGCGTATCAGCTGACCGCTGCGGACGTGCCCTGCCCCCACTGCGGGGGGATCTACCCCGTGGGGGCGCGCTTCTGCCCGAACTGCGGCAAGAAGCTGCAGTAGACAAGCCCGTTCCGACAGACCGCGGGCCCTGCATGGCCGACATGCAGGGCCCGCGGTGCTATCAGCCGGCCAACCTTTCGGCGACCCGCCGCTCCTGCTCCCAGATCACGGCGCCTGCCAGCAGGAGGGCGGCCGGCACCACCACGTACCAGGGTCGCTCCGGCAGGACGGCCCGGTAGAGCACCACCCACGCCGCCACGTGGCAGATCAGCCGCCACCGGGCCGGCCAGCGGAGGGTGGCCAGGTTGAGCAGCCAGGAGAGCAGGATCAGGCCGGCCAGGAGAACCGCCTCGACGCCGGTGGCGGTTGCCGTGGCCACGGTGCCCAGCGCCACGGCGGCGAGGAACCCGAGCCACCCCCAGCGCGTGGCGGGGAACCCCGCCCGGTAGAGCAGGTCCTGCACGTGCATCCCCCCCAGAGAGGCTATTCGCCCCGGCTCGCCCGAATGCCGGCAGGCGACTGCCCGGGGAGCCATGGGCCGGAAGCCGTCCTGGAGGCGCCCATGCAGGAGCGGTTGGCGGCGAGCCTGATGCAGGCGGAGAGGCACGTACTCCGGGGTGCCAGCCGCCGGGGCTCCGCACCCGGCGGGGTGTTCGCAGAGTGGGCGGATATTCTCTTGTAGAATAGAATGAGCATAGAGGATATTCCGCTGAGAGAGACGAATATACCGAGACAGCCTATGAATGGACATTCATTCAACCGCCGTGTGGGGGACTGGGTTGAATCCCGGCTGGCAAAGGGGAGGCACAGAGATGGCTGCAACGCGAACCGTCTACTGGAACATTAACAATGAATGGCTACTCTACCTGATCCTGGTCGCCGCGTTCGCCGTATTCGCCTACGGCATGTGGCAGCGCGTCCGGCTCTGGTTCATCGGCAGGCCAGAGGTCCGCTGGGACCAGGTGCGCGCACGCCTCGGGCGGGTGTGGCAGCACGCGGCGCTCCAGCGCCGGCTGTCGCAGAACAGGGTGGCCGGCGTCTTCCACATCCTGTTCTCCTGGGGCTTCGCCATCCTCTTCCTCGGCACGCTGGTCGTGATGGTGCACGAGGACTTCCGCATCCGTATCATGCAGGGCGCCTTCTACCTGTGGTTCCAGTCGCTCGTCCTCGACCTGGCGGGGCTGCTGGCCATGGTGGGCGTCGTCATCGCCTGGGTGCGGCGGGGAATCGTGAAGCCCCGGGCGCTCTCCCGGGTGGCGGACCGGCCCGGGCTGCTGCCCGACTGGCTCTTCCTCGCCCACATCCTGCTGATCCTGTGGACGGGCTTCTGGGTGGAGGGCATCCGCATCGTGGCCACCGACGACCCGTGGGCGGCCTGGTCGCCCGTGGGCCTGGCCCACGGCCGCCTGCTGGCCAGCTTCCTGTCGCTGGAGGCCATGCTGGTGCTCCACCGGGTGCTCTGGTGGTTCCACATGACGATCTCCTTCGCGCTCATCGCTCACCTGCCCTACTCCAAGATGGTGCACATCCTCACGGGTCCGGTGAACATCTTCCTTTCTGACCTGCGGCCCGCCGGCATTCTCAGCACCACCGACCTGGAGTCGGAGGCCCCGGTGCTGGGTGCGGCGTCGCTCTGGGACTTCTCGTGGAAGGACCTGGCCGACCTGGACGCCTGCACGGAGTGCGGCCGCTGCCAGGAGAACTGCCCGGCGTTCCTCACGGGCAAGCCGCTCAACCCCAAGAAGCTGATCCTCGACCTGCAGCACCACCTGCACACGCGGGGCCCTGCGCTGGCCCTGGCGGCGATGAAGGGCGAACGGCCGGGGGAGCAGCCCTTTGAGTCGGAGTTGGTGGGGCCGGTGGTCGACCCCGAGGCACTCTGGGCCTGCACCACCTGCCGGGCGTGCATGGAGGTCTGCCCGGTCTACATCGAGCACGTGCCCAAGATCGTGGAGATGCGCCGCCACCAGGTGATGCTCCAGGGCGAGTTCCCGCAGGAGCTGAACCTCACCTTCAAGAACCTGGAGCGGCAGGGCAACCCGTGGGGTCTGGGCGCCCACACCCGCACGCAGTGGACCGAGGGGCTGAACGTGCCCCTGATCGCCGACCGGCCCGACGCCGAGTACCTCTTCTGGCCCGGCTGCGCCGGGGCGTACGACCAGCGCGGGCAGAAGATCGCCCGGGCCATCGTGCAGCTCCTGGATCGGGCCGGCGTCTCCTACGCCATCCTGGGCAAGGAGGAGAAGTGCACCGGCGACTCGGCCCGGCGGGCGGGCAACGAGATGCTCTTCCAGCAGCTCGCCATGGAGAACATCGAGACGCTGAAGGCCTACGGGGTGAAGAAGATCATTACCCACTGCCCGCACTGCTTCCACACCTTCGACAAGGACTATCGGGAGATGGGGCTGGACGTGGAGGTCGTCCACCACACCCAGCTGCTCGCCCGGCTGGTGCAGGAGGGCCGGCTGAAGCCCGTCCGGAAGGTGGCGGAGGCGGTGACCTACCACGATTCCTGCTACCTGGGCCGCTACGGCGGCGAGTTCCAGGCGCCGCGTGCGCTGCTCCGGGCACTGCCCGGGGTGGAGCTGCGGGAGATGGAGCGGCACGGCAGCACGGCGATGTGCTGCGGCGCCGGCGGGGCCCGGATGTGGATGGAGGAGCACCACGGTACCCGGATCAACATCGAGCGGAGCCGGCAGGCCATCGCCACCGGAGCGACCACGGTGGCCACCAACTGCCCCTTCTGCATGACGATGCTCTCCGACGGCGTCGCGGCCGAGGACGGCAGCGGCCAGATCCGGGTGCTCGACCTGGCCGAACTGTTGCTGGAGGCGGTGACGGAAGGCGGCAGCACCGGATCCGAGCAAGCTGTTGCAGGGACCGTCCAAAATCGCTAAAGTGATAGGGTGAGGCGCCGTGGGGGGGGGCACGGCGCCTTTCCGTTGGGGGAGGATGGAGGAACGCCATGCTGCCGATTCATCAGATTCCGCTGCCGACGCCGTTTCCGGGGCTGGGTCCGGTGCACGTCTATCTGGTGCGCCAGGACCCCGTCACCCTCATCGACGCGGGCCTGCGCACGCAGGAGTGCCGGGAGGCGCTCACGGCCGGGCTGGCCGCGCTGGGCCTCGCCGTCAGCGACGTCAGGCGCGTCTTGCTGACCCACGCCCACGTAGATCACTTCGGCCTGGCCGGCTGGATTCAGGAGCAGTCGGGGGCCGAGGTCTACCTGCACCCGGAGGAGCAGGCCAAGGCCGAGGCTTCGCCCTGGTGGGAGGAGCAGCTCGTCCGCGCCATGGAGGAGGCGGGTGTCGGTCCTGACCAGATCGGGATGGCCAGGGAGTTCTGGCGGCTGGAGCGGAAGCTGACCGCGCCGCTGGCCGGCTGGCGGCCGCTGGCCGACGGCCAGATCTTCCCCTTCGAGGGCGGCCAGCTGGAGGCAGTGCACCTGCCGGGCCACGCCCTGGGGCACACCGGCTTCCTGGACCGGGCGGGGCGCACCCTGCTGGGCGGAGACCACCTGCTGGAGGGGGTCACGCCCAACCCGATCATGGAGCCGGTGCTCCCGGGCCACCGGGACGCGGTGCCCCACGACCCGTCCCGGGCCATGACGCTTGCACAGTTCCTGCGCTCGCTGGACCGGGTGGAGGCGATGGACCTCGACCGGGTGTTGCCCGGGCACGGGCCGGTGATCACCGACCACCGGGCGGTGGTGGCGCGCTACCGGACCCAGCATGCCCGCAGGCTGGACGCCGTGCTGGGGCTCCTGGGTCCCGGGCGCCGCCCCTGGGAGCTGACGGGGGAGCTCTTTCCCCGGGTGCAGGGCTTCCACCAGTTCCTGGCCCTCTCTGAAGTGGTGGCCCACCTCGACCTGCTGGTGGTGCAGGGGCGGGCCCGCTTCGACCGGCACTCCGGGTTCGTTTCGTACAGAGCAGCCGTCTAGGCGCAGGGGGCCGCCTGCGGCCCCGCAGAGGTGAACAGAAGTGGACAGAGAACAACGCGCCGCCGTGCTGCGGCTTGCCGCAACCGCCGGTGCCGTGCTGATGGAATGCGGCGCCGACGTCGCCCGGGTGGAGGACACCGTTGGGCGCATCCTGCGCGCCTACGGGGTGGAGGAGCCCGAGATCTTCGCCACACCCACCGGCATCTTCATCTGCCTCTCCCAGGAGGAGGCCACCGTCATCCGGCGGGTGCGGCGGCGCACCATCGCCCTCGACCGAATCAGCAGCATCAACGAACTCTCCCGTCAGCTGGTCGCCCGGCCGCTGGACCCGGAAGAGGCCCTCCGGCGCGTCCGGGCGATCGCGGCGCAGCCCGCCCCTCTGCCCGCCTGGCTGGACGTGCCGGTGAACGGGCTTGGGGCCGCCGCCGCCACCATGCTGGTGGGCGGCACCCTGGACGGCGTGGTGCCGGCCTTCTTCGTCAACCTCGCCGTGCAGGCGGGCGAGCGCATGTGCCGCTGGCTGGGTCTTCCGGACGCCGTGAGCGACCTCATCGCCGGCGCCAACGCCGTCTTCGGGGCGACGTTGCTCAACCGCTGGCTGGGCGTGCCGGTGGGTCCGGTAGTGGCGGGCGGCATCATGATCCTCGTGCCCGGGTTGGCCTTTACGAATGCACTGCGCGACGCGATCTCCGGCGACCTGGTGAGCGCCACTGCCCGGGGCCTCGAGGCCTTCGTGAAGGTGACCGCACTGGCCATCGGGGTCGGCTCGGCGCTCTTCCTCGTTGGGGGTGGCGCAGTCCTGTGATCACCTATCCGTTTGCTTTCCTCACGTCGGTCGCCATCGCCATCTCGTTCCGCGCACCCCGCTCGGCAATCCTCTGGTCGGGCCTCTGCGGCCTGGCGGCCTGGGCGGGGTATGATCTCTCCCGGCAGTTGGGCCTGCCCGATCCGGCCGCGATCTTCCTCGGGGCCCTGGTACTGGGCCTGCTGGCGGAGGTCCTGGCCCGGCGGCTGCATCATCCGGCGATCCTGTTCGCCATCCCGGGCCTCTTCCCGCTGGTGCCGGGCATCATCGCCTACCGGGGCGTGCTGCTGCTCTCCCAGAACCGGCTGGCGGAGGGCGCCTGGATGCTGGCACGCGCCCTCCTGTTTGCCGGCCTGCTGGCGGCCGGCCTCGCCATCCCGCCCGTGCTCTTCCGGCGCTGGGGCGGCCGCCACAGGCACCCGCGCTGACGCACGGCCGCACCGGGCCGTGCTCCCGGCCGGAGGCCGGCTTTCGTCTGGGGGCGGGCAGGAGCCCCCTGGGCAGAAGTGGAACACTAAGTCCAGGAGGTGTGCACGATGGAGCGGGAAGTCACCTTCTACACGTACCCCACCTGAACGTCCTGTCAGAAGACCAAGCAGTTGCTTGCCACGAAGCCGGTCTCTGTGACCGAGCGGCGCTTCTTCAAGGAGAAGCCCACCCCCGACGAGGTGCGGTGGCTGGCGGCCCGCCTGCCGGGCGGCGTGCGGGATCTGCTCTCCACCCGCAGCCGGCGCTACAAGGAACTGGGCCTCGCCGAGCGGGACCTGAGTGACGACGAACTGGTTGAACTCCTGGCCCGGGAGCCGGGTCTCTGGCGCCGTCCCGTGGTGGTCCGCGGCGATCAGGTGGTGGTGGGCTACGACGTGCCCAGCCTCGAGCGGCTCCTGGACGGGCAGCAGCAGTGACGACGAAAGCGAGATGATCACCGTGGCCGACCGGCGGCAGAGCAAGGGTGCAGCGGCCCTGGCCGACGCCCTCCGGGTGCATCCGGTCATCGCCTCCGTGCGGGACGAGGACCGGCTGCCGGAGGCAATTGCGTCGCGCTGCCGCGCGATCTTCCTGCTCTCCACCAGCATCCAGCGGCTCGCCGCCGTGGGGGATGCCGTGGCGGCGGCGGGCAAGCTCCTCTTCATCCACCTGGACTTCATCGGCGGCCTGGGCCGGGACGAGGAAGCCCTGGAGTATCTGGCCGAGACGGCCCGTCCCCTCGGGCTGATCACCACCCGCACCGGGTTGGTGCAGGCCGCGCGCCGGCTGGGCCTCACGCCGTTGCAGCGACTCTTCCTGCTGGACTCGCAGTCCCTGGCCACGGGCATCGAGGCCGCCCGGTCGAGCCGGGCGGAGGTGGTGGAGGTGCTGCCGGGGATCATCCCCAGGGCCGTGGGGGCGATCCGGGCACAACTGCCGCACACGCTGATCATCGCCGGCGGCCTGGTGCGCACCCCGGAGGAGGTCGCACAAGCGCTCAGGGCCGGGGCCTCGGGCGTCTCCACCAGCAGCGCCGCACTCTGGCACCTGGACCCGGCGGCGTTCGAGGGGCCCTTCCGGAGCGACCCGTGAACCGTGTGGGATCGGGGGCGCGCAGCCCCATGCGATGAACGAGTGGCATACAAAATGAGGGCGGATCCGCTGGTGGATCCGCCCTTGCTGTCTACAGCCGGAACCGCTGCACGTGCTCCCGCAGCGCATCTGCCGTGTTCACCAGCGACTGCGCCGCCACCGATACCTCCTCGGCCGAGGCGCTCATCTCCTCCACCGAGGCCGAGACCTCCTGGACCGCCGCCGCGGTGTTCCGGGATACGTCCCCGATCTCCGCCGCACTCTGCGCCACCTGGTTCACCGTCTCGGCCATCTGCTCGGTGGCCGCCGAGTTCTCCTCGCTGGTGGCTGCCAGGGCATCGAAGGTCTGGGTGAGCCCTGCCACCCGCTCCCGGATCTCCTCCACGCCCTGCGCAATCTGCTCTGCCTTCGCAGCGCCCACGCCGATCGCCTGCAGGATGTTCTCCAGCGCCTGCCGGGCCGCCTGCGCCTTCTGGTAGCCCTCGCTCACCTCGGCCGCCGTCGCCTCCGTCGCCTGCACGGTCTGATCCGTGCGCTGCCGGATATCGGCGATCAGCCGCTCAATCTCCCGCGCCGACGCCGCCGACCGCTCGGCCAGGCGCCGCACCTCCTGCGCCACCACGGCAAAGCCCCGGCCCTGCTCCCCGGCCCGGGCCGCCTCGATGGCGGCGTTGAGGGCGAGGAGGTTGGTCTGCTCGGCAATCTCCGAGATGGTGCTGGTGATCTGGCCGACCTCGCCCGAGATGGCACTGAGGTCGTTGATGCGGCGGGCGTTCTCCTCGGCGGCCTCCCGGATGTGCTCCATCGCGGCGAGGGCGCGGCCGATGGCGTCGGAGCCGGTGCGGGCCGTCTCTGCGGCCTGGTCGGACGCCTGCGCCGCATCGCCCGCGTCGCGGGTCGCATCGTCCAGGGCCTGCCGCACCTCCGCTAGCATCTGGGCCGCCCGCTGGACCTCGTCGGCGGAGGAGGCGGCGCTGGCGGCGATCTGCTGCACGGCCTGGCGCAGGTCCTCCATGCGGTCGTGGACGGCGGCGGCCTCCGCAGCCTGGCCGGAGGCGCCGGAAGCCACGTCGGCGACCGCCTGGGAAACGCTCTGGGCGGCGCGGGCGGAGTCGTCGGAGGCGCTGGCCAGTTGCTGGGCGGTGTGGGTCACCGCATCGGTGCTGAGCTGGATGTTCTCGACGAGGGCCCGCAGGCTGCGGAGCATCTCGTTCATGGCGTGGCCCAGGTCGGCGATCTCGTCCCGCCCCCGCACCTGCACCTCGGAGACCGTCAGGTCGCCCGCGGCCAGTTGCCGGGCCACGGCTGCCACCTGCACCACAGGCCGTGCGATCCCTTTCGCCAGCATGCGGCCCAGCACCAGGCTCAGCAGCAGGCCGACCGCGGCGCCGACGATGGCACCCAGGCGTACCTCCTCGACGTGCTGGCGGGCGCGGGTGACGGCATCGTCGGCCTCCCGGCCAAGGTTGGCCTGCAGTTCCCGCACCAGATCCCGGACGTCGCCGCTGAGCTCTTCGCCCCGCGACTGCAGAAGCAGAGTGGCGCCGTTGGCATTGCCCTGTTCGATGCGGGTGAACGCCTCCTTGACCACCTGCTGGTACTCTGTGCTGTACTCGGTAATCTGGTTGAGGATCTCAACGTCCTCGGGCTCGGAGAGCAGCTCCTGCAGCGTGGCCAGCTCGTTCCGTAGCTCAGTGGTGGCCTCGATGTAATAGGCCCGGAACAGGTCGTTCCGGAACAGTGCGTAGGCGCGTATCGCCGACTCCTGGGCGTTCAAGGTTGCGACCACGTTGGCCATGTGGATGGCCGCCGGCTGGATGCGCTCCACGGCGACCTGGTACTGGCGGCTGACCGAGAAGAGCGAGATCGCCAGGAACAGCACGACCAGCATCGCGACCGCCGTTACGGCAGCGAAGGCTGCCGACAGTTTGGTAACGAGTCTGATGCGCACGGTGCTCCCTCCTGTGTCGCCCGGGACCGCGGTGGCGGCATGGAACATGTGCAGGGCAGAATTGGGCAATATGTTGATCATCAATATAATACTACCCGGGTCGCGCGGGGACAAGCCGTGCCGCCCGGCGGCCAGTCCCCCTGCACGCCGGCTGTTGTTCCGCAGGCCAGACCGGGTGGTCACACGCCAAAGGGCGGATCCGCTGGTGGATCCGCCCTTGCTGTCTACAGCCGGAACCGCTGCACGTGCTCCCGCAGCGCATCTGCCGTGTTCACCAGCGACTGCGCCGCCACCGATACCTCCTCGGCCGAGGCGCTCATCTCCTCCACCGAGGCCGAGACCTCCTGGACCGCCGCCGCGGTGTTCCGGGATACGTCCCCGATCTCCGCCGCACTCTGCGCCACCTGGTTCACCGTCTCGGCCATCTGCTCGGTGGCCGCCGAGTTCTCCTCGCTGGTGGCTGCCAGGGCATCGAAGGTCTGGGTGAGCCCTGCCACCCGCTCCCGGATCTCCTCCACGCCCTGCGCAATCTGCTCTGCCTTCGCAGCGCCCACGCCGATCGCCTGCAGGATGTTCTCCAGCGCCTGCCGGGCCGCCTGCGCCTTCTGGTAGCCCTCGCTCACCTCGGCCGCCGTCGCCTCCGTCGCCTGCACGGTCTGATCCGTGCGCTGCCGGATATCGGCGATCAGCCGCTCAATCTCCCGCGCCGACGCCGCCGACCGCTCGGCCAGGCGCCGCACCTCCTGCGCCACCACGGCAAAGCCCCGGCCCTGCTCCCCGGCCCGGGCCGCCTCGATGGCGGCGTTGAGGGCGAGGAGGTTGGTCTGCTCGGCAATCTCCGAGATGGTGCTGGTGATCTGGCCGACCTCGCCCGAGATGGCACTGAGGTCGTTGATGCGGCGGGCGTTCTCCTCGGCGGCCTCCCGGATGTGCTCCATCGCGGCGAGGGCGCGGCCGATGGCGTCGGAGCCGGTGCGGGCCGTCTCTGCGGCCTGGTCGGACGCCTGCGCCGCATCGCCCGCGTCGCGGGTCGCATCGTCCAGGGCCTGCCGCACCTCCGCTAGCATCTGGGCCGCCCGCTGGACCTCGTCGGCGGAGGAGGCGGCGCTGGCGGCGATCTGCTGCACGGCCTGGCGCAGGTCCTCCATGCGGTCGTGGACGGCGGCGGCCTCCGCAGCCTGGCCGGAGGCGCCGGAAGCCACGTCGGCGACCGCCTGGGAAACGCTCTGGGCGGCGCGGGCGGAGTCGTCGGAGGCGCTGGCCAGTTGCTGGGCGGTGTGGGTCACCGCATCGGTGCTGAGCTGGATGTTCTCGACGAGGGCCCGCAGGCTGCGGAGCATCTCGTTCATGGCGTGGCCCAGGTCGGCGATCTCGTCCCGCCCCCGCACCTGCACCTCGGAGACCGTCAGGTCGCCCGCGGCCAGTTGCCGGGCCACGGCTGCCACCTGCACCACAGGCCGTGCGATCCCTTTCGCCAGCATGCGGCCCAGCACCAGGCTCAGCAGCAGGCCAACCGCCGAGGCTGCGATCGCCCCCTGCTGGGCCTGCTGCGACCGCTGGTTGGCTGCGGCCGTGGCCTCATCAGCGGCTCGGTTGAGGTTGACCTGCAGTTGCTCGGCCAGGTGTCGAACTTGCTGGCTGAGTTGCTCGCCCCGCCACTGGAGGACCTGGGCGGCGCTCTGGGCGTTGCCCTGCTCGACCCGGGCAAAGGTGTCGGCCACGACCTCCTGGTACTGGCTGCTGTTCTGAATGATAAGGTCAAACAGCTTGATATTATTCGGGTCATACAACAGTTCCTTCAGTGCGGCTAGCTCCTGCTCCAACTGGGCCGTGAACTCTTCGTAATCCGTCCGGAACTGGATGTCCTGGTAAAGCGCATACGCCCGCGCAGCGGACTCCTGGCCGTTCAGCGCCGCGACGACGTTGGCCATGTGGAGGGCCGCCGGCTAGATACGCCCCACCGCCAGGCGGTACTGGTCGGAGATTGCAAACAGCGACAGGGTGAGGTACAGGGCGATCAGCAACGTGACCATGGTTACGGCAGAGAAGGCCACAGTGAGTTTGGTGGCGAGTCGGATGCGCACGGTAGTTCCTCCTTTGCTGCGGACCGTTCTGCGGTTGTGGCATGGCAACTGAGCGGGCTACACGCGCGCGGCGACAACCCGGGGGCAGGGGCCCCCCAGGCTTACGACTCAGCGTATCCGGTTGCGCGAGGGATCCGGGAAGCAGTGGTACCGCACCGTACCGCCGTTCAGCCAGTGCGTGAGCGGTTCGAGCCAGGGACGCCAGCGGATGTATTGGCTGACTTCCGAGGTGGGCACCCACTTCACCCCCGAGATCTCGCCGGGGGCGGGTGTGATGGAGCCGCCGAGCAGCGTCGCCCCGAAGAAGAACTGCACCAGGTGCTCCCGGGCCTCGAGATTGCGGAACTCGGTGATGAAGGCGAGGTCGCCGATCTCGACCTCGAGTCCCGTCTCCTCGAACACTTCCCGGGCTGCGGTCTCCTCCAGGAGTTCGCCGGGCTCCCAGTGGCCCTTGGGAAGGCCCCAGTGCCCGCGCCGGTTCCTGACCAGGAGGATGGAGTTGTTGTGCAAGACGAGGCCGCCGGCGGAGAGGTGCCGTCGCAGACGCTGCATGGCGCTCCCCTCCAGATGGGCTGGGCTGAATTGGTTTTCGTGTCGATCAGGACCATGATACTACCCGGTTCTCGCTTGAGCAAGTCGCACCGCACTTCCGGCTACCGTCTCCGTTGATATGGTAAATGCCATTCACCATACGACTTGCGAAGGGATTGTGCCATGGAAGGGCGAATTCAAACAAGATCGACCAGGCGCCTGGCAAAGGGAGTTGGTTGCACACCATGCAAGTATTCGCTCGCATGCGGCGCTTCTACATGCCGTACGCCCTGTGGGGGATCGGCTCGGTGCTGGCCATGGCTGCACTCACCGCCGTGGGCCTCATCCGCCCGTGGCTGCTCCAACAGCTCATCGACCGGGTGATCAAGGAGCAGCGATTCGATGAGCTGCCGTACTGGGTCTTCGGGGTGGTGGCCGTGGCCCTGGTGCGCGGCGTGCTCAACTACAGCCGCCAGTACCTGGGCCATGTCTTCGGCCAGAACGCGACGCTCGACCTGCGCAACGCCCTGTACGACAAGCTGCAGTACCTCCACTTCACGTTCTACGACAACGCCCACACCGGCGACCTGATGTCGCGGGTCACCGCCGACGTCGAGGCCTTCCGGATGTTCCTCTCCTTTGGCTTCGTCCACCTGATGGACATCTTCTTCATGACGATCTTCTCGCTGGTCGTCATGCTGGCCATGAACGTGAAGCTGACGCTGGTCACTCTGGCGTCGATGCCCCTCCTGCTGGTGGTGGTGCTGCGGTTCGAACGCCAGGTGCACCCGGCCTTCACGCGGGTGCGGGAGGCCCTGGCGGCGCTCTCCACGGCGACCCAGGAGAACCTGTACGGCATCCGCACCGTCAAGGCATTCGCACGGGAGAGCTTCGAGGTGCAGAAGTTCTCCGCCCACAACGAGGAGTATCTGAAGGCCAACCTCTTCACCGCCGGCCTGTGGGCGCGCTACTTCCCCGCCATTGAGATGCTCTCCAACTTAGCCCTCACGCTGATTCTCGCCTACGGTGGCCTGCTGGTCCTGCGGGGCGAGCTCACGCTGGGCGAGCTAGTCGCCTTCAACAGCCTCATCTGGTACTGGATCTGGCCCATGCGGGAGGTCGGCTACCGCATCAACGAGCTGACCCAGGCCGTGGCTGCAGGCGAGCGGCTGCTGGAGGTGCTGGACCACCCGGTGGCCGTGCAGTCACCGCGGGCCGCGGTCCGGCTGCCCGAGATGAAGGGTCACGTGCGGTTCGAGCACGTCACCTTCCGGTACCAGTCGCCTCGTCCCGACACCCGGGAGGTCACCGACCATCCCGCCCTCGTGGACATCAACCTGGATGCGCCGCCCGGAAGCGTGATCGGGCTCATCGGTGCGACCGGCTCCGGCAAGTCGACGCTGGTGTCGCTCATCCCCCGCTTTTACGATGTGACCGAGGGCCGGGTAACCGTGGACGGGGTGGACGTGCGCGACCTGGACCTGGCGGATCTCCGGCGCCAGATCGGCATCGTGCTCCAGGAGACCTTCCTCTGGTCGGCGTCCATCAAGGAGAACATCGCCTACGGCCGGCGCACGGCCACGATGGAGGAAATCGTGGCAGCGGCCAAGCTGGCGCAGGCTCACGACTTCATCATGGAGACGCCCAACGGCTACGACACCATCGTGGGCGAGCGGGGCATGGGCCTCTCCGGCGGCCAGAAACAGCGCATCGCTATCGCCCGGGCGATTCTCAACAACCCGCGCATCCTGATCCTCGATGACGCCACGGCGTCGGTGGACATGGAGACCGAACACGAGATCCAGGTGGCGCTGCGGAACGCCATGAAGGGACGCACGACCTTCATCATCGCCCACCGCATCTCCTCGCTGAAGCACGCCGACGAGATCCTGGTGCTGGACCAGGGCTGCGTGGTAGAGCGGGGCACCCACGAGGAGCTTCTGGCCCGGGGCGGCATCTACCGGGCCATCTACGACATCCAGTTCCGGGACTACGAGGAGCAGCGGGCCCGGCGGGCGCATGGAAACGGGGGGTGCTGCTGATGGGGGCAGGGGAGTACCGCACCGCCCGTGAGCTGCACAACCGCAGGCAGCCGGTGCTGAGCGCGAACGCGGATCGCTTCTACTACAAAGAGGAACGGATTTTCGAGAAGCCATTCGACTGGGTGCAGTTCAAGCGGCTGGCGGCGTTCGTCGTACCCTACACCCGCCAGGTGCTCCTGGCGGGCCTGGCGGTGCTGGCGGCGACGCTGACGCGCCTGGCCGTACCCTGGCTCACGGCGCAGACCATCGACGCGACCCTGGAGGCGGAGGTCCGGTTCACCCGCTGGACCCAGTGGCTCGAGCCCTTCGACCGTCCGCAGCGGCTGGCGATCCTCGTGGGCCTGATGCTGGCGGTCCACGTCGTCAACTGGATCGCCAACCACGAGCGGATCCGCCTCACCAACTGGGTGGGCCAGAAGGCGCTCTACGACCTGCGCACGCGCATCTTCACCCACGTGCAGTCGCTCTCGATGCGCTTCTTCGACACCCGGCCGGCCGGTTCGATCCTGGTGCGCATCACCAACGACGTCGACTCGCTCCAGGACCTGTTCACCAACGGCCTCATCAACGTGCTGCAGGACCTGCTCACCCTGGTGGGCATCATCGCCATCATGATGTCGATGCACCTCAAGCTCTCGCTGGTGGTCTTCACCTTCCTCCCGCTGATGCTCTTCGTCACCGCCCGCCTGCGCACCCGGGTGCGGCACGGCTGGCAGCTGGTGCGCATCAAGCGCTCCCGGATGACCGCTCACCTGGCGGAGGCGATCCAGGGCGTGCGGGTCACCCAGACCTTCTGTCAGGAGGAGCCTAACAAAGACTTCTTCGCTGACATGAACGTCGACTTCCGCCACACCTGGCTCAGGGTGCAGCGGCAGAACGCCTGGTTCATGCCCATCGTGGAGCTGATGTCTGCCCTGGCCACCGCCGCCGTCTACTGGTACGGCACGCGGGTGCTGCGCAGCGGCGACATTACGGTGGGCGTGCTGGTGGCCTTCGCCACTTACGTGGGCCAGTTCTGGGAGCCGATCAACCGACTGACGCAGATGTACGGCAACATCCTGGTGGCGATGGCCTCCAGCGAACGTATCTTCGAGTACCTCGACACGAAGCCCACTGTGCCGCAGAAGCCGGATGCGCGGCCGCTGCCCCCGATCCGAGGCCGGGTGGAGCTGGACAACGTCGTCTTCGCCTACGAGGAGGGGCGCACGGCCCTGGACGGGGTGTCGCTCACCGTGGAGCCGGGTGAGACGGTGGCCCTGGTGGGCCACACGGGTGCGGGCAAGACGTCGATCATCAACCTGCTCTCGCGGTTCTACGACGTGAACGAGGGTGCGGTGCGCATCGACGGCATCGACGTGCGGGACGTGACGCTGGAATCGCTGCGCCGGCAGATCGCCGTGGTGCTGCAGGAGACGTTCATCTTCAGCGGCACCATCATGGACAACATCCGCTTCGGCCGGCTCGACGCCACGGACGAGGAGGTCATCGCCGCAGCCAAGGCGGTGCGGGCGCACGACTTCATCATGCGGCTGCCCCAGGGCTACGACACGGAGGTGCGGGAACGGGGCTCCCGGCTCTCGATGGGCGAGCGGCAACTCATCTCGTTCGCCCGTGCCCTGCTTGCCGATCCGCGGATCCTCGTGCTGGACGAGGCTACAGCCTCGATCGACACGCAGACGGAGCTGCTCATCCAGGAGGCCCTGGCGCGGCTGCTCAAGGGCCGCACCTCCTTCGTGATCGCCCACCGGCTCTCCACGATTCGGAACGCGGACAAGATCGTGGTGCTGGACCACGGGAAGATCGTGGAGATGGGCACGCACGACTCGCTCATGGCCCGCCGCGGGGTCTATTACGGGCTGATTCAGGCGCAGTTCAAGTTCCTGGAGGAAGCGTAGGCTGCCCTGCAGCCCCGGGGCCCCGCCCTGGTCGGACACCATCTCGCAACGGTAGTAGAATGAGCCACGCCCTGCGTTGGGTGTGGCTCATTTCGTCGTGCCGATCCGCCTTTCCGCCCCCGACACGGGGGCCGGGACCGATCGCAACCATCGTCAGGTCACCGCTGCCTCCAGGCGCTTCAGGAGCTTGCCCTGCACAGCGCTTCCAGCCGCTGCGTCAGGCCTGCACTGAAATCCATCGGGAAGTCGTGAGCGAGGCCGCTGCGCACCTCCAGTTCACATGGCAGCCCGGCCTGCTGCATGGCCTCGGCGAACCGGCAGGCCGCCGGGTATCCAAAATCCTGATCTCCCACGACCACGCAGCCCCGCACGTCGCGGCGGCACGTTTCCAGCAGGGGCAGCACCGCCTCCACCCGGAGGGCCGGGGCCACCGCCAGGAACCGGCTCACGGGGAGGGAGCCGCACAGCGCGGCATAAACCGCCAGCGCCCCGCCCATCGAGAAGCCCGCCACCACCGTGGCCTCAGGGGGGTTCAGCGCGCGAAGATGGGCAGACACCTCGGCCAGGCCCTGGTCGCGGCCGCTCCAGAAGTACTGTCCGGGCGCCCACACCTGCGAGGACTGAGCCAGCGCGACCCGCCAGCCGGCCGCCAGTGCCGGCAGCCACTGCCCGCGCTCCTCCGAGTCCTCGAAGTTGCTGGCGTTCCCGTGCAGAGCCAGGAGCAGTCCCTTCGGTTCGCCTTCGGGCGAGTAGGTGTACAGCACCGGTCTGGCGGTGGCCTGGGCGGCAGCCCGACGCTCCTCGAACACCGCCAGTAACGGTTTCAGGCGGGGATCGTCTCTCAGCGGCGCCAGGTCCGGATCCCGCAGGATGCGCTCATGGTACCACAGGCCCCGTTCGGCGGCTTCCTGCAGCCACCGGAGCCCCGCGTCCGCTCCTTCCGCCCGGCAGGCCAGACAGGCCCGCCAGTAGTAGATGTCGCTGGCACGATGGGCGAAACGGGCGGCCTCCCTGTCAATCAGGGCCAGGGCCTCCCGGTACGCACCTTCCCCGTAGAGGCGATACACCTCGTACTGAAGCTCCCTGAAGCCGCGGACTTCCATGCCCACCTCTCCCTGCGCACTCCTTTTGGACAATGACGTGTGTGATCTGCCGGGTGTTCACGCTGGGGGGGCGGTGGCCAGGGGCCCGGAGCCGGTGGGGCGGTGGCGCCGTGGACCCGAACCCGCGGAGAGCGTGGTGCCATCTATTTGGCGAAACAGGGAAGGGAGTGAGGGCGCATGTACGAGTATAAGGTTCTTATGCTGAGCGCGGCCGAGCAGCTCGAAGGTGCGTTGAACCGCTACGCCCGGGAAGGTTGGCGCTGCAGGTTCCAGTACGTCGTGGAGGGATTCGGCGGTTTCACGAAGCTCGTGGTCACGCTGGAGCGGAAGGTGGGCTCAGTCCCGGACGATCCGGCTGAGGCGTAGGTGTTCATGGCAGTCAGCAAAGGCGGTCTGGCCACGATGGCGAGACCGCCTTGCGCGTCAAGGCGAGAGTGTTCGGGTGGAACCGTCGCCTTGCGGGGGGGGGGCGGAAGGCTTCCCAAGGCCCCTTCTGGCGACTTGTGGTGGCCGTTGGACGAAGGTCTGCTGACCGTAACGTTTTCGTCACGATAAGCGTTAATCTTACGTGAAAGAGCGGTAAGTGAGGGTGTTGCTTTGGTGAGAACCGCAAGAGTGCTGCTTACCGTGATGTTGATGTTCATGATCATGGGATGCAGTGGAGCAACCGATGGCGGCTCTGGGGAACAGAACGAGGACCGGAACGCATCGGCTCCGGCGGTCCCCACTGCGGTGGCCTTCCTGAACGAGAGCCACGGCTGGGTAGGGGCTGCAGACGGGATCTGGCATACCCAAGACGGTGGCCAGAACTGGACTCTCCAGTTCCCCAGTCAGGAGCCGGTCATCCGGCTGGGTTTTCTGGACCCCCAGAACGGCTGGGCGCTCACAGGATCAGCGGCCCTTCTCCGTACGGAAAACGGCGGAGAGGACTGGAGCGCGGCAGAGACTCCAGGAGCGGCGCTGCGGGCCGTTGATTTCGTAGGTCCTGCTCATGTGGTCGCAACCGACGGAAACGGCCTTCTCGTCAGCCGGGACGGCGGCAAGACCTGGGACAGGACCGGCTCGCCCCTCCCGTTCTCCGACCTGGACTTCGTCAGTGCGGAAGAAGGCTGGGCAGCTGGCGAGGGGCAGATCTGGCACACCCGCGATGGCGGAACAACATGGAGCGCGCAGCTCACGCTTCCGGAACCCGACAAGTGGTTGGGCCACACCTTTGTGCGCTTCACATCAGAGAGCAGCGGCTGGGTTCTGTTCTGCCTCGGCCAGGGAGCCGGTTCCCAGGAGACCTATCTGCTCTACAGCACAACGGATGCGGGCCGCACCTGGACTCCCCGGCTGATCGGTCGCTGGCCGTGGCCGTTTGCGGAGCCCGCGCCGGAGGCTCCGCACGGCCCCGGTGGGTACCCGGTTGCCCTTGGTGCGTGGGCCGAGACTGCCTGGGTGGCGGTGTATTCACCGGCTGGCGGCCACCTGGAGGTAGCACGGGTAACCATGGGGGGAGCACCGCCTGTCGTGAGTGACAAGATCCCCGTGGGCGGCCCGGCCAAGCCGACAGCGGGCTTTTCCTTTGTCGATCCGAAGACGGGCTGGCTGGTGGTCAGCGACAGCCAGCGCACCCAGGGGGCTATCCTGCGCACCGCCGATGGCGGCCAGTTCTGGACGGCTGTCCTCGGGAACCTGGAGTAGTCGGAACGCCACCCACGGATGGGAGAATCCCGGGGTGGCGTTCCGATTTGATGCGATTTCGGCGGACGGGGGGCCGCCCTACCCCGCCATCTGCCGCGCCATCAGTACGGCACCGGCGGCGGGGCTGGCGGCGCTCTCCACCACCCGCGCCTCCGGCACCAGCTCGGCCAGGCGGCGCACCAACTCCGACCGCACCGCCGCCACGCCCTCCAGCACCCCGCCGGTGGTGGCCACCAGCGGCTCCCGCAACTGCATCCGGCGCAGGAGCGCCGCGGCCAGGTTCGCCAGGTCCCCTCCGGCCCGGGCCAGGATCTCGGCGGCGACCGCATCGCCCTCCTCCGCCGCCTGCACCACTTCGGGCACCAGCCCGGCGATGGCCGTGCGGGCGGCGGACGGGTCAGCGTAGATCCGCGGGACTGCCTGCGTGAGGTCCTGCAGGTTCCAGGCCGCGCAGATGCGGTCGCCGAGGCGCGTGGCCGGCCCCGTGCCGTCCTTGGCGGCGAAGGCGGCCGCCAGGGCCTGCCGGCCGATGGTGAAGCCGCTGCCCTCGTCGCCGAGGATCCAGCCCCAGCCCCCGGCCCGCAGCAGGCGGCCCGAGTCGTCGAGGCCGTAGGCGATGGAACCCGTGCCCGCGATCAGGATCGCCCCGGGGCGGCCCTGCAGCGCACCGGCCAGGGCGACCCGGGCGTCGCTCACCACCTGCACCGGTGTGCCGGGGGAGAGGGAGAGGGCCCCGGGAAGCGCGGCGGCCACCCGGGCCTGGGTCTCCGGCTGCCCGGCGCCCGCCAGGCCGGCGCATACCGCCCTTACCGCCGCCGGGGAGCGCCCGGCGGCTTCCAGCGCCTTCTTCGCAGCTGCAGCCACGGCCTCCACGGCCGGGTCGAGCCCCACCACCAGCGGGTTCGAAGGTCCCGCGAGTCCCTCGCCCACCACCTTGCCGTCAGCAGTCGCCGCCAGACAGTGAGTCTTGGTGCCGCCGCCGTCAATGCCCAGCACGATGTCGGATGCATCCACGGTGTACACTCCTCCCATGAGGATGCCGTTTCAGTTGCGTCGTCGCCGACGTGGGCCGCCGTCAGGCGGCCCGATGGTACGGCGGTCCTGCCTGCGGATGTGCAAGCGACCGGGGGCTGCGGTCGTAGCCCCCGGCCGCTGCTTATGTCAGGCGGACGGTGACGTGCCTCGCCTGCCTCTCCGGGCGGAGCCTCTACTTGACGAAGTAGAGCTGGCCGCCGCGGAGCTGCTTGGCGATGATCTCGTTCAGGCCGCCGTACCAGTAGAAGCTGTTCTGGGACTGGCCGATCTCGCCGTCAGCGACACTGAGCTTGGTGTCGTAGATGCGGAACGGCGCCGTCTTCTCGATGAGCGGGACGTACGGCACGTAGTCGTTGGTAACCGTCATCAATTGCTGGGTGAGTTCCTTGATCTTGGCCTCGTCGGTGGTCTCGTACAGGTCGGCCAGGATGTGGCTGATGTTATACTCCTTGCCGCTGGTCGGAGCCGTGATGATCCGCTCCTGGCCGGTCTCCAGCTTCGGCATGTTCATGCGGGTCGAATAGGTGCCGATGTAGGTCTGGTTGTAAACCTCCCACGGATGGGCGTAGGTGGACATGCCGGGCAGGAAGTAGCACATGAGCTGGTGCTCGGCCTTGTTCATGTAGTCCACCAGGGCGGCGAACTCCATGGGCTTGAACTCGATGTCGAACCCGAACTCCTGCAGCATGGTGGCGTAGGCCTCAGACGGGTACATCAGCGAAGGCCAGGAGCCGACCGTGGTGAGCTCGATGTGGACGACCTCGCCGTTCTCGTTGGCCCACTTGCCGCCGACCTTCTTCCAGCCGATGGAGGTCAGGAGTTCCTCGGCCTTGGCGGGATCGTAGGAGTAGTCGGTGAGAGTGTCCACGAAGCCGTCGTTGGTGTAGGCCGGGATCAGCGAAGGCAGCATGCCGCTGGCATGCGGATCCGAGATGAAGCTACCCGGCTCGGCCAGCGTGATCAGCGTCTCGCGGTCCAGCAGATAGGCAAAGGCCTTGCGGACCTCCGGGATGGTGAACGGATACTTCTGCAGGTTGAACAGGTAGCCGATCTGCGAGAACTCCGGGACATAGATGGTCCGCAGGGTGTCCTTGAACTTCTCCTCGACCTGCTTGGTCATGTCAGGGCTGAGGCCGCCGTTCTCAATCGTGAAGGCGCCCTCCAGCACGGCGGTGGTGAAGGACTCGCTGCCCGCGGAACGCAGGGCCCGGATCTTCGGGACCGGCACGTCCATGTAGTAGTACGGGTTCTTCTCGAAGAGGGCCTCGGCGCTGGTCACGCCGGTGAGGACGTACGGACCGCTGAAGAGCACCTCTGTCAGCGCGTCAGGCTTGTAGTTGCTCAGCTCCGTCTGGATCTGGGTGCGCATGTCGTCGCCAGCAGGGTCGAACGTGTAGCGGCCGGTGGTCTCATCGAAGCGACGATACTTCTCGATGTACTCCTTCAGCTGGTCAGCGTATTTGCCGTAGGTCCGCTGCGGGGTCATGATGTAGCTGGGCAGCACCAGGTTCAGGTTCAGCGGGCTCTCGTTGACGAACTCGATCTTGATGGTGCTGTCGTCCACCTTCTCGATGGAGTCCGCAATCTGCCAGACGGTGCCCTTGAGCGCGGCGATGTAGAACATGGTCATGACATCGTCTACCGTCACGGCGCTGCCGTCGCTCCACTTCAGGTCTTTCCGGAGCTTCATGGTGAGCGTCCTGCCATTCAGGTCGAAGCTCTCCAGCCCGGCCGGGCGGAACTCCCGCTCAGGCAGCGGCGCGTAGTCGGCCAGCGGCACGAAGAGCAGCGGCTGCACGGACCAGTTGAGTCCGGCCACGTCGTCGTACGGGTTGCCATGGAACGCAGGCGGCGGCTCGATATTGGCAAAGGTGGTCAGGGTCTTCGTGGTATCAACCTCGCCGGTCAACTTCAGCGTGGTGGGTTTCGTGGGCGTAGACGAACTGGTGGTTTCGGTCTGCTGGGTCGTCGTATTGGTGCCTTGCGATTCAGACTGTTGTTGCCCACCGGAGTTGCTGCTGCACGCGGTTACCAGAAGCAAGCCGATTACCAGGAGCGCAGCCGTGAGTTTCTTCACTTTTCTCGCCTCCACGGTGAGTGTTATCACAGGGCGCAGCAGACTGCCGCACCCTTGATCCCCAGAGAAAAGCGCGGCACCGCACGACCTTCTATCGCACGCTCTTGCGCATGCACGCCCACTCGTGCACGACCGAGAACCCGGCGGACTCGTAGATCTTGCGAGCCACATTTTCCCGGCCGGTGAAGAGCGACATAAAGGTGGCCCCGATGTCCCTGAGCCCCTGGCAGAGGGCGGAGAAGAGCACGGAACCGGCCCCGACGCCGCGGAACTCGCTGTGCACGCCGATGCCGGCGAAGTAGCCCCGGCCGCTCTCCTGCACGTAGAGCGGGCCCGCAAAGCCGCCCACGCGCCCGTCTTTCTGCACGATCAGCAGGGGGTACGGGTTCGGGCTGTTCGCGTTGGCCATGACCTTCTCCCGCCAGTCCTCGTTCTTCAGGTCGTCGAAGAGCTCGTTGAGGCCGTGGTGTACGGCGGGGTCGTAGTAGGTGATGGTGATGCCCTTGTCCGCCAGCGCCGCCTGCCGCTGCGCAATCTTCGGCTGGAACTGGAAGTCTTTCAGCAGGCGGTAGTAGGAGTACTGGCGGGCGGTCTCGACGTAGCCCCGGGCCAGGAAGAAGGGAAGGGCGGGCGTGGCCGCGTCGACGCCGGGGGCGTTGGGGTGGTCGTGCCCCGGTGTGCCGGGGATGAACCATTCCAGGTTGATCGGGTTGAAGAAGTTGATGTCGATCCGGGTGACGGTCGGGAACGCCCGCAGCCGCTCCTCCAGGGCGGCCAGGAGGGCGCTGCCCACCCCTTTCCGCCGGTGGGCGGGATCAACCAGGACGAAGGTGATGTAACCGAAGCCCGCCCCCAGTCTGTGGTAGGCGTTGCCGAAGCCCACGATCTGCCCGTCCTGCTCGGCGACCAGGTTGTACTTGAGCTCCTGGTTGCCCGCGCTCACGAACAGGGCCTCGAACCGTTCACGCGCCAGGGGTTTGTGAACGATCTCCCGGCTCTCCGCTGCCCGATTCCACAGGGCGTGTACCGCCGGCAGGTCGGCCGGCGTCATCGTTCTGATCATGTGCGTCTCGGCTCCTTTGCTCATCGGTTGGTTCGCTGATCCGCCGCAGGAACCTGACCGCCGGCCAGTACAGCAGGGCGATCAGGAGGTTGATTGCGATCACGAGGGCGTAGAGCGTCACGGTCCCGGGGTCTTTGGGGCCCAGCAGCAGGCCCAGCACTGCGATGATCAGGACGGTCAGCGCGATGGTCGTGACGAACCTCAGGAACTGGAGAGGTTGAGGAACCGGCCCGGAGCTCCGCTGCGGATGGTCTCCACCAGATGGCATGCGACCAGGCCTCCCTCAAATTCCCTGAGCTTCGGCTCCTCCCGTTCGCACAGTTCGGTGGCGTACGGGCACCGGGGGTGGAACTTGCATCCCGGAGGTGCGTTGGTGACGCTGGGCATGTCGAAGGACCGGAGGGGCAGCTGCGCCAGGCGCTCTCCCCGGAGGGTTGGGTCCGCCTCCGGCACCGCCGCGATCAGGGCCTGGAAGTAGGGGTGCGCCGGGTGGTCCAGGGCCGCCTGGATGTGGTTCATCTCCACCATCCGGCCCAGGTACATGACGGCGATGCGGCCGTGGTGGGCGATGTAGCGGGCCGTGCCCAGGTCGTGGGTGATGTAGACGAACGAGACGCCCAACTTCTTGTTGGCCCGGGCCATGAGGTCGAGCAGCGAGATGCGCAGCGACACGTCGACCATGGAGACGGGCTCGTCGGCCACGATGAGGCTCGGTTTCACCGAGAGCGCCCGGGCCAGCAGGATGCGCTGACGCTGGCCGCCGGAGAGTTGGTGCGGGTACTTGTCGAGGAACTGCTCGGGCGGCGTGAGGCCGATCTCGGCAAACAGCGCCGCCAGCTCGTCCCACGCCTGGTGCTGGTTCCGCACCAGCCGGTGCTGCAGCAGCGGCAGGGAGAGCGACTGGAAGATGGTCCGGTTGGGGTTGAGGGCGGCGTAGGAGTCCTGGTGGATCATCTGGACCCCGAGCCGGTACTCGCGGTACTCCTGCTTGCTCAGGGTGCGCAGGTCCTTGCCCTTGTAGAGCACCCGGCCCTCGGTGGGCTGGTAGATGTCGGTAATCACCTTGCCCAGGGTGGTCTTGCCGCAGCCGCTCTCGCCGACGACGGCGATGATCTCACCGGGGTCGATCGAGAGGTTCACGCCCACCAGGGCTCCCACCCGCTCCCGGGGATTCCGCTCGCTGCGGAAGTAGACGCTCACGTTCTCGAGCTCGATCAGGCTCATGACCTAAACACCTTCTCCCAGCTGTAGCAGCGGGTGTACTGGTCCGGGTGGCTCGGGTAGAGTTGCAGGGTCGCCTGGCGGTCGCCGGCGCAGAGGCCCTGTGCGTGGGCGAAGCAGCGGGGGGCGAACCGGCAGGAGTCGGGCAGATTGGCCAGGTCGGGCGGGTGGCCCGGAATGGCCTTGCGCTTGGTCACGTCGTCCCGCAGGGACGGGACGGCAGACATCAGACCGGCGGTGTACGGGTGCGTGGGCTGCTTGAACATGGTCAGCACCGGGCCGTACTCCACCAGTTCTCCCGCGTACATCACGCCCAGCCGGTCGACGATGGAGCCGATGATCGAGACGTCGTGGGTGCTGAAGATCATCGTCAGACCATATTCCTTCTGGATGCGCTTCAGGATCTCGAGGATGTACCACTGGGTGATCACGTCGAGCGCGGTGGTGGGCTCGTCGAGGAAGATGATGTCGGGGTTGAGGATGAGGCTGAGGGCGATAATCGTACGCTGCTTCATGCCGCCGGAGAGCTGGTGCGGGTAGCAGTCCAGCACCCGGTCTTCCAGCCGCACCTGGCTCAGCAGGTCGCGGGCCCGGGCGAGAATCTCCTCCTCGCTCATCTTCGGGTCGTGCGCCCACGCCGTCTCCAGGAAGTGCTCCTTCACCCGCAGCGACGGATTCATCACGTTCTGTGCGGCCTGGAACACGGTGGTCAGGTTGGTCCAGCGGTAGCGGGCAAACTCCTCCGGGCTCAGCTTCCGCAGGTCCACCGGCTTGCCGTCCTTCGGGTGGTAGATCACCTCGCCGGAGGTGATCTTGCCCGGCGGCTGGATGAGGTTCAGGATGCCGAAGGTCAGGGTGGTCTTGCCGGAGCCGCTCTCGCCGATGATGCCGACGATCTCGCCGCGGTTCACGGTGAGGCTCACGTCGTCGCAGGCCCGGATGGTACGCCCGTGCACCGTATATTCCACAGTCAGGTGTCTGACCTCGAGAATAGGCTCTGCCATTCATTACCCTCCTCTAGGCCCGCAGCCGGGGGTTGAGCGCCTCGTCCAGCCCGTTGGCGAAGAAATAGCAGCCGAGCTGGAACAGCATGAGGCAGACCACCGGCGCCAGGAAGTAGACCATCGAGGCCGAGCCCATCAGCGCACCGGTTTGCGAGAGAGCCACCTGGATCATCACACCCCAGTGGTTGCCCTGGAAGGGGACCAGGCCCAGGATCATCAGGCCGACGCTGGAGGTGATGGCGCCCTTCATGATGGAGATGAAGTTGACGGCGATGTAGGAGACCAGGTTGGGCAGGATGTCGTACCGGATGATGTTCAGCTTGCTGATGCCCAGCAGGCGGCTGGCCTCGATGAACTCCCGGTGTTTGAGGCTCAGCACCTGGGAGCGGATGGCCTTGGCCAGGCCGGCCCACGACCAGAGGCTGAGCACGAGGCCGAAGACGAGGGGATCGGTGATGCGGATGACCATGGAGAGGATCATCGTCACCGGGAAACTGGGCATGGTGAGCACCACGTTGGTGAAGAGCATCAGCACCTGGTCCACCACGCCGCCCTGGAGGCCGGAGACGATGCCGACCACGGCGGCAATCAGCACGGCGAAGAGGCCGGCGTAGGCGGCCACCAGCAGCACGTTGCGGGAGCCCAGGACCAGCTGCAGGAAGGTGTCCTTGCCGGCGAGATCCGTGCCCAGCCAGTGCTCACGTGAAGGCGGCTGCAGCCGGTTGGCGTAGTCGGACTTCAGTTCGGGGATCAGCATCGGGCCGAAGACGGCCATCAGCAGGAAAACCAGCAGGATCAAGAACCCCACGCGGGACATCGGATTGCGCCAGATCACCGCGAAGAAGGCCCTGACGCCGGCCAGCCTGTCGTTCTTGCGGCCGCTCATTTCCGCTCACCTCTCCCTCAGGCGTGGGTTCAGCACGACGTAGAGCCGCTCGGCCAGCAGCCCGGAGAGTACCACCACGACGATCATGATGAAGTACATCCCCTGCATGAGCGGGTAATCCCGCCGCGCGATGGCCTTGTTCAGGTAGTAGCCCACACCCGGGTAGATGAAGAGGTTTTCGATCAGCGGCGACCCGCCGAACATGAAGCCGAACGAGATCGCCAGTGAGGTGATCATCGGCAGGATGGAGTTGCGGCCGACGTAGTGGATGAGAATCCGCTTCTGGGGGAGGCCACGGGCGGTGGCGTAGGCCACGTAGTCCTCACCCAGCACGCCGATGGCGTTGGCCCGCATGCCGATGGTCCAGTTGGCCACCGTGGTGAGGAAGTAGGCCATCACCGGCAGGATGGCGTGCCGCACCACGCTGCCGATGAAGGCGGCGTTGAACCCGGGCGTCACCTCGGCGCTGTACGGACCGCGCGCCGGGAGCCAGCCCAGGCGGACGGCGAAGATGAAGATCAGCAGGTAGGCCACGATGTAGTCCGGAATCGACCCGAAGATCGACTGCCAGACATTCAGAAGAGCGTTCAGCCAGCGTTTGCGCTTCCAGGCGATGAAGATGCCCGCGATCACGCCCACGGAGAACGAGAGCGTCAGCGAGACGGTGAGCACCAACAGGGTCCAGGGGAGTGCACCGAGCACCAGATCGACGACCGGCTTGTGGTAGGCCATGGATTCGCCCAGATTGCCCCGCAGGACGCCGGCGAGGTAGTTCAGCAGTCGCTGCATGATCGGGATGTCCGGGTCGTAGTTGAGGATGCTCTTGGCCTTGGCGATGGCCAGCTCCATCTCCAGGTTCTCCGTGCGGGAGATCTCCGCGGCCAGCGTCTCCACAGGGTTGCCGGGCATGTTCTGGATTACCAGGAACATGCAAACAATAGCAAACAAAATGGTCACAAGCGAAATTAGCAGCTTCTGCACAGACGCGTCACACCTTTTTCACCGTCGTCCGAATGGAAGGAACAAAAAAGGAGTTCCCTCCAGCGGGGGAGAATTCCTCCTATCCAAAAGAGGGATTGTATATACCACTATACGCGTCCTCTAATGAGTTAGAACAAATGTTTGTTAGTCCTCCAGTATACATTCAGCAGAGTATGAGGGGAGTGACGGCCATGTCTCTGGCTGAGCGCGCAGGGGAACTCTTCATGATCGGTTTCCGCGGCACCGACCCCGGCGACGTGCCCGAGGCCCTCATCCGCACGGAGGGCGTGGGCGGGGTCATCCTCTTCGCACGCAACCTGGTCTCGGCGGACCAGGCCCGCCGCCTCACGGCGCGCATCCAGTCCTGCAGTCCCGATCTCCCGCTCCTCATCGCCGTCGACCAGGAGGGGGGCATCGTTCTCCGGCTGGCCGTCACCCCCTGGCCCGGCGCCATGAGCCTGGGTGCCGCCGGCTCACCGGACCTCACCCGACGGGTGGGTGCCGGCATCGCCCGGGAGCTCCGGGCGATGGGCATCAACATGAACCTGGCCCCGGTGCTCGACGTGAACGTCAACCCTGCCAATCCGGTCATCGGCGTGCGCTCCTTCGGATCTGACCCCGCCCGGGTGGCCGAGCACGGGGCCGCCTACATCCGCGGCCACCACGATGAGGGAGTGCTGGCCACTGCGAAGCACTTCCCGGGCCACGGGGACACCGACGTGGACTCGCACCTTGCCCTGCCCCGGGTGCCCCACGGCATGGACCGGCTGGAGGCGGTGGAACTGGTGCCGTTCCGCCGGGCGATCGCGGCGGGGGTGGACGCCATCATGACGGCCCACGTCGTCTTTCCCGCGGTGGAACCGGACCCCGACCGGCCGGCCACCCTCTCGCCCGCGGTGCTGACGGGCCTCCTGCGGGAGCAACTGGGCTTCGACGGGCTGGTGATCACCGACTGCATGGAGATGAAGGCCATCGCCGACCACGCGGGGACCGCGGAGGGGGCGGTGCAGGCCATCGCCGCCGGCGCCGACCTGGTGCTGATCTCCCACACTGAGCGCCTCCAGCGGGAGGCGATCGCGGCGGTGCGGGCCGCCATTGCGAGTGGCCGCATCCCCGCATGGCGGGTGGAGGAGGCGCTGCGCCGGGTGCGGGCCGCCCGGGAGCGGGTGGCGCAACGCTGGCAGACGGCCGACCTGGCCGACGTCGGCGCCCCGGCGCATCAGGCGCTGGCTGCCGAGGCCGCCGCAGCCGCGGTGACCGCCGTGGGCGATCTCGGGTCCCTGGTGCCCCTCCGGCCGGAGCGGGCCCTGCTCCTCGCCGTCGACCCCGCCCCCGTGGTGGAGGTGGAGGAAAGGGAGCCAGCCGGCTCGCCGGTGCTGCAGGCGGCGGCACGGCTCGCCCCGGCCCTGCGGGCCGTGGGTGTGCGGCGGGACCCGGACCCCGACGAGGTGGAGCGGCTGGTGGCGGCGGCAGCCGGGGCCGACCCGGTGGTGGTGGCCACGTTCCTGGCGCCGCGCTTCCCCGGCCAGGTGGCCCTGGTGCGGGCCCTGCAGGCGGCGGGCCACCGCGTGGTCCTCGTGCCGCAGCGGGGGCCGTATGATCTGCTGGCCGTGCCCGGGATGGCGGGGGCCGTGGTGATGTACGAGGAGCGGCCCCTCGCGGCGGAGGCGGCGCTGCGCTGCCTGCTGGGACAGGCGGCGGCGCCGGGCCGTCTGCCCGTGGCGCTGCCGGGGCACAGCGACTGACGCGCAAGCAACGGAACCGCGACACGGCTCCGATCTTGTCACGGATTGCGAAGACAAGGAGGAATCGGTCATGACGGGTACCAGGGAGATGCGAATCCTCACCATCGGTGCGCATGCGGCTGACCAGGAACTCTCCGCCGGGATGATCATCGCCAAGTACACCGCCGCGGGGCACAAGGCGTTCATCCTGAGCCTCACCCCGGGCGAGAAGGGCCACCCCACCCTCTCGGCCGAGGAGTACGCCGAGCAGAAGCGGCGGGAGGCCGCCGAGTGTGCCCGCAAGCTGGGCGCGGAGTCGATCGTCCTGAACTACAAGGACGCCGAGTTGCCGTACAACGACGAGATCTCCCTCGAGGTCTGCGACATCATCCGCGACATCAAGCCTGACGTGATCATCACGCACCCGGAGCATTCCATCCACCGCGACCATCGGCATGCCCACAAGATCGCCATGGACGCCCACTTCTTCGCGGCGCTGAAGCGGATCGAGCGGGCGAAGCCAGCCCACTGGACCCGCCGCGTCTACTTCTCGGAGAACTGGGAGGACATGGAGGACTACGAGCCGGACATCTACGTGGAGATTCCCGAGCCCATCTTCGAGCAGTACTGCGATGCCCTCTCCAGCTTCGCCCTGTGGAACGGCGGCACCGGCTGGCCGTACGCGGACTACTACAAGTCGCTGGCCCGGCTGCGCGGCTGCCTGGGCGGCGGGCTGAACTGGAAGTACGCGGCGACGCTGATGGTGCCCAAGGGCGGCCTGCGCCAATACGCCGCCGGGGACCGGCTGCCGCTGGAACTCTGATCGCAATGCGGAAACTGCCAGGGCAAGTGCGCCCTGGCAGTTCTCTGGCCGACTCCGACCTACCGCAGCGCCGCTGCCACCGCGTTGTGGAACCGGGGGCGCAGGCGGATGATGTGCGGAGTGCGGCCGAAGTGAACCCGGTTGGTGAGGAGGGCCACCACCAGCCGCCGGTGGGGGTCGACCCAGAGGCTGGTGCCCGTGAACCCGGTGTGGCCGAAGGAGCCGGGGCTGAAGAGGTCGCCGCAGCTCAGCGACTCCGAGTCCTCCCGGGCGACGATCCAGCCGAGGCCCCGGTGCTCCGGGCCCTGGATGTGCGGCGTCTGGTCACGGGTGGCCGCCGCCACCATCGCGGGCGAGAGCACCCCGGCGCCGCCGTCGAGCCACATCTGGCCGTAGGCGGCCACCTCGGGCGCCGTGCTGAAGAGCCCGGCGTGGCCGGCGATGCCCCCGAGGGCGGTGGCCGTCTCGTCGTGCACCTCGCCGCACTGGTAGCGGCCCAGTCGCTCCCGGTACTCGGTGGCCGCAGCCCGGGCAGCGCGCTCGCCCGTGGGCAGGAAGCCGGTCTCCGTGAACCCCAGGGGCCCGTGGACCTGCTCCTGCACGAACCGCTCCAGCGGCTGGCCGCTGACCCTGGCTACCAGTTCGCCCAGCAGGATGAAGCCCAGGTCGCTGTAGATGATCCGGGTGCCCGGGGGCGCCTCGAGCGGCAGGGTGGCGATGCGGGCGATGAGCTCCTCCCGGGGTCGGGAGGGGTCCCGCAAGGCCTGGCTGAACGGCTGGAGGCCGGCGGTGTGGGTGAGCAGGTGACGGATGCGGATCTCCTCCCGCCCCTCGCCCTGGTACTCGGGGAAGAAAAGGTGAAGCGGGTCGTCGAGCCGGATGTCGCCCCGCTCGATCAGCCGGAGCACCGCCGGCAGCGTGGCGATCACCTTGGTGAGCGAGGCCAGGTCGAAGAGGGTCTCCGGCCGCATCGGCCGCCGCTCCGGGTAGACGGCTGCCCACCCGAGGGCCCGGTGGACGGCCACCTTTCCGTCCCGGGCGATGACCACAACCGCCCCGGGCAGGCGTTCGGCGGCGATCTCCGCTTCCAGGAGCGCGATGGCCTGCTCCAGGCGCTCCGGGTCGAACCCGGCCTCCGCAGGCCCGGCCGCGCGCAGGCCGCGGGGCCAGTGGGTCTCGTACAGGGCGTCGACGATCGGTACGGCGTTCACGGTTCGGTCAACTCCTTTGGCAAGCGTGAGGGATGCGACATGGCCAGGATCAGGCTTGGCAACGAGGTGCTGCTCGCCGCCCGCAAGGAGCTGATCACGGGCGTGCGGGTCGGCCTCATCACGAACCACACCGGAACCAACAGCCAGCTGGAGTCGCTGGTGGACCTGCTGGTGGCGGACCCCGCCGTGAGGGTGACGGCGCTCTACTCGCCGGAGCACGGCATCCGCGGGGACGCGGCGGCGGGGGAGAAGGTGAGCAGTTCCACCGACCCGGTGACCGGGCTGCCCGTGTACAGTCTGTACGGCGAACACCGCAAGCCCACGCCGGAGATGCTCCGGGAGGTGGACGTGCTCCTCTTCGACATCCAGGACGCCGGGGCCCGCTTCTACACCTACACCTGGACCCTGGCCCTGTGCATGCAGGCCGCCGCGGAGAGCGGCAAGCGGCTGGTCGTTCTCGACCGGCCCAACCCCATCGGCGGCGTGCAGGTGGAGGGCGGCGTTGTGCGGCCCGGGCTGGAGTCCTTCGTCGGCCTCTACCCCGTGGCCACCCGCCACGGCCTCACCCACGGGGAGATTGCCCGGTGGCTGAACGACCGGTTCGGCCTGGGCTGCGACCTCACCGTGGTGCCCATGGAGGGCTGGCGCCGCACGATGTGGTGGGACGAGACGGGCCTCCCCTTCGTTCCGCCCAGCCCGGCGGCCAACGGGCTCGACATGCTCACGCTCTACCCCGGCCTCTGCTTCCTGGAGGGAACGAACCTCTCGGAGGGGCGGGGTACGGCGCTGCCCTTCCAGGTGTTCGGCGCGCCCTGGCTCGACGAGCGGCGCACGGTGGCCGAGCTGAAGCGGCGGAACCTGCCCGGGGTGCTGTTCCGGCCGGCCTATTTCACGCCCTGGACGTCGAAGTACCAGGGGCAGTTGTGCCGGGGCGTGCAGGTCCATATCGTGAACCGGCAGGCTGTGCGGCCCGTGGCGCTGGGAGCGCACGTTCTGGACGTGGTGCGGCGGCTGCACCCGGGGGAGTTCCAGTGGGTATCGTGGGACGGGACCCGCACCGTCGACCGGCTGAGCGGCTCCGACTTGCTCTACCGGGCGGTCGAGGGCGAGCTGGCGCTGGAGGCGGTGCTGGCCCAGTGGGAGGAGGAGGCGCGCCGGTTCGCCGCGGAGTCGGCGGCATACCACTTGTACAAGTAGAGGGGCGTGTGTGCCGCAGGGGGCACGGGGCCGCCAGGCTCTGGCGGCCCTGTGCGATTTAGCCCAGGTTTTTCAGCTCCTCCCGCCAGGCGCGGAACGGCGGCATGCTCATCTCCTCCAGCCCGCCGGGACGGTTGCGCTGCAGCCACAGGTCCCGGTGCTCGCAGGCGATGGCCTCCAGCTCCCGGCCGAGCGCCTCGCGCTGCTCCGCAGACGGCAGGCTGCCCCGCAGCACGCCCTGCAGCGTCTGTCCGAGGTCGCAGAGGAAGAGGAGCAGGCGAACGGCGTTGCGCAGCTCCCGCATCACCAGGGGCCCCCGGGCGCAGCGCAGGTCGGCCAGGTCGAGGCCGGCGGCGGCGCGGCGCACCGCCTCCGCCTGGGCGGCGAAGTCGATTTCGGGCAGGAGCTTCCATTCCCGCCAGGTCCGGGCGCTGTGGAAGAGGCGGCCGAGGGCGGTGCCGTTGTGAATGCGCGGGCCGGCCGCCAGGTAGGTGTTGCCCAGGTCGTACAGCACGCTGCCGATCTGGCCTGCCCCGTCCTCGAAGACGAGGCGGTCGAGGAACGGCCGCACGTCGGCCTCCCGGTTGGCCTCCAGCGCCCAGCTCACGGCGGCGCCGAAGGCCACCGGCAGGTAGGCGACGGGCTCGTAGTCCTGGTGGCCCAGGTCGCCCCAGATGGTGTTCAGGAAGCCCTGGGCGCCGTGCTTCAGGCCGCTTTCGGCGGCGCTGCGCATGTTCTGCAGGGCGTTCTCGGTGCGCCCCACCAGCGGCATCCAGGTGGACGTGCCCGGGCAGACGTAGAACGGCACGCCGGCGTGGGCGTAGACGGCACAGTGCTCGTCGAAGGGGTGGTCCGCCTCATAGCCCCACTCCAGGGCGATCACGTCCTTCGGCAGCCGGGCCACGGCCTCGGGGTACTTGATGATGATGTCGCCCCAGAACTGCATCGTGCGGCGCCGTTCCGCCACGAGCCGGTGAATCTTGAGCAGCTGCTCCAGGTAGACCTCGTGCTCGCCCCGTTCGGCCACCGCCCGGGCCGAGCGGCCCTGGCCGACGTCCCACGTCTCGTCGCAGCCCACGTTGAAGTACTGGCTGGTGAAGTGCGGCAGCAGCTCGTCGTAAAGCCCGGCGAGGAAGGAGATGACCGAGGGCTCGGCCGGGGAGAGCGAGAACGGCTCGTTCCGGCGCCCGCCCCAGGGCAGTTCGAAGCCGTCGGGTGCCTCGGCCATGTGCTTGTACCGGGAGTGGATCAGCCACGGCGTCATATGGCCGAACGAGTTCTGGTTGGGCACGAGGTCGATGAAGCGCTCCCGGCAGTAGCGGTCGAGGAGCATGATCTCCTCGCCGGTCATGGGCGAATAGGCCTGCCAGACCTCCCGGTGTTCGCGGTAGGCAAAGGTGTGCTCCGTATACAGCTGAAACTCGTTGATTTTCAGATCGGCCAGGAGGTCCACGAAGCGGTAGAGGCTTTCCATCGTGGGAACCTTGCCCCGGCTGATGTCCAGCATCACGCCCCGGCGGCGGAAGTCGGGCCAGTCGGCGATGGTCACCGCCGGCACCCGCCGCCCCCCGGAGAGCAACTGCTTCAGGGTGGCGAGGCCGTAGGCGGCCCCGGCCGGGGCCCTGGCCCCGATGGTGATGCCGTCGGGGGAGACCGTCAGCCGGTAGCCCTGCAGGTGGGCGATGCCGGGGTCCTGGGTGTCGACCGTCACGTGCAGTTCCCCGGAGAGGCCCACCGGGCTGGCGGTCAGGTGGACGGTGATGCCCGCGCGGGCCGCGGCGGACTGGAACCGCTGCAGGGTCGGCAGGAGCAGGTCGTGGCTGCCCAGGACGACCACCCAGAGCGTCTCGGGCAGCGTGACCGTCTGGTCGCCCCAGGTGACGGTGCGGGGCTGGGGAAGGAGGGGAAGGGTTGGCATAATAGCACCTCCCGCTGCGGGGCGTGCCCCCGGCCCGCCCCGCGTGTTGCAGTGAGTGGCACACCATAGCTTCTCCATTCGCTGGTGCGCGGCGCATCCCCTACCCCGGGGCGAGAGCCCATGGAAGGGATTGGGCAATCGGGCGGGGAATTCAGAGGAAGTAGCACGAGCAGAGGAGCATGAGGAGGTCGACCTGTCTGATGCGCTTCATCCGCCGTTTTTCGTACTTGTTGACGAGCCTTCTGGTACTGGTTCTCCTCGGTGTCATCGCCTGGGTGCTGCGCTGGCAACTGGCGGGGTACATCTCGGTGCTCGTTCTGACCGCGGCGCTGATGATCTACTGGGTGGCCGCCCGGCGGGGCCGCGTGACCCCTGCGGACCCGCAGAAGAAGCTCCGCAAGTCCCGCGGCGGCCAGCGGCCCGTGGTGCTGCACTTCTACAGCGACTACTCGCTCGCATGCCTGCTCTCCCGCCCGGTGGACGGTCCGCTGGAGCGGCGGTACCGGAGCCGCTGCGAGTTCATCCACGTGGACGTGGGCCATCCCGACGCCGCGGCCATGCAGGAGGAGCTGAAGGCCGGCCTGGGCGACTGGCTCTTCTTCGACCTCTCGGGCAAGCTGGTCGGCAAGCGGTCGCGGCTCTCGGCCGATGACATCGATCGCCTGCTGGAGGGCGCATCCTGATACAGGCCGACCCTGATGGGAACGCATATGCACGTCGCACGCCGTGGCGCCCACGGCGTGCTGCCGTTAAGGGGGCTGTGCTGCATGGAGTTTGAGGAACTGTTCGCACTCGTGAGCACCCGCCGTTCGATCCGCAAATACCGTCCCGACGACGTGCCCGACGAGCTGCTCGAGCGGGCCATTGCGCTGGCCACGTGGGCCCCGAGCGGGGGGAACTACCAGTCCTGGCGCTTCACGGTGGTGAAGAACCGGGAGCTGATCCACAAGCTGGCCGACGCCGTGGAGGCCCGCAGCCGGCTGATGGCGTCCTGGCCTGAGTCGGAGCCTTACCGCGAGCAGGCCGACCGCTGGGTGAAGACCTGCGCCTTCTTCCGCCACGCCCCGGCCTGCATCGCCGTGCAGGTGGGCGCCTACCAGTCCGTGGCCGACAAGCTGCTCGCCGCCCGCGGGCCTGCCGACCCCGCTGCCCGCGAGATGGCGGAGTGGCGCCGGTTCGGCTCGTCCCGCATCCAGACCATCGGCGCGGCGGTGATGCTCCTCCTGCTGGCCCTGCACCAGCAGGGGCTGGGGGCCTGCTGGATGGCCGGTCCTCTGCAGGCGAAGGCCGAAATCGAGCGCCTGCTGCAGATTCCGGAGGGCTGGGACTTCGTCGCGCTGGTGCCCGTGGGCTTCCCCGCCGAGGAGCGGGAGGCGCCGCCGCGGCGTCCGCTCTCGGAGGTGATGGAGTTCATCCGCTGACCGGTGCCGCCTTCATGCCCGCGCCCGTATGTCGGGGGCCTGCCGGGGGAAGAATGGATACGGCAGGTTTCACGCGCGGGGGGTGTGAGGGCGTATGGGGAGGCGGGGCCCCGGCAAGGGGAGGAGGAGCGGCCTCAGGCCTCGCTCCGGGCGCTGGCAGCGCCGGCTGCCGGCCCTCCTCAGCCGGCTGCGGCGGCGGTGGCGCTCCTTCTGGCACTGGGAGGTGCTCCGCGCCCTCCGCGACTTCTACCCGGCGCTCCGTCGCGCCAGGGCCCCGGGGCCGGGCGAGCTGCGCCAGTTCCCCCAGCGGAACTGGCACTAGGCTCCGCAACCCACGTGCACCCCGATGACTGAAACGGAAAACCCCCTGGCCGTTGCCGGCCAGGGGGAACTTACTTCCACTAGAGGTTCCCGTGCAGGGCATAGGTGCGAACCTTCTCCAGTTCGCGGTAGATCAGGTTCTTCCCCTCGTCCGTGTGCCACCAGTTGTCCCGGGTGATGTCGGTGCGGCGGTCGGGGCAGCAGGTGATCTTGGTCTCGCGGGGGATATAGTTCGCCAGCGTGCGCTTCGCACGGCGCATATGGTGGGGAGCGCTTACCAGGAGGACGTTCCGGATGTTCTTCCAGCCGATGGTCTCCTCAATACGGGCGACCGCATACCGAACCTGCTCGATGGTGTTGAGGGACTCGCACTCGATGTCGATGGCCTCCGCCGGCACGCCCAGCTCGATCATGTGGTTGCGGAGTCGTTCCGCCTCGCAGACGCCGATGCCCCGCTTGTCACCCCCGGCGATGAAGACCCGGGGCGCAAGGCCGGCGTGGTAGAGCTCCGCAGCGCGTTCAGCCCGCTCGAGCCGCTTGCCGCCGAAGACCAGAATCAGGTCCCCGGGTGTCGGCTCATCCTCTACGAACAGGTACTCGGAAATCTCCCGGAGCGACATGCCTTCGTACAGTCTCAGGTTCATCTGGCATTCCTCCCTGGCGCGTGATCTTTCCTGGCGCCCGCTCTCCCCACCGGGCGGTCCCTGCCGCTCTGGCGCCTCCCGCCGGGCGCCGGTCAGGCGGGTAGCGAAAATCGCCTTTGCTCGCAATCAGTTTCCCCATCGCGGAGAGCCTGGCCACATGCCCGGCTCCGCACGGGTGCCCGATTCCGAAACAAAGGCGATTGTGATGGCACGCTGTTCGCTTTCCGGCAGGCCGCCGCGCGGCCCGCCAGCCCGGTCGCACGGTCCGATGGCCGCGCGCGGCGCAAGGAGGGGAATTGCCACCGGGTCATTGCAACGGCAGAAGGGTGCGTAGCGCAACGGCCCTCACCTCCTCGCTCCTTGACAGGGTATTCGCCATCCGGCGCGAATTCCCCTGTCGCGTTTGGTGGGACGAGGATGCTCTTTTTGCCTGAGCCTAACGGCGCAGATGGTCTAGTGCTGCCGGATCCTCCCTGCGCTGTAGTCTGGCTCGGACTCGTATCTGGTTATGCGTGCCATGCGCCGGCGCGCAGCCTCCTGGCCGCGTCGATCAGGGCCGTGGCGGCGGCTTCCACCTCCTCCCGGGTGGTCGGCCGGCCGAGGCTGAGCCGTACGGCGCCCAGGGCGTCCGCCGGCGAGAGTCCCATCGCCAGCAGCACCGCGCTGGGTTCGCTGACGCCGGCGTGGCAGGCCGACCCGGTGGAGGCGGCGACAGTCGGGGCCGCCGCCAGAAGGTCGTTGCCGACCAGCCCCTCAAATCGCACGTGCAGAGTATTGGGCAGGCGGGGCGCGCCCTGGCCGGTCACGCGCACGGGCAGCGCTTCGGTGAGCGCCGCCTCCAGCCAGTCCCGCAGCTCCGCCAGCCGGCGCGGCTCGCCCGTGACCAGCTTCATCTCGGCGATCTCGCAGGCCCGGCCCAGGGCGACGATGTAGGGCACGTTCTCGGTGCCCGCCCGGCGTCCTTCTTCGTAGTCGGCGCCGTGGATCAGCGGGTGGATGCTGACCCCGCGCCGCACGTAGAGTGCACCCACGCCCTTGGGGGCGTAGAGCTTGTGACCGGCCACGGTAAGCAGGTCGCAGCCGATCGCCTCCACGCTGACGGGGATCTTCCCGCAGCTCTGCGCGGCGTCTACGTGGAAGAGCACGCCCGCCTCGCGGGCGATGCGGCCGACCTCCTCCACCGGCTGGATCACGCCGGTCTCGTTCTGGGCGTGCAGGAGCGAGATCAGGATGGTGTCGGGCCTGAGGGCGCGGCGCACCGCGTCGGGGTCAACCCGCCCCTGGCCGTCCGCAGGCAGCACCGTGAGCGCGAAGCCGAACTCCCGCTCGAGGTACCGGCAGGCCTGGAGGGTCGCGGGATGCTCGATCCCTGACGTGATGATATGCCCGCGCCCGCGTGCGAACGCCACCCCTTTGAGGGCCAGGTTGATGGACTCGCTGGCGCAGGAGGTGAAGACGACTTCGCCCGGGCTGGCGCCGATGAGGCTGGCCACCTGCTCCCGGGCGGCTGCGAGCGCCGCCGCGGCCGCACTCCCGAGCCGGTGCTGGGAGTGCGGGTTGCCGTAGTGCTCGTTGAAGTAAGGCAGCATCGCCGCCACGACTGCCGGATCCACCGGGGTGGTGGCATTGTAGTCGAGGTAGATTGTCCGCTCCACCTTAAGTCCTCCTCGTCGGTTGCTGTAGAGCCCCCGCCCTGGGGCCCCCGCTGTAGGGCTACCTACGGTGTCCAATGCAGATGCAGGTATGAGTGAAATTGTTCCTTTGCCTCATACCAAGTACCTATACCTCTTGCTAGACTAAAATTAGTCACGTATAGTGACGCGCGTCACATACCAAGTTCGGTCACACGACTGTCGAGTCAAGCGGCGGATGCCGGGAAAGGATGAGATGCGTTGAACGGCGTTACGATGCTGAGTCGGATCCAGTTCGGCTTGACCGTCGGCTTCCACTTCATCTTCGTGCCGCTTTCCATCGGACTGATTCTCTTCACTGCCATCATGGAGACGCTGTACGTGCGCACGGGGGATCCGAAGTACAAGACCCTGACCAAGTTCTGGGGCAAGCTCTTCACCATCAACTTCCTCCTCGGCGTGGTGACCGGCGTCGCCATGGAGTTCCAGTTCGGCACCAACTGGTCCCGGTACTCGGAGTTCATGGGCGACATCTTCGGTTCGCCGCTGGCCGTGGAGGCCCTGATGGCCTTCTTCCTTGAGTCGACCATGCTGGGCATCTGGATCTTCGGCTGGAACAAGCTGTCGAAGAAGATGCACCTGCTGGCCGGCTGGCTGGTTGTCCTCGGCACCCACCTCTCCGCGGTCTGGATTATCGCGGCCAACGGCTTCATGCAGAACCCCGTGGGCTACGTGCTGCGCAACAACCGGGCTGAGCTGGTGAACTTCTGGGAGGTCCTCTTCAATCCCTACGCCTGGTACATGTACATCCATACGATCTTCGCCTGCTATAGCGTGGGCGCCTTCTTTATCCTGGCCGTGTCGGCCTACCACCTGCTCCGCAGGCAGAACGTGGACATGATGAAGGCCAGCGTAAGAATCGCGACGGTCTTCGCCGTCATCGCCACCCTTGGCAACGCCATCACCGGCCACTTCAACGGCCGCAACGTCGCCATCCGGCAGCCCACCAAGTTGGCGGCCATGGAGGCCTTGTGGGAGAGCGGCTCCAACGTCGGCATGCCCCTGATCGTCGTCCCCGATGCGGCAAACGAGCGCAACGCGGTTGAGCTGCTTAAGATTCCGGGCCTCACCAGCTGGCTCGCCTACGGCAGCACGGATGCCTACGTGCAGGGCCTGAAGGACGTCCCGCCCGCCGAGCGGCCGCCCGTCGCCCCCACGTTCTGGTCGTTCCGGCTCATGGTGGGCGTGGGAGTCCTGATGCTGCTCCTCGCGGTACTCGCCCTGTGGCACGAGCGCAAGGGCACCCTGATGGAGCGCAAGACGCTCCTCAAGTTCCTGCACTGGTCCTTCCCGCTGCCCTACATCTCGACCACGCTGGGCTGGATGGTGGCCGAGGTGGGGCGGCAGCCCTGGACGGTATACGGCCTGATCACCACGTCGGACTCGGTCTCGCCCGTAGCCCTCGCTGACGTGGTGACCAGCGTGGCCCTGGTGGTCATCTTCTACGCCATCCTCGTGGGCCTGGACGTGTACCTCCTGGTCCGCTACGCCAA
>ENA-UPSA01000402-UPSA01000402.1-bioreactor-metagenome-genome-assembly--contig:-NODE-402-length-64806-cov-47.694538_pt1 | contig 64806 bp, 59 predicted proteins | sample MGYA00238183_ERZ773288 | MGnify/ENA primary metagenome ERZ773288 (study PRJEB29028, sample SAMN07631243) | bioreactor metagenome | isolation source: Switchgrass digestor | place: USA: Dartmouth... | reverse complement strand
TGCCAGGCGTGAAACCGCTGGTCGTGCTTCTGTATACTTTATATCCAGCCAGGTCACTGTCCGTATTATCTGCCCAATCAAGGTTTATGCTGCTCGAACTTGCTGCTGTGGCCGTCAATCCTGTAGGCGCTGCAGGCGGTATCGTATCCGATGGCGGCGGAGAACTCCCTCCAAATTGTGGAGCCAAATATGGCTTTAATATATTATATTTTGCCTGATTTACACTAACCCAATCATCCTTCAATATTCCACCGGTATCTCCGGAATTAGGGTTCCAGCACCAAAAAGTCCATGATGCTTTATCTCCAATGTAAGCCATAAGTGAGGTAATCCATTTATAGTCGCCAGATGCTGGATTTGCAGCAGCTTCTTCTTTTATACCGAACTCACCTAGCATAATAGGAGCTATACCGTTTTTATATATAAACCAGAAATGGTCATCCCATATTTTTGGCATATTATTAGGAAAATCAGGTGCTGTAAACCATGTTTGATTGAATACAGTTGGTCCATAATCATGCGGCGAATATACCAGATTCCCTGCAGGAATACCTGTTATAGGGTAATCTTTCACTCCACTTAAGTTACCTCCCCACCAATAAGAATCTCCTTTATACTTTTCTACACCCTCTATCATAATAAGGGCTTTCGGATTTACTTTCAGTATAGCTTGCCCACACCTGCTAGCCGCTTCGTTCCAATTGGTAGAAGAGTTCCCCTCACCCCATGTGGCAATGCCATGCGGTTCATTATCTAAATCAAATCCAACCACATTTGTATTATTTTTATATCGTTCAGCCAACATAACCCAATCACTTATCCATTTTTGCTCCGAGCAGGAATCGGTATACCAGACTTGCTCATTCATATAACCGTCCGCAGCTCTGGAATGGTTATCTAATATAATCTTAAGATTCAACCTTCCAGCTTCTTCAACAATTTTATCCAATACTTCAAGTGAGGATAATCCTGCCAAATCAAGATTCAAGCCTTTCTTTCCCGTATATGCATCAACTCCGTCTGAATTTATTTGAATCGAGCTAGGATATTTACCGATCATCTCATTGCACCATGGAATACGTATACAATTAAAACCAAGATCTGAAATTTGTTGCAACATGGATTTATAATCCCGAGACCATAGCCCATGAACAACATAATTGCCGGTTTCAAAGCCAAACCAATTAACACCCGTTAATCTTCCACCAGGCATCTCTGTAGATGCAAACGAAGGGGCCGCTTTAGTTTCATTCAAGTGTACCACCGACCCACATAATAACGACACAAACAACATCATGACAATCGCAAAAGCCAGTATCTTCTTTTTGCTCATTTTTTTCTTCCTCCAATTTATCTGCCCTAAAATAATATTCTCTATATGCCTATATGCCTACTTAAACCTGGCTCATAGAAACCATCCTTATTTGCAATGTTTATAAAACCTATCCCCGCTTTACGGTTTGCTATATGTTCAACGCAATTGAAGAAATATTAAAGAGGGAAAACGTATAGTCCTCCCTCTTTTGCATTATCTATTTAATCTCTATATGAGAATATGGGAAACTCCCCTTGCAGTGAATATACCAGTAACCGTCTGATGAAGGGGCTATCTGGTGCTGTGCCACCCATACGTTGGTATAGTCTTTCCCGTTGATTTCAAGAAGATCGAGATTCCACGAGTTTATATAGTGGCTCCAGTCATTGGGGTCAGTGGAAAGCTTATTTGTCTTCCAGTAATATTCCCCTGCTCCATCATGGACAAACGGCAGGCTTATCTCGGTATATTCCCCCGACGGCGGTGTAGTGCCATCTTGTTGTGTTTTAGCGCTGGCCTGTGCCGAAGGTTGTGATTCATTACCGCTGGTGTCTACTGCTGTTACTTTATAGTAATATGTTGTATCGGCATCTAAGCCTGTATCGGTGTAAGCGCTGGCTGTTACCTGTTTTACGAAGTTGGCACTGCCAGGCGTGAAACCGCTGGTCGTGCTTCTGTATACTTTATATCCAGCCAGGTCGCTGTCCGTATTATCCACCCAATCAAGATTTATGCTGCTCGAACTTACTGCTGTGGCCGTCAATCCTGTAGGCGCTGCAGGCGGTGTCGTATCCGATGGCGGCGGAGAACCCCCTCCAACATATCCCATTAGCCATGTCAGCGCTGGTCGTTCTGTGCCATTGGAACGTAGAAGGTATGCTTCACTCTGCCAGGTCTGGCCTTCTATATATCCCCAGACAGTTATACCTTTTACCGATGAATGCTCCCATAGCACAGGAAATTTTTCTTGATAACGTTGGAGTTGCGTCTGATCATCACCATTCATATCCAATTCAGATACATATATCGGAAGCCCGGTGCTGTCAAGAATAGTTAACACCTGGTTCATGGTAGACACACTCACCGTATCCATATTAAAGGCATGGCATTGAATACCTATACCATCGACAAGCCCTCTGGCCTTAAGCAAATTGATGAGACTGACATATCTCTGCGCAGCACTAGGATCGGCAATAATACCGTAATCATTGATAAGCAGTTTACTGTTCGGGAAATATTGACGCGCTAATTGAAAGGCAGTGATCACCCAATCCCATCCAGTATTCCCGTCCCCACCCAAAGCATTCCTATAAGAAGGTGGAGCATGTAAAGGCTCGTTCACTACGTCTATAAAATCGAGATCATCGTAACGATCTGCTACAGCAGCAAACCACTCTTCCACTTCCGCACGTTGCTCAGCTTGTGAAAGTGAACTTATCCATGAAGGTTGTTGATTTCCCCAAACAAGAGTATGAAATTTAAATGGCATGTTATTGCTCTTTGCGTAATTGTATATGGCGTCCAGAGTACCCCAATTCATACTATCCCTAGAACCCTCCACAGATTCCCATTTACCCGCGTTTTCCGGCGTTATCTGGTTCCAATACTGTTTGAACTTTAGTGGTTCCGAACTACCGCTAAAGATATTACCCAAAAACTTCTCGCCAGTGACAGGAGCTGCCTTAGCTCCATTTGAACTTATAGCCGGGCCACATAGTAACGATACAACCATCACTATCGCAACTATAAAAGCCAATGCATTCTTCCTACTCATTTTCCTTCCTCCAATCGTTTTTGCATATTATGTTTTTCATGCAAGCATATCACCAAATACAATTTAGCAGCTATTGAGTCTAGCTCATGGCAACCACCCCCTTTAAGTATTAAAGATGGAAAACGTATAGTCCTCCCTCTTTTGCAATAGTTTATTTAATCTCTATATGAGAATATGGGAAACTCCCCTTGCAGTGAACATACCAGCAACCGTCTGACGAAGGGGCTATCTGGTGCTGTGCCACCCATACGTTGGTATAGTCTTTTCCGTTGATCTCAAGAAGATCGAGATTCCACGAGTTTATATAGTGGCTCCAGTCATTGGGGTCAGTGGAAAGCTTATTTGTCTTCCAGTAATATTCCCCTGCTCCATCATGGACAAACGGCAGGCTTATCTCGGTATATTCCCCCGACGGCGGTGTAGTGCCACCTTGCTGTGTTTTTGCGCTGGCCTGTGCCGATGGTTGTGATTCATTGCCGCTGGTATCTACTGCCGTCACCTTATAGTAATACGTTGTATCGGCAGTCAAGCCCGTATCGGTGTAAGCGCTGCTTGTTACCTGCTTCACGAAGTTGGTACTGCCAGGTGTGAAACCGCTGAACGTGCTTCTGTATACTTTATATCCGGCCAGGTCGCTGTCCGTATTATCCGCCCAATCGAGGTTTATGCTGCTCGAACTTACGGCTGTGGCCATTAATCCTGTAGGCACTGCAGGTGGTGTGATATCCGAAGGCGGCGTAATTTCTACAAGAGCATTGGTTTTAAACCAGCTTCCCCAAGAAGTAGGGCTGTTCGCATCCCAATTATTCAGCATATCGAGATACTCCACACCACCGCTATTACCGCACCATGACCAACCAAGGTATCCAATACCATACTGTTTTGCATAGCTCACTATGGCTTCTTCATCAGGATCTCCGTCGGAATGCTGGTTTCCAAATTCACCAACTACCAGAGGTAAATTCATATCTTTGAATGCTTGGAAATAATCATGCACTTTTTGAGCCGTGTTATAAACACCATACATATGGATAGAAAACACCATGTTTTTATTCGGATCTGTTGCATATACCTTTGGAGCATTATCCCTCATTGTAAATGACCAATCCTGTCCCCAGTTTGGTGCATCTACCATGATAGTATGATTAAATCCTGCTTCTCTTAACGCATTGATAGCATCAATAGTGTCCTGAGTCCAGTTTTGATAATTATTATTTCCATATGGTTCATTACCTATATTTATTATAACGAAGTCTTCTTTACCTATAAGAACGCTCTGAATTTCTTTCCAATAGGCTACGGCATCATTAAGCGAACAAGCTGAGCTGTCTTCTCCATATCCTGTAGTATCGTGCACTTCCAATATAACTGCTGTAAAGCCGAGCTGTTGAGCTTTAGATATCACATTTGCTACATCACTAGCACTATTTTTTACCCATCTATGACCATTACTTAAGACAATTCTCACAGAATTAGCTCCCCATGACCGAATGCCTTGCAGAGATTCACCAAGCCTATCCGGATACCAAGTATGTGCATGATTAATCCCTTTTAAACTGCTTACATCTATACCTACAGATGCAATTGAAGGAGCTGCTTTAGTTTCATTCAAGTGTACCACCGACCCACATAATAACGACACAAACAACATCATGACAATCGCAAAAGCCAGTATCTTCTTTTTGCTCATTTTTTTCTTCCTCCAATTTATCTGCCCTAAAATAATATTCTCTATATGCCTATATGCCTACTTAAACCTGGCTCATAGAAACCATCCTTATTTGCAATGTTTATAAAACCTATCCCCGCTTTACGGTTTGCTATATGTTCAACGCAATTGAAGAAATATTAAAGAGGGAAAACGTATAGTCCTCCCTCTTTTGCATTATCTATTTAATCTCTATATGAGAATATGGGAAACTCCCCTTGCAGTGAACATACCAGTAACCGTCTGACGAAGGGGCTATCTGGTGCTGTGCCACCCATACGTTGGTATAGTCTTTTCCGTTGATCTCAAGAAGATCGAGATTCCACGAGTTTATATAGTGGCTCCAGTCATTGGGGTCAGTGGAAAGCTTATTTGTCTTCCAGTAATATTCCCCTGCTCCATCATGGACAAACGGCAGGCTTATCTCGGTATATTCCCCCGACGGCGGTGTAGTGCCATCTTGTTGTGTTTTAGCGCTGGCCTGTGCCGAAGGTTGTGATTCATTACCGCTGGTGTCTACTGCTGTTACTTTATAGTAATATGTTGTATCGGCAGCTAAGCCCGTATCTGTGTAAGCGCTGGCTGTTACCTGTTTTACGAAGTTGGTACTGCCAGGCGTGAAACCGCTGGTCGTGCTTCTGTATACTTTATATCCGGCCAGGTCGCTGTCCGTATTATCTGCCCAATCAAGATTTATGCTGCTCGAACTTACTGCTGTAGCCGTCAATCCTGTAGGCACTGCAGGTGGTGTCGTATCAGATGGCGGAGGTGTTATTGGGCCCTCCGAATCGAAGAAAACATAATACATGGCGTTTGCCATAGCTATATCCGCTTGCGCCCAGAAGCGATGATATGTCATAACCGGTGCTTTACCTTGATTATGAGCATCTAATACCTTCTGATAATCGGGATCATTTTTATATGCAGGCCTCATATCTATAAATGTCATTCCATTTTTTAATGTAGCCCCTTGAGCGTTCACGCCAGTGTAGTCACTCGGAATATAAACTTCATCAAAGAATCTTGAATAATCAGCCCTTTCTTCCGGTACTGCCACTCCGATATCATCCCTGTATAATGTCCACATCCTGTCTAACAACTCTTTAGCCATTTGTTTAGCATCTTCATCGGCACTGCCTTGCCATTTCTCATATGCAGCCGCATAGTATGTCAGTGCTTTAGAGAAACATGCTGCTACGCCTACATCCGTTCCCCAATCTTGCACTGTTACATGAAGGTTTGGATTACCCGTAGGTGTACCTGTCCATTTATCGGGTTGGCCACTCCAGTTCAAAGTAGATGGTATTTCGAATGTACCATCGGCTTTAAGATGGGTTTCACTCATAGCCCAATCAACCCATTTATCCACTAGCGGCTTAACTTTTGTATCGCCGGTAAGATAATAGTATTCCATTACTCTTTCCATCGACCATGCTTGGAATCCAAACCAGTTATTGCTTGGCGGATCATGATATACGGGTTGCCAATCATAAACCATATCATAGAATGTACTTGCACTTGAAGGGTATTGTTCGTATCTTCCATTCAAACTATTAGTAACCCCACCAGCTATGGCTCCTTCAGCACTCTGTAGATATTGATACAACTCTATCTCACGATTTAAACTCGTACCCCAATCTTTTTGACCATTTTGGGATAGAGGTTTCATAGCTGGTTCCTTAGACAAAGCATAAGCCGCCACCAAATTTTGGTATCCCTGGTGCACATGTGAACAGCCTATACGCCAACTCCATGCACCTCCTGTATCTCCACCCCATGACGTATACCAAGACAACAAATAATGGCAGCTATCATAGCCGGTACCTTTTGTATTACTGTTCTGTACTCCTATCGGCCGGAAATATTTATCAAACATCGTGTATCGTAACCAGTCTCCCATTTTCGACGCTTTAGTTGTGTAATTGCTTATTTGAGATTCTACTCCCTGTTCTCGTGCCCATTGCAATGCCCAATATGAAGCTTGTACCTGTCGGGCATCAGCATCCGAAGCTGACGTATATCGCCACTGCTTTGCTGGCGTACCGAAGTTACCGAATAACGGGAGGAAGCCCCCGTTGTTTTTAGCCCCCCATGTAAAATCTTCCCATGAAGGGTGAGGCACAGTCTCCCATACCGATTCCTGTGGGCCACGTTGATAGGTGTTTATGTATGAGCAACGACTTGTTCCATCTCCATGATTGCCGTATTTATACCAATTATCCACATCCAACAACCAATGCATCTGATAATAAGCCTTGCTACCATACGCGCTATACAAATCATCAGATATAGGATCAACTCCTGTAGAAAAATTTGCATCACCTGTAACCGGATAATCTTGCGGCAAATCGCCTTCTGGCGCATAATCCGCAGGATCATTTGCTGGATAAGTGTTTACTCCAGGCTGATCTTTAGCAGGATCCGGTATTATATACCGTTCAGTTGTATCCCACGCCTTTTTGTAATATGACCAATCCCCTGTAAGTTTACCATATGTTGCATACAACCATGTCAAAAAACTGAATGCCTCACTGGTACTAACATGACCGTAGTCCGGCGCTTCTACCATTAATGTTTCTACACTGTGATATGGTACGCCTTCTGGACTCAAGTATCCTTTGGTCTGTATGTCGTTGAAAAGTTCCATAAACCGATCGTAATACACGGATTCCTCAGATGATTCTAAAGAAGCTGCTTTAATTTTACCCGGATTTCCAACTGATCCACATAATAACGATATAACCAATACTATGGCTGCCATAAAAGCCAATACATTCTTCTTACTCATTTTTTCTTCCTCCAGTTCTTCAATCTAAAAATAGCACCTTTCCATATACTTATATATCTCCTTAGCTCTAGCTCACGGCAACCACCCCCTTTAAATATTAAAGAGGGAAAACGCACAGTCCTCCCTCTTTTGCATTACCTATTTAATCTCTATATGAGAGTATGAGAAACTCCCCTTGCAGTGAATATACCAGTAACCGTCTGACGAAGGGGCTATCTGGTGCTGTGCCACCCATACATTGGTATAGTCTTTCCCGTTAATTTCAAGAAGATCGAGATTCCACGAGTTTATATAGTGGCTCCAGTCATTGGGGTCAGTGGAAAGCTTATTTGTCTTCCAGTAATATTCCCCTGCTCCATCATGGACAAACGGCAGGCTTATCTCGGTATATTCCCCCGACGGCGGTGTAGTGCCATCTTGTTGTGTTTTAGCGCTGGCCTGTGCCGAAGGTTGTGATTCATTACCGCTGGTGTCTACTGCTGTTACTTTATAGTAATATGTTGTATCGGCAGCTAAGCCTGTATCGGTGTAAGCGCTGGCTGTTACCTGTTTTACGAAGTTGGCGCTACCAGGTGTGAAACCGCTGGTCGTGCTTCTGTATACTTTATATCCAGCCAGGTCGCTGTCCGTATTATCTGCCCAATCAAGATTTATGCTGCTCGAACTTGCTGCTGTAGCCGTCAATCCTGTAGGCACTGCAGGTGGTGTCGTATCAGATGGCGGAATACCACCGGGTTCCTGTCCACCCAAGAGAACACCTGCATTATACACAGGTATATAGTCGCTCTTGCTAGCCGTATTAGTCAATCCTTTATGCGACCAGTCATTCGATGGATCCCAAGGAACTCCAGTCGGTACACCTATACGCACCTGTGTCTCTCGAGCACTCTCTGATTGTCCTCCAGGGAAAATCTTTGAGCCACTATAGTCTACAGTAATGTAGTATATATTACCACTCCATTTAGTCGGTCCTGATACAGTAACGGGTACTTCGCTATAATTTTTAGCCACAGTTATTTCACTTACTGAATACCCTGCATTTATTATCTCACTTGCATCAAAGAAATATCGATAAGACATCTTATCGAGAGAACGTGCAGGCCACGCCGAATGATTTGTAAGATCCACACTTATTTCGGTAAAATTGGTTTGTTCCGATGTTACCCTTGCATTAGCATAGTATTCGGCATATCTATCCTGTGCTTTATCTTGTCCCAGATATGCTTGTGGAAAATCCGAAAGAGCTGCGCCACCATACGACGAGTACATCTTCGCCAGGCAGCCGACCAATGCAGCGTTGTAATCACACGCTACTTCATTGCTTACATAGTCTCCTCTGCTGTCCGTCCACGAATCACTGGCATTAGGCCCTCCTACTAACGCTCCGTAGAGCGTATGTCTGGTCTCAGGTGGTTCGCTCAAGCTGTTCGCCCATGATCCGTGTGCCGTCCGGTGATGAGGATTTTTCGGTGAATTATTCCCAAATCCTATAATATAACTCCCGTTCCGGGGGTTGCTCCCCAGTATATAGTTGATCTGTTTCTCTGCAAATTGCCTATACCCCGCTTTCTTTGATGCAGTTCCTATCGGCGAATCTGACCATATAAAAGCCAACAAGGAAGCATTGGCGGCATATCGCAATGAGCCCCATTGATCCAACCATGCTAACCCGCCAGGTGTATAAGTGATCCCGCCTCCTGGCATCCAAAAGTCGAGATTGCGTTCCACAGAGTCTATATATATTTGTTTGCCTGTAATCTCTGCCAACAGCATTTGGGCCATATAATGCATATCATCCCATGAATGTGTCCACTTATATCCCCAATAACCTGTTTGGCCCTCATCTCCCCAGTTGTTTGCCGCTGTTTCAGCTTTGGTTAAATATGTCTCATCTCCAGTTTTTATATACAACCATGCAGCAGCAGCGGAGAGTTCGTCCCAAAATCCACTCCATGAGTCATAAAAACCATTGGCGGCAGTGTAACCGGCATCGCTTTGTGTTGCCCAGCCAAAGTCGAATAACTGTTTAGCATGTGTAAGGCATGTTGACGCATACGACGGATCACTGTCCTCAAATACTATAGACGCTATGGCTAAAGCAGCAGATGTAGCTCCGGCAACACACGAACCAGGTGATGATGTGGTAATCTTATATGACGGGCGTTGCATAACATTTTCTATAACTTCCACAGGTCCCCACCATGCATGGTCGCTACCGCCCGAACCTACCTGATAATAGAATTCATTCGGTGCAGTATGACATTTAATAAAATAATCCGTTGCCCAACGTATGGCCCCCAAAGCCTCATCCAGTTGCCCAGAGTTTGCAAAAGCATCCTCGTACTTATATACTCCCCATCCCAGTGTTGCAGCAGTCGATGCCATAGGCAACCCAAACTTAACATTATCTCCGGCATCCAGGTATCCACCTGAAAGATCTTTGCCAACATCCGCACCATCTTTTAAGCACGAGTCATCTCGCCATATTACTGGATTGTTATCCGGTAAATCCCCTGTGCGTTGCTGCATATAGAAATATATAGACTTCTGCAGCGCTTCTCCATAGTTAAAGGAAGCAGCAGCCTCAGCTTTACTCCCTAATAAAATTGGAGTGTATAAAGTAGATATAACCATCACCACAGCAATTATAAAAGCAAATATGTTTTTCTTATTCATCTTTTTCTTCCCCCTTATCACAATTTTACATATTTTTTAATGCTAGCCAAAAAAACATCTCTTTACTATCCTATCTTAGGACATACGCAACATCTCTCTTTCCCAAATAACCCTCAACCATCTAAATGTAATATGTATTTTATAATTCCATTAATTGCCGGATCTTCTCTATAAACCAATGAACATTCATATATCTATAAAAAACATCAAAATTCAGCATCCAAACATAACTTATTCATTCGAATGGCAATTTAATACTCAAAATAAACATGTTCTTTGTTTGAATTATCAAAATATTTACATTTCACTTATCATCTGCCTATTATCGTTATACCACAACCACTCACGCTCTTTGACTATTCGTTCCGTTATTCAGTGCTTCCAAAATAACATCTACTCTTCTTTTCATATCCTTCTTTTGAAGTATATTATGCACGTGGATTTTTACTGTACCGATACTTATGTTTAGTAATTCCGCTATCTGTTCGTTAGTCATTCCTTTGATTATACATTTCACAATATCCCTTTCTCGTTTCGTAAGCTCCGAAATCTTATCATATCTTGAATACTCCATCACACTTTCCTCCTTTAAAGCAATATTGTAAACACGTGTTTATAAAAATAAAATAAAAATGATTATTTTTATTTTATTTTATTTTTATCGAATCTCTTTTACCGAAAATCTTTCTATTAATCGAACCGGAATAATATCATGTTGGCAATCCACCTCATTTGAATCTATCAAGCTAATGACCCTGTCTGCAGCAAGCATAGCCATCTTATGCAAAAAAACATGCATAGTAGTTAGTGGAGGGTTAACATACGACGCTAGCTCTATATCATCAAATCCCATCACTGAAATATCATCTGGTATTTTAAATCCGCTTTCATTAAAAGCATGTATTGCCCCCATAGCCATAGAATCATTAGAAGCAAAAACCGCGGAAGGCATAGGCGATGTATTAATTATCTCCTTAGCAGCTTTATAACCGCTTTCCATGTCAAAATTACCGTAAAACAAAAGTTTATCATTATAATCCAAACCAGCAGCTTCTAGAGCTTTTTTATAACCATTTATCCGCTGTAATCCTGATAACTTGTCTAAATCGCCTGCTATATGCGCTATTCTTCTATGCCCTTTTTTTATAAGATAACTGGTAGCTTTATAAGCTCCCCCTTCATTATCAGCATTTATTATAAGAACATTGGACTTAGACCCTATATGTATATTATCATAATCTATAACAGCTACTTTATATCCCTCTTCTATAAGTTCCTGCAAATATTCTTCATTATTCTTTACACCAATAAAAATACCAGCATCTACTCTTCCTTCGCGGAAAATATCTTGCACTTTTTTTAATCCCTCATACTTATAAACACTAAATGTCAGTACAAAATAATTTTTCTTGTTAGCATAGTCTATAATAGATGCTGTAAACGGCGAAAAATAAGTGTTATTATAAATACCTTGATGCATTTCTTCGTGTATATCAACTATGAACAAACCTATGGTTTGACTCTTCCTTTTGACTAATGATCTCGCAGAAGCGCGAGGAACATAATTATATTCTTTTATTACCTTCATCACTTTTTCTCTAGTTTGCTCAGGAACATTAGAATAGTTATTTATAACCCTCGATACAGTACTTCTAGAAACACCAGCAATTTTAGCTATATCAATACTGTCCATAGATTCCTCCTAAACACGTGTCTATAATTCTAAATTAGCTTTCTCTCTCCCTATCATTGCTTATATTTTATATTCAAACAATATTCTTTACAATATATCTTAAGATATATATTCATCGCTTTTAACAGCTATAGATCAATCGTTCACTTTGAATTCTTAGTTAAACCATAATATACAAAAACAGAGCTTTGCTTCGTAAAGCAAAGCTCTGTTTTTGTATATTATGCCTCTTCTTCAGCGGTTTCCTCGCTCTCTTCCTTCTCAGTAGCTTTGGTTTCAGTTATAACCAACACTGTTTCTCCAGGTTCGGAAAGCACTTGTACCCCTTCAGGCAGTTCTATGTCGCCAACCTTTAAGCTATGACCAATTTCCATTTTAGAAACATCAATATCGATAAATTCCGGCAAATCCTTGGGCAAACATTCCACCTCGAGTTCATCGAGCTGAAGCATCACTAATCCGCCTTTGCTCTCAATAATACCTTCTCCACTCAGCCTTATAGGAACTCTAGTTCTTATAACCTCATCCATTGCTATGCGTTGAAAATCAACATGCTCGTATCTTGCTCCAAGCAAATCAAGCTGTATATCTTTAATCATAGCTGGAATAACCTGATTGTCGAGTTTAAGATCCAATACAGTATTACGGCCATATTTTGCCACTATTTCACGTAAATCTTTAGTCGACACCTTTATTTCTATAGGATCCATCCCTTTGCCATATACTACACCTGGAATAAAGCCACTTCTGCGCATCCTAGAAGCAGCTCCGCTTCCTTTTTCATCACGTTTCTCTATAGTTAAAACTGCTTTATTTGGCATTTTATTATCTCCTTCCATATGTAATCTATTATATAGTATCATAAATCGGATATGCGCTCAAGTTTTCTAAACACGCTTTGTTGAATCAAAAATAACCATCTCTGCTTCATCTATAGCTTGTTGTTCAAGACTTTTAATATCCAATTTAGATTCAGAGCGCTCTATAAGCTCTAGCTTAGGCTTCGTCACTGGATGACGCGGTAGAAACAATGTGCAGCAATCTTCATAAGGCAGTATAGAAGTTTCGTAAGTACCTATTTTTTGGGCCAAATCCATTATCTCAATTTTATCGAATGCTATAAGCGGCCTTATGACTAGCATATCTACCGAAGCCTGAGTAACGCTTAAACTATCAAGCGTTTGGCTAGCTACCTGTCCTATACTCTCACCTGTCACCAATGCTTTGCATCTTTCTTTTTGTGCCAATCTTTGGGCTATGCGCATCATAAAACGTCTATTTAATATCGTAAGCTGATCACTCGGACAATTTTCATATATAGTTTGCTGTATCTCTGTAAAAGGCACCATATAAGTTTTTATGCGCCCTACATATTCGCTTAATATGCGGCATAAATCTTCTACTTTCTCTTTAGCACGTTGACTGGTGTAAGGATAGCTGAAAAAATGCACTGCTGATAATTCTACGCCTCTCTTAGCCGTCATGTAACCAGCAACCGGACTATCTATGCCGCCCGATATTAACAGCATAGCTTTGCCCGATGTGCCAACTGGCATACCACCTGGCCCCAATACATTATCGCAATAAACATAAGCTTTTTCACGTATTTCAACATTTATTGTAACATCTGGAAAGTGAACGTCTACCTTTATGCCTTGTAAGTTTTCAAGTATATAGCCACCAACCTCGCGGCTTATATCGGGCGATTTATATGGGAAAGTTTTATCCGATCGCCGGCTTTCTACTTTAAAAGTTTTTTTACCCTCCAGATACGCTTCTTTTGCTTGCTTTAAAGCTGCGGCTTTTATAGCCTCCATGTCCTTATCAATTTCTTCAGCCACGCTCATAGATACTATACCAAAAACTTTGCCTAGCTTGTCTAAGGCATTTTTTATCTGCTCAGGTATAATACCCTTTACGTATAAACGGCCCTCTCCCTTTATAACTTCTGCGTTACCAAAATCTGTTAATGCGCGCTTAACATTTTTTACTAACATATTTTCAAAGAAAGGTCTGTTCAATCCCTTTAAATGTATTTCACCATATTTTATTAATATAACGGAGTTACTCACTTTTACCTCCCGCTAAAACGCATGAGCTCAGGTACTATTCGTTTTAGCACATCTACCGTATATTTTATGTCTTCTTCATCGTTGAACACAGAAAGGCTAAACCTTATAGCACTCTCGCATAAAGCATTTGACAGATTCATAGCTTTTAAAACGTGGCTGACTTTTTGTCTCTTAGACGAACAAGCTGAACCTGTACTAACGTATATCCCTTCCCGCTCAAGCGCGTGAAGCAAAACTTCCCCTCTAATACCCTTAAAGGAAACATTTAATATATGTGGGGCTCCCTCCTCAGGGATAGGCCCATTTATAACAGCATTAGGCAGGGCATCTGTTATTCCCTTAGCAAGCATAGATTTAAGATCCTTAAGATGTAATGCATCTCCTTCATTAATCGCCTTAATTGCAGCAGCAAAGCCCGCTGCACCTGGAACATTTTCTGTGCCGGAACGAAGCCCTCTTTCTTGTCCACCCCCATGTATGATGGCTTTAAGTCTAGTACCATCACTTACATATAAAGCGGCGATTCCCTTAGGGCCATGTATTTTATGAGCACTCAATGTAACCAAATCTGCATATTCCATCAAGTCAGCCATTGGCAATTTGCCATATGCTTGTACTGCATCTACATGAAAATATATTTTATGGCCACTTTTTTTCAATATATCGCCTATGTTTATGACCGGCAAAATAGAACCGACTTCGTTGTTAACATACATAATGCTTACTAAAATAGTATCTTTTCTTATAGCTGCCTTTAGGTCTTCTATATCTATTACGCCTTCCGAATTAACATTTAAATAAGATGCATCAAACCCTTCTTCTTCGAGGGCTTTAAAAGTATTGAGCACCGAAGGGTGCTCAATACTTGTTGTTATTAAATGCTTGCCTGCTCGCACATAAGCACGAGCTATACCTTGTATGGCTAAATTATTAGCCTCAGTGCCACTAGCCGTAAATACTATGTTTTTCTCTTTAGCACAAATCGATTCAGCAACAGTGCTTCTAGCATATCTTAATATTTTCTCTGCTTCTAGGCCTTTCTGATGCAATGACGATGGATTACCATATTTGCACGTAAGGCATTCCCTTATAACATCTACTACTTCAGGCAAAGCACATGTTGTAGCACTATTATCCAAATATATTTCTCTCATAACCTATTCTAGCTCTTCACTTTTATATTGCGCGGCACATAAGCTTTTATCATTTCTAAAAGCTCTTGACTAGGCTCAAATAAAAGTACGCCTTTTACTCCTTCATGATTGAATAAGCCATAATATAAACGATCAGCATCATTGTTTCTAAAGGCTTTGTATACTTTCATATCTTTCATATTATGCGCTAATCTCTGATAACTATCATCCGATACAGGAGCTATGTTCTCGAACTCTTTAGCATTCACTGACAAAAGCTTTTTGCGTTTATTGTTCATAATAACTGCCGCTACATCTAAATCACCATTTGTAAAAGTATATTCATATTCTATACTTTGATTGTTTCGCGTTACATAGGCTAAATAAGCCAATCCGCCAAATGCTACCAATAAGATAAGTGGGGCAATTATCATAGAAAATTGGCCCGCTAAAAGCAACGGCAGTATATTCATAAGCATAAATATAGCCGCTATGCCAAATATTATCATGGCAATATAACTTAGCACGTATAGCAGCGAATCCATAGCACCTTTATCTTTCATGACAACTTCTTCATGGAAGTTATCCATGAGACGAAACCCGCCTTTTTTCAAAAAATCATCTTCCATCCGTCTCACCTCCTCAGCCAGCTTAATTATAGCATACTGGCAAATTTGGAGCAATATAACTTGCAAAAAATAAAAAAGCAGCGCTTACACTGCTTTTTTATTTTTATCAGTAACCTTTACTACGTTTTTGCCATCATAGTAGCCGCAACTAGGGCATACATGATGCGGTAGTTTTTTTTGGTGGCATTGGGGACAAACCATTAGTGTTGGAGAGCTAAGTTTCCAATTAGCTCTTCTCTTATCTCTCCGTGCTTTAGACATTTTTTGCTTTGGTACCGCCATTTACAGTTCACCTCCTACTCTCTCAAGCCAGCCATTTAATCCAGCTAAGCGTATATCCACCTCATCTTTTTTACAACCACAATCTCCGTAATTAAGCTCAGCCCCACAATTGGGACATAAACCTTTACATTCGATAGTGCACAAAGATTTCATTGGAATTTCCAGCACTATATCACTGTAAATTATATCATCTATATAAAGGGTATCCCCCTCATATACATTAATATCATCATCTGCTGAAATAGCTTTTTTTGCAAACTCTTCTTTAATTTTCAAAAACAAAGGCCAAGCATATGTCTCCAAGCACCTATCGCACTTAAGCAGTATGGCGCCAGTTATTATACCTGTCATATTGAGTATACCATTGCTATTGCTGATGTTCCCCTCAACATGAATATCCCAAGGCATGCTCCAGTTATCAGTAGCTTCTACTAATTGATTGAGATTGCCATCTACAGCAAAATCCATAGCCCCACCATTTTCCTCGAGCAATGCACTCACATCTATGCGCATCATTTGTGTCACCTCTTTTCGGGGAAATATAACATTACTTATTATATAGATGAACGCTACAAGTTGTCAAGCACCCAAAATGATGGCATTATATAAAAATGAGACTTTATGCTCCTACTATAGCCTTTGTTTCGCGGGCTATCATAAGTTCTTCGTTTGTAGGAACCACTATTATTTTTGTTCGTGAATCATCGGCATTTATAAACGCTTCTTTACCTCGCACTTTATTTTTTGTTTCATCCAGTTTTATTCCCATGTTATCTAAACCATCGCATATACATTTTCTAACGGTGGCATTATTTTCGCCTATTCCTGCTGTAAATATAATTGCATCTACACCATCTAACGCCGCCATATAAGAACCTATATACTTCTTAGCTCTATAGCAAAGCATATTTATTGCTAATTGTGCTCGTTTATTACCCGCGTTAGCAGCGTCTTCCACATCACGCAAATCGCTACTTACCCCTGACACTCCAAGTATCCCAGATTCTTTATTCAGGTAATCGTTCATCTCAGCAGGTGACATGCTTTTTTTCTCCATAAGGTAGGTCACTATAGCAGGATCGAGATCTCCAGATCTTGTACCCATTATAAGACCTTCCAAAGGCGTGAAGCCCATGCTGGTATCTATAGCCTTGCCATATTTTACAGCGCTTATGCTAGAACCATTTCCAAGATGGCACGTTATTAGTTTCAAGTCTTTCGGGGCTTTCCCCATTATTTCAGCCGCTCTAAGCGATACATACTTATGAGATGTCCCATGTGCGCCATAACGCCTTATCTTATATTGCTCATACACATCGTAAGGAAGCCCATACATATAAGCATAATCGGGCAATGTTTTAAAGAACTCGGTATCAACAACTACGACCATAGGAGTATCCGGCATTAGTTTGCGGCACGCTTCCATACCCATAATAGCACCAGGATTATGTAAAGGTGCAAACTCGATAACTTCCGCTTTCATAGTTTCTATTATCTCATCGGTAAGCAAAACTGGATCTATAAAGCGTTCTCCGCCATTTACCATTCTGTGCCCAATAGCTGATATTTCTGATATATCGCTTATAACACCGTATTCCGGATCAGTTATAGCGCGTATTACCAACTTAAATGCAGCCAGATGATCTTGGACGTCTTCCTGTATTTCTACTTTATCTCCACCATTGTACTGGTGCTTTAAAACAGAGCCTTCTAGACCTATTCTTTCAACGTTTCCTTTTGCTCTAGCCGTTTCTGTAGTCATATCTATCAATTGATATTTCAGCGACGAGCTCCCTGCATTTATAACCAATATGTTCACTTATAAATTCAACCCCTTGCATATTTTTACTTCAACTCTTTAATTCGTAATATCTCACATAGATTGCACAGCCGTAATAGCTACTGCATCGACTATATCTTCTGGTTTGCAACCGCGTGAAAGATCATTTACCGGTTTTGCTATACCCTGACAAATAGGGCCTACTGCCGTAGCTCGAGCCAGTCGCTCTACAAGCTTATAACCAATGTTGCCGGCTTGCAAATCTGGGAATATGAGGACATTGGCCTTTCCTCCTACTGGACTGCCTGGGGCCTTCAACTGAGCAACGCTTTCTACTAAAGCAGCATCTACCTGAAGTTCACCATCTATAGCAATATCAGGCGCCAATTGTTTAGCCAGCTGAGTTGCTTGTACTACCTTATCCACCAATTCATGTTTTGCACTGCCTTTAGTAGAAAAAGATAACATCGCCACTTTAGGCTCAGCTTCAACCAGATTCTTAAAAGTATTAGCAGAAGTTACCGCTATATTGGCCAATTCTTCGGCGTTTGGATTGGGATTCACACCACAATCAGCAAATATGAAAACCCCATTATGACCATAAGGGCTATTTGGTACTTCCATTAAAAAACAGCCGGACACAAGAGCAATGACCGGGGCCGTTTTTATAATCTGTAAGGCAGGTCGCAACACATCTGGAGTTGAATGAATCGCTCCAGCTACCATGCCATCAGCCTTACCATTTTTTACCAACATAACGCCATAATACAATGGATCAAGCAACATTTGCCTTGCTTTTTCTATGGAAACCCCCTTATTCTTGCGTAATTCATAAAGCTCTTGCGCTAAGGCTTCCCTGTCAGGCGATGAAGCCGGATCTATGAAAACTACGTTCTCTATTACCATTTTAGGCGCAGTTTTTCTAAATTCGCTTTCGTCTCCCAGCATTATTAGCTCAGCTATGTCTTCCCGTAAAATCATTTCCGCTGCTTGAAGAGTACGCTGCTCCGTACCTTCCGCGAGCACTATACAACGCTTATTTGCTTTTGCCTTTTCTCTTATTTTGTTCAATATGCTCATTATACTAGTATCCTCCTATCATTACAGTATATATTATAAGCTATTAAGCCTTTTATTTAAAGTTATAACCCTTTTTATTTTCGACAAAAATAAGCAAAATCCTGCTATTTTGATAAAGTTCTAATTTTGCGATTATTCGAAACAATGCGAAAAACACAAGTGCCGGCTGTGCTTGTAAGCACAGCCGGCTTAAAATAAAGAAAGGGGTGATAAATCACATACTTTCCTTCTGGGTAGCTTCTATCATTTTAGATATATAATCTTCCAGCATTTTAGGTAATCCTAATATCTTCACATCCATGAATCCGCGAGTTATCAATGATACAGCCTCATCTTTAGTAAGTCCCCGCGACATAAGGTACTCCACTTCTTCTTCGGCTATCGGGCCTATAGCAGCTTCGTGAGAGAGATAGCTCCCCGGAGCTCGCGATAAAAGTTCTGGTACAGCATACATCATCCCTTTAGGCGACATCAATATGCCACGGCAATCTAGATGCGCTTTGCTATCATCTTGCACGGACTCTAGGGCACCACGAGCATATATTTTTGAGCTATCATTAACAATAGCCCTAGAAACAGCTTGTCCAGAAGAGCCTTTACCCTCTAGTATTATTTTCGAGCCAACATCTATGTCAGAATCTCCTAAGCCATATAATATAGAATTGAATGCTGCCGTAGAATTTTCCCCAATTAACCGAGCCGATGGGAATGACTGAATAGAACGTACAGGTTTCAATAATACATAATTATTTATAAAAACCCCATTGTCATCCACTAAAGCTGCCGAGCGCGGACGAACATGAAACTCCGGAGCCCAATTGTGTATCATAGTAAAGGTTAGCTTTGCATTTTTTTCTACAAAAAATTCCGATATACCCAAGTGCAAACCATTTTCAACCTGAGGTGTTAAAGTGCACCCTGAGATAACCTGCGCCTCAGCACCCTCTTCTACTATTATGATGTTGTGCACATTTTGTACCCTTGCATTTTCTTGCAACATAAGACACGATTGTATGGGTTTATCGACTTTTTGCCCTGCAAAAACACGTATAAAATAACCATGCACGGGATGCAATTCTGAAAATGCCGTATACTTGTCTTGGTCTACCTTTACCGCACGCCACCAATATTTTTCACGAATTTCTGGATATCTCGCCATAGCATCGTTTATATCCATTATTTCCAATTTATCGCCATAAGCTTTTTGAATGTTTTTATATATAACTGTGTGATCTAGTTGCATAAAGCTACCCGATCTGCTCGCTTCAGTAGGATCTATACCAGACGCTATAGCAGCTTCTTGTATTTCACGTGGTAATTTAGATAACTCATCTACGGTTTCCTCTTCATCTGGCTCTTCAAACATTGAAAGGTCTATATCCTCACCATAAGCGGCTTTTTTATTTATAGCGTTTTTTGCTTTTGCTTTCAAATCCTCTTCATAGCTTAATCCTATTGACACTGTTGGCACCTCCCGAATCCATGCAGGCGGACTTCATCAAATATATCTCTAGCGCCACCGCTGCAAACAATTTTGCCATCTATTAATATATGGCCTTTATCAGCATTGACATATTCCAATATATAGCCAGTATGGGTAACGATAATGCCCGAAACCTTACGGCCTTTCACCTTATCTTTACGAAGCAATTCATTTATCATATTACCTATGAGTGAAATATTATCCATGTCAACGCCAGATTCTGGCTCGTCTAATAACACCAGCTCTGGGTTTTGGCAAACAAGTTGTAAAAGCTCAGAACGTTTTAATTCTCCGCCTGAAAATCCATAGTTTAGATCCCTGTCCAAATGTTCTTCAAGGTTAAGCTTCTCAGCCACTGCAGCAACCGGAATATTATTGCCTCTGGCATGAGCTGCTATATCAGCAATTTGCGCTAACTTCACACCTCGAACTGCTGGCGGCTTCTGAAACATCATGCCTATGCCTAACCTCGCCCTTTCATCAAGGCTCATGTTAGTTATATCTTGCCCCTTAAAAAATATATGGCCCTGTGTAACTTCATACCTAGGCATTCCTAATATACTCATCAGCAGCGTCGTCTTGCCACCGCCATTTGGACCAAGTAATATATGCGTTTCGCCCTCTTCTACCTCAAGATCAATACCATTTAAAATAGGCCTATTATCTACAGATACATGTAAATCTTCTATTTTTAACATAAATCTCATCCTCTGTATAGAATTTCAAAAGGCATCTATTATAAAGATGCCTTTTGAACTATTTTATTTATTTAATTCAGGGAAAAAGAAGCTTCCCATGTCTGACCAATTCTTTTTCATCAACTGCTGATAACGCTCATGGAAAAACTCTCTATGGCCTTCTTCCCATTCAGCCAACTTTAATAAAAACTCTTTAGCCCCTTGGTCATCTACTTCATTCGCAGCCATGTTGTAAAATTCGGCAAAATCATTCTCTATCAGATACGCCATGCGGATTATCGCCAAATCAGAAAGATCATCTTCTCCTTCTGATTCAGGAAGTTGCTGAACCTGACTGCCAAATATCGAGGGCCGTTTTATATATTTGCTTTCATCCACTACCCAAGATATTACTTTGAGCTCTTTATCACCATATAACTCATCGTATTTATCTTGTAATAATTGCTGATGCATTGCTTCCATATCTACTAACTCTTCAAACACCTTTTTAGTGTTCGGGTTAGTTACCTGGTCTTTGTAATATGAATAAAAATTTTGCCCTTGCCTCTCCATTCGTATGGCAAAACTCAATATTCTTTGTATTTTATCCATTTATACTCATCTCCCTAAGGATTTATTTAAAAGGGTTCTCGTCATCGTATAATATAGTGGGAGGTTGATTTAATCCTATATCATCAACACCTAACATTTTCAAGGCTGCAAAAAGCACTTTCCCTGCATGTTTAAACGCTATGCCTGCATGATGCGGGAAGCGCTTGGCTATGAGCACATGCCTGTAAAAACGTGCCATCTCTTTTACGGCAAATACGCCTATGCCGCCAAAGGACTTAGGATCAACATCGATGACTTCACCTTGAGCGATATAGCTCCTCAGTTTACAATCCGCAGTGCTTTGTAATCTGAACAGCGTTATGGCTCCAGGCCTTATCACACCTTCTAACGTACCGCGTGTTATATCAGGCTCTTTATCTGGCTCTAAGGTGCGATGCATTATAAGCTGATACTTCATAGCAGCATTTCGCATGCAGCCCTTGTTTGTATTGCCACAATGGAAGCCCATAAATAAATCTGTTAGCTTATAATCTTCGAATTTATTCTTATTATGCTCGTACATATCTTGCGGTACTGTATTGTTTATATCGAGCAAAGTCGGAGGCATTTGCGTAGCACACGTTATTATATATTCACTCAACGCCCCGTATATATCTGTTTCGCATGCAACAGGTATGCCTTCACCTGTCAATCTTGAATTGACATAGCATGGCACGAATCCAAATTGCGTTTGGAACGCAGGCCAGCATTTATTTGCAAATGCCACGTACTTAGAGGCACCGGTATGATCTTTCATCCAATCTTTCAAAGTCAATTCATATTGAGCCAGTCTAGGCAGTATATTAGGATAAGTATTACCGCTTCCTAATTCTTCTTCCATATCTTTAACAACATCTGGTATCCGTGGATCATCAGCATGTTTATTAAACGCCTCGAAAAGATCTAGCTCGGAATTCTCCATTATCTCAACGCCTAAATCATAAAGCGGTTTTATAGGCGCATTGCAAGCCAAAAAATCTTGAGGTCTTGGACCAAATCCAAATATTTTTAGATTTTTTACTCCTATAACAACACGAGCTATATCTATAAAATCAGCCATCATATCAGCTACCTCATCGGCTGTGCCTATAGGGTATTCTGGTATGTATGGATTTATATTGCGCAAGCCTATATTGTATGACGCATTAAGCATTCCACAGTAAGCATCGCCTCTGCCACCTATTAGATCAGTCTCTGTTTCTTCAGCAGCAGCAACAAACATAACTGGACCGCCAAATCTCTGCGCTAACATCGTTTCCGGCCCTTCCGGCCCGAAGTTGCCTAGATATACAACTAATGCATTAATATCAGCAGTTTTTATTTCATCTAAAGCTTTTATAACGTCAACTTCATTCTCTACAGTAGTATTTATTTCCGTTACTTCTATCCCTTTAGAAGCACAAGCTTCTACTACTGCGCGTCTTCTTCTTTGACTAAGCTCTATAGGAAAACAGTCTCTGCTTACAGCTATGATACCCAATTTTACAACAGGTATATTATTCATTGCGTTTTATACCCCCTTAAAGTATTTTTCAATCGTTTCTATTATATCACATATGATCTTCCTAGTGTATAAACAATTTTTTAACCTGCAATTCGTAATTCATAAAAACTTCTCTCTGTAAGCGGTGCCAAGCCCCATATGCCTTGAAATATTGCCGGCGCACTTATTCAATGCTTTCAACTTCATATTGCGAATTGCAGTTTAAACAAAAAATTAGCCTAAAAAACTTTTATTCTCATTTAAAGCATTTATACGTTCCATGTCTTCAAATGTTAATTCAAAATCGAATATATCAGCATTTTCTCTCAAATGCCTCTCGTGAACAGCTTTTGGTATTGTCACCACATCGCGCTGCAAATCCCATCTCAACACAATCTGCGCAGGCGTTTTTTTATATTTCTCCGCTAATTCCTTTAACAAAGGAATATCATTTACATGTCCGCGCATCAAAGGACTATAAGCTTCAATACGTATGCCATGAGCCTTGCAATATTCATATAAATCAGGCTTAGAGTTAAGCGGATGAAACTCAACCTGGTTGATTGCTGGCGTTACGCCACTATCTTGGATAATATCCTCTAGATGAGCTATGGTAAAATTGCTCACTCCTATAGCACGAGCTCTACCAGATTTGTAAATGTCTATCATGGCTCTCCAAGCCTCTATGTATTTATCTCCAACTGGCCAATGTATAAGATAAAGGTCAACATAATCAAGCTGAAGCCTTTCTAGGCTTTCATCAAAAGCCTTCATTATAGCATTATAACCTTTTTCTTGATATTCATTCCATAACTTCGTTGTAATAAACAGTTCTTCTCTTGGGACACCGCATTTTTTTATCCCTTTGCCAACACCTTTTTCGTTGCCATATATAGCTGCTGTATCTATGCTTCTATAGCCAATGCCAGCAGCGATCTTTATGGCTGATTCTGCCTCTTCATCCGTCATTTGCCACACTCCCAGGCCTAACCATGGCATACTTACTCCATTATTAAGCACAGTACAATCTTTTATATTACTTTTCATTTTAGTTCCCCCTTAATGTATCGTATTTATCAATGTTTATATATTTATTTTAGCATAAAAACGCATTTTCAACAACATACCGATCCGTTATCTGCAATTCGTAATTTGTATTATAGTATGTATGTAAGCGGCGCAAAGCTATAATGTGCCTTGTTATAAGCTGCTTTAGTTTAGCAGCGTTTCAGGAGCTATTGCTATATAAAAATGCATGTGCTATAATAATAATCGTTAATCATTTGCCGGATGTTCTTCTGCCTCGACCCGCCAGCGGCTGGGGAAACATCCGGCTAAATGTATAAACCTTTTCTTTCTGTTATTGAATTGGCAGGCGGCATTTTGCCGCCGCTATTTTTTGATTAAAATCATGCGTCCTCAATTAGGCTTCAATTGCAATATCTTCCACAATTCTTTTGTCTTTCCACTTTCCCTTTTTATAAAATACAACTGTAATAATTGCACCAGCTACCCATGCAATAACAAGAGATACAAAAATAGATTCTGGCCTTCCCGCAGGATAGGCCTCGCTCCTCGTCAGATAAGCCAAACCATAAGCAAGCGGTAACCGCAGAATTATAGTAGTAACTAAAGAAAGCCACATTGGCGTCATAGTGTCTCCAGCACCGCGCATAACACCGGACAAGCTTTGAGTTACGGCTACCGCCACATAGCCCACTGCCAAAATGCTCATCATGCGCATACTAAGCTCAACTAGTTCCACTGTGTCGGTAAAAAGATACATAAGATATTTACCAAATATAAGTATTATAATGGTTACTGTAGCCGAAACTGCCACAGCAATTTTTGTCCCGTCTCGCACGCCTTTTTCGACCCTATCCATCTTGCCCGCTCCTATATTTTGTCCAACAAAGGTGGTCATAGCATTGCCAAACGTAAAATTCGGCATCATGGCAAAGCCATCTACACGCATTACTATAACGTTACAGGCAATCACCATTTCACCAAAGCTATTAGTTAACGATTGCACAACAATCATCGCTAATGAAAATATAGCCTGGGTCACGCCAGAAGGCAAACCTAATTTTATAAGTTTATAAGTATATTGTTTCGATAGTTTGAGGATTTCAAGATTAATATCAAAAAACTCCTTCATCTGCATAAGCTTCCAAAAACACAGGAGCGCTGATACACCTTGAGCTATTACCGTTGCTAATGCTACTCCGCCAACTCCCATTTTAAAGCTCGCAACAAACCATATGTCAAGGACTACATTTAATGCTGTGGACACTAGAAGAAATACAAGCGCCGAAACAGAATCTCCTAATCCACGTAAAATGCCAGATAATATATTGAAATAAGAAAATCCTGCTATACCGACGAAAAATATTATAAGATACTCGCTGCTCCAATTCAATATTGATTCTGGCGTATTTAATAATATAAGCATTGGTTTAGTAATCAATGGCCCTATAATCATAATTGCTACCGACATTATAGCGGTTAATGTAATTGATACGCCAATAGCTCGTGAGATTCCTTCTCGATGTTTAGCTCCAAAATATTGAGCAACCATTATTCCAGAACCCGTAGCTATACCGACAAAAAATACTAGCAATAGATTTAATATAGGAGAAGCGCTACCCACTGCTGCAAGCGCATTATCACCAATGTATCTTCCAACTACAATAGAGTCAACAGTATTATAAAGTTGCTGAGCTACATTGCCTAAAAGCATCGGAATGGCAAACTCCATAATCCTTTTCCATGGCTCTCCTTGAGTCATGTCTTTAGGCGCAAGAAGCTCTCTAAATTTTGCCATAAAACCCTCCTGTATCCTATGAATTTGATTTTTATTAAGGCGCTTCAATAATTTATTATTGATTTCATACAGTTGTTTTTTAATAGGTCCACTGCTTCGTTCGTAACCCATTATAACATTCAACAAGAAAAAATGCACGTATCAGGCCTTATGTCGCTACCTGTGAAAAATATGAACGCTTGTATATGTAAAAACCAAGTGCTATAATAAAAACATAAAAAATATATTTCCTATGTCCGCTAGGGGAGCTTAAAATAGCTGAGAAAGCGATATGTTTCGCTTAACCCTTGGAACCTGTCTAGATAATACTAGCGTAGGGAAGCGGTTTTAGATTAGAAGCTAAACCGCATGGCCAACATGCGGTTTTTTCATCTCCTCTCTGGACATAGTAAATAAAATAATCGAGAGGAGGTGAGCAAATGAATTATATAATAAGTATCTTCAAAGATTTAGCAGAAATTACGCCCACAACTTTGTCGATATTGATAGCTATTATAGCTGTTATAGTAATACTTGCTATCATAGGCCCCAAAGCGCATTTTAATACAAAATCCGTGGTATATGGAGGTTTGTGCATAGCTGTATCTTTTGTATTATCATATATACGCTTTTTCCGCTGGCCACAAGGTGGCTCTATAACATTAGCGAGCATGCTGCCTATGTTCGTTTATGCTTATATATTCGGGCCTCTGGCTGGTATAATTGCAGGCTCGGCTTATGGGCTTTTGCAACTTATACAAGACCCATTTATAGTACATCCAATACAAGTTTTACTCGACTATATAATAGCATTCGGTGCTCTCGGACTAGCCGGATATAGTCGGCATAATTTGAGCTTAGGCGTATTGCTTGGCGGTTTTGGAAGGTTTTTAGCCAGTTTTTTGTCAGGTATATTGTTCTTTGCCAGCTATGCGCCAGAGGGCATGAATCCGGCCTTATACTCTATAGCAGTAAATGGTCTGGTCATAGGTACTGACGCGCTTATATGTTTTATAATATCGCTAATACCACAAGTTAGAAACACTGTAGAGCGCTTACGCTCAAACGTTTTAAAACAATAGGATAAGTTTTCATTCGCTAAGCGAGGGCATGCCCTCGCTTAGCGAATGCTCTTTAAATATAGCTGAAAAATAATGCTATATTTAAAGCAGCAACTATTATTGCAATTACCCAGAGAAACAGCTTATCTCGTGCAGAATTAGCGTATTTACCCATAACATTACAGCATATTAAGAGCAATAGCCCCGCCTAATATTTCAGCCATAGCGGTAGAAAGCGTTACCATCCATAAAAGGGCATAATCATACTGGGAACCAGCTGTTATATTTGAAGCCCAATTACCCGGATCTATAAAACCGACTGTAACCAGTAAGCCAGGACCTATATATTTTACAAACTTTTTAGCCATAGGCTTCGGTTTATGTTGGCCAGGGAATAGCTTCATATATATCCACCCCTCCTTTTAACATTCTAATGTTTAAATAACCAGGGTTTAGATATGGTAACAGCTTTATAAGAGCATAATTCCTGACAGCAAAAGCATCTAATACACGCATTTAAATCCACGCAAGGATGCTTGTCTATCATTTTTATAGCCCTTGGAGGACAATTAGCCGCACAATCTCCACAGCTTTTGCATATATCATAATCAAAAACTGGCCTAGCCATGAAAGCATTACGAAGAAAACCTGCCATAAATCGCGGTAATTTTCCGTCTAAAAAACTTGCTCCACGTTTAGGCGGTATTTTAAAATCTCTTATTTGCGTCTCAGACAATGCTGCTCCATAAATATTTATATCAGCTAAAGCCGCAGGTAAATTTCTTTTCTTAGCTTGACGTATAGTAGGTATATCATCAAACGGTATATTTATTATAGAAGCCGCAACTACATCAGCGGCAAAAGGGCTCGGACTGACTATCAATGTCCCTATATTGCGCGGTGCACCGGCTGAAGGGCCATTGCCCTCCATACCGACTATGCCATCTATAATAGATAAAACTGGTTTTACAGCCATGTTTATATCTATAAGCATATCGGCAAAATCATTTAAGTTTGGCATTTGTAAATGATATTCCGCCTTTCGCATACCAGGCACGACGCCAAACATATTTTTTACAGCCCCTGTGAAAACTGCCATCCCGTGAGTTTTTAGCTTCCCTACATTTATTATGGCATCAGCATCATTTATTGCCTTTACTATCTGAAAACGCTTTAATATTTTCCCTCCAGGATTAGGAAACTCTACCTCCGCGACATTGTAGTTTATCTCCGCGCCTGTCCTCTGCGCCACGTCCTCTATGCCAGACACGCGGTATATAGCTCTAAGCGTTCGTTCATTAAACATACCTCCTGGACTATCCCCTATGATAGGTAATCCTCCCGCATGCTGAACCGCTCTTACTACAGCTTCTACAACCGACGGATGTGTAGTAACCGCCTCTTCAGGCTTCTTTTTCATGAGCAGATTTACCTTTATAAAAACCCTTTGCCCCGGTTTTATATAGGTCTCTATAGCTCCTAGCCAATTTAAGCAATTATTTAAAGCATCACTTACTTTAACAATATCATAATCATAACATCTCTCTACCGCTACAGGTACAGGCATAATTTATCTCCAATCATGAATACATTTTTGTAACCACATATTCTATAAGTTTGTCAGGTACTAAACGCTTCAAAAATGCTATAAGTTTATAATCTGCCCCAACCACGGTCCTTATAGGTGGGTTTTTACTATTTATTATCTTTTCTACGGCTTTTACAACAATTTCTGGTCCTGGTGCATTCATTTCAGACTTTGCCATGGCTTCTACCGCCTTTTGACAACGTTCCTTATATGGTGTATCGTCCTTAGCTGCTTCAGCCCAAACCCTAGCAGATGTAAAACCAGTTTTTATATCACCTGGCTCAATGAGAGCAACCTTTATGCCAAATGGCTTAGTTTCTATACGCAGAGCTTGTGATAATGCTTCTAAAGCATATTTGCTAGCACTGTACATTGATTGATAAGGGATAGCTATAAATCCAGCCACTGAACCTATATTAATTATTAGGCCATTACCCTTTGCCCGCATATGCGGGAGAACTGCTCTACATACGCGCAATACGCCAAAAAAGTTAGTATCAAATTCTGCCATCGCTTCCTCAGGTGAGACATCCTCCACCGCTCCCGACAAACTGTATCCGGCACAGTTTATCGCTATATCTACGCTATTTTCTTTTTTTATTATATAATCTACAGCTTCTCTCACTGTGCGTTCATCTCTAACATCCATATACAATGTGCTTATAAAACCATCGCTTTTATCGTTTGTATAAATGCTTCCATCGCCATGACGCGATGCCCCGTATACATGATAGCCATGAGCGCTCAAATATTCAGCGCAAGCCTTGCCCATGCCAGAAGAGGCCCCAGTTATAAGCACTGATTTGCCATATTCCATAACAGTCACTCCTATCACCGCTGCACGATAAACATTATAACGGCCAAAGCAACAAATACTCCGGACACTATATTGCTTAACATTTTTTCATTAATCTTATTAGCAAATTTAGCAGCAATCCGGCCTCCTATCAAGGTGCCAACAGCTCCCCATATAGCGGCTTTTATTGGTAAATCCGCAGATAGAGCATGACCTAAAGCACCGGAGGCTGCTGTAAAAGCCATTATAAGGGTTGATGTACCTATACCTTCATGCATGCTGTATTGCATTACAAATACTAATATGAGCAGTATCATAACACCGCCGCCAGCTCCGAGTAAACCACTTATTATTCCCACCAAAGTGCCAAGAAAAAGGGCAGAAAACACAATATTAGAACGTAAAATTTTTAAAAGGCGAGTCTCTTTTTTATCACTGCCGCTCGGCAAAGCAAAAGAACCACCTCGCAGTCCTCTAACCCAGAACAATACGGCAGTGATTATAAGAAATACACTGAAAGCATTGCTCAATCCAACATCAGGAATAAAAGATGATATCTTACTGCCTATCTGCGCTCCCACGACAGCGCCTATTGCTATCCAAAAACCTTGTTTCAAATTTAAATTTTTATTTTGATAATAAGTCCATGCAACAACTAAAGAAGCTATTGTATCTATAAATAAACTGGCTCCTATGGACTGTGAAGTAGTATAACCCAACATAACAAAAGCGGGTACCACAACCATAACGCCGCTAGCACCTATTAAACCAGTAACTATGCCAGCAATACATCCTACAAGCACAATAAGCACATAGTGCATATCATTTATCATCCCTTCCCGACACGATAGTTCATTTTATCCACAAAAATTATAACACCAGGTATATAGCTAATACAATATTACAGCTTCAACAAAGTAGAAAGCCTTGCTAATATTGTGATAAAATAAAATATAAAAATTTTAGGAGGTAAAAAGATGATAATCACTACTACACCAACAATCGAAGGAAAAAATATAAAAGAATATAAAGGAATAGTGAGTGGCGAAACAATACTAGGCGCAAATGTATTTCGCGATTTTATGGCAGGATTGACAGATTTCTTCGGTGGCCGCTCATCCGCTTATGAAAACGAATTAATAAAAGCGCGCCATATGGCACTTGATGAAATGCAGCGTCAAGCTGAAGCCATGGGCGGAAACGCAGTGGTAGGCATTGACCTCGATTATGAAGTAGTAGGTCAAAACGGTTCTATGTTAATGGTAACAGCTAGCGGAACTGCTGTATATATAGAGTAAAGCCGTGCACTCAGCTTCGACTCATGCCTCCGGGCGGTATCTGCATAGTTAGCTCCCACCAGGTTGCCCTACGGCACATGGAGGTGCTCACTTACCGCTGCTTCCTTCCGGACCTGACGGGGTTCATGAGTTTCCATTGCGCAGGACCCGATGATCTACACCACTTGTGCAGGCCAGACCCCACAGGCATAGAGCCTCAGCGTGAGAATTCGACCCTGCTATAGCGGATTGCAGGTTACAGGGCACCGCTACCTCCCCATCTAGCACGGCTGTGGCGGAGAGAGTGAGATTCGAACTCACGGAGCGGTTACCCGCTCACTCGCTTTCGAGGCGAGCGCCATCGTCCACTCGGCCATCTCTCCTTGAATAAGGTGGGGTCAGCTATGATTATACTGGCCCCAATAATTTTAATGGCGGAGAGAGAGGGATTCGAACCCTCGGTGCAGGTTTTAGCCCACACACTCGATTTCCAGTCGAGCGCCTTCGTCCACTCAGCCATCTCTCCATTTTCATTAGAACTACTTAATAATTTCAGATATTCAATTTTTATCCCGGCGCTCTTTAAAAAATTTTTTTAATAACTCTTCACAACGCCGTTCTTCTATACCTGCTACTATATCTATTGTATGATCAAAGCGCTTATCGCGCGGCAAGTTATATAAGGTGCCGGCGCATCCCCACTTTAAGTCAGGCGCGCCGTATATCAATCTTTTTACACGGCTTAACATCATAGCACCCGCACACATAGAACAAGGCTCTAATGTCACATAAAGCTCACAGTCATTTAAGCGCCAGCCTCCTACATATGCCATAGCGCCTCTTATAGCTATCATCTCAGCATGTGCAGTAGCATCTTTCAGGCTCTCGACCATATTATGCCCTCTTGCTATTATCTCATTATTCCTAACAATAACAGCTCCTACAGGTACTTCTCCTTGAGATGCGGCAAGCTCTGCTTCTTTCAAGGCTTCCGCCATGAATACATACAACCTGTCAATTTCATCTAACATTTGCTCTAACTCACAAAGGATATTTTAACATGAATCATCCACTTTGGCAATAGTTGAAAAACCCTCTTATAGTGCCTTTTGTATAAACTGTTCAATATCCGCTTTAGGCCGTGCCCCTACTATTTTATCTATAACTTGTCCATTCTTAAACAAAAACACAGTAGGGATGCTCATCACGCGGTAGCGTTCCGCTAATGCTCTTTGCTCATCGACATTAACTTTACCAACCTTTACTTTACCGACATACTTCTCTGCAATTTCCTCTATTATAGGAGAAAGTATACGACACGGCGGACACCATGAAGCCCAAAAGTCAACCAAGACTAGCATCCTCGGCTTTAAAACCTCTTCATCAAAATTGTCTATAGTTAAATTTATGATATGTTCATTCATATGCTATCTTCACTTTCATCTTTCCTATTAATTATTCTTTTTATATTGGGCATATATTTCTTGTTTTTACTTAAACGCGGCTCCATTATTCTTATAACAACAAAAGAAAGAATAGCAAAAGCTAGACCTGCTACCGCAGCATATATATCGCTATTTGCAGCTTTAAAAAAACTAGCTATCCAGTAGCCTATAACAATTCCAGCTATCATAGCCATTAATGGTATTGCATAAGCTATAAAAGTGGCAGATAACAGTGCTGATGTTTCTAAGTCAATTTGTACCTCATCACCTATTTTAGCATTTATATCATTATTAACCGTCAAAACCATCCGGTCATTGGTATCAGCGAATCTACATGCACCGCATTGACTGCACATTTCCGATTTCTGTATGGCTATCTTCGCTCTGCCACCATCAACTTCCACCACAATGCCAGTTTCTTTTACTTGAGACATATAACTCACTCATTTCATAAATTTTAATGCCACATTTACCAACTCGTCAATCATAGCAGCGCTCTTTTCTTTATCGTCGGCCATTATAGCACCTTTTATGCATCCCATAGCATGGGACTTTAATAGCATCCCGCCAACTTTATCTATAGCAGCTTTAACAGCAGCTACTTGCGTCAATACGTCTACGCAATATTTATCGTCTTCTATCATGCGTTGTATGCCCTTCACTTGGCCTTCTATCCTTTTTAGCCTATTTAATAAATCGTTTTTTTGCTCATAATACGAATTTGAATGCTTTTGCTCCAAAACACCATCACCTCCGCTAATAAGTATTGTTTATCAAATCCTTTATTACCTCTCCAGCTATTATAAGCCCAGCTACGGGTGGAACAAATGATACACTTGCTGGAATATGTTTTTTGCCGATATTTTCTTTCATGGCCTCTCGCGGCCTTATGGGCAGCTCTGTAGAATATACTACTTTTAAATGCTCCACACCATGCTTCTTTAATTCCCTTCTCATTACTTTAGCTAACGGACAAACGGAGGTGTTATATATATCGCTTACCCTGAAAGCTGTCGGATCTAATTTATTGCCCGCACCCATACAGCTTATTATGGGAATGTTCTTCTCGTTACACGTTAAAACCAATGCTATTTTTGCCGAAACATCATCCACTGCATCTATAACATAATCTAGGTCTGAACTTATAAGGCTATTGACGTTTTCATATGTTATAAATTCTTGTATAGCTATAGCATTTATGTCAGGATTTATCTCCAATGCTCTTTCCTTCATCACCTCTACTTTAGCCCTACCCACTGTTTTATGCGTGGCATGTATCTGACGATTGATATTTGTAACAGATATGTTATCATTGTCTATCATTAACAAATGACCTACATTTGAACGGACAAGAGCCTCAGCCGCAAAGCTTCCTACTCCACCTATACCACAAACCGCTACTTTTTTATCCTTTAATAAACCTACCTTGTCCGGCCCTATCAAAAGCTCGGTCCTATAAAATGGGCCCAGCATAGTTCATCTCCCCGTTATAACATAAAAGGCAGCACAAGCCGCCTCTTTATTTAAATCTTATAAAGTTAGCCCCCACCGTGCCGTGCTTTATGGCTTCAATGAACCTGCCCTCAGCAGGTGGGTACCCTCCTGAGTACTTTATATGTCCTCGTCATGAGGCGTATATGCCATACTCAGAGTCCAGGTTCCCATTTCATTCATACGTTGGCTCATATGAAAAGCCATATATCACGCACACAGCAGGGAAATGTTCATTCCTTCACTTATATGATACTACAATATTTTAATATTTTCAACAATCATATATCAGCTCTCCCGCACTTTTATGTGGAGCTCTCTTAACTGTTTTTCATCAACAGGAGATGGAGCCTCTGTAAGAGGACACGAAGCATTTTGAATTTTAGGAAACGCTATAACATCGCGTATAGTGCTTAAACCTGCTAAAATCATCAGCAGGCGGTCTAAGCCATAAGCCATCCCCCCATGCGGTGGGGCGCCATATTCGAATGCTTTTAGCAAAAACCCAAATCTCTCCCATGCGTCTTCTTTGGAAAATCCTAGCACCTCAAACATTTTCTGCTGAAGCTCGGTGCTATGTATCCTTATGCTGCCGCCACCTATTTCGTTACCGTTTAAAACCATATCATAGGCTTTGGATCTTGCCTTCCAAGGCTCACTATCCAATAAAGCTATATCCTCATCCATAGGTGAGGTAAACGGGTGATGTTTTGCCACATAGCGTTTCTCTTCTTGGCTATATTCTAAGAGAGGAAACTCCGTAACCCACAACAAGTCATATTTGCTCGTGTCTATAAGATTGAGGCGTTTCCCTAACTCTAAACGCAATTGGCCAAGCGCGTCAAAAACGACTTCGTCTTTATCCGCTACGAATAGCAAAAGGTCGCCTGGCTTAGCATCCATGCGGTGTAATATATCATTTATTTCATTTTGACGCAAAAACTTAGTTATGGGTGATTTCAAATCGTTTTCCTCAACCGTTATCCATGCTAATCCTTTAGCTCCAAAGACTTTCACAAAATCCACTAAAGCATCCAACTCTCTACGAGCAAATTTATCAGCTCCCCCTTGAACATTTATGCCGCGTACACTGCCTCCATGAGCAATAACGTCCCCAAATACTTTAAACTGAGTATCTTTAACTATATCGCTTATATTTGTAAGCTCCAATCCAAACCTGGTGTCAGGTTTATCCGAACCAAATCGCTCCATCGCCTCTCTATATGTAAGCCTTCTCAATGGCAATGATATGTCCATATCTAATATATCTTTAAATATTCTAGCTATCAAATGCTCGTTTAAATCCATTACATCGTCTATATCTACAAAAGACATTTCTATATCTATTTGTGTAAACTCGGGTTGCCTATCCGCTCTCAAATCCTCATCTCTAAAGCATCGTGCTATCTGGAAATATTTGTCAAAACCGGATATCATCAATATCTGTTTAAAAAGTTGTGGAGATTGCGGAAGCGCATAAAAGCTTCCCGGATGCAAACGGCTAGGTACCAGATAATCTCTGGCCCCTTCTGGCGTGCTCTTAGTCAGCATAGGCGTTTCTATTTCGATGAAGCCTTCATCTGACAAAAAGTCGCGCGTTATCTTACAAACATTATGCCGAAGCATCAGATTTTTCTGCATAACAGGCCTTCTCAAATCGAGATAACGATATTTTAAGCGCAATATCTCGGAAACGTTTATATCATCTTCTATCGGGAAAGGAGGCGTTTCAGATCGGGCTAAAATATTTAGAGCATTTGCCCTTATTTCTATTTCACCCGTTGGGATTTTGGGGTTAATAGTGTCCTCAGAACGCTTAACCACTTCCCCAACAACTGCTATAACACATTCATTGCGCAGCGCTTGTGCCGCTTCAAACGCATCAGCATCAAAAACCTCATTAAATACAACCTGTACTATCCCTGTTCTATCGCGCAAGTCTATAAATATAACGCCGCCTAAATCGCGACGTCTTTGTACCCATCCCATTACAGTCACTGTCTTGTCAACATCTCCAAGCCCTAATTCGCCGCACATATGCGTGCGTTTAAGGCCGCTTAATAATCCATCCATCAACATACCTCCTGATTTTTCTGTAACAGTCTTTTTAACCGCTCAAGCAATTCGCTAAACGCTATCAATATTTCACTACCATCGGCCATACTTTTACATTTCGCATGACCACTTGCCAATTCATCCGAGCCTATAACTATAGTATAAGCCGCCCCTATCTTATCAGCATACTTAAATTGAGCCTTAAGACTACGGCCTATATGGTCGATTTCTGCCGAAAGGCCATTTTTTCTCAATTCTGAAGCTAATTTCACAGCAAATTCATAGGGTTCTTCCCCAACCGATGCTATAAAGACATCCGGACCAGCAGGATGCGGTATTTCAATACCCTGATTATTCATGCATAAAAGCAAACGCTCTAACCCCATACCGAAACCAGCACCAGGAACAGATGGACCTCCACACTGCTCCACTAAATCGTCATATCGCCCGCCGCCGCACACAGTACCAGGCGATCTTTCATCGGTCGATATTATTTCAAATACGGTACGCGTATAATAGTCCAAGCCTCTAACTATTCTTGGATTTAGCTTAAAGCTATGACCCATCGCTGAAAGATATTGTTGAAAAATGTTGAAATGCTCAGCACATTCATCGCATAAATAATCTATAGTATTAGGTGCCTCTTTCAAAACAGCTTTGCAGCTTTCTTGTTTACAATCTAATATTCTCAAAGGGTTTTTATCATAGCGCATTCTACAAGTATCGCACAGCATATCAAGGCGATCTGCTAAATAATCCATTAAGGCTTTGTGATAAACCGGCCTGCACTTCTTGCATCCTATGCTATTTATTTGTATCTCTAAATCCCTTAACCCCAAATTATTCAAGAGCGACATCGCTACATCTACTATTTCAGCGTCTATAGACGGCTTAGCACTACCAAAAGCCTCTATGCCAAATTGGTGATGCTCTCTTAAGCGGCCAGCCTGAGGCCTTTCATAGCGGAATATGGGTGATATATAGTATAGCTTGACGGGTTGCGGCCATGTATATAGTTTATGTTCTATATACGCCCTGACAGCGCCAGCTGTCCCTTCTGGTTTTAATGTTATGCTGCGGCCGCCCTTATCCTCAAAGGTATACATTTCTTTTTGCACTATATCTGTGGTATCGCCTACGCCTCTTTGAAACAGCTCCGTATATTCAAAAATAGGCGTGCGAATTTCATTATAACCATATAATGTAGTCCACCGCCTAATAAATGACTCTATATACTGCCATTTATACGCTTCATCGGGCAAAATATCTTTCGTGCCGCGAGGAGCATTTATCGTCATCATTTACCTCCAAAAGTTTTATAATATGATTCTATTATAAATTCCTCGCGGCACAGCGTCAACCTCTATATATCCCTTTCCCAATCATTTCTAAGCTGACTAACCGTTTTGATGTCTATGTTAAACTGCTTGGCTATGGTTTTATCATCTACGCCTTCTTCTATCATATCCAATACTTCTGCAACTTCCAATTCAGTGAGGTTCCTATTTCTTTTCTCAAATTTATCTTCGTCCATCTCATCTTTACCTCCCATGATTATTTGAGGTGCCAATTAAAAAGGGGTTGTTAGCCTTTTCATGTTTAATGGTCGAATGAGGACCATGGCCAGGATATACAACCATATCATCGTCCACCACCGTTATAAGCTTAACAAGCGACGTCATCAATTGCGTTGTATCACCTCCAGGCAAATCAGTCCTACCAACAGAGCCGGCAAATAAAGTATCCCCAGTAAACAGCGCTTCGTTGATATTAATGCATACGCTGCCAGCCGTATGCCCAGGCGTGTGTATCACTTTTGCTTGCGCCCAGCCCACGTCTATTATGGCCCCATCATTTAAAAAACCATCTGCTTTTATAGGAACATAATCTATGCCTAACAAGCGCGCTAAATGATTATCATTATCATATAGGAGATGTGCATCAGCAGCATGAATCAGAATATCAGCATTTGTATAATCTTTCAGCGCTGCTACCGCACCTATATGATCAGCATGCCCATGGGTTAGCAATATATGGGTTACCTTATAATCTCCAATAGCTTCTATAATTCTATCAGCCTCATCTCCCGGATCTATTACAATTGCCGTATTAACATCATTGCCTGAACATATATAACAATTAGTCTGATATACGCCTACCGCAATGCTCTTTATCCTCACGAAGCATTTACCCTTTCTACATTCATGACCTTTGGCAATTTCCTAAGCTGCTTCATTATCTTGTCTAATTGCTGCAGGCCTGTAATTTGCACAGTAAGATTTATTACAGCTACACCGTCCTGACGGCTTCTGGCATTTACTGATGAAAGCATAACTTTAGCGTCAGCTATAGTATTTGTAATATCCGCTAACAACCCAAATCTATCTTCAGCCGTTACTTGTATACCGGCATCATAAGCCGCTTTAGGCGCTTCATCCCACTTAACCTCTATTAAACGTTCTGGTTCAAACGCACCGCTTTTTACGTTGGGACAATCTTTACGATGTATTGATATACCCCGCCCTCTAGTTATATAGCCTACAATTTCATCGCCCGGAACTGGATTGCAGCATTTAGATATCCTCATCATTACATTATCTATATCGCTTACTTTTATCGCAGTTGGAACAGATTGTTTCGGTTCCGGCGCAATTTTGTTTACTTCTTCTATTATTTTTTCGTCGCTTTGATGCGATTGTTTATAATCGTCTATGAGCTTTGCTAATACCTGATGAGGCGTTAGCGCACCGTATCCTACTGCCGCGCATATATCATCGAATGATTTGAACCCATACTTTTTTACAATAGAATCCACCCATTCTGGTTTTAATAGCTGATTTAAAGAAAGACCGTATTTTTTCACTTCTTTATCTAAAAGCTCGCGCCCTTTAGTTATATTTTCCGCTTTTTGCTCTTTCTTAAACCACTGATTTATTTTATTTTTAGCTTGAGATGTTTTTACTATTTTTAGCCAGTCTAAGCTAGGCCCTTTTGGAATAGGGGAAGTTAATATCTCTACGATATCCCCTGTCCGTAATTCATATTCAAGTGGTACTATCTTGCCATTCACTTTGGCTCCTATACAACTATTACCCACAGCACTGTGTATAGCATATGCAAAATCCAGAGGTGTAGAGCCTTTCGGAAGATCTATCACATCGCCTTTAGGCGTAAAGACCAGCACTTCATCGCTAAACAGATCGACTTTTAGAGATTCTACAAACTCATCGGCATCCCTGTCTTCACTTTGCCATTCCAATATCTGTCTAAGCCATGATAATTTCGCATCTAAATCAGTATTTTTTGAACGCCCTTCTTTATACTTCCAATGAGCCGCTATACCATATTCAGCCGTCCTGTGCATATCCCAGGTCCTTATTTGTATCTCCACCGGCTCTCCCTCAGGGCCTACTACTGTAGTATGCAAAGACTGATACATATTAGGCTTCGGCACAGCTATATAATCCTTAAACCTGCCTGGAATAGGTTTCCAGATAGTATGAACAAGGCCTAATGCAGCGTAACAATCCGGTATAGTATTTACTATAACCCTAACAGCCATTAAATCATATATTTGCTCAAACGTTTTGCCCTGATACTTCATTTTTCTGTAAATGCTGTAGAAATGTTTAGGTCTCCCATCCACCGTAGCATCGATGCCGGTTTCAGCAAGCTTAACTTTAAGCGTGGATATAACTTGATTTATATATTCCTCTCTTTGCCTGCGTTTAGTAGCAACTTTTTCAACCAAATCATAATAAGCATCTGGATCCAGATAACGCAGGGCCAAATCTTCTAATTCCCACTTTATCTTAAATATGCCTAAACGATGCGCTAATGGCGCATATATTTCAATAGTTTCCTGGGCTATCCTGTGCTGACTGCCCTCATCCAAATATCTAAGCGTGCGCATATTATGAAGCCTATCAGCTAATTTTATCATTATAACTCTAGCGTCTTTGGCCATAGCTATAAACATTTTGCGCAAATTTTCCGCTTGAGCTTCTTTTTTACTCTTAAATTCGAGCTTGTTTAACTTTGTAACCCCTTCGACCAAATCGGCTATCTCTTTATTAAATGTCTTAAGCAAATCATCATAGGTATAACGCGTATCTTCTAAGACATCATGAAGTAAGCCAGCTGATATAGTAGCAGCATCCATGCCTAAATCTGCCAATATCAGCGCTACTTGAACCGGATGGACGATGTATGCCTCTCCTGATTCTCTCAACTGGCCTTCATGCGCTTTTTGTGCGAATTCATAAGCCTTATTTATTAATTCTGTATCTTCTTTGCTGTAATTCTGTTCTAACTTATCCGCCAAATCTTTATCCATATATATTAAGAGCCTTCTTCATAAAAGCCCCTTCTCATCAATGATCATATTGGATAAGGGACTTTATATCGCAATGTTTGAATTCTTTTAGGCGCTCTCTTCCGCCTAAATCTGTTAACTCCATCACAAAACGCATTGCCACTACTTCAGCGCCTAAACTGCGCACTAGTTTAGCCACAGAATATGCGGTCCCACCAGTTGCTAGCAAATCATCGGCTATAACAACCCTTTGCCCTGGCAATATAGCATCCTTGTGAATTTCTAAAGCATCAACGCCATACTCTAACTCATATTCATATCTTATAGTATCCGCTGGCAATTTCCCAGGCTTGCGCACCAACACAAACCCCGCATATAACTCATAGGCTAGCGGAGCTCCTATAACGAACCCCCTGGCTTCAGGTCCTACTACTAGATCGATATCCTTTAATCCCTTTGCCAATTCCTTTATAGTATAATGATACGCCTCTTTATCTTTTAACAACGTAGTTATATCTTTGAAACTTATACCTTTTTTAGGAAAATCAGGTACCACGCGCACTTTTTCTTTTAAATTCTCCATATATTATCCCCCAGACCTAATCATGCTTTATTTTAACATATTTTTCAAAATTTTTAAATGATTTACGCAGCGTTTGCATAGCCTCATATTTGGGATCACTAAAAAGGTCTACCTTCCCATCGTGCTGCAGCAAAGTTATATATAATAAATCATCAGGCGCTGCTGCATAATCTATAAGGCCGGCTCTTTTAAAAATATCTAAGCCTAGATAAATTTTTTGCTTTGTAATAGCTAGTGCCTGTTCCAAGGCTTTTATATTTATATTATACCGCAATGAACGCCGTCCAGCATATTTTAACGCTTTATAAAGATGCTCCATTTCCCTCCTCGATAAAGCCCATTGCACTAACACTTCTTTATTGCTTTCTATCTGATCATGGCCAAAAATTAAATAAAGTTGCTGATCTATTATTTTATCAGCCAGCTTAGCAATATAAGATGAGCTAAACGGTACGTCATATAAAATAACGTTAGCAAATGGTTTTAAATCAAGAGAGGAAAGTTCAGCATTCACTAAAACAACATTATATATTACCGCATCATTACCAACACAATTATAATGCCTATCTATAACATTTATGAGATCGTGCGCACGCAACTCGGATAACAAATGATTTAGCTGAAACGGCGTATTCACCAATATAAGGTTGTTCATGCTGCCCTTCAAATGGTTTATCAGCCACTCATCGCGCTGTTCACTACTATTAAATTTAGTTTTTAATAAATCTTTTATATACAAATCATCGTCTTGCAAATCCGTATTGTCTCTAACGAAAATATCAGTAATATTATCGTAATAGTGATCAACAAATGCCGCTAAATTTATCTCATCATTTGAGGGCCGTACGTGAGCAGCTTTGAGTTGAACTCTTTGCATACCGTTCCACGTATTAAATTCTAGCGAGCCTATTACGTCTACACCCTTGCATTTATATAATTCCTGATATTTGTTGCCATTACGAAAGGCTATGCAATCCAAATCCTGTCCACCGCTGCTTAAGCAAAGCTTAAGGTGTGCTTTGTCAGTACCAACTTCACGCATGTCTTTAAATGGTACATTTTTTATCAAGAACATAGGCTCTTTATTATCTGTGCCAAAAGGTTCAAGCAATTTAAGCTCATCTACTAATTTAGGCGATATATCGCTTAGGGCAATATCTAAATCATAATTAATAACGGGCATTATATCTTCATAAGTAAGAAGATTTTCCAAAATTTCGTTAAGCTTACGACGCATAGCGGACACATCTTCTTTCAATATGGAAAATCCCGCAGCTTGGCTATGCCCTCCTAACGCCAAAAAATACTTTTTGCATTGATTTAAAGCATTATAGATGTTCAAATTCGGTATGCTACGAGCTGAACCATGACCTTGGCCATCCGCTAAGGCTACCATAAGGACGGGCCTGTGATACATATCGGCCAATTTACCCGCCGTTATTCCTATAACACCTTGATGCCAGCCTTCTTTAGCCAAAACTATAGCTCGCTCATGTCTCAGGTCTATGTCAGAATTTATTATAGCCATAGCTTCTTCAAGCATCTGCTTCTCTACATTTTGGCGTTGACGATTATCTGCGTCTAAGCTTCGCGCCAGGCCCAATGCTTTATCTGCATCCTCGCACAAAAGCAGCTCAAGCCCCTTAGCAGCACTGCTCATACGCCCTGCAGCATTTAGCCTAGGTGCTAGTTGAAATGCTATATTCCATGCCCCAACGGGATTGTTCAAGCCAGATACTGAGAGCAAGGCTTTTATACCCTCTCTAGGTGCATTATTTATATGCTGCAATCCATAATGCACTATGACTCTATTTTCTCCAATTAATGGAACTATGTCCGCTACTGTGCCCAGCGCCACTATGTCAATATAACCTGCGGCTGTCTCTTGCCCTACAAGGGCACACGCTAATTTAAACGCAATGCCTACACCCGCCAAATCGCTAAATGGATAGATAGAATCAGGCCTATGCGGATTTATAACTGCTTTAGCATTGGGCAGCTCATCTAGGCATGTATGATGGTCTGTTATAATCATGCACATGCCTAACCTGTTAGCCAACTCAACCTCTTCTAGCGCAGTTATGCCACAATCCACCGTTACTATTAACCTTACTCCTTCTTCGTGCAACTTATATATGGCGTCGGGATTAACCCCATATCCTTCAGTAAAGCGATCTGGAAGATAATAGATAACATCTGCTCCCATTTTTTGCAATGTATTTAACATAACAGCGCTCGCTGATATACCATCCACATCATAATCTCCGTATACTGCTATTTTATCTCCATCTGCCACAGCCTGTTTAATACATTCAACTGCGATATCTATATCAGGCAGCAAAAAAGGATCATTCAAATTTGATAAGGAAGGATTTAAAAAAGCGGCTGCAGTAGCAGCATCTGTTATACCACGTTGCCACAACAACCGCGATAAAAGACTCGATATGTTTAGTTTCTCCGAAAGCTCATATATCTTCGTTGCATCTACTTTTGTTGTTACCGGTTTATATATATACATAATGCTCCACCTTTACGTGAAGCGGTAAACTATTCCCGTTTACCGCTTGCGTACTGCGGCTTTCGCCATATTATCCCTTTGAACCCATGTAGCCCAAATAGGACCGGCTATAAATATAGATGAATAGGCGCCGCTTACAATACCTATTATTATCGGAAAAGCAAATTCTCTTATAGAAGGTACGCCAAATATATACAGAGCCGTTATAGTAAACAATGTCGTTAGAACCGTATTTATAGACCTTGCTAATGTTTGTTTTATACTCATATCGGTCAGCTCTATAGGATCTAATTTCTTTTTTCCTAATTTACGCGTATTTTCACGTATCCTGTCAAATACTACAATAGTATCATTTATTGAATAACCTATTATTGTAAGTATAGCAGCCACAAATGGAGTATTTATTTGTGTACCCGCTATGGCTACTGCAGCTATCATTATTAACACATCATGCAGCAAGGATATAATAGCTGCTACACCAAAACGTATCTCAAAGCGTATCCATATATAAATTAGCATTAGCACACAAGCTATTCCTATAGCATACATAGCATTTCTAGTAAGCTCATTGCCTACAGTAGGCCCTATTTGCTCTATGGAAAGCACATCATCATCGTTTATACCGTATTTTGCCTTTAATTCCTCTACAATCTGATTTTGCAGCTCATCGCTATTATCAGTAGCAGCCATACGTATCAAAACTTCTTGGTTGTTATCTCCTGCCTGAGACACGTAAGCCTCAACATTGTGAGATTTTAGTATAGCCCTTATATCATCGACATTATAATCTTTCCCTATATTTATTTCCATAAGCGTGCCGCCTCTAAAATCCACACCAAAGTTCAAGCCTTTTGTAAACACAAAAATGAGTCCAATTACTATTATGGTTATGGATATACTATACCATATCCATCTTTTCTCAACTATTTTCACTAGGCCACCTCCTTTACGCCATAGGCTTTAGGGTTCTTGATACCAAAATCCATAACAAGCCTTAACAAATAATGCGTCACTGTAATGGCCGTAAACATACTCACTATTATGCCTATTATCAAGGTAACGGCAAACCCCTTAACTGTGCCAGTACCATAGAATAATAGCACAAAGCCGGCTATAAGAGTGGTTATGTTAGAATCCAGTATAGCACTCAAAGCCCTGTGGAAGCCTGCATCTACAGCCGCCCGCAGAGATTTGCCATCTCTTAATTCCTCTTTCATTCGCTCAAATATAAGCACATTAGCATCTACTGCCATACCTATAGAGAGCACTATACCGGCTATACCGGGTAGCGTGAGCGTAGCACCAGTAATAGCTAAAACTAAAAATACTAATATTATGTATACTATTAGCGCTAAATCCGCTACTAAACCTGGCAAACGATAATATAAAAACATAAATAGCAAAACCGCTGCGACACCTATAGCGCCGGCCATAACGCTCCGGCTTAAAGCACCTGATCCTAGAGTTGCGCGAACAGAACGCATTTCCACTACTTTTACCGGTACAGGCAAAGCACCGCTTTGTATAAGGTTAGCTAGGTTGGTTGCTTCTTCCATAGATGACATTCCCGTTATTTGAGCTTTACCGCTAGGAATTTCCTCGTTCACCTTTGGAGCTGATATGACTTGATCATCAAGCACAATGCTTATAGTTTTGCCAACGTTGGCTTTGGTTGCTTCTGCAAATTTTTTAGCACCTTCATCAGTAAGTTCTAAAGCGACCACTGGTTGTGTCACCCCACCAGCCGGTGTCCCATATTCTGCCTTAGCAGATTTAACATCGCTTCCAGTTAACAGAACATTACCTGATTCGTCTCTAAATTCAAGCTTAGCGGTCTTTCCAAGCAGATCTTGAGCTTCTTGCGGATCAGTGGTACCGGGAATTTCGACGCGTATTCTTTTATCGCCTTGTTTAGAAACGGTGGCTTCGGTCAGCCCTTTGCTGTCCAGACGATTGCGGAAAACGCTTATAACGCCGTCTATCTTGCTTGCCAGATCAGTCTCGTTGCCTGATACTTGGGCTTCATACACAAGATAAACCCCACCTTTCAAATCCAGGCCAAGCTTAATAGCACTACCTAAAGGCTTTACTCTAAGTGCCCCCGGCAAGCTAAGCCCTGCAAGCGCTATATATGACACGATAGCCAAGATCAAAATAAATATTATAAAAATAACTATACTCCGCGTCTTTTGATTCAACTGCTTTATACCTCCTTCTTATTTTATCACCATGATATTATACTCTCACATAAAAAGCTCGTCAATTCAACTATGCACCCAAAATAGCTTTTATCGCCAATGCGCATTCTATACGTTTTTTCTCCATAGCGCAGTATAAATGGTAAGGCTCATCTATCCTGCCATTGAATAAATAAGCATTAGCCGCACAACCACCGCTGCAATAAAACCGCGCCCAACATTGTCTGCATTCATCTTTGGTAAATACATTGCAATTGGAGAATAACGCTTGTTTTTCAGTATCTAACTCGTTCCTCACAACATTTCCCATAACAAAATCTTTGTTGCCCACAAATTGATGACATGGATATATATCGCCTTCAGGCGTAACGGCTATATATTCGCTTCCTGCACCACATCCTAGCACACGTTTAGCAACACATGGGCCTTGTTCTAAGTCAATCATAAAATGAAAGAAATTAAATGGCTTGCCATTTCTTTCTCGCTCTATATATTCTTCCACTAATTTATCATATTGTTCAAATATACGAGGCAAATCCTCTTCACCCAGTCCATAAGGTTGGTCTTTTGCTACAACAGGCTCTACAGAAACTTGATCGAATCCCAAATCCACTAAATACATCACATCTTCCGCAAAATCAAGGTTTTCTTTGGTGAATGTTCCTCGCACATAATAGTCACCACGATGCCTATTGTTTATTAATTCCTTGAATTTAGGCACAAGTATATCATGCGTCCCTTTATTGGTTACAGTCTTGCGCATATTATCATTAACCGATGGCCTGCCATCTATGCTCAATACTATATTATCCATATTATCGTTTATATATTTTATCTTTTCCTCGGTTAATGCAAGACCATTTGTAGTAAGCGTAAAACGTATATACTTACCGCTGCCTTTCTCTAATTCGCGGCCATATGCCACCAGCTCTTTCATTACATCGAAATTCATTAGCGGCTCTCCGCCGAAAAAATCAACTTCCAAATGCTTGCGTGAACCAGAGCGTTCGATCAAAAAATCCAGCGCCGCTTTCCCCGTTTCATAATTCATAAGCACGCGCTGTCCACCAAAATTACCAGTGGAAGCAAAGCAGTATCTGCAGCGCATATTACAATCATGTGAAAGATGCATACACATTGACTTTATTACAGCGCCTTTTGGCGGTGCATTTATTATAAATTCATATTCGCTATCATCAGTATACAAAAGCCCATCCGATACTAATTCATCAAGCTCATTAATAGCTTCTTTTAGCTCATTAACATCATATTTATTTGAAAGCTTAGCTATTATATCGGCATTAGGAATTCTTTTGTAAAATTCCAGTATATCCCATGTAATATGATCTACTTCATGAACTACGCCACTATTGACATCTAGCGCCATATAAACGCCACTCTGACAAAACCTATGGATCTGTTGCATAATATCTCCCTTGCGTATAATTGTGAATAATGCCATTCATTAAAATGAATGGCATTCAAAGTTATTTATTTTGACAAACTTGGTTGGCCACTGTGCAAGAAGTCTTGCACGCTGATTGACAAGAAGCTTGGCACTCTCCACATCCTGCTTTAGCTAAAGTTTCCTTTAAAACCGGTTTATTTAGCGTTTTAATGTGCTTCATAATCATCATCTCCATTCATCTTATTTCCGCTATTAGTTAATCCGCTGATTCGGGCTGTTCAACCTCTTTTACCGCCCATCGCGCAATCGCTAATTTCGTCTTTTCAGAACTCGTTTCTATAGTAAGTACTTCGTCTTTTATGGAAACTATTTTGCCATATATACCGCCTATAGTAGTAATGTTATCGCCCACTTTTAACTTTTCCAGCATCTGGCGTGTTTCCTTATCGCGCTTTTGCTGCGGTCTTATGATCATAAAATAAAAAACCGCTATAATCGCTATAAGCGGAATCAGACTAACCAATAAAGCAGCTATTCCGCCTGGCGCCGCCGAAGTTCCTTGAGGCATCGGATCACCCCTTTCTTTTATTTCAAAACACGATAAATTATACCATGGTAGCAGTTCTTTATCAACTCAAAAGTGAAGATGCATAATAACTGTTAAAAAACTCTTCTCTAAATTCGGGTAATCTATCATCTCTTATAGCTTGTCTTATAAATTCCATAAGTTTAGATAGAAAATAAAGATTATGAATGGTCGCTAAACGTGCACCCAATATCTCGCCAACATTAAATAAATGCCTTATATAAGCCCGTGAAAAATTACGGCAAGCGTAGCAGCCACATTGCTCATCGAGCGGTCTCATGTCATCTTTATAAATAGCATTTCGCACCACGAGTTTGCCTTGCGAAGTCATCACAGTCCCATTTCTCGCTATCCTCGTAGGCCATACGCAATCGAACATATCTATACCGCGCATAACGCCCTCTATCAGGCAATCCGGACTTCCAACGCCCATAAGATATCTTGGCTTATCTGCTGGTATATAGGGCATAATGTATTCTAAAATATCGTACATCAAATCTTTAGGTTCTCCGACGCTCAAACCGCCTATGGCATAACCGGGAAATCCTATATCGGTTATTTGCTCCGCACTTAGTTTTCGCAGGTCCTTATAAACGCTGCCTTGTATTATACCAAATAATGCCTGGCGCTCATCACGATGAACTTGTTTGCATCTTCTTGCCCATCGCGTGGTCCTTTCCAACGCATCTAAAGCATAATCATGCTCGCATGGATACGGTACACATTCATCAAAAGCCATTATTATGTCAGCGCCTAACGCGTTTTGTATAGCAATGGATTGTTCCGGCCCTATAAAATGACGCGATCCATCTATATATGAACGAAAATAAACGCCATCCTCCTTTATATCCCTCAGCTTGCTCATGCTAAACACCTGATAACCGCCGCTGTCAGTCAATATAGAACGGTCCCAATTCATAAAACCATGTAGTCCGCCTGCTTTAGCCACTATCTCATGACCTGGCCGCAAGTAAAGATGATAGGTATTACTGAGTATTATATTGAACCCTATTTCCTTTAGTTCATCAGGCGTCATAGCTTTTACTGTGGCCTGAGTGCCAACAGGCATAAAAACTGGTGTTTCTATAACGCTATGGCCTGTGTATATCCTCCCTAATCTAGCTCCAGTTCTTTCATCTTCTTTTATCAGCTCATACCTCAGAGACATCATACTCCTCCAATATTTTATCGATAAGCATAAGCACCTGCTCCCTGCCTTGCTTTGTCAATGCCGAAAAAGGAACCACTGGCACATCTTCATACAAACCAAGCTCTTTTCTCAGCGAGTTTATCCTTTCATTTATCTGAGACCTGTTTAGTTTATCAGCCTTAGTAGCGACAACCACCGTATCTATGCCATAGTATTGCAACCATTCCCACATAAGTTTATCGTCATCTGATGGCGCATGCCTTATATCTAATAAGAAAAAGGCTGCATTTATAGATTTAAGGCGCGATTTTAGATACTCATCTATGCTTTTATGCCAACGATCTTTCTCAGTCCAAGAAGCTTTTGCGTATCCATAACCTGGCAAATCAACCAGATAAAAGCTTTCATTTAATAGATAAAAATTTATTGTGCGCGTGCGCCCAGGCTTAGCGCCGACGAAAGCTAATTTGCGATTATTTGCAATAGAATTAATAAAAGAGGATTTTCCAACATTCGAGCGCCCAAGCAAGATCAGCTCAGGCATGTCATTATTAGGGCACTGCTCTGGATTTGCAATAGTGGCCACAAGTTTAGACTTTTTTATCTCCACCAGTTTAACCTCCTATACGAGTAAAGGCGCTCTATATAGAGCGCCTTTTTATATCAGATTTTAAGATGCCGTTTCCTTTTTTTCACGTTCTTTCTTAGCTACGCGCTTAGACTTTTGAGCATCCGATATAATTATCATAGGCTCGCTATGATTCAAAACCGTATCCTTCGTAATCACGCATTTTTCTATATCATCTCTAGAGGGAATCTCATACATTATATCCAGCATAATATCCTCCAGTATCGCTCTTAAGCCTCGCGCACCTGTCTCTCTCTTCAGCGCCTCTTCCGCAATAGCCGCCACTGCTTCTTCTTCAAATTCCAACGTCACACCATCTAGCTCAAACAGCTTCTGGTATTGTTTAATCAAGGCATCCTTAGGCTCGGTAAGGATTTTTATTAGCGCGTCTTTATCTAAAGCGTGAAGCGTAACTATTATCGGTAATCTGCCTACCATTTCAGGTATTAAGCCAAACTTCAAGAGATCCTGCGGCATTATATACTTCAAGAGCTCGCCAACATCCTGTTCCTTTTTAGGCTTAATATCAGCACCAAAGCCCATTGACTTTTCGCCTATACGCGCTTGTATTATCTTATCTATGCCTTCGAATGCTCCGCCGCATATAAATAGTATATTCGTCGTGTCTATTTGTATAAACTCTTGATGCGGATGCTTTCTACCGCCTTGAGGTGGAACATTAGCTACTGTTCCCTCGAGTATCTTAAGCAGCGCTTGTTGTACGCCTTCGCCAGATACATCGCGCGTTATAGATGGATTCTCGGATTTCCTGGCTATTTTGTCTATCTCATCTATATACACAATGCCTTTTTCAGCTTTTTCTACATCATAATCAGCTGCCTGTATAAGTTTGAGAAGTATGTTTTCAACATCCTCACCAACATACCCCGCTTCTGTAAGCGACGTAGCGTCAGCCATTGCAAAAGGCACGTTTAGTATCCTGGCTAACGTTTGAGCTAAAAGCGTTTTTCCTGATCCCGTAGGACCAAGCATTATGATATTGCTCTTTTGAAGCTCTATACCATCCGATTTAACATCGCTATTTATGCGCTTATAATGGTTATACACTGCCACCGATAAAGTCTTTTTGGCTTCTTCTTGACCAACAACATATTGATCTAATATAGCCTTTATTTCTGCTGGTTTCGGTAAATCCTTAACCTCTATATCGGTACCTTCATCAAACTCTTCTTCAATTATTTCTTGACATAATTCTATACATTCGTCGCATATATAAACGCCAGGACCAGCTACTAAACGTCTCACCTGGTCTTGCGTTTTGCCGCAAAAGGAGCACTTAACCTGCTTCTTATCATCATATCTTGCCATTATACCACCTCTTCTACTGGCAAACGTCTATTTATGGGATATAATAACTTCATCTACTAAACCGTATTCTTTCGCCTCTTGAGCTGACATAAAGAAATCTCTGTCAGTATCTTTTTCTATCTTCTCGTATGGCTGCCCTGTACGTTCGCTTAATATCTCATTCAAACGCCTTTTTATCTTTACGATCTGCTCAGCGTGTATCATTATATCCGTAGCTTGACCGCGAGCTCCACCCATGGGCTGGTGAATCAATATCTCGCTATTTGGCAATGCAAATCTTTTGCCCTTTGCGCCGGAAGCTAACAAAAACGCACCCATTGAAGCTGCCATACCTATACAAATGGTAGAAACATCCGGCTTAACATACTGCATAGTATCATATATAGCAAATCCCGCAGTCACTGAACCGCCAGGGCTATTAATATACAAATATATATCCTTATCCGGATCTTCGGATTCTAAGAACAACAGCTGAGCTACAACCAAACTTGCCGTAGCATCATCCACTTCGCCATCTAAAAATACTATTCTTTCTTTGAGCAGCCGAGAATATATATCATAAGAACGTTCTCCACGGCTAGTTTGCTCTACAACTATAGGAACAAGGTTCATAAAATTACCTCCGTTTTACTCTTCATTAGAAGCAGCGTCCTCTTCCGCCTCTTTTTCATCCTCTACTTCTATTATAACAGCATTGTCAATTAAAAACGATACTATTTTGTCCATTTTCAATCCTTCTTCTATAATTGAAGGATCTATTTGTTTTTTATATTCTTCAGGCTCTATATTGAGCTGCTCAGCGCGTTTTTTAATCTCTTCCTCAATTTCTTCAGGAGCCACCTGTATATTCTCAACTTGGCCTATTTTTTCCAATACCAGTCTTGATTTAACCCGATTATACGCGCTCTCCTTATATTGCTCACGCAATGCTTCCATCGTCATATTTGTCGCTTGAAGATATACATCAAGGTTTAAGCCATTATAACGCAAATTGTAATCCAATTCGCGCAAAATATTATCTAGTTCTTTTTCTACCATTACATCAGGTATATCGACAGTAGCGTTTTCTGTAACCTTCATTATGACGGCATTTTCCAGCTCATTACGCATACGCTGTTCAGCTTCGGCTTCTAACTGCTCACGTATGCTTTGCCTCAACTCCTCTAAAGTATCGAATTCGCTAACATCCTTAGCAAACTCATCATCTAAATCCGGCAATTCCTTATATTTTATTTCCTTTAGCGTAACTGAAAACGTAACATCTTTGCCTGCTAATTCTTCCGCGCCATAATCTTCAGGGAACTTAACTGTAAATTCCTTGGTTTCGCCGCTCTTCATGCCAACTATTTGTTCTTCAAACCCCGGTATATATTGGCCCTTGCCTAATTCGACAGTCTGATTTTCAGCCTTTCCTCCCTCGAATTCTTGGCCATCAAGGTATCCTGTATAATCAATAGTAACTATATCGCCTTCTTGCGCAGGCCTATCTTCTACAGCTACTAAACGTGCATTCTTTTGGCGCAGGCGCTCTATTTCTTTGTCTACATCTTCTTCCGTTACCTTATATACACGCTTTTTTATTTCTACACCCTTATAATCTCCTAATGTCACATCGGGCTTTACTGTAACATCTGCGCTCAATATTAAGTCTTTGCCTTTGCCTATCTGCACTATATCTATTTTAGGTAAATCAACCGGTTCGAGGTTGTTTTCCTCTATAGCTGCGCTATAAGCTTGTGGAAACACTTCATCTATAGCATCTTCGTAAAATACTGCTTCCCCATAATATTGTTCTACCACGTTTTGCGGTACTTTGCCTACTCGAAAGCCTGGTACTTTGAACTTTTTAACATTCTTTTTATAAGCTTTCTTGATAGCCTCATCAAAGGTTGCCGCATCTACTTCTATACGAAGCTTAGCGGTGTTATTTTCTAAATTTTCTAATTGAGAACTCATAAGTTCCTCCTTATAAAATAACAAAGTATTCGCTCTTAATTATGTCACCAAAATGCCAAAATTTCAAGGTTTATTTTACTTTACTTTAAACTTTAGCATATAAAATGGGCTTGGGACAATTTTCCCAAACCCTCACAATTGGTGGGCCTCAGGGACTCGAACCCTGGACACCCTGATTAAGAGTCCAACTTTAGCTCGCTTTAGATAGTATAGCTGATATTCCTTGAGTTGTCAAGAGTGCCTATAAAGTGCGCTAAATTGGCATTTCTCTTACCTGCTATATATCAGCTAGTTGCATTGAGTTTTGGTGATATTTTTTCAGTTCGCAACCAACTCGCAACCAAAGATTGCGCAACCTAGAATAGCAACGCTTTGAGTTTTGCCGTTGCTTCTTCCTGCATTTTTCGTCTTCTATTCAATGGCCAATTGTAGCGTCCTGTTCAATTCGGCCTTATCCAAAGGTGGCTTAGCATAAGCGTTGTTTATAGCCCGTACTATCTTCACAGCCTTAACCGCTAATAAGCCGTACGCCAGCAAGTGACAAGCATAACGGTATAGGCCATCGTTGCGTTTTCCTTCTACTAACTCGTCAAAGTACGGTAGCCCACTCATTAGGACTTACTGTTGCGGCTATTTCCCGATCGCCTTGGCCACTTGCCTTTATCCATTCTTCTAACGCATCAGGGTCAACGCCCAATTGTCGGCCGATGTGGACTACCGACAACACGCCTTCGGGTACCAACCTGTACACCTGCGCCTCGCATATCCAATATTTGCGCTACCTGCGTTAACCTTAGTAGCTTTTTATCCATAAAAAACCTCCAAAAAGTTAAGATTAATTCTATATCAACCTTAACCTGTTGAGGGTTTTGGGCATAGGAATCAGGATATTTTCCCCTAATTTAATTGAATTGAATTAGGAAATGTGCTTTCTAACTCAAGTAATCATGCTTATTCTTTGTGTAACATTTCCAGAAGTACGATTACAGGCGCTGCGGCAATTGCATCTCTTATGTATCTAGTCAACGGTTTGACAGCAGTAGATGCCTTGCTGGTAAAGACTTGTCCTTAGAACTGGACGCATATAAAGATATGTTCGATAACTGGCAGCCGCGCAGGGAAGCTGTCAGTAAGCTAAAGCTGCCGAGGCTGAATTAAGACCGTGTCATCTGCCGAATAGTTTTTTAAAAAAGCTGTTTTGCTTTTAGGTGCTTCCAGCTGCTGCAATTGTTCATCTTTTGCCTTTATCATAACTTGAAAGTTCTGGTTTGGTTATAAAAGTTTTGCTATCTGATCGTCTTTGGTTCTTAACTGGTCTTTTAAGTCAGTTATCTGCTGCTGTAAAGCTTGAATGTACGCGTTATTGTACGCGGACTGTTCGCATGTTTACACCTACTTTACACATCGCGTACACTCATCGTACAGTATAAAAGGTGGTATGACAAGGCTTTTGTTTGGAATATATTATCCAATATGGGCTTAAAGTAAAGCTTAAACTTTTGCCTTAAGTGTTGCGCACATAATGTGTAAAAGCGATGGCGACGGCGCTGACAAGTAAAGTTTTCCATGGGAATGCTTGCGTTTAAAAGGAATATGGTATATTATTCAATCATAGAAAGTAGAAGAAGTAGGGGCGATTCCCTTGAATGAATTATTGACATTTAACGGTTAGATAGTAGACAAGGAGTGAGTATAATGAAACTTCAGCCGACAAAACATAAAAATGAAATAGAGCTTGACAAAAAGAAAAATCACGAGCCTGAAGAAATAGGCATAGCAATAGGCGTCGTATTAGGAATGTTTATAAGTGCTGTGGATAGTGAATTAACTGGGGTTTCTATGTTCTTAGGCATCGCAATTGGAGGCCTTCTTGGTATGCTTTTTAGATGGTTCGCTAACAGAAAAGATTAGGAGATAATATTCATGAAAAAGTTAAGTAAAAGTATTATTTAGTATTAACTGCTGCTATTGTTACGTTGTTCTCTTTTACAAGTGTTATACCGGCTCAAGCAGCAAATATTTCCGACACTAATAAAGTTATTACAATAGCACAAAATATTCCTTAATATGTATTAGGAAATGATAAAGAAGAATGGAGAGACGTTATCGCCTTTAATGTAAAACCACTTTATGATTTCAATAACAAGTTAATTGCATATAGTGTAGATCTAGAAAGCAATATAGACAATACGGTAGCATATACGATAATTAGTGCTAGTGAGGAAGATGCTCCGGTTTATGAATTTTGTGAGGGAAAAAGTTCTCCTTATGACAAAATTGATTCTGATGAAATGTGTATCTATAATGGAGTTGTAAGTTATTATGCTGAAAAGACTTCCATCTTGAATAACAAGGACATTGACATATACTACAATATTAAAAATAATTCTCAACTATCAGATCAAGAGGTAAGTATATATAAAAACGTTGATAAAAATAAAAAATATATTTCATCCAAACCCGAAATCTCAAAAAGTGAACGAAACAAATTAATTACCAAGAATGGACTAAAAGCCGAAAAGGCATTTAGTAATATTATAAAGCCAATGGATACCATCCTTACGACAAAAATTTTAAATGTACCAGATTATCGTTGGCAATGTAGTTGTGCACCAACGGCAGCAGCAATGGTGCTAAAATACGATTTTTCTAGTTTATTATCTAATGTTTCTAGTACAAATTTAATTAATCATTTAGCTGATGCTATGGATACCGATTCAAACGGTTCTACAAAGACTATTAATTTACCTAGTGCTATAATAGAAACGATGGGATATTATACAGGAATAAATATGGATGCCTTTAATGATCCTGATGGTAAAGGTAAATATTGGAATACATTCGGAGAATATTGTACAGAAATTAATAATAATTACCCAGTAATAGTCAATGTTTATGGCAGCACTCAAACAGCACCTAGCTATCCTGACGGATTTGGTAATCACTCTATGGCTGGCGTTGGATATAGAATAACCACATCTTATGATTATATAATTGTTCACGATACCGGGGTTGATGGTGATGTATATTGCAATTATGACAGCTCAGCATTTGGTACGCCATGGTACACTTATGTTCATTGGTAAACATGTGTTTATTATAGTTTTCGGTGTATCTACTGTATGTAAAACAAGCCAAAAGCATTATATATGCAGTGAATATATTATAAGCTAAATTAAGAAAAGGTCGAAATAGGGGTATGTATATCCATGAAAAAAATATTTATAACAATAATTGCTTTGTCTATGTTTGTGTTTTGCCAAAGTGGATGTTCTAATGATTCTAATACAGAAAATTTAGGAGACCAACAAACACTGTTAAAGGCTACAAAAATCAACCCATCAGCTATCACTAAAATCGTTGTTTATGACGGCAGAGGCGGCTTAAATAAACCATTAACCATAGAAAATAAACAAGAGATTGAGCAATTTATAACAGAATACTTGGACAAATGCGTTGTAGCGAAAATAGAAACAATGAGTGATGAAATGTTGACTACTGGCTGGAGCCACGATATCGTATTTTATAGCGGCAATAAGAAAATAATGGATATAATGTTTAGTAAGCATATAGTACTTAATAAAACCGATAATTATAAAGTTCTTAAAAATGATTTGGCGCCAAACAAAATAGATGAATTCTTGAAATCAGTTGATTCATCCTGGAAGACTCCGTAAAATCATATTCGGGAGTATAAATAATTTTGGTTTAACGCTGAATTTTGTGAGATTTAGCGGGTTCCATAAAGTACCTTGGTAAACAACTGATAAAAAGATACAAAAAACCCTTTCACTGTTTATTATTATTATATACGGGATTCAAAAACCAAAAAATCAACAAACAGTGAAAGGGGTGTTAACTTAATTGAATACTGTATATAATTTTATCGAAAATCGCCTTGGTTTGTAAGGAATAAAGGTACTATCTACCAATGTAAATGATGGTACAATATATATAGAAGCTACATTTTCACATGATTGTGCAGTTTGCCCTAAATGCGGGCGCATCACGGTGGTTATTTTAGTTCATAAACATACAATACAGAATACAGCCAACGTTATGGGTATCAGTGAGCATACATGCTAAAGAATATATAAATATTATGCTAACTCTATTCTGAGGAACAGAGAACCAGAACAGTTAAGATTTCTTAGCACCGATGACATTGCCCGTAAAAAAGGCCATAACTATGATACCGTAATTTATAACCAGGAAACAGGCAATGTTATTGCCGTAATCACAGGCAGGACAAAGGATGATGTAATAAACTATCTGTTTCCCCAATGCCAAACCTGTGATAGACCGTTTCCATATATCGCAGGCACCGCACAAGTGCGTAAATGATAAGCGAAAGCACATTCAAACTCTAACTTCACTCTAAGAGTGAAGTTAGAGTTTGAATGTGCTTAGTATATAAGATTTTCAAGTAGGCTTAAACCAATCCCATACTAGATCAAACTTTAGTAAATGACCGTATGAATTGTATATAGTCGTCTGCCACCGTGCACAACGTGCTACCGTTACTTGTTTCGCTCTGCACACAATGGCCTTTACGGCCTTTATTAGCCCATGGTTACCCTACAGGTGTTCATTTAGCCATGGGAAATGTATATTTTTAATCGGTTATCGGATTAAGCAAAACAGATTTAAGTGGACAGAACTGGATAAATCTAATACAAAAAATAGAGCAGTTCCAAGAGGCCGCCGTAGCGGTAATAGATGTAAGAAAGCAAAATATGCAGGGTAAAAATAAAAAGCGGCGATGTATGCTGCAAAGGCTTAGTACCAATGCAAGCAGCACAACACCGCTATCCACTCGCAACCAAAGCGGCTCTACAGATATTTTCAAAATCCGCAAAGCCGCTATTTTACTGGTGGGCCATCAGGGACTCGAACCCTGGACACCCTGATTAAGAGTCAGGTGCTCTACCAGCTGAGCTAATAGCCCAAAATGGAGCGGAAGACGGGATTCGAACCCGCGACATTTGCCTTGGCAAGGCAACGCTCTACCACTGAGCCACTCCCGCATATCTTTGTTTATCCGATGAATATTTTCTGCTGGTGCGGGCGAAGAGACTCGAACTCCCATACCTTTCGGTACCAGATCCTAAGTCTGGCGCGTCTGCCAATTCCGCCACGCCCGCTCTTATCATTGGTGACTCATCGGGGACTCGAACCCCGGACACCTTGATTAAAAGTCAAGTGCTCTACCACCTGAGCTAATGAGTCAAATTTGGCTGGGATGGCAGGATTCGAACCTACGAATGCAGGAGTCAAAGTCCTGTGCCTTACCGCTTGGCTACATCCCAACGTTAACGCCATTCATTGGCTTAGCGCCTGCTAAATGGACTTTCTTATTATAGCAAATATGGATAAATTATGCAATACTCAAACTTGGTGACCCATCGGGGACTCGAACCCCGGACACCTTGATTAAAAGTCAAGTGCTCTACCACCTGAGCTAATGGGTCGTATACATAAAAATGGGGTGAATGGTGGGACTCGAACCCACGACCTCCAGGGCCACAACCTGGCGCTCTAACCAGCTGAACTACATCCACCACTGATGGTGCGCCTGGAGGGATTCGAACCCCCGGCCCACGGATTAGAAATCCGTTGCTCTATCCGGCTGAGCTACAGGCGCTTATTATTTAATGGAGCGGGTGATGGGAATCGAACCCACGCGGCCAGCTTGGAAGGCTGGAACTCTACCATTGAGCTACACCCGCATACCTTCGACAATATGTAAGTTTAGCATATTGTCGAAGGTTTGTCAACACTACGCGCAATGCCTTTTTATCAGCCATTAACAACATTTACAGATTCTTCAGACAAAAATCTCTTTAAATTGTTCATTGCTATGTCTAATAATCTTTACCTGGACTCGAGGTTTTTAACATTCAAAAGCCGCGCTTACCAAGCGCACCTAAAAAATAGTGGTTTGGAAATTAAATTTCCAAACCACTATTTTTGGTAGCCCTAAGGGGATTCGAACCCCTGTTACCGCCGTGAGAGGGCGGCGTCCTAGGCCGCTAGACCATAGGGCCATTTTAATGGCTGCGGGACTAGGATTCGAACCTAGACAGCATGATCCAGAGTCATGAGTGCTACCATTACACAATCCCGCAACGCACTAACAGTTATTATTCTAGCATAATGTTCTAAAAAATGCAATAGGGCGACCAAGTTTCATATACTCGAAACACTTCCAAGCATATGCCAGCTTTGATCGCCCATATCCAGTCTGTTAATCAAATTATCATTTAACAACGATATTTACTAGTTTATCCGGCACCACTATAAATTTTATAATATCTTTACCTGCTATAGAATTTTTAATCTTAGGAGAGGATAGGACTATGTCTTTTAGCTCTTCCTCACTTGCTCCAGATGACACCATTAGCCGATCTTTGAGCTTGCCGTTTATCTGTATCACTATTTCGACCTGGTTCTTTATAAGAGCATCAGGATCATACGTAGGCCATTGTTGCAAATAAAGCGCTTCACTATGCCCTATCATATGCCACATCTCTTCAGCAATATGTGGAACAAATGGGCCCAGAAGAAGCACAAGCGCATTTATGGCCTCCATCATAATAGGCGATATGCCGTCATATTGGTACATAGCATTCACCATTTCCATTATCGCGCTTATAGCAGTATTAAAGTTATAACGCTCCTCTATATCCTCGCTAACTTTTTTTATTGTATAGTTAAGTATATAACGCAGTTCTCTATCTTCGTCGTTTAAGAGCCGTGAATCTTGTTTTGGCATACCGCTTTTAACCCATTCTTTTACTTTTTCCGCATAATCCGTCACTAGCCGCCATACCCTATTCAAGAAACGGAAACAGCCCTCTACCCCTTGATCGCTCCATTCAAGGTCTCTTTCAGGTGGTGCAGCAAACAATATAAATAAACGCGCTGTATCCGCGCCATACTTTCCCACAATATCTTCCGGGCTAACTATATTGCCTTTAGACTTAGACATTTTTGAGCCATCTTTCAGCACCATACCCTGAGTTAAAAGATTTACAAAAGGCTCATCTACATTAACGAGGCCAAGATCGTATAAAACTTTAGTAAAGAAGCGTGAATACAAAAGATGTAATATAGCATGCTCTACGCCGCCTACATATTGATCCACAGGCATCCAATACGCAGCTTTTTCTTTGCTGAACGGCTGTTTATCGTTACGCGGATCGGTATAGCGCAAATAATACCAAGAAGAGCATACAAATGTATCCATGGTATCTACTTCACGTCTAGCCGGGCCACCACATATCGGACATGCGGTATTAACAAAGCTCTTAGATGTTGCTAAAGGCGATTCACCAGTTCCAGTAAATACCACATCCGTTGGAAGTTTCACTGGCAGTTCTTCTTCCGGTACAGGAACTTCTCCACAATTTTCACAGTATATTATAGGAATTGGCGCACCCCAATAGCGTTGCCTAGATATTAACCAATCCCTCAATTTATACATAACTTTACGGTGGCCTATGGCATTTTCTTCTATATACCCTATTATACGCTCAGCCGCATCCTTATTGTTCATACCATTAAATTGGCCAGAATTAACCATAATGCCGTCTTCTTCATAAGCTTGCGTTAATTCAAAATTATTATCACTGTTGCCCTGCGGCTTTATAACTTGTATTATAGGCAAACCATATTTTTTAGCAAAATCAAAATCCCTGCTATCATGAGCCGGTACACCCATAACAGCACCTGTCCCGTATTCCATTAAAACATAATTAGCTATATATATTGGAATACGCGCCCCATTAACAGGATTAATAGCATAACGCCCTGTAAAAACGCCTTCTTTTTCAGCCTCAGTGGACGTTCGCGTTATTTCATCAAGCACTTCAATTTTTTTCTGGAAATCTTTTACTGCTTTATAAGAAGATGTCCCTTTAGATAGCTTATCTACTAACGGATGCTCCGGAGCTAATACTACAAAAGATACGCCGTATATCGTATCCGGTCTAGTAGTAAAAACCGTTATTTTCTCATTCTCTATGCCTTCTATCGCAAACGACACTTCAGCGCCGTAACTTTTCCCTATCCAATTGCGCTGCATGTTTTTTACTTTATCCGGCCAACCATCTAATTTGTCTATGTCTTGAAGCAATCTTTCTGCATAAGTTGTTATCTTGAAAAACCATTGCTCAAGCTCTTTTTTTACTACCGGCGTGCCACAACGCTCGCAACAGCCGCTAACCACTTGTTCATTAGCCAAGACAGTCGCGCATGACGGACACCAATTAACCCTTGCCTTTTTTTTATAAGCCAATCCATTTTTATATAATTGGAGGAAAAGCCATTGTGTCCATTTGTAATATTCGGGATGACATGACGCCACTTCCCTGTCCCAATCATAACTTATTCCAAGGCGCTTCAGCTGATTGCGCATACTATGTATATTATCCCACGTCCATTTACTCGGTTCCACTCCATTTTTTATAGCGGCATTTTCGGCCGGCAGGCCAAATGCATCCCACCCCATGGGGTGTAATACATTATATCCGTGCATGCGCCTGTAGCGGGCTATAACATCTCCTATGGAATAGTTCCGGACATGTCCCATATGTAATTTTCCGGAAGGATATGGGAACATTTCTAACATATAATATTTAGTTTTATCAATATCCTCCGTTGCTTTAAAGGCCTTACTGCTTTCCCACTCCTGTTGCCATTTATCTTCTATAGCTTTGAAATCATATATCAATTGCTTTGCAACCTTCCTCTCACTTGTTAATTATAATCTATTATCAATAAATGCTTCGGGTCAATACCCGAAGCATTTGAAAATCAGCAATATATCACAACTTATTGGCTAAATAAACATTATCGCCATCATCCCACAATCTCTCCAAGTTATAAAATTCTCTTTCTTCTTGGCGAAATATGTGAACCATTACATCTCCATAATCCATAACTATCCAACAACCATCTCTGTAGCCTTCCAAATGCCTTAAGCGCACACTTTGCTCATTCATCTTTTCTTCAATATAATCGCATAATGCTCTACTTTGCACCGTTGATCTAACGCTACATATCACGAACTCATCAGCTATAATAGTCAAATCCGCTACATCCAATATAACTATGTTCTGCGCTTTCTTATCATCCATCATGCTCTCTATCATGAGAGCCATCTCTTTTGAGTTCAACGCCAAAAATTCATTACCCCCATAACAAAATAATTAATTTGAATTTCTATATAATATTATACATCCTTTTACTTTAATTGCAATCCTGGCACCGTAAATTTTGCTATATTATAAATAATGTGGTAATATACGGTTTTTTGAACGTTTATGTCGGATTATTGTATTTTATAGCAAGACAATAATCACTATAATAAATTTATAATTTTAAAATTATAGGAGGAGAAAACGGCTATGAGAAAAAAATTATTGGCTTTTTTATTGGTAACGGCGTTGTTGCTGACATTTACACTAGTTGGTTGTAGTAACAACAGTGACTCATCTCAAAACAATGATTCATCCAACGATAAAAGCACCAATGGAACATCCGATTCATCAAAAGGTACGAGTGACCAAAAGGTTACTTTACGCATCACATGGTGGGGTTCACAAACTCGACATGACCAAACTTTAGAGGTTCTAAAAAGTTTTCAAGAAAAATACCCGAATGTGACCTTTGAACCTGAATATACTGCATGGGACGGCTATTGGGAAAAAATAGCTACTGAAGCCGCAGCTGGAAGTTTGCCAGACATATGGCAGCAAGATTATCAATATATAAAACAATACGCTGATAAGGGCTTGTTGTTGGACATGAAGCCATATTCCGACAGTGGTAAATTAGACTTATCAAATGTTGATGAAAATAGTATAGTAGGTGGTATGATCAACAATAAGCTGGTTGGCATAAACTTAGGCAATAACTCCTTGTGTATGGTCTATGATCCCGAAATATTTAAGCAGGCTGGAGTATCTGAACCCACACCAGAATTGACATGGGAAGATTATATAAATATGGTAAAAACTTTACATGAAAAAACGGGGATATATGGAGACGAAAATATACCTGGCAACTACTTCCATGGGTTTGCTCATTATATAAGGCAACATGGTGAACAATATGATATATATTCTGAAGATGGTACAAAATTGGGTTATGACAATGATAAATGGTATGAAGAATTTTTTAGCATGGAGCTAGATTTAGTAAAAGCCGGAGCCATACCCTTGCCCGAGGTAAGAAATGAAATAAAATCTGTGGAAGAAAGTTTAATTGTCTCCAAGAAGTCTGCCATGCTAGGTGCTACAAATAGCAACCAAATAATAGCTATACAAAAAGCTGCTAATCGTCCTTTAAAAATGGCTTTGCTGCCAAAAGCAAAAGATCAAGCAAGAGAGGGACAATATGTAAAGCCGTCCATGTTTTTCTCCATTACACAATATACCAAGTATCCAGATCAAGCGATAGACTTCGTTAATTACTTTATAAACGACATGGATGCTAATAAAATAATGATGGCAGAACGCGGAGTGCCGATTTCTTCTCAAATACGAGAAACTTTAAAGCCTTCCTTGCCCGATGCTCAAAAACAAATGTTTGATTATATGGACATTGTATTAGAAAATTCTTCGCCTATAGGACCTCCTCAACCCGCAGGGCATGCAGAAATAGACAAACTACTAAAGTCCTTAGAAGAACAAATATGTTACCAACAAATAACTCCCGCTGCCGCGGCAGTAAAATTCAGAGAGGAAGCTAACAAAATTCTCTCCCAGAATGCTCAATAACATTTATACGTTGCAAAGCATTTAAATGCTTTGCAACAATTCTTTAAATAAAAATATAAAGTTTTAAATTAGGGAGGCCTTATGTATGACAAATGTTGCTAGTAAGGAGAAAAAACAAAAGCGCAAAAAATCAATTGGTAAAAGTGAATACAATAATTTAGCTGGTTATGCTTTTATTTCACCCTGGCTTATAGGCTTTATCATCTTCACAGTATTCCCTATGTTATTGGCTTTATACTTTTCTTTCACAAAATATGATGTTTTATCCGATCCCAAATGGATAGGCTTAGAAAATTATAAAAACATGTTCACATCTGATGATAGATTTAGAACTGCGCTAGGAGTAACCTTTAAATACGTCTTCACAGCAATTCCGTTAAGGCTTGCATTTGCCTTATTTATAGCAATGCTCTTTGTGCAGAACAGGAAACTAGTACCTTTGTACAGGACAGTATACTATTTACCGTCCATAATAGGCGGAAGCGTAGCAGTAGCTGTTATGTGGCGCCAACTTTTCGGAGCTAATGGCGCTCTAAACGGCGTATTATCCTCTTTGGGACTATTAAAAACGCAAATAAGTTGGATAGGCAACCCAAATACCGCTTTGTGGACCTTGATTTTATTGGCGGTATGGCAATTCGGTTCACCCATGCTTATATTTCTCGCCGGGCTAAAGCAAATACCTATAAGCTACTATGAATCCGCATCTATAGACGGAGCTAACGGTTTCCATCAGTTTACAAAAATCACATTGCCAATGCTGAGCCCGATAATCTTTTTTAACCTTGTAATGCAAATAATAAGCGGATTCATGGCTTTTACTGAAAGTTATATAATTACGCAAGGCGGCCCATTCGATAAAACATTGTTCTATGCACTTTACCTTTTCCAGCAGGGCTTCCAATTTTATAACATGGGTTATGCTTGTGCCTTAGCATGGGTATTATTAGCAATTATGGGAATCTTTACAGCACTCGTATTTAAATCTTCCAATTATTGGGTATATTCCGAATCAAAGGAGGGATAATCATATATGAAATCTATTAAGCAAAAACGTATTTTAGGAACTATACTTTATCATGGTTTTATATGGATATTTGGTTTCTTCATGATATATCCAATATTGTGGTTAATTGCAAGCTCATTTAAAGATGAAGCCGAAATATTCCAAAAATCTTATTCGCTTATACCAAGCTCACTCCATTTTGAAAATTACATTCAAGGATGGAAAGGCTTTGGCGATATAACATTCGCTACGTTCTTTAAAAATTCTTTTGTAATAGTTATACTCTCTACTATAGGACAAGTAGCTTCCTCCGCACTAGTAGCATATGGTTTTGCTAGAGTTAAGTTTGCTGGACAGAAACTACTATTTGCATGTATGATCGTAACAATGTTATTGCCATCACAGGTATTGATGATTCCCCAATATATTTTATTTAGTAAATTAGGTTGGATTAATTCATTCAAGCCGTTAGTGGTTCCTTCATATTTCGGCTATCCATTCTTTATATTTTTGATAATGCAATTTATGGATGGAATACCCAGGGAATTAGATGAAGCTGCACGAATAGATGGATGTAATCAATGGGGAATATTATAATGATACCAGAAATTAAGACAGACAAAACGGCCAAAATAAGTTAGAAT
>ENA-UPSA01000397-UPSA01000397.1-bioreactor-metagenome-genome-assembly--contig:-NODE-397-length-65279-cov-10.208114_pt1 | contig 65279 bp, 52 predicted proteins | sample MGYA00238183_ERZ773288 | MGnify/ENA primary metagenome ERZ773288 (study PRJEB29028, sample SAMN07631243) | bioreactor metagenome | isolation source: Switchgrass digestor | place: USA: Dartmouth... | reverse complement strand
CTTGATAAATAGCATATTTCAAAATATAAAGAGTGTAATTTAGTTTACACTACGTGCTTTGAAGGGAGGGTAGAAGACATGAAGGACTTGTTGACTCGATATCCCCAACTTGAGGTTTGCAGTGCAAGTATTGAAAATGCTTTAAACATGATGGTGGAAACCTATAAAAACAACGGAAAAATACTGCTTTGCGGCAATGGAGGAAGTTGTGCCGATTGTGATCATATTGTTGGAGAATTAATGAAAAGCTTTTTGTCTCATAGACCCATAAGAGGCACTATTGTTGATAACATGCATAGCCTTTTTCCAGACTCAGCTGAATACATAATATCTAATCTGCAAGAAGGAATTCCTGCCATATCATTACCTAGCCAAAGTGCATTTATTTCAGCTTTTGCAAATGATGTTGCGGCGGATATGGTATATGCGCAATTGGTTTATGGATATGGCGAGCCTAACGATTTGGTTGTAGGATTTTCTACATCAGGCAATTCTGCTAATGTTGTCAATGCAATGAAAGTAGCGAAAGCAAAAGGACTTAAAACATTAGCGCTAACAGGAGAAAAACCATGTAAATTGGATGACATATGTGACGAAGTAATAAAAGTGCCTGAAACCGAGACATATAAAGTACAGGAGCTTCATTTGCCTGTTTATCATTATTTGTGTGCGGAGTTGGAAAAAATGTTATTTGAAAGTGAGGAATGATTGTATGCGTCAATATTTGTTAAATGGTAAATGGAAGTTGTACTTTTGTAAGCAAGGTTCAGAGTTAATAGAAACCCCCAATGACCTAGTTTCTAAAGATATACCGGTAATAGAAGCAGAGGTTCCGGGGAATGTTGAATTGGATTTATCAAAGGCCGGTTATCTGCCTAAGGATTTATATAAAGGAGAAAATATTTTAGAAGTTCAAAAATATGAACGTTATGAATGGTGGTATGTAACGGAATTTAATACACCGCCCAATATAGTCGGAAGAAAAGTTGTTTTGAATTTTGAGGGAGTTGATTGTTTGGCTGATTACTGGCTGAATAATGAAAAAATAGGTGAGTCAAAAAATATGTTTATCCCAATAGAAATTGATATTAGTGGCAAGCTAATTGAGGGGCAAAAAAATATCCTTTGTGTTCACATACGTTCAGTAATGGAAGAAGTATATTCAAAGGAATGCCCAATGTATTCTCTTGCAAACGGTTGGGATTTAAACTTTGATTCGGTAACTGTCAGAAAAGCCCCTCACAGCTTTGGTTGGGACATTATGCCTCGAGCGGTTACTGCAGGAATATGGAAGGATGTAAATTTATTAGTAAAGGAAGACGTAGAAATAAATCAAATTTACTATTACTGTAAAACGTTAAAAGACATATATGCACAAATAAGATTGTGTTATGATTTAGATATAAAAGAAGTAGATAATATGTGGGTTGAAGCTTCAGGGACATGTGCTGATTCGCATTTTTATATCAAACAATTCATGCGGTTTAAGGCGGGATTTTTAGATATAAATATAGAGAATCCAAAACTGTGGTGGCCGTATGGTTATGGTGATGCTAATTTATATGACACAAAAATTAATTTTTATAAAAATGATGCATTAATATTACAAAAAACGTTAAAGATTGGTGTTAGAACTGTTAAGCTGGTAAAAACAGATATAACTGACGGAAGTAGCGGGCATTTTTGTTTTTATATCAATAATGTTCCTATTATGTGTAAAGGATCGAACTGGGTTCCGATGGATGCCTTTCATAGTCGTGATGCTTCAAGATATAACAGAGCATTTGAATTAGTCAAAGATATCGGCTGCAATATTCTAAGATGTTGGGGTGGAAATGTGTATGAACAAGAAGAATTTTATAATTTTTGTGATGAAAACGGCATTATGATATGGCAAGATTTTTCCATGGCCTGTCATGCATATCCGCAGTCTGAAGAATTTTTGCAAGAAATTAGGAAAGAAGCCGCAATTATTGTGAGAAAATATCGTAATCACCCTTCCATTATTCTTTGGTCGGGCGATAACGAATGTGACCAAATGATTTTTTTTAATGGAACAGATCCAAACAAAAATAGAATAACCAGAGAAGTATTACCACAAGTTGTGTATGAAAATGATGTAAGTCGGCCGTATTTAGCAAGTTCGCCTTATGTATCACCAAAAGTAGTTGAAAAGAATCGTTATGACGTCATGCCTGAGGATCATTTGTGGGGGCCGAGGGATTACTTTAAAAGTTCATATTATACTAACTCAAATGCACATTTTATCAGTGAAGTTGGTTATCATGGTTGTCCTTCGGTTGACTCGCTGAAAAGGTTCATAGATGAAGAGTATCTTTGGCCAATTGAAAATAACAGGCAGTGGAATTTACATTCGTCAGACCAAAGAAACAGCGATCACAGAGTAATGCTTATGGTAAAGCAGATAAAGCAGTTGTTTGGGCAGGTTCCGGATAATCTTGAGGATTTTGTGTATGCTTCGCAAGTTACGCAAGCTGAAGCCAAGAAATTTTTCATTGAAAATACGCGACTTCAAAAGCCTAAAAAAAGCGGAATCATATGGTGGAATCTGCTGGATGGTTGGCCTCAAATATCAGATGCAATAGTTGACTATTATTATAATAAAAAAATTGCATATGACTATATAAAACGTTGTCAACAACCTTTTGCAATAATGGCAAGTGAAATTAGTAACTGGACGGTTAAGATTGTTGCTTGCAATGATACGCTAAAAAAGGTCAAAGGCAGCTTTTCGGTAAAAAATATAGAGGATGGAATAATATTATTGCAAGGAGAGTTTTCTGTTAATAAAAACGAAAATACAGTTTTAGGTGAAATACCCATTATGTATTCTGAACAAGGAATGTTGTTGATAGAATGGACTATAAATAACAACAAATTTTTCAACCATTATTTATATGGTTTTCCGGCATTTGATTTGAGAGATTATAGGCGCTGGCAAGGAAAATTAAACGAAATCACATAGGACAGATATATTTTTAATGACATTTTCTGTTGTTATCCAACACTACTATTCCTGTGCAAGCCGCTGTGATTAGTAAAATAGACACATAATGGTATTTGTAAATGGTTTCGTTGTTAACCAATGCTCCCAATAGGACGGTAACAATTGTAGAAACGCCGGAAAACGCACTTGCAATGCTTGGCTGAATCTTGCCAAAAACATAATTTCCCATCATAGTTGCAAATATTGACGATACTACGCTTAAAAATACGAAGCCAATCAAATTCCGCGTATTAAAATACGGTACAAAATAAGTTGCAATGGTTCCCATTAATAAATGGCGCGTCATATTTATTGCATTAAATACCACCATGCCAACCATCGTTGTAAGATATGTTACCTCTACCGCAGTAAAATCTTGTGCAGATTTTCTTGAAAATATTGCGAAGAGTGAGCCTGAAACGCCGGCAATAATTATACAAATAATTCCTTGTAATGTATTTTCACCGCTTGAGGCTGAATTAAATACAATTAACATGGCAGCAAAAAAATTCTAAGGAAAATCATCATTTTTTGAGGCCATGTGGTTGTTTCGTGAAGAAACACTTTTTCAAACATCATGGTGAAAGCCGGTGCCGTTGCCAAAATAAGTCCGGCTGTGCTTGTATTGGTTGAATGGATTCCGAAGTTTTCAAATATGAAATACAAAACCGGTTCAAAGAATGCTGCTAACATGATATTTTTTATATTTTTGCCTTTATAGTCAACTCTTACAACTTTACACAGCGCCAATAATGTAAAAACAACTGCACTCATCAGAAATCTCAATGCAAGAACGTCCAATACATCTGTATTTTCAAGAAGTGAACTTGTAAACAGCATTGTTGATCCATATATACAATTCCTTATTATATTCAATAAATAAGCATATGCTACTTCTTTTTCCATAATATTTATTTCCACCTTTAAATTTTACGATATATTTTGGCTAATGCGTTGCGGTAATTTGTCGGTGTCATACCTGTTTGTGCGTTAAAAACCGTGCTAAAATGCTGGGCATTTTTATATCCGACTTCAGCTGCAATAGCTCCGATACTTTTATCGGTATTGGAAAGGAGTTCTTTTGCCTGTTTAATTCTTTCTGAAATAATATAGCTTTTTATTGTCATCCCTGCTTCTTTAGAAAAAATACTGCTTAGGTAATTGGGTGAATGAAAAAAATGGGCAGCGATTTCGTTCAGTGACGTATCGGGATGCATACGTATGTAGTCCTTTATTTTGTTGACAAGGCTTAAGTTCTTTTGGTTATAACGGAATGTAATAGTAGAAGTCACCACATCAACAAAATTTGTCATAAATTCTTCCAGTGCATTTATAGACTTGTATTGCTTAAGAACATCCCAGGCATTGGTTTTGTTAAAGACTAAGTCAGGATTGAGCCCGCATTGAAGTAGACACAAGGCTAAACGAACAAGAATTTCGTGACATATACGCTGTACTGTTTCAATAGGCGACTGACTTCTGCGGAAATTGTTAAAAAGCTTTTTTAGTCTAATGACAGCATCTTCAAAACTACCCGCTTTAATATTTCCGAAAAACTCTTCTATTGGAAAAGATTGGTAATAAGCAATGGCTTCGGAAATTTCAAGGTCAGAAATGCAAATAACACTGTTAAAGCCAAGATAAAAGCTGTATTTTATGGCATCCAAGGCACCGTTATAAGAGGTTTCACAGTTACAGATGCCGGGAACGGATTTGCCAATACCTATAACAAATTTTTCAAGATAACTGTATTTAAGGTATGTTTCGGCTGCATTAGCAAAGGTTAATACGGAGTTTTGCGCTTTCTGCGGTAAGGTAGAAGGTTCGGATAAAAAGAAAAATATAAGCCGGTTTGTGTTAAAAAAAGGCACCATATTTGCATTATGTACGGAAAATATGCGAATAAGATGATTAAAAATTCGAAAGTTTTCTTTAAAAGAATCATCGCTATTTGCATATTCCAACGAGATTACCATAGCGGTGCAAATAGAGTTTTTATCCGTTATTCCGAAAATGTCATACAACTCATTTTTTTCGTGGGTTTCATCTAAAACAGCATTAAAGAAATAACTTAACAGAAAGTGTTTACTTATTTCAAGTTGTTTTTTTATTTGAGCGGTGTAGGAGTTTTTTTGTTGTTCTTCATAAACCGCTGCAACTGCGTTTGAGACGGTTTTTAAAACATCTTCATCCATGTAGGGTTTCAGAATATAGGAAAAAACTCCGCTGGAAATTGCTTCCTGTGCATAATTAAAGTTATTGTAGGCAGTAAGGATAATAAATCGGCTTTCGGGAAGATTAATGGAAAGCTTTTTAGCCAATTCGAGTCCGTTTAATTTTGGCATTTGAATATCTGAAAGAATAATTTCAGGCTTCTCACGAAGCGCAGTTTCGTAGGCAATTTTTCCGTCTTCAGCGGTGAGTACCGTTTTAATTCCAAGCGAAGCCCAATCAAGCGTTTCCAGATTTTTAAGGCAGAGAGGCTCGTCTTCTGCAATTAATATTTTCATCTTTGCTGACCTCCATTGTAAGTGATTTTATTCTAATGACTGCTGTTAATCCGTTTGGTTTGTTTTCCCTATAGGAAAGACCGTAATTTTCTCCAAAATATAGATGTATTCTTTGGTTAACGTTATGGATTCCGTATTTTTCAATAGGTTCATCCGGTTCAAACTGTTTATTTACATATTGGTTGAGTTCGTCAATATCTACAATATTATTACCGTTATCGCTGACGGTAATAATAATGTCGTTTCGGTCACGCCTTGCGCGAATTTCAATAATTCCCATTTCATCCATGTCTACAAAAGCATGATGAATACAGTTTTCCACTAAAGGTTGAAGCGTAAGTTTGCAGATAATATTGTTCCTCAATTCGTCGGGCACGTCTATGTGAAGGGTAAAGCGATCAGCATAGCGAATCTTTTGTATGTACATATAGCTCTTTACCTGTTCAAGCTCCTGTTCAAGCGTAATTAATTCTGCCCCGTTGCTTAGGGAAATCGTAAAGAATTTTGAAAGTGCCATAATCATTTCTTGAATGTCTTTGGCATTGTATTTTTTTGCAAGCATACAAATAGAGTTTAATGTATTATATAAAAAATGCGGTGTAACTTGTGCCTGAAGCGCTTTAAGCTCGGCGCGTTTTCTGATTGAAGATTCCAGCTTAATATTTTCAAGAAGTTCTTTTATGGTTATCTGCATATTGTTAAATGTGGAAAACAGGACTCCTATTTCATCCTTTGAACTGCTTTTTATCTGTGCATAAGACCCGGGTTCATATTGACTCATGGTAGCAATGAGTTTTAAAATCGGTTTTGTAATGGTAACAGAAACAAACCAGATGAATATAATCGAAAACAACAGCAAAATAAATGCTGTGAGAACAACGGCAGTTGATATTGCTTTTTGCATGGAGCGGAATTCCTTTATTCGCACAACTCCTACCAGAAACATCCCTGTATTTTTTATTGGATAGGTTGATAAAAGACAGGAATCACCGTCAAAGGTAACTCGTCTGGTTTCATGCTTGTTGCTTTTAAGCATGTCATTAAACAGCACGGAGTTGTTGACAAGGTGCATGCCGAGTTCTGAAGTATTGTAATTTACAAGATGATTTTCCGAACATAAAAATAGCTTTCCCGTATCTGCTAAAGAAACGTTGTCTATGATGCTGGTGAAACTGCTTATACTTATATTTGCCTTTAAAACGGCAAGAGGCTTATTAGTGGTAATATCGGTGATAAGTTTTGAAACAACAATAAAGCTGTTATTCTCATCAATGGTATTTCGGACAGTCCATCCGGTAGAGTTGCCCAGTTTCAAAGCGTTGTTAAACCATGGATCATTTTTCATCTGACTTGCCGAATAAATATTGCCACTTGCACTTGGCGGCGGATAATCTTCTCTGTTCAAAACATATAGTTCAAGCTTTGATATATTACTTTGAAACATATCAACTTCCATGAGGGCTTGCTTCAGTGTTTTGATTTCCTGAAGAGAGGAATCGGGGTTTCCGTTGCAAAGTATGTTCTGAACGTCTTTTTTTACCTGAAAGGAGAGCATACAGGCGTTAATGTTATCAATTTTGAAATTAAGTGCTTGATATGCGGCAAGGATGGTTTGTTCTACATTTTTTTGAGCCAGATGAAATACAACTGCTTCGGAACGTGAAAGTACCGTTATGGTAAATATCATTATTGTTAAAGTGACGATGGATGCGTACGCAAGAATCATTTTAAGTTTAATTGAAGAAATCATATAGAACTTTTTCCACCTCCGTTGCGGCATAATTGCATGGAAATAATTGCGTATAATTATTATAACGGTTTTTCACCTTAACTTAATATTATAGATATTGTTTTAAAAAGTCAAGTTACCTTTATATCTTCATTACGAAATTAAGACAAAGAACGTAAGTTTTCAAACAAATCGTAAGTTTGTCATGTTGCAAACTCTTTTTTCCCTTGATACAATTAAAATGCAATAAAAACTTATCTATCATGCAAGGTGATGACAATGAGGCGGATTGCATTAAGCTTAATGCTGTTTACTATAACGGTTTTATTTACAGGGTGTGCGAATCATTCAGTGATAGAGCGTACCGTAAAACAGGAAATTGTCGTTGCCTGTGGCAAGGATGAAACAAACACGATTTCAGAGGTTATGCAAAGTTTTACAAGCCAGAGTGAGACTACCCGGGTGAAGCTGCTTGAATTTTCAAATAAGAGCATAGAACTTCATCGTGTCATATCATCTATGCTGGCAGGGCAGGAGATTCAGATTGACGCGATGCTAATAGAAGACGTTTGGGTTCGGGAATTTATGAAAAATAACTATTTGCTTCCTCTTTTCAAGAAGGAAAGGTTTGATACGGATTTTTATCCATTGGGTATCGGTGACTTTGTGGGCGATAGCCAGGATATATATTGGTTTCCTATCATTCTTGATACGGGAATTATTTATTATTTGCAGGACTCAACGGACAGTTCTGAGAAGTTTCCGTATATTATAGATGTAAGCAAAGAAACCTATGATTTGCAGGAAGAGGACGGAGAGGAAATATTATGCTGTGCATTGGAGTTCATAAATTTGAAAGGCTCAATAAAAGAAGGACTCAAGCAGTTTAAGAAAGTGTTTGAAGATTCTGTTGTGAAAGATGATAATTATTTGGTATTAGTCAAAGATAGCACGACAAAATATATGAGGTCATGGACAAGCAATAGCCGCAGCATTAGCAACATTATTTCAAATTTTTCCGATGTAAGTGGAAGGGTTTGCGCAGATGTTATGCTAAATTCCAACAAAAAAGGCTATGCAATTACAAGAGCTTACGGATATTCCGTTAACCGATATACCGACAGCGCTGAAAATTGTATGGAACTTTTGGAATATCTTAAGTCCGATGAAGTTCAAATGAGAATTCTTAAAGGCACCGGAACTTTGCCGCTCAAACGACAGTATTATCAAAATCCCATTATTTTGGATTATACTGATTATACAGATGAGGCTGCACAGTTGTTTGATTCCCTTATTTTTAGACCGGCAAGAGATGATTATACATATGTTTCCCGAGAAACAAGAGTTGCTCTTAATGATTATCTAAACAATGACGACTTGCTTGACGCTGCTGTGGCAGCATTCGAGCGCTTGCTGGATATAAGGCAGTAAAGAAGAGAAAGGAGAAAACAATATGTCAGAGGTCACAGGTATTTCATTAAAGAAAATGAGAAAATATCAGGGGATACAGGATTTTTTTGCAAAAAACAAGTCTCAATTTCCGCTTATATTGATGTGTTTACCTGCCGTAGTGCTGGTATTTATGTTCTCGTATATGCCTATGTTTGGCATAATTCTTGCCTTTAAGGATTTTAATGTACGGGATGGAATATTTGGGAGTCCATGGTGCGGCTTTGCAAATTTTTCATATTTATTTAAATCAAGTGATTTGTATATCATACTTCGCAATACAATAGGATACAATCTATTGTTTCTTACAGTCGGAACAGCGTTGAATGTTACACTTGCTATATTTATCAGTATGCTCAGAAACAAGTGGGGAAAAAAGATATATCAGACAATATATATAATGCCATACTTTTTGTCAATGGTTATTATAAGTTACTTTGTGCTTGCTCTTTTGAATATGGAAAATGGATTTTTAAACAGGACCATTCTTCCCATGCTTGGAATTGATCCAATTAGCTGGTACACTGTTGAAAAGCCTTGGCCTTTTGTTCTCTCTATAGTTAATTTCTGGAAATGGACGGGATATAGTTCTATAATATATATTGCAGCTATTGCAGGCATAGATATGCAGCTATATGAATCGGCAGAAATAGATGGAGCATCAACTTTTAGGAAAATATGGAATATTACTTTGCCATCACTCAAGACACTGATATGCATTCAGATAATACTACATGTAGGACAAATCTTGAACGGTGACTTTGGTCTTTACTATCAGGTACCGATGAATTCAGGTGCGATAAAGAATGTAACCACAACTATTCCGGTTTATGTTTTCAAAAATTTGACTTCGGGTTCGGCAAACACACTTGGACTTGCTTCCTCCACTTCACTTATTCAGTCGGTTGTGGGATGTACGTTGGTTATTACCACAAACAAGATAGCTGATAAGTTAAGTAACGGTGAAAACTCGTTGTTTTAGTTGATAAATGGCAGAAAATTTTGGAGGTTAAAAATGGTAGCAGGAAAAAAGTTAAACATCGTTTTAAATATAATTTTCATACTTCTAGCAGCTTGTTGTCTGTTTCCGGTTTTACTTATAATTAGTATATCATTAAGCAGCAGCCGTTCCATTATAGAATATGGATATAAGCTCATACCCAAAGAAGTGAGTATTGAGGCATACAAGTATATTTTTATGGATTCTAACAAGATTTTTAGAGCCTATGGAGTAACGTTATTTAATGCGGTTGTTGGGTCAACATTGTCGGTCCTTTTAATAGCACACTTTGCATATGCAATATCAAGGACGGATTTTAAACTAAGATTGCCATTAACCTATTATATCTTGTTTACAATGCTGTTCAATGGTGGAAGCGTTGCTTCTTATATGGTCATTACAACAATTTATCACTTGCAGAACACTATATGGGTAATGATTCTTCCATGTCTAATAAATTCTTGGCATATAATCATTATGCGTACTTTTTTTAAAACAGGAGTGCCTGCCGCTATTGTAGAGTCGGGGAAAATGGACGGAGCCGGTGAATTTCGAATTCTTTGGCAACTTGTGTTTCCCATTTCACTTCCTGGAATTGCTACAATTACGTTGTTTCAGGTATTAACATATTGGAATGAGTGGAATCTTCCTCTTCTTTACATTGTTAATCCAAAGTTGTATAATCTTCAGTTTTTGCTTCAACAGATGATGCAAAATATTCAGCAGCTTGTTGACAATCCTGAGTTTGCGCAACAGGCGGCAGCCGGATTGGCAGAGATTCCTTCGGAAAGTGCAAGAATGGCGTTGTGTTTGGTAGCAATGGGACCCATTTTGGTGATATATCCGTTCTTTCAGAAGTATTTTATTCAGGGGCTGACCGTTGGCTCTGTAAAGGAATAAAAATAAAAATAGAAAAGGTGGGAGAAATTATGAAAAAATTTTTTGCAGTTCTGCTTGTGTTGGTGATGTTTTGCAGTACCCTTGTAAGTTGTGGTGGCAAAACCAATACAGCAGGACAAATGGAGGAGCCTAACAAGATTCCTGGTGATACGTATGAGATACAATGGTATCTTATGTGTGATGCGCAGAACGATGTAGCAAGCGTAGAAGAAGCACTTAACGATTATCTTAAGGACAAGATAAACGCAACTGTTAAAATTAATTGTTTGCCCAGTTCGCAGTATACGAATAAGGTGGGTACCATGATTAATGCGGGAGAATATTTTGATTTGGCATTTGTTGCAAGATGGGCGTTAGATTATATAGGCAACTCCCGAAGCGGGGCATTTTATGATTTAACGGACCACCTTGATACATATTTGAAGGATACTACAGCGACAATTGGCAAAGATAATCTGAAATATTCCTATGTGGACGGCAGAATTTATGCTATGCCTGTGTATAAGGAGATGGCTACTCAGTATGGCTGGGTTTACCGTAAGGACATAGCTGATAAATATCATATAGATATGAGTCAATACAAAAGTTTTGAAGAACTTGAACCTGTTCTTAAAATGATTAAGGATAATGAGCCAAATATAAAATACCCCATTGATTGGGCAAGCGGAGCCGGCGATCCGGCATGCCTTGTTCAGTATGAATCTTTTATCTTCAAAGATGGCAGCTATGATAATAAGCCTGTAAATGTATTTGAAACAGAGGAATTTAAAAAAGCATGTTTGGTTGCAAGAGATTTCTACAACAAAGGTTATGTTCGTCCTGATGTTTTGACCGCAACCGATCAGATTGCAAGAATGAGCGAGGGGAAAACCTTTGTCATGCTTCAGCCGCTCAAACCCGGTAAAGCCAAGGAAATGTTTAAGAATAGCAATTATGAGTTTGAACAGGTGGTTATAACCGAGCCTATGATTGATTATCTGGCAGGTACAGGTTCCATGCAGGCTGTTTCTGCCACTTCCAAGAATCCTGCAAGAGTCATGAGATTTTTAAACATACTGAATACGGATCCATATGTAAAAAATCTTGTTGTTCATGGCATAGAGGGCAAACACTATAATAAGGTTGACGACAAAACAATAGAGCCTATTGCCGGCTCAGGTTATAGCCTTTATGCATATTCATGGTCTATTGGAAACGTATTCTTGGATTACCTTCTTACTTCCGAAGATCCTGACAAGCATGAACAGTTAAAAGCTTTTAATGAAAGTGCATTGGATTCCAAGGTTAACACATTTCTTCCTGCAGAAATAACAGATCCCAGGAGAAAGCAGAGGAAAATGGAAATTAACAACGCAATAAGCAATTACAAAAAACAATTAGTCTTAGGAGCAGTTGATGTAGAGCCAACTTTGAAAGAATTTAATGAGATGCTCAAAAAGGCAGGAATAGAGGAAGAGCTTGCAGATATCGCAAAAGAGTATGAAGAGTTTTTGAAAAAACAGGAAAAATAATGCAAAAGGATGCTACCTATTAACATGAAGGCGCATAAAGTCCATAAAAATAAAAAATTAAAAAGGAGATGGATGATAAATGAAGACTTCAAAAATAATGAAAAAAATGTTAAGCGTAGCACTTATTCTTACGATGGTGATTGGTGTGTCAGTTGTGTCGGTATCCGCAGGTCCAACCGATACAAAAACATACGTTTTGATGGACAACGATATGACATCGAGTGTAATTCCATATGTAAACAATGATAATGCAAGTGCGTCATACAACAACGGAATTGCATGGGGATATTTGTATGCTAAAGACGGATATGAACCATATGTGACGGTTTCAAACGGAGCTCATGTTATAACATCGAATCCCAGCGGGACGTCTTATGGTGAAGTAACTATTTATAATCAAATGTTAACATTAAAACCTGCATACACTAAAAGCAATCTTAAATTTACTTATGATATAACAACAGGAAACAAGCTAAGCGGTCAAAAAATTTTAATCCATAATAAAATTGGCTGTTATTCGGGTTATAGCTATAGCTCGAATACCGCTACACTTTTTACTTACTATGCTGATGAATGTGCAATTGTTTATTATGAGGATTCAACAAAAAGGAGTATTCCATTGGAAGAAAATACAAATTACACGGTTATAGCGGACGTTGTATATAATGGCACAAAATACGATTTATATGTTGCTGTGCAGCAGAATGGTGAAACAATAACCGGCGGTTCTTATGTTATGAGAAATTGGGCAACTACTGTGTTGAATGATGTAGCTGATATCAAGAAGGTGCTGTATCAAATAGTAAGACACGATGCATCAGGAACGGTGGAAAAGACAGAGTTGTTCTATTTTAACAACATAAAGGTGGAAAATATAGTTATAGGAGACATTATTAATTTTGGGGATGTTCAATTTAATGATGACGGCGTAAAATTTTATGAGGCCATGAATGATTTGAATATAGCAGATATAGCCGCCACTACTGCAAGTGATCCGGATTATCTTGCAGGAAACAAATGGGCTTCCTATACCATGAACAGGGAGAACATAACTCCTGCATTTGAAATAAGCGGAAATTATTTATACGCCAAACTGGTCGGTAATAATAACCCCAGTACATGGTACACAGATCGTCTGTATAAAAAGTTTGATAAAATAGAGAACGGAGACAGCCTTACTTTTAGCGGATATATCAATTTGGCAGCAGAAGGGCGCCAGGAGAAAAATCACAGTGTATTGCTTACCATCGGCAATAGTGATGACCTTAACGGCAATACGTATTCCGTATTACGTTTTGTTACTTTAATCGATAAAAGTAATAGGTATTATTTCTGCGGCTTAGAAAAAAATCCAAGTGAAATAACAAGCGATGCGACTAAATACCCATATGGCGGAGGAGTTACACTTAGAGACTGGGGCTGGTGGGACTATCACAATACTTCATCCGATCCACTTTATTCCGGAAAAGACGTCCCGTTTACTCTTACACTGACACCTGATGCCAATGATAGTAATTATTATAATGCGGAAATTAACGTAGCAAATGGCACATATAAGGGCACAAGAACAATTCCTGCTTCAGAGGTGGCCACTTTTGATACGGTTGCCATTACGGTATGGCAAAGTGCTACTGTGACTACCGGTAAATATGTAGGATTTAAGGACCTTACAATTACAACAACTGCAGGAAATCAAAAAACCGCTCTTGCCGAAGGGGAAAATACCGTATATCTACCCATTGAAAATGTGACCGGCCATAAGGTGAATTTCGCAATTGTTGCGGCTGTTTGTGACGTTGCAACGGACGAGCAGCTCAGTTATGCTGTGGCTGTATATCGTGATTATTATAAGCGGTTTGGAAATCTTGCAGTAGAGGGAATAAAGATTACGGATCCGGATGCTCAATATGTCAGAATGTTTGTGTTTAATACTTTTGAAAACCTTGAGCCGTATATCGTGCCCATATCAATTAGATAGTACGGGACAAACTGAATTCCTGTTTATGCCAAGATTTATCTTGGCATAAACAGCTTGTATAATGCGAATAACAGAATTGTTATGGGAGGAAGAATATGACAAAAAAAAGACTATTAGCAATGATGATCTTGGCAATAATGCTTTTCATTATGATTCCGGTAGGAGTTGTCTTTGCAAGTGAGGTAATTATACTTGATACGGTATTTGACAATACATATGTTAAAGATAATTTGGCGAAAAACCACAATGGCAACATTTTAAATGATCCGGAATGTAGCTTGGGAAAACGTTGGGGAGTTAATTGGGGTGGTGAAGGTCATTTTATGGATGCTGAGGATGGAAGTCTTGCACTCGGCAGCAAGGTCGGTACAGCGAATAACGGTGAAGTATCGATGTATAGGAGGTTAATCCATGAGACGCTTGTGGATAATAGTACATTAGTATTAACATTTCGATTTAAAACCGGAAGTAAGCCAACAGCCAGTTCCAATGAACTTTGGTTCCGTTTTTATTCGGAGGTTGACGGCAACAATTATTATTGGACTCCGTTTTATATCCGCTCAAACCCTGCCGGAGATCCGATCTTCGGATGGGAAGTAACCAGTCATTATTGGCCGTTTTCATCTAAGAAGCTTGACCGCACAACGAATTCTATTGCCTTTAAATATGACAAGGACTATGAGGTTGTGCTTACTCTGAAGCCAAATATTACGGATCCAAACTATAAGCTCATAGCTGAGGTGTACGAGGAAGGTAAAAAAATAGGGGCGGGAATTATGGATCAAATGACTACTTTTAAACCTGAGTATGCCAAGCAATTAAGCAGAGCGAATTTGCATATTATTACCCGTATGGCAACTGAAAAATATGAACCTGTTGTTTATATGAAGTATATGGGGATTAAGGCCATTCAGCCTGATGTTCCTGTAAAAGCAACCTACTATCCTCAAGACGGCGAAACTGATGCGGCTCTTAATAAAGATTGTTATGTAGATTTTGAAGCGGCGGTTGAAGAGGTATCGGTGAACCAGGTGGAAGTTAAAGGCGGAGCAATGATTACAGGTGTAAGAATGGAAAACGAAAATAAAAGAGTTGTTGTTACTCTTGACGGTCTTGCAGCGAACGCATCTTATACAATTCGGCTAAAGGATGTAAAGGCGGTCAACGGCGATACGGCATTTGATTACAGTTGGAGCTTTACCACGGGAGGGGGGGTTGAGTTTTCAGAACCCTACTACAATTCTCATACAACGTTGATTAACGAGAATGCTAGTGATATAGATATAGCAGCTATGGCTACTACTTCTACAAGTGATGGGGATTATCTATCAGGCAATAAGTGGGCATCCTATACAAATAACAGAGCGGACATAACTCCTGTGTTTGAGGTTGCTAATAATTATTTATATGCGAAACTGGTAAATAACGGCGATACTACATCGTATGTAGATCGATTGTATAAAAAATTTGAAAAGATAAAACAAGGCGATAGTCTTGTACTTAGCGGATACATAAATCTGTCAAGCGAGGGACGTCAGGAAAAAGATCATAGTGTCATGCTTACCATCGGTAATGGTGAAGATTTGCAGAGTAATACATACTCCGTATTCCGTTTTGTTACTCTTATCGGTTCCAGCAATAAGTATTATCTTTGTGGATTGGAAAAAAACCCGGGCGAATTTTCTTCCTATATGGCAAACTATCCGTCCGGCGGTGGTGTTGAGCTTCGGACATGGGGTTGGTGGAATTATCACAATGACAAAAATGACCCGTTTTATTATACCAATGATATTCCGTTTGTTCTGACATTGTCTCCGGATGTCAATGATAATAATTATTATAATGCTGAAATAGACATTGCAAATGGCAGATTTAAAGGGACAAGAAAAATACCTGCTTCGGAAGTAGTTACTTTTGATACGGTTGCTATTACAATGTGGCAGAAATATACTGTGACAACAGGTAAATATGTAGGATTTAAGGACCTGAAAATTGCAAAAGGAAAGCTTGGTATTGAAAAAGGCGCTTGCAATTTAAAAATTGACTACACAAATCTCAGTGGTACACCGTTTAATGCGGATATTCTAATTGTAGAACGAGACCCCGTTACTAATTCCATAATAAACGTAAACATCTTGAAGCAGGAGAATATAGAAGGTGATGCAGGCACGATAAACTGCGATTTTGAGATTGAACAGGAAGGTACAAAAGTTGATGTATATATCCTTAACAGTGTTGAGGGAATGATATTACTTTCCCCACCCAAAACTTTTGATGTCAAATCTTAAATGGAGGAATATCAATGAATTTGAAAAGACGAACTTCCGTTATCCTTGTTTTGATTATATCTTTATCGTGTGTACAGCCGTTTGCCTTTGCGGTGGAAAATGAAGATATAAAGATAGATAAGGATATCAAGGTATATATAGACAATACCCTCGTAAAACTGAATAATCCCTGCGCCATAGTGGATGATGTTGTTTACGTTCCGATGGAAGATATTTTCTTCAAACTTGGTATATATATGAAGTGGGACGGTAAGGAAAGATGTTACATCGGGGAAGGTAATAACGGTGAAATTCGTGTTGCACCTGGCGATGAAAGAATTGAGATAGATTGGATTCCGATAGAAATGCCGGGGCCTGTTAGAATGATCAATGGTGTTTGTATGGTCCCTCTTTACATTATAGAAGACGCGGCAAGGACAACACCGCCTACCTATGATAGGGAAGCAAAACGTATTGATATCGCTTTTCCGGAATTGAAAAATGTTGAAAATTATGAGGAATTTAAGATTGAAAAAATTTTAGATCAATTGCCGGAGGGGGTTGATCTTCTTAAGCCCGGCCAGATGTTTCAAGTTCAGACAGATAGCTCATCCAGTGATGCTCTGATGAGAGTAGAAAAAGTTACCGTTGAAGGGATGCCGTTTACCGAAGCGCTTGAAATTGAGACATATCCTACTCCTGACGGTTCGGTACCAATGGCCAGTTATTCTATTCAAAAACATATAATAATCGACGGAGGGGATTTTAACGCCGGAGATGTTGGACTTATGACATTTTGGGCAAGGGCCGTCAAGATAACCGATGAGTCGGGATATGCAAGGCTTCGGCCTGCTTATGAGCAACTGCAGTATTGGCATAAGGCGCAGGAAAAGGAAGTAACAATCGGTCCCGAGTGGAAGCAATATTTTCTGCCTATGTACAATCCGACAAAAACCCTCTTGGCCGGCAAGTCCCATTTAACCTATTCAGTAGGCTACAAACCTCAAATTATCCAGATTGCTGATCTGCATCTGTATAACTATGGGAAAGCCATTGATATTGAGATGTTGGAACCGGGAAGGACAAGTGCTAACTATAAGGGCATGGAGGAGGACCATCTCTGGAGAAAAGAAGCATGGAGAAGGATAGAAAAGTATCGCAAGAACGATATGATTGTTCGTGTACGCGATAAAGACGGAAATCCTATCGAAGGCGCTACCGTTACGGCAGACTTGACCGAGCTTGAATTTATGATGGGAGTTGCTTTATGTTGGAATGAATGGCTTGACCTGTATCCTAATGAATCAAGAGTGGGTGCTATTCGCAGAGAGGCAATAAGCTTATTTAATACCGGCGTTTCGGGTAACGAAATGAAAGACAGCGGAACACTTGATCTTTATAGACGTGGAGCAAGAGAAATCAATACTATACTTGACTGGGGCATGAGGGCCCGAGGCCATGCTCTGGCATGGGATTTAATGAAGATGGAAAGCGCATCCATTATGGAGAGAGGATATTTTAATATTGATGACTATGAATATAATGCCAATCTATTAAGACGTGAAGTTGCCGCTGAGGCATGGATGTTCAGAGGAACGGTTGTAGAATGGGATGCACTGAATGAACCCCATGATTCCAGTAAATTCAGAAAGAAGCACGGTCTTGGTGTATTTGCAGATGTATTTAAGATTGCCAAGGCCGTTGACCCAAAAGCAAAGCTTATCGTAAACGAGACAGGTATGGAAGGTCGTTCAAACAGAGAACAGCCTACCAGGGCGACAGGTTTCTTACGAATACCCGAGGAGATGAGAAACAAGTACAGAGCACCTATTGACGGTATAGGTATTCAGGGGCATTGTGTTAACTACCATTATCCCATGGGCTTTTGGTGGGACATTGAGATCCTTACACAGAATTATGATTCGGTTACTATTACCGAATATGACTTCAATAATCAGAATGAAACAGGCGATGCAGCTCACCTTTATGATACTTTTCTGGCTTGTTTTTCTCATCCCAAATGCAGCGGTTTTGTTGTGTGGGGTATAGAAGACTCGATGCACTGGCGTAATGATGCTCCTTTCTTTGACAGGCAATGGAGAGCCAAGCCGGAATATTATATGTGGAAGCATATGATTAACGATGTTTACACCACCCATGAGACAACGACAACAGATGCAGACGGTAATGCGAAAATACGTGGTTACAGGGGCAAATACAAAGTTACCGTAGATGTCAACGGACGGAAACAGGTTATTGACTTTACATTAACAAACTCTGATAATACCGAACGGGACAATTATATTGATGTTGTCGTGGACGGGGATAATATGATGATTAGAAATCCCAACCCACATGAGGTTTACGCAAAACGAAGAGTTACACATGATAATCATATTGAAGCATATGCAGAATATCTTGCTAAAGGTGCTGATAAATGGATTGCAACTTACACCCACAGAGACCAGACTGGTAATAGAGTCAGTTGCACTGTTGACGGGTTAATGAATACCTACTGGTACGGAGGTGACGGGGATTATGTGGAATATGAATTAGTGGAAAAAGCGGATAAAGGTAATGTAAATGTTGACTTCAGAAGACCCAACGGCGAGGTGTATCACTATAAAATTATGGTATCGGTTGACGGTAAAGATTGGTCAACACTTTATGAGGGAACTTCAAGCGAAGATGTGACGGTGGATTTTGAAAATGTTATGTTTATCAGAATCCAGTCCGTTGGAAATGAATATATGGGAATTTCGGAGGTAAACATTCATGCGGAAAAAGAATGATTATTTAAAATATTTAAAGATATTTATCGGTTGTGTAATGGTTGCCGGATTATTATTATGTTCAGTTTGTGCGGAAGAAATTTTAAGTGCTGATATGGACGGTTCCACGATTAATATTCGTTATACGGAGACAGGAGTGGGCTTTGGTACCTTTATCTATGTCTTTAACACAAAGGTCGATAAAAATACGGTTATAGATGAGCAGTTTATGGACGGAAACCTAATCTATGCTGGGGTTGGTTCATCAGGAGCATTGTCGGTAACGGTGCCGTCTGATGTTTATGGTGTATATACGGTTATGATTGGTGCTAAGGGAATTCCTGCAGCCAGGGATGACAGAACCGTTTATGTTCTTTACGAAGAGCCCGGCGTAAAAGACGATGCACTTGCAGCCATTACAGGTGCAGCCGGTGCAAATGATATGGTTGAGAAATTGAAAGAATATAATAATAGGGCTTATATCCTTGACTTGTCGGATATAAGCAATCAGCAGGAACTCATATACGAATTGGTACGTAATTTGGGCAAGGCAGCAACCATTGATAGAGTTGTAAAATGTGTGAAGGCTGCTGCTGAGATTAACGAAATAAAGAGTGCCGACCGTATGAGGATTGCTGAAATACTTGAAAATAACAAGGAAAGCTTTGAACTAGACGATGATATTGACGGAGTAACGGATAAGATTGCGGAGGCAGTTGCCAACAGGCTTCAAGGCAATGAAAGTGCTTTGGAATTGAAGGATATGGTACGCGAAGAGGCTGCTTTGGTTGTTCTGAATGATGCTCCGACCGGCCGAATTATAGAAACAATTCTAAAATATAATGATATTTTTAATGCTGACATTTCATCAAGGCTTAACGATATCAGCCAATATGAATTGGAAAAGGTATTGGATAATGTGGTTTTTTCAGACGTGAATGAAGTGGCAGGTATTGTGAATAGGACCATAGATGAAATTTATAAGAAACAGCAGGACAGCGCCTCCAAGTCATCAAGCAGCAGACGTGGCGGCGGCGGTGGCGGCGGTAGTTCATATGGTGTGCCGTTTACCCTTGAACCATTTGAGGTGAAAGAAATGAACGGGGATCCGGATGATGAACGACCTTCACTTTCTGACCTTGAAGGCTTTGAATGGGCGGAGGAGGCCATTCATTACCTTTATGAAAATTTCATTATGACCGGTGACGGCAATGGTAATTTCCGACCGGGGGACAACCTTACTCGTGAGGAATTTACCAAAATACTTATTACGGCATTTGGCGGAGGTAAAATTGAAGAGGTAAAAATCCAGTTTGCCGATGTTGATGAAGATGCGTGGTACAAGCCTTATGTTGCAACTGCATGCAGGTTAGGTATCACGGTGGGTATTACCGAGGATACATTTGGTGTAGGTCAGTATATCACTCGACAAGATGCTGCTGTTATGTTACAGAGAGCTGCTGATGCTTACTATTTGAACTTTGAAAAGAAGCAGACCTTGGTTGATTTTACAGACTATGACACGGTTTCGGATTATGCTCGCGTAGCGGTTGATATTCTTGCAAGAGCTCAAATTATCAATGGATTTGAAGATGGTTCTTTCAGGCCCTATAGAAATATCACACGGGCAGAAATTGCAAAGATTATATATGAATGTATAAAACAGTAAAGGAGGCAAACTATGTTATCAAAAAGGATTATTTGTTTAATATTGTCGTTGATTTTTATGCTTTCGATTGGCGGCGTGTATGCAGCTGAGGTAACAGAAAGTGCCTCTGAGGATGCTACTGTTTCAACAACTGCAGATGAAGTTGAAATAACGTTGGCTGCAAGTGTTGCTCTTGGACTTGGCGTAATAGAAGAATATATTCCTGAAAAGCCTGTAACTGTCGGGGAGTTCACAAAGTTTGTCGATATACTTGCTTCAGGCTACCGACTTTCTCAAAAGTATTTTAAGGAATCGCATTATGGAAATGAAATTAAGCGTATAACCGCTATTGCTACAATGTGTGATGTTTTAGGGTATTCACTATTTTTCTCAGGAAGTGATATAAGTAGTGCAAATACGGATGAGATAATTCAAGTTGCCTCAAGGTACAAAATAAACAAGGGGATGGTGGCAGACTACCAGGGTACACTGACTATGAGAGAGGCCGTTGAACTTTTGTATAATACCTTAACGGCTGAAACTTTTGATGTTACATACCGTCAGGCCGGCAGTATTGATGTAAAAGTCAATAAGCAAAACTATATGGAAAGAGTTCTTGATATGTACATTATCAGCGGCATTGTTGAAAGTACAAGTTTTTCTTCCATTATTTCCGAAGACGGAACCAAGGATTATGTGGTAATCAACGGCACTTATTACCTGGCTGACCAGGGTGCATTTGAGGATTACATAGGTAAGAATGTAAAGGCCTTGATAAAGTACGATAATAGCGGTGAAGGAACGGTGCTTTCCATGTATGACAAAAGTACGGACATTCTTGAGATCAGTGCCCGTGACCTTTGTTTTGATGATATTACCGAGGATACAATTTGCTATTGGACTTACAACGGAAAGAGATTTGCGTATTTGTCACCGACCGCGGATGTACTTTACAATTACTCGTTGTTAATGGGTTACACTGCAGATGATTTAAGAATAAATCAAGGCAGACTTGTTCTCATCGATAACAATAGTGACGGCAAGTTTGAAGTTGTTAAAATTGAGGAATACAAGTCCATGTATGTTTTTTCCGTTTCAATGGATTCTGAAATTATTGCAGACGTTTTTGGCAATAGTGTAAGTATTTCCGATTTAATTAAGTTTCATTATCCGGTAATGAAAGACGGAAGTCGTATCCTTCCGGAAAACATTCCTACGGATGTAATTGCGACCTATTATCTCAATAAGAATAACGAAGTGACCCGCATTTATCTCAGTTCTGAAGTGGCAGCAGGAACCGTTAATAATATTGACAAGAGTGAAAACATAATTACTCTTGAAGGCAAAGAATATTACTATACTTATGAAATAGAAGATGAAATAGAAAAACTTGACACGGGTTACTTACTAACCGTTCGGCTTAACCATTACGGTGAGATTGCCCAGTTCGAGATTTCAAGTGACGGTTACCTTTACGGATATTTAATTTCATTTGATGAAGGGGAAGGTGTGTCCAACCCTAAGTTAAAAGTATTTACCCAGACAAATGAGATTAAGATTTACAGTACTGCCAACAATATTACTCTCAACGGTGTCAGAATGGAAGCGAAAGATGCTTTTGCTTATAATTTGACGACCGGTCTGTGGGATGAAATAGGGAAAACTTCACAGATTATTAAATATAAATCCAATTCACAGGGCGAGATTACTGTTCTTAACACTGCTACCAATAAATATGACGGAAACGATCATCGGTTACTTAAAGAAAAAGACGGTACTTATGCATATTATTCAACCCCAAACACCATTTGCGGTGACACCAGACTTAATATTAATACAAAGGTGTTCCTTATTCCTGAAGATTTGAGTTATAAAAAGAGATTTCAATATGGAACATACGTACTTCTTAAAAATGATACCAGGTACACCGCCCAAGTTTACGATATTGATGAAAATCGTTATGCGGGGGTTGTTGTTGTCAGAGTTAGCAATGTAGGAACAAATCAAATTGATGAAATCAGCGGTTCCACCTACTTGATTTATAAGGTGGGGAAGTTTATTGCGGATGACGGCGAACCTTCAACATTTGTAGTAGCCAGGGTCATGGGAGCAAATGAAGAAACTTTTGTGGAGTTAAAGTTTAACAGAAACGATATATCATCGACTTTACAAAGTGTTACGGCTACAGTTGCTGATTTAAAACCCGGTGACGTCATTCAAGCTGCAAACGATGTAGTCAATACTAAGGAATATTCCACTATGATTCTTCGTTACAAGCGCGGAGAGACAATTCCGTACGAGACACCAAAACAGCAGTGGTATCAGGCTTCAACCGTAGATACATTTATCTCCGATGGTAATACTTATGCGGCAGGAGTTATCAAAAAAATTGTAAAGAACGGATTCATGGTGAATAATAAACCGGATACTGACGAGTATGGACCTGCCTGGGACAGAATTGTTACTGCAACCGGCGTAACCCCGGTTTATATTTGTGAAAAAAACGGTGAAAGAATCTATAAAGGTTCTATTGGGGATTTGAGAGTAGGAGACCAGGTGTTTATCCTTTTCCGTCAAGCGTTGCCGAAAGAAATTGTAATATACAGGTAAGTCATTAAAAAGAGAGGTCTTTCCTCTCTTTTGTGGTATTTCTGAGAAGCTGTAATAATAAGGAGAGAAAGATGATATGAAAAAGAAAATAATAAGAATTTTGGCCTTCCTTACTGTGTGTTCATTTATATTCAGTGTACCGGCTTTTGCGGAAACGGTAATGGTTATTTGTACGGGTATCACCGAGCCTAATAAACTTGTCAGTTTTATGGTAACAGATGGGGATGCTGATACAAATAATCTTGATCCTGAAAAAATTCATGCAACGGATATTATTCAAGCTGATAGTTCCGGAAATTATTCCAAAACGTTTCAACTTGATAATGTTATATTTGATCCTGAAGGAAATATGAAAAATTATAAGATTCTGTCCAATGTTACCCCACAGATTAGCATTGTAGGAGACACCAAAATATATATTTATTTTGATGAGTTCCAAGTAAGTCCGGTTGAGGAAAACGGGGTATTGTACGTGCCAATAGATGAAACACTTAAAAAAATAGGTGGAAATACCGTTTCGTTTACCTATAATGAGGATACAAAAACGTATACGGGAACAGGAAACAATGGCGAATTTACAATTGTTGTGGGCAAAAACACCCTTGAGGTCGACTGGGTGGATATTGAACTGCCTGGGCATGTTAAGGAAATAAACGGTACCAATATGATGCCGGCATATGCTGTTCAATATGTCCTCAAAACAGGAGAGGTTGATTATAGTGTTTCTGAGCGCTATTTAGTCCTTTCCGAGGGTGTTAAGGAAAAAGGAACGGAATGGGATGTAGAGATTGCTGATGTTGTTGATCAACTGCCTGAACCGGTAAAAAATATTATTACACCTACGGTGTTCCTCAATCATTACAATAGGGTCGGCAGCGGCAAGGAGTATATAAGTCAAAGTGTAAAAGATGTGGAGATAGACGGACAGAAATATAAAGTTCGCGAAATAAAGACAAATACCAATGAATTTGGAGAGATGCCGCCGCTCGCAAGCGTTCAAGCCATGGCGTGGTCAGTTTTAAACGATTTTAACAAAGGGGAGATAGGTTTACTTTCATTTAAGGCTCGAGCGACTGAAATTACCGATGAGAGCGGCGTGGCAAATGTTCTTGTTGTATTTGAAGAAAGCACAAACTGGAGTAAAGCTTTAAATGAGCAAGTGCCGATAACAAGTGAATGGAAACAATATTACTTTCCGGTTTATAATGCTTACAAGGATTTGCCGGCAAACTGGGGTTCAAGATTTTTCTTTGGGGTCGGAGGAAAGTCGATGACGCTGCAAGTTGCGGATTTTTCATTAGTTTCTTTTGGAGTTAACGAGGACGTAAGAAAGCTGCTTATGCCGGAACGAAAGGGGTATAAGGGCATTGAAGAAGATGCCGTTTGGAGACAGGAAGCAAAAAACAGGATAGAAAAATATCGGAAGGAAGATATTTCAATTGAGGTTAAGGATATTAACGGTAATCCTGTACCCGGAGCAAAAATTGATGTTAAATTAACTGAAAACGAATTCATGTTTGGTGCAGCACTCTGCGAAAGAGAGGTATTGGATGAATATCTGGATTTAAGTACCATAAGAGGTCAAACACTTGACCGTTTTATGAATAACGATATGAATGCAGCCGTGTGCGCAGATATGCTGAAGGCTCCCGGTGTTGTTAATACCGATGCAATTTCCGGTATAAAGATGGTAAATGAATACTTATCCCGTGGCAAAAGAGTGAGGGGGCATACGATTTTTTGGGATCAAGAAGCACTGATGCCGTTTGATAGGTACAAGACCATGCCTTATGATGAAATTTACAAGCAGACAATGGATTACGTAAGAGCATTGGCGTATACCTTTAAAGGTAAACTGGTGCATTGGGATGTGCTAAATGAGCCTCATGACAGTAACTATATCCGTTTAAATTATAATACGACAAGGCTTTATACTGACATATTTAAGGAAGTCAAAAAGATTGACCCGGATGTTAAGCTTTATGTCAATGAAACGGGTATCGAAGGCAAACCTAACAGGGAATTTCAAGATAGAATACCGGGATTTTTAAATATAGTTAAGCAGATGCAAATGGAAGGCGCTCCAATAGAGGGAATTGGAATACAAGCGCATTGTACAAACTATTATTATCCGCAGGGCTTTTATCACCAGCTTGACGAATGTTCAAAGGTTGTGGATGAGATTGCTGTAACGGAATATGACTTTCAAAATATAGACGATACTTATGCCCCAAATCATTTAGAAGATATGATGCTGGCGACGTTTTCTCATCCTAAGGCGACTGCTTTTATCGTGTGGGGAATAGAAGATTCCATGCACTGGCGGGGAACGGATGACGCTCCGTTTTTTAACCGTGACTGGACTTCAAAGCCGGCTTATGACGTTTGGAAGAGACTTACGGAAGTTGAGTTTGCAACAAATGCAACCCTTACAACCGATGAATCAGGGAGAGCTTCTATTCGTGCTTTTCGTGGGGATTATGAAATAACCTGTAGCTTTAACGGCAATACGGTGACAGTTCTGCTTGGAAATACGGTTGACGGCGGCAGTGCGGTTCATTTTGTCGTAAAAGCGGACGGAAGTATAAGCGGCGTGGCTTCCAATGGAATTAGGGAAAAGAAAAATCCCATTAAGTTTAAGTCCATGAGCGAAGCTAAACGAGAGTATGACAGCATTTACGGTGCATGCTATAAAGGTGTAATTTTAGATCATAACTTCAAAGGAAGCGAGACAACTAAATTGGCGGTAAACGGCGGTGATTTGCAGAAAGATGTTGATTATCAAAACGGTAAAGTGTGGGGCTCTGTAAATGGAACAAACGGAATATTGCATGGTGGCGACAGTATGTCAACAATAATATATTCGGACGGAACCAATAAGACCGGCGATTTACGCAAAAAGGCAGGAGGGAAAAACAGGTATGAAAATGTAGAGCTTCATCATGAAACAATGTTTCATACGTTGAATGCAACCGTCCCGGGAACGCTCACCATTACTACAGGTGTAGCAACGTCAACACAAACAACAGTTCCTCTTGGTCACATAGTTTACAATAATGAAAATTACTTTGTTCAGGCTCTTGACGGACATATGACCGCACTGGAGAGTAATGAATTTTATACACTTGATACGGCAATTTCCGTTGACGGAAAGACCGTTAAATACGTTATTACCAAAAATGATGAAATTGTTGATACGCACAGTTGCTCCTTGAATTCTGCCGTTGATTTAAAGAGTATAAAAGAGGTATGCTATTTGTTTGAAACAAATTGTGGCGCAGGAAATATTTTTAAATTGCGTAATTCACGGCTTTATGAATATAAGGATGGCGAATTAATTAAATTCTCAAATACAGATTATGAATCATATGTGCTTGATGAGAGTATGAGAGCTTTTAATGTGGACAATGTTGAGTATCTTGGAAAATCATTAAACAATAAACCTGAGGAGTGGAGCTTGATTGGGGAAACAAATTACTCTAACGGTTTTGGATATATGAATAACGGACATTATCTTGCCGCAACAAAGCATACGCCTAATGGTGAGCATAGTCTTGCAAAGGGTTTTGACAAAATCACTGACGGAGAATCAATAGAGTTAACCTTTCATATGTATTTAGGTGTATATGACAGCTTCATGGATTCAATGGGATATGGTAGAATCTCGCTTGGTAGTTATGACCGAAATAATGAACTTACGGTTGCCGAGTTTAAATATACGCCGTATAATGATGATGTTAATAAGGCTTACGAGTTGAGATTGCTTGATGTGAACAATGCGGAAAACTATGCAGGTAAACAAGCAATTCATTGGGGCAGTGCAAATGTTTGGCGAAAAGACAGACTGACCGTTAAGATGACACTAACACCGTCGGATGACGGAACATATTATGATGCCAATATATCCGTAAAGCCAAGGACAGGGAGCGAAGAAATTACTGCAAGCTATCCGGGAGTACTAACTGCCGAGCAGGCGAAAGCGCTTGATACGTTATTTATTTCGTCAAGGACGTATGGTGGAGGCAGTAAATACATCGGATATAGTATGTTTGGTGTTAAAAATCTGAGGCTTCGCAAGTATGGCAAAAGCATGTATGCAGAGGGCGCTGCACACCTTGCAAACGGTGAAAACGCATCGCTGGGAATTATGTATAACAATATTACCGGCGTGTACAAGCCGTCAACTGTAGTTATTGCAGGATATGACGAAACCGGAACGCTGATATCCTGTGAAGTCAAAAATTATACAATGCTTCCGGGGGCGGGTTCCTTTAACTTCTCCGTTAACGGAGCAGATACAATATCATATTATAAGGTGTTTCTTATGAAGGACCTGGATACACTCATACCTTATAAAGGGATGGATGTGATTTCACTGGATAACAACTGATGATTTTAAGATGCCTGATTTTCAGATAAAAATGGTAAGACGTGTGGCCGGAAAAAATGAGTGGTTTGAAGCACAAGTGATGGACGTAGGTGTTTAAAAGTTTGTTTTTTTCTAAATTGCAATATTAAATGCAACACTTTTTGAGAAAATCACGTATAACCTTTAGCTTATTGTCAAGGGTAGGGTGGAGATTTTCATAAGAAAATGCTACCTAACCTTGACAATGGGAGCAATGATATAATATTCTTCGGCCTTTCGGCGTATTTGTCCGGAAGGCCTTAATTATAACTCATCATTGCATATCCAAAAGAGCCAACTCTTTATAGAAACAAAGATAATTCACTAAATTCTGATCCATTATCTGCTGTTATCGTTTTAAATACCTTCGAAAACTTATCTCCAAACTGTTTCTTTAGTAGATCAATACAGCGATTAATCTCCTTGCTGTTTTTTCCGTTTAATAAAAATAATAGGCTCTTCCTTGTTTTTCTTTCGGATAATGTCATTATCACTGGTTCATTTGCACGTTTGCCAATCATCGTATCAATCTCCCAATGCCAAATACTTCTCTTCTTTGAACAATTTCAGGCCTTTTTTCTATGCTTTCACCTAATATACGTTTATGGATTCTTCGACGAATTTTCTTCGTTTTTATACGAGTCTTAAGCTGTCAATCAATATTCTTCACTTTCATCAATCCTCGCTCAATATAATTATATAGTTGTCAGATCACTTCTAAGCTGAGTAGTGGTTCCCTTTTTTATTTCCCTGCTAATCGTGCTGGGAGATCTTTTCAGTGTTTTAGCAATATAGTGAATACTTTTACCTTCTTTTAGGAAAGCTTTAATCATTCCTCGTTCATATGAATTTAGATGTTTAAAATTTCGTTTATTTGTGGCTGTTGCATTTAATTATATAACTTGCCAAGTTTGTTTTTTTAGAATTTTTTGTAAAAATATATTGACAAATCAATTTTCAGGTATTAAAATAAATATAACAAAACCTATCGGAATACTATAAATAAAAATAAGGGGGAAATAATATGGCGAAAATAGCAAAAAATCTTACGGACCTCATTGGAAACACACCGTTGCTTGAGCTGTCCAATTATAATAGGGAGAATGGTCTGGAGGCCAGACTTATTGCAAAGTTGGAATCGTTTAATCCGGCTTCCAGTGTCAAGGACAGAATTGGCTATGCAATGATCAAAGCTGCTGAGGAAAAGGGGATTATCAACAAAGATACGGTGATTATTGAACCTACCAGCGGAAATACCGGTATTGCACTGGCTTTTGTTGCTGCGGCAAGAGGTTATAGGCTGATACTGACCATGCCGGATACCATGAGTATTGAGAGAAGAAATCTTTTGAAAGCTTTAGGAGCGGAATTAGTCCTCACGCCCGGGGCTGAAGGAATGGCAGGAGCTATTAAAAAGGCGGAAGAGATAGCAAGTACCATACCTAACTCATATATTCCCCAACAATTTAAAAATCCTGCAAATCCTGAAATTCACAGAAAAACCACTGCGGAGGAAATTTGGAGAGATACTGACGGACAGGTGGATATTTTCGTAGGAGGTGTGGGCACAGGCGGTACTGTTTCCGGTGTAGGTGAAGTGTTGAAAAAGAGAAAACCGGGCGTACGGATTGTAGCCGTTGAACCTTTTGATTCACCGGTTTTGTCCGGAGGCCAAAAAGGCCCTCATAAAATTCAAGGAATAGGTGCAGGTTTTGTACCGGACAATTTCAATAGAGAAGTTGTGGATGAAATTTATCAGGTGAAGAATGAAGAAGCTTTTGAAACTTCCAGAAAGCTTGCAAGAACGGAAGGATTATTGGTCGGAATATCTTCAGGTGCCGCTGCCTTTGCAGCAACCCAAATTGCAAAACGCCCTGAAAACAAAGGAAAGGTTATCGTGGTGGTTCTTCCGGATACCGGAGAGAGATACTTGTCTACAGCATTATTTCAGGACGAGTGAAACAGAGTAAGTTAAAACCAAGGGGGCTAAACCAAGGGGACGGTTCTTCTGGTTTACAAACTAAACCAGAAGAACCGTCCCCTTGGTTTTGGTTTCTTTTGCTGTTTCAAAAGACTTGACATTTATAAAAATTTGGTATAAAATCATTATTGTTAGCACTCGTTATTAATGAGTGCTAACAATAGATACACAATATTGCTGAATTTACAATTCCTGTTACACCTAAATATGTCAAAAACCTCTTCACTTATGCCTTTGGTAATTTATACTGTTTTGATTCGTTAAATTCAAGCCGTTTGAGATATCATTTAATGCTTGAACAGTAAAATATTTACATTATAAAAACTTTAATACTAGGGAGGGATATTCTATGAATGCATTACTTCTTGCAGGGGGAAGAGGTACAAGACTTCGTCCTCTTACGGATACCATGCCAAAACCAATGGTACCCATCATGAATGTTTCTCTTCTGGAAAGAAATATACTGAGGCTGAAAAGCAGTGGTGTGAAAGAGTTTGTGATCAGCACATGTTATCGGCCTACATACATTTGCAACCGATTGGGCGACGGAAGTAAATATGGTGTAAAAATTCATTATGTTCACGAAAATACTCCTTTAGGAACGGCAGGAGCGGTAAAAAATGCTGCCAAGCATTTTACGGATACTTTCATTGTACTTAATTCGGATATAGTCAGTGATATTAACGTTACCAAACTTATTGAGTACCATAAAAGTAAAAAAGCAGTTGCCACCATTGCAGCAACGTATGTAGATGACCCGACACAATATGGCGTTATCGAATACGATGAGAATCATTATATTACTTCTTTTAAGGAAAAGCCGAAAAAGCATGAAGTAACGTCCAATTATATAAATGCCGGCTTATATGTATTTGAACCGGACATCCTTGATCAAATTCCTTCCAATCAGAATGTGTCCATAGAAAAGGAAACGTTTCCGCTTTTACTGGAGAAAAAATTTAAGATGGCAGTATATCACAATCAGTCCTATTGGATTGATATCGGCACGCCGGAAAAATACTTGAAAGTTCACCGGGACATTTTAGACGGAAAGTGCAAAAGCTTTGAACAATACGATGCAAAGCATTGGAATAAAATCGGACATTTAATACTAAGAGGAGAGAATACAAACATTCACCATAACGCACAAATTATAGGTCCCGTATTTGTAGGCGATCATGTTGTGATTGAGTCAGGGGCAATGATAGGGCCTTATGCCGTTATTGGTGATAATTCCTATATTTCTTCAGGTTGTAGAGTTTTAGGCAGTGTTTTGTTGGACCATGTACATCTAAGTAAAAATGTTAAAGTAATCAATACAATTGTAGGCCAAAAGTGTAAAATAGGAGGCCAAAAAGAGTTAAGCAATACTATTTACACAAGTGAACTTGACTATTCCGTAGCAGTATAAATTGACAAGGAGGATATTCATTATGATTGCATCCAAAAGAGGGAAGGTAGCTTTTTTAAGCACATTCCCTCCAAGAGAATGTGGATTGGCTACCTTTACCCAAGATCTTGTTCAAGAATTGGATAACGTATTATCACTGCAGCAACCGCAAATTGTTGCTGTCAGTGATAAAAAATATCATTATGATGAGCGCGTCATTATGGAACTTGTACAGCATGATTTTCAAAGCTATATCGATATAGCGGAGAGAATTAATAAATCCGATATCGAACTGTTGGTTATTGAACATGAATATGGTATTTTTGGCGGTGAATGCGGAGAATATTTACTGAATTTAATCGGGCACCTGAAAGTTCCCTTCATCACCACATTTCATACCGTTTTGCCGAATCCTTCGCCAAAACAAAAAGAAATTTTGGTTGAATTAGGTCAAAAGAGCAGTAAAGTTGTTACCATGGCCAAAAATACGATACATTTATTGAGGAATACCTATAATATTCCCGAACATAAAATTGAAGTGATTCATCATGGGGTTCCCTATAGAGAATTGGCTTCAAGAGAGGAATTAAAAGCAAAGCATGGATACGGCAATCTAAACATTATCAGTACTTTCGGACTTATCAGTCCGGGGAAAGGTTTGGAATATGCTGTGGAAGCCATGTGTCAAGTGGTTCAAAAGCATCAAAACGTACGGTATTTAATACTGGGACAAACCCATCCCGGTATTAAACAAAAAGATGGTGAGTCTTATCGCTATCAATTAATGGACAAGGTCAATCAATTAAATTTAACACCATATGTTGAGTTTGTGGATAAATACCTTACCAAAGAAGAAATTATTGAATATCTTCAAATGTCGGATATTTATATGACTCCTTACTTAAACAAAGATCAGGCGGTAAGCGGAACGCTTGCTTATGCCATAGGATACGGAAGAGTGGTGGTTTCTACACCGTACAGTTATGCCAAGGAAATGTTGGCGGAAGGCAGAGGATTACTTGCAGAGTTTAGAAACAGTGATTCATTGGCCAAATGCATTATGGATATATTAGATCATCCGGAAAAGAAATCAGAAATGGAAGAGAAAACAAGGAAGCTAGGTGAAACTATGATGTGGGATAAAGTGGCAAATCAATATGCCAAAGTATTTACGGAGGTATTGAACCAACATCAAAAGGCAACTACGGTGGTGGTATAAATGGAGTGCATCGAAAAGGAGTTGCTGAATTTTCGGCATATCTTTAGATTGACCGATGACACAGGGATGTTCCAACATTCCAAATATGGAGTGCCGGACCCTTCAAAAGGATACACAACGGACGATAATGCAAGGGCTTTAATAGCAGCAGTGATGATTTATGAAAAGTATAAGCAGTCGGAATATCTGGATTTGATTTACCGGTATGCTTCCTTTCTTTTAAATGCACAAAACGAAGTAGGAAAATTTAAAAATTTTATGGATTACAACAGAAACTTTGTTGAGGAAGAAGGTTCGGAAGACTGTTTTGGCAGGTGCTTGTGGGCATTGGGGTATACCGTTGCCGCACCTACCGTTCCGCAAAATGTAAAGGCGGCTTGTAAATCCATGCTCAAAAAAGCACTGCCGAATGTAGAACATTTAAAGTTTATCCGTGGTAAGGCATATAGTATCATAGGTTTGAGTTACATGGATGGAAATGATATACGGCAATATATTGAAACATTGGCTTCTTCGCTGGTGGAAGAATATCATAAACACAGTGAAGACCAATGGAATTGGTTTGAAGAATCGGTTACTTACTGTAATGCCGTGATGCCCTGGGCATTGTTTAAGGCATATCGGGTATTGGGAGAACAGCAATTATTAGACATTGCAATAAAGAGTATGAAATTCCTTGAGAAAGAAACCTTTACCGAATCGTACTTTCAGCCAATAGGTTGTAAAGGATGGCTGGAGAAGAATAAGAAAGCGGCTTTGTTTGATCAGCAACCGGTAGAAGCATGTGAAATGCTTCTTGCATTTCTTGAGGCATATAAAATTACTCATGATTTTCATTATCTGAAAAGAGCCCGTGCTTGTTTTGAATGGTATCAAGGGAGAAATTGTCAAGGTCTTTGCCTTATTGACCCTGAAACAGGCGGATGTTATGATGGGATTACAAAAGAAGGGTTGAATTATAACCAAGGTGCGGAGAGTTTGGTTTCTTATTATATTGCTTATATGACCATCCTAAATCACCATGGTTTGTTTGCTTCTTAAATTGCAGTTCACATATTCCTAAATCTGTATTCAACGTAGGGACACCATACATGGTGTCCGAAATCAACAAGTACACAAGCGGACGCCATGTATGGCGCTCTCTACACAGGTTGATGTCGTATTTTCGATGCGCTTTTAAAAATTAATGACCCTTCGTCTCATTCTTACGTTGATAACAAGACCGATTGCTGCCAGGTTGGTCATCAATGAGGAACCGCCGTAGCTGATAAAAGGAAGAGGAAGTCCTGTTATCGGAGTAAGGCCGATGCACATTCCGATGTTTTCAAATGTTTGAAAGATCAGCATGGAAGCAACACCGATACAAATAAAAGAGCCGAAATCATCTTTGGCAATTTGTGCGGTTGAAATACAGCGCCAAATGATAAGAACAAGCAATAGTAATACAAGGATACTTCCAATCAGGCCAAGTTCTTCCCCTACAACCGCAAAAATGAAGTCTGTATGTTTTTCAGGCAAAAAACCCATTTGTGTTTGTATGCCGCGGAACAAGCCTCTTCCGAAAATTTGTCCCGATCCCACTGAAATTTTGGATTGTATTATGTGGTATCCTGCATTGAGAGGATCGGATTCCGGATTCAAAAATACTAAAATTCTGGTTTTTTGATAGTTCTCCAGAAGGAAAAACCACGCAATGGGAGCAAAGGCTGCAAAAGCCGCAATAGCGGCAAAAATGTAGCGGTAATGGATGCCGCAAACAAATATCATACCGGCAAATATAAATACAAATACCATGGCAGTTCCTAAATCAGGCTGCAACAAAATGAGCCCGATTAGTATTCCGGCATGCAGTAAAAGGTAAAACAACGTCTTCATTTTATTTAATTCTTCTTTTATTGCTTCCAGATGTTTTGCAAAGGTAATAATAAATCCTATTTTAACAATTTCGGCGGGCTGTATCCCTATGCTGCCGAACCTTATCCAGCTTTTTCCGCCCCATTCTTGTTCTCCTTCTCCGATAAACAAAACAATAACCAGAGCTAAAATGTTAAATGCGTAAATCCATTTATGATATCCCCCGATATATTCGTAATCCAGTTTTATAATCAAAATAATTAATAATATGCCAATGACAAGAGCAGCCGTCTGTACCAGAATAAATTTCATGTTATTCTCATAACTGTTTGTTGCACTGGCAATTAAAACAATTCCGAATATAGAAGTAACAATGGTTAATATAAATAAATATAAGTCAAAATTTTTCATAAATATTTTAAAAGCTTTATTATTTTCCACCATATTCATAACCTGCCTAAATCCATCGTTATATAGTTTATTATAGCAATAGAAAGGGAATTGGTAAATAGAAATATGGGAAACTTTTCGGACAGGTTTCATTGGAGGTATTTTGAAATTGTTGATTATAGCCGAAAATTCATGATATAATATATTTAATATTGAAGAGCAGAGGATGAGTATAATGTCTGAAACGGTACTGCCTAAAACATGGGAAGGATTAATTAGTAAACGCTCGTTTTTGCCTGTCATTGTAAAAACGCTTGAAAAAATTCATGATCCCAGTTGGTCCATGGATGTCAATAGACATGACCATTTTGAAATGGTTTATATTAAACGTGGAAATGCAGTATTTCAGATAGCAGGACAAGATGTGAATATGGGACCCAATGACGTGGTGATTATAAAACCTTATCAGCCTCACAAATTTAAAGTGAAGTCGCCAAGCGGATGTGAATTTATTGTTTTGAGCTTTAAATTCAGAAATGAACATGATAATGAATATTCGGATGTTTCATTGAATGATTTCATAGAGTTTGTCAAGAACAAAGAAAGCGGAGCATTCATCACATTTAAAGTCAGCCGGAGAAATGATATTGTATATGTGATGAACAGGATTTTGAGAGAAAAAGAAAAACAGGATATATGGGGTGACTTTTTAAGCTACCTCCTTATTATGGAGTTGTTTGTTTTAATATCCCGCGCTTTAAAAATGGAATGGGAAGAAAATATTAAGAGCAAAAGTTTGAAGATTAAAGAATTGATGTATGTGGCCAAGGAATATATGGACAATAATTATGAAAAAGATTTAACTCTTGCGGATGTGGCCAAATATATCTTCCTAAGTCAAAGTTATTTTGCTCATGCTTTTAAAGAAGAATTTAATATTAGTCCTAAAAGTTACCTTCTCAAAGTAAGAGTGGAAAAATCCAAGGAGTTGCTGGAACGTTCCGACATGAAAGTCAGCGATATTGCTTTAAGTGTAGGTTTTTCCAGTCAACAGCGATATAATGATATTTTTAAAAAATACGTCGGTATGACGCCGTTAAAATACAGAAAAGATGCCAAGGCCAAACGTGTCAATATGGTTGTCGATTGATGGTATGTTGATTTACAGAAAAATTCAGTTTTCTTAAAAATAATGTTTTCACAACAGAAAACATTATTTTTTTTTATTATTTTTCGTAGCATGCATGAAGATTTTTTTAGTGATTTATTTTACAATATGGATAATAAAAATGAATATGCCAAAGGGAGGTAGTTTTTATGGGAATGACAATGACGCAAAAGATTCTTGCGGCTCATGCAGGACTGGAAAAAGTAGTGCCCGGCCAGTTAATCAAGGCGAAATTGGATTTGGTGCTGGGAAATGATGTTACTACGCCGGTAGCGGTAAATGAATTCAAGAAAATCGGTGTGGAAGAAGTATTTGATAAAACCAAGATAGCAATCGTTCCGGACCATTTCACACCCAACAAGGATATTAAATCGGCGGAACAGTGTAAATATATCCGTGAATTTGCACGGAGCAAGGGAATTGTCAACTATTTTGAGATCGGTCAGATGGGTATCGAACATGCGCTTATTCCGGAAAAGGGATTGGTCGTGCCCGGGGATGTTGTCATAGGTGCAGATTCTCACACTTGCACTTACGGTGCGTTAGGTGCGTTTTCCACCGGTGTGGGAAGTACGGACATGGCAGCCGGAATGGCGACAGGGGAAGCATGGTTTAAGGTACCTGAAGCCATTAAATTTAATCTCAAAGGCAAATTGAATAAATGGGTAAGCGGGAAAGACGTGATTCTTCATATTATTGGTATGATTGGTGTAGACGGTGCTTTGTACAAGTCTATGGAATTCAGTGGAGAAGGATTGTCGGCACTTTCCATGGATGACCGTTTTGCCATGGCGAATATGGCCATTGAAGCGGGAGCCAAGAACGGAATCTTTGAAGTGGATGAGAAAACACTGGAGTATGTGAGAGAACATTCCACAAAAGAATATACCGTTTACAAGGCTGATGATGATGCAGAATATTCCGCAGTATATGACATTGACTTAAGCCAAATTAAACTTACCGTTGCGTTTCCGCATCTTCCGGAAAACACAAGAACAATTGATGAAGTGGGAGATATAGAAATTGATCAGGTGGTTATCGGTTCTTGTACAAACGGGAGAATTGAAGATATGAGAATGGCTGCAAGTATTTTAAAGGGGAAGAAGGTTCATCCTCATGTGCGTGCCATTATTTTCCCCGCAACGCAACAAATATATCTGCAAGCTCTGGAAGAAGGCCTTTTGAAAATTTTTGTAGAGGCAGGAGCAGTGGTCAGTACGCCGACTTGCGGACCTTGCCTTGGAGGACATATGGGAATATTGGCAAAAGGAGAAAGGGCGGTTGCTACAACCAATAGAAACTTTGTAGGAAGAATGGGGCATCCTGAAAGCGAAGTTTATCTTGCCAGCCCTGCGGTAGCTGCGGCATCCGCCATAGCAGGAAAAATTGTATCGCCGGAGGAGGTAATGTAAATGAAGGTACAAGGTAAAGTAATAAAATACGGAGATAATGTAGATACGGATGTAATTATACCTGCAAGGTATCTTAATACTTCCGATCCGAAAGAATTGGCAAAACATTGTATGGAAGATTTGGACGCTGATTTTGTAAATAAGGTAAGGCCGGGAGATATTATGGTGGCGCGTAAGAATTTTGGCTGCGGTTCTTCCCGTGAACATGCGCCTATTGCCATTAAAGCCTCAGGAGTCTCCTGTGTGATTGCTGAAACATTTGCAAGGATTTTTTATCGAAATGCCATTAACATCGGATTGCCGATTTTGGAATGTCCGGAAGCAGTAAACGGAATAGACGACGGCGATGAAGTAAAAGTAGATTTTGATACGGGTGAAATTACCAATATTACAAAAGGGACCGTGTATAAAAGCTTACCGTTCCCGGAATTCATGCAGGAAATTATAAAGAATAACGGATTAATCGGTTATATCAAAGCAAATTCCAAATAATGAATCGTGGATGCGAATTTATATACAGATTCAAGCACATATGAATTGGATATGTTGCAGGGGCGACCTGTGGTCGCCCGCAAAATTAAACAAGGGGGATATATGATGAAATACAAAATAGCCGTAATTCCCGGAGACGGGATAGGGCCGGAAGTTATAGAACAGGCAGTCAATGTTTTAAAGGCAGTGGGAAATAAATTCGGTCATGAATTCCATATGGTAGAAGTGGATGCAGGCGGTTGCGCCATTGATAAATACGGAGAAGCATTGCCGGCTGCTACATTGGAAGAATGTAAAAACAGTGATTCGGTGCTTTTAGGTGCCGTAGGCGGGCCAAAATGGGATACGTTGCCGGGGAATCAGAGGCCGGAGCAAGCATTGCTAGGGCTGCGCAAAGGGCTCGGTTTATATGCCAATCTTCGTCCTGCCGTACTGCATAATGCTTTAAAAGATGCGTCGCCTTTAAAACCTGAAGTAATCGGTGACGGATTGGATATTATGGTGGTCCGGGAATTAACCGGGGGCATCTATTTTGGAGAGCGCGGAAGAAAAGCAGACATGGCTTATGATACAGAGACATATAGCGTGGAAGAGATAGAACGTATTGCAAGAACGGCCTTTGAGATTGCAATGAAGAGAAAGAAAAAATTAGTATCGGTTGATAAAGCCAATATCCTTGAAAGCTCCCGGTTATGGCGTGAGGTGGTTACAAGAGTATCCGCGGAGTATCCGGAAGTAGAATTAAGTCATATGTATGTCGATAATGCGGCTATGCAGCTTGTAAGAGCTCCCAAACAGTTTGATGTGATTGTAACCAGTAATATGTTTGGAGATATTTTATCCGACGAAGCGTCCATGATAACCGGCTCCATCGGCATGTTACCTTCTGCCAGCCTGGGTGCAGGAAGCTTGGGAATGTACGAGCCGGTACACGGTTCGGCACCGGATATTGCCGGACAAAACAAGGCAAATCCTTTAGCAACCATTATTTCTGCTGCCATGATGTTAAGGTATTCTTTTAACTTGCCGGAAGAGGCTCAGGCTGTTGAAAATGCGGTCAGCAAAGTATTGGACGCAGGATACAGAACCGGTGACATTATGAGTGAAGGAATGAAACCGGTGGGAACCAAGGAAATGGGACAATTGGTGATAGAAGCGATATAGGAAAATTCTATTATTTGACGTTAAAAGGCGAACACAGTTCGCCTTTTTGTTTTCTTATTGCATACATACATATATTTATGATATTATAATATGTGGTAATCGGTTAAAGCAGGGTGAGGTTGCCACTTTCGGACAAAAAAATAATCACCCTGTTGCGCCAATAGGGTGATTAATTAATCACATAATGGCAACCGCACCATGCGGTACCGATTACCTTTGACTATATTATACCATAAAATACATAAATGTAAACAGTTATTTGTAAATTTTGGTGGTGGTTGTATTGGACGAAGTGATTTTTATTCATTGTGCGGATATTCATTTGGATGCAAGATTTACCGGTACAGGATTCAGCGGCACAAAGACGAAACAACGCAGGCAGGAAATAAGAGATGCATTTTCACGGATAATTGACGAGGTGATTCAGCAAAAGGCACAATTGCTGTTCATCAGCGGAGACTTATATGAACATGATTACGTCAGCAAAAATACCATCGACTTTGTTATCAAGCAGTTACAAAGAATTCCTGATGTAAGAGTTTTTATTGCACCGGGGAATCATGATCCTTACGTAGGCAATTCCTATTATGCAATTGCCGAATGGCCGGAAAACACTCATATTTTCGGCGGTACGTTGGAGTATATCTCCATTCCCGAATATGGGATTAATATATACGGAGTTGGTTTTACAAACAAGTATCACTATGAATCCCTGTTAAACAACCGGTTGGTCTTATTGGATAATTCACAGGCCAATATCCTGGTTACCCATGGAACGGTGGATGATTTTTCAGAAAATTGTCCTTATCATCCCATAAGCAGTCAAGAAATTACGGACAATGGTTTTGATTATGCGGCGCTTGGACATATTCATAAACATACAAGCTTCCGTGATAAGATTGTATATTGTGGAAGCCCTGAACCTTTAGGATTTGATGAGGCAGGCAAACATGGAATTGTTAAGGGGATTGTTACAGGAAAAGTGATAAAAACGGAGTTTATTCCGTTAAATAAGCGTGAATGTATCAGTAAGCAAATTGATATTACCAATGTGGAGTCTATAGAAGAACTTGAAGTGATCCTCAAGGGAGAATTGGCCGGACATAAAGAGAATCTTTTAAAACTAACGATTAATGGCAGAAAGGCGAATCATTATTCATTGGATATTGATTTATTGACGTCTCGTTTGGAAGATTTGTGTTTCTACTTAAAAATTATTGATGATTCACTGCCTGATTGCGACCTTGAAGAATTAAGCAAGGAGAACAGTTTAAAGGGAATTTTCGTGCGTAAGTTGCTGGATGAGATTTCAAAAACAAGCGATGAGAAGATAAGGGACAAATTATATCAAGCTTTGTATCTGGGAATGGACGCTTTAGACAATCGCGAACTAAAGATATAGAGGATAAGGGCAGGTGAACAGGGTTGCAGATTAATAAAATTTTCATTCATAACTTTGGCAAGTTTGAAAAGAAGGAGATCGAATTTGACAAAGGGCTTAATGTCGTATATGGCTGTAACGAAGCAGGGAAATCGACCGTCCAGGCCTTCATCAAAGGCATGTTGTATGATTTGGACAAGACGGAAGAAAAACAATACCTGCCATGGGGGAAAGATGAATTCGGAGCGGTCAATCGAATGATTTATACCATGGATAACGGACAACGCTATGTGGTGGAAAAAAACTTTAACCGTAAGTCTACATCCATATTCAGGACAGAACCGTATGAAGAAATAACCGCTTTATTTCCTATGAAAAAAGGCAACCTTTTATATGCCGAACAGCAACTGGGGTTAAATTGGACTGCATTTCAGTCTTCCGTTTTTATCGAACAGTCCGAAGTAAGAATACCGTCAAGAAATCATGGTGAATTGGTGGAACGTTTGGTACGGTTAAGTCAATACGGGGATGAGAACATAGACTATCATCATGCAATAAAGCGGCTTACGGATTTAAAAAATGAAATTGGATTGGGCAATACGGGGAAACATAAAAAACTTATTAAGGTCAATCAGCGGATAAAAGCATTGGAAAATGAAAAAGAAAAGGCATTTTCCAATGTAAAAAAGATTTATGATTTGCAGCAATCCATTAATGCATTGAATATGCAGCTTCAAGAGGAAAAGGAACAGTTACGGGAATTATTATGGATGGAGCAATATCATAGCGATATGGCACTGCAGCATCTTAGGGAACTTCAAGAAAAATTAAGACAAAGTATGGAGAATAAAAAAAGATTGGAAGAACAAACGGTAGCCTATGATAAGTTTGCAATGATTAAAAAGGAGGACATCGAAGACATTGAGCGGAATTATCATACACTTCAAGCACTAAAAAGACAGGTACAGAAACAGGATTTAAAAGGACATCATCGGGTTAAAAATAAGAAAATCACCAGTATAGCGGCCATGATAATTTTTATTGCTTCAGTCCTTGTGCTCGTAGGGCAAGAAAATCTTTGGCAGAGCATGTTGTTAGCCGGTATTTTACTGATAGGCTCAGTGATATTTTATCATTATTTATTTCGAAGGAATTCTCATCCAATTCCTATTGAAAAGGATTGTGAAGAAATAAAACGGTTATTATTCAATAAATTATCCATGGTGGGCTGGGATTGCAACACAACAGAAGATTTGGCGTTGGCAATTCACGAATTAAAACAAGGGTATCAGGCCAGATTGGAACTTTTAAGGAAGATTGAAATTTGTGAAAAAGAAATCGGCACTTTAAGGGAAAATATAAAAGTAGCGGAAAATGTATTTGGTGACAGCAGTTCCACATCCGGTGACCATCAGCAAAATATGCAGTTGTATAAAAATCTTGTTAGAAAATATTTCTATAATGAAACCCTAACTGCAAACCGGCTTCACGAACTCATTGAAAAAAAACGAAACAGAATATTGGAAATTGAGAAATCCGTCAGCCGGGATAAAAAAGAGTTAGATATACTGTCAAATTCATATGTTCATCCCGGAGATATTGAAGAACAGCTGAAAGATGCCATGGAAGAAAAGCAATATTATGAAACGCTTCGAGAGGCTGCTGATATTGCAGAGGGCTTTTTGAAACAGGCCTTGACGGAAGTTCAGGAGAATTACAGCCCCGCACTGAATAAACAATTAAACAGTATATTAGGAGAGATTACATCCAATAAGTATCATGAAATTGAAACCGGGACAAATTTAGAAGTGATTATCCATGACTTAAATGCGGGAGCTTTAAGAGCGGAGCAATTAAGCAGAGGTACCGTGGAGCAAATATATTTTTCGCTTAGAGTTGCACTGGCACAAATGCTGTCCAAACAGGAAATGTTGCCGATGTTTATCGATGAAGCGTTTGCACAGTATGATGACGAGAGACTGGATAATACTTTAAGATTTTTGTTGAAGTTATCGGAAAAGAGGCAAATTATCATTTTTACTTGTCAGAAACGTGAAATTGATATTCTTCGTTCAATCCATGCAAAGTTTCATTTGATATTGCTCTAAGTTCAATTGACAAAAAGGAAAAAATTGTGTATAATTTATTACCAGGTAATATTACAAGGTGATGAGAAAGGATGCGTGAAAATGTTATCTAATATTGAAATTCAGAAGATTATACCTCATCGTTATCCGTTTTTACTGGTGGACCGTATTGAGGAACTGGAAGAAGGGAAAAAAGCCGTAGGAATAAAAAATGTGACCGTAAACGAACCGTTTTTCCAAGGGCATTTTCCCGGTAATCCCATCATGCCGGGAGTTTTAATGGTAGAAGCTTTGGCACAGGTTGGTGCGGTAGCAGTATTGTCTTTAGAAGAAAATAAAGGCAAATTAGCGTTGTTTACCGGTATCGATAAATTAAGATTCAGAAGGCAAGTAGTTCCGGGAGATACATTAAGGCTTGAGGTGGAATTGATTTCTATTAAAAGGAATATCGGAAAAGCCGGCGCAACGGCTTATGTAGGCGACCAAGTAGCTGTTTCGGGCGAGCTTATGTTTGCTATTGTGGATAATAATGCATGAGATAAATCGTTATTCTTGTGGGGCGACCTGTGGTCGCCCGCTTTTACTTCAATGCTTCCAATGTCAACTGCAGTTGTTTTCGAATCTGGATTTTCTGAGGACATTTTGTTTCACACAATCCGCATTCCACACAAGCTGCAGGAGACTGTCCGTCATTGGAATCCTTGCCGAGTTTGGCAAATTCTTTTTTAGCATAATCGGTAAGTCCATATACCTTTTCTTTCATGTACCATTTACCGTTTTTTTCGTATTCAGGCAGCCGCATTGCTCCGAATCCTAATGCAGATATTAAAATGCCCGTATTTCCAAATTTCCTGTATTGCATAAAATGTCACCTCTTATTTCTATTTACTTGATGCACCGCCCAAATTTTTCAGCATACTTTTCATGTTGTCTGTAGCCTGGATGGTTCCGTCAGGCATAATCCAGAGTGCTTCTGCGCCTTCAATGCTTTCAATTAAGGCGCGGCTTTGGTCGTATGGCAGGATAAATGCCGTTGTGGATAAAAAGTCGCCTACTGCAGAGTTTTCCGTTACTATCGTAACAGCGCGATAATGATTTGCCGGCATCAGCGTTGTGGGATCAATAATGTGATGAATCCTTTGACCGTTCACTTCATAATAACGCTGATAATCTCCACTGGTGACTACAGAAGCGTCCGTTACAAATACCGTATTCAGAGTTTCACCGGCTTTATCCGGTATAATCGTATTATCATCAGGGTCCTGGATTCCTATTCCCCATTTTTTCCGGACTCCGTCTTTTGGAGCGCCGACCGCTCTTACATTTCCTCCACTGCTTATGACAAATGAACTGAATCCTTCTTCCGACAGTTCTTTTGCTACAATTTCAGTAGCATATCCTTTGGCTACGGCACCTAAATCAAGGCGCATTCCTTCTTCCTTTAGGAAAACCGTACTATTTACCGTATCTACTTCTACCTTGGAAATATCGGTTTTTAACTTGGCTTTTTGAAGTTCTTCCATGGTAGGAAGCTTTGCAGAAGCAGGGTTGGTTTTGCCTTCTGTGCGGTAGTCATGCCAGATGGCAAGCACAGGGCCCAGGGCAATATTGACGTAGCCGCCGGTTTTGTCGTACCACTCCTTAGAAAAAAGAATCAGATCGATAATTTCCTGAGACACTTTAACCGGATTTTTACCGGCGGAATCATTAATGGTTTTTATGTTGTTGATTCCTTCATAATCTTCATACATATCAAAAAGCTTATGAAGTTCTTCAAATCGTGCTTGTCCTTTTTTGGCCAATGTTTCAAACTGCTGTTCATTTTCTGCGTATCCTATGAATGTAATTACGGTATCAAAGGTACCGAAGAATTCATAGCTGTATTTTTTATAAGTTGTCCTTTTTTGAAAGGTACAACCGGTGCAAGATATCCAGATGAATAGCAAAATCAGAGATAAAGAGACATATTGTTTCAAAAAATCACCTCGATTATTGTTACCGTAAATTTGTATTTGTTATAGGAAAACCATATATGGTGTCCGGTATCGGTACATTTATATTTATATTCGGACGCCATGTATGGCGTCCCTACATTAATACGAATTCATCTATTCATTATATAAAAAACTCCCTCCGACAATTGGAGGGGTTTTTTATACATTTTATTTTGCATTCTTATAAGCTTCTTCTACGGCAGCAATATAATCTTCAACGGAAATGGTCACTTTGGAATTCAAATCAGGAATATCAGGAACACTTTGATGGTCTTCATCTACCTTCTTTACTTTCATGGATTTTATTTCATCTACCGTTTTTCCTACCATCCATTTTTCCAGTTCTGCAATCTGTTCGTACCATTCTTTTCCGATTTTGGACTGTTTGATCATACCGTATTTAGGACCAAGTTCAACCTTTGTTTCTTGTGGTGCATTTTTATCAGCAGTAATTTTTCCTGTTGCATCAAATGGAACTTTGGTTTGTGCAGTATCAATGGTGACGCTTACAATTTTACCTTGCTCGTCGAAGGAAGCAGCAGCCATTACGGTATCTACTTGTGCATAACCTTCTTTTTCAGCAGTTGCATCAGTTGATTTCTTAATGGATACTACGTGACCCAGTCCCGTTTTTACGGAAGATGCTTTTTTGCCGCCACATCCGGCAAACACTAAAATTACCAAAGAGAGTGTTAATAATACGGAAATCATTTTTTTCATATTTATTTCCTCCTTCTAAAATAAATGATTTAAAATATATGATGAATCCTTAATAAGGATTACAACTGATTTAAGATTTCTTCCATAACAGCTAATGATGGATATTTCGGAAGAGTATTTAATAATTTACGACATTTATCGATATATAAATTTTTCAGAACCTTTGACTCATCATTACCGCCAACTTCTAGTACTTCTTGAATGATTTCTTTTATCTCATCTTGGTTTCCTGCAAAATAATCTTCCAATCGTTGTTTGATTTTCTTAGAGTGTTTTGCTGCAAGCAAAAAGGGAAGTGTAGCAATGCCTTCTTTCAGATCGTTTGCTACAGGTTTTCCAATAGCGGCTTCGTTGCATTCAATGTCATTGAGGTCGTCACGAATTTGAAATGCTACACCAAGATTTAAACCAAAGCGGCCTAATGTTTTAATTTCTCTATCGCTGCAACCGGCTGCAAAGGCACCTAAAATGCAAGAAGCGGAAAACAGTATGCCTGTTTTTTTCATGGTGCGGCGTAGATAACTGCTTACCGATGTCAGTTGATAGCGGTTTAAATATTGATTCACTTCGCCTGTACATATGGCTCTGGCTGCCTTTGCAACGTATTCCAGTTTATCGGTTTGCAGGCCGGATTCGGATAACATGAGAAAAGCACTGGCCAAAAGATAGTCACCGGTATATACGGCAATGTTTGTGCCATGTTTATCCGAAACAGTGGGTTGATTACGCCTTATTTTTGCATTATCAATGATATCATCATGGATTAGTGTAGCAGTATGCAGTGTTTCAATGGCTCCTGCCAAAGGAAATATTTTTTCACGGGAATAGTCTTTTATCATACCGCAAAGAATGACAAGAGTGGGTCTCAGGCGTTTCCCGCCTGAGGATATTAAATCATGTGATACATGATGCAAAAATTTATTCTTTTGTGAAAACTTGTTGCTAAGATAAGTTTCAAATGCATCCAGTTCATCTTTCAAGAAAGGATATTTGTCCCACATCTTGTGCACCTCAATGTTTTGATTCATCATGTTTATTCATCTCTGTCAAGACTTCCTTTGAAAAATAATTTGATTTTGCGGTTTTTCCAAAAGTATTCCCAGACATTATTTAAATACGGTATGAGATAATAGTCTATTCCAAATGCTCTTCCTGCGCCGCCCATGGTTGCTATGGAAGCAAAAATCATCCACCATGTTTTTTCATAAATGCCTGTTGAAGTAATAAACATGGCCATCAGTCCTAAAGAAATAACGGAAGCAATAAATGTGAAAGCACCGCCCAATAACATTAGGCCTACAGCTATTTCAAGGATAACAACCAGTACTTGGAAAAACATTGCGGTTCCATCAGTAGCAAGAACAACATTTTTCAGAAACCACGGAACCGGATTAAAGTCGCCTATATGAAATACTTCCATTTTGGCAAAAATTTCGGAAGAAATCGTATTTCCTTCTACCAGTCTGCTTTCCTTTCCGATTAAAAAGTTCAGAATACCTGTGTTAAATTTAAAAAGTTCATCCATTCTTTTTACAAAAGCTGCCGACGGTGTGGCAGAAGAAGTAGCATCCGAAGCCATTCCTAAGAATGAAGCAAGTTTCGGCGAATGAAACCAGCCTTCCGATACTTTTTGTATTCCTTCGTACAACCACATCCCACCCAGGAACAGACGGAGGGGGGTCAGCCACCAAGCCTGCACTCTGGTGGACCAGTGTTTTTCAATAAACAGTTTACGCTGCTTGCGTTCCAGAACTTCATGATATAGATAACGTGCTACACCACGGAAACCTGTAATTTCCCATAGGTAGTGACTATTGACCAGGAATTTCATAATAATGGAAAGCCAAACGGGCAGTATTTTACCCATGATTTCCGAAACAGCAAAGAAATTTCCTATGGATACCATAATTCCGTGCAGTTTTACTTGAACTTTTTCCGGTTCTTTGCCACGGATTGAATGAATAATATTTTTGGCTACGCCATGTCCTGTTTGAAGTGCATTTTCAACCATGGCAGGATATGGATGGCCTTTTTCATCCAGATTTCCTGCAACATCTCCTACGGCATAAACATTCTTATATTTTGTCCTGCAGAATTCATCCACCTTGATTCGATTGGAATGGTTAATGGTTTCCAGAGACGAATTCTCTATCGTCTCAGAGCCTTTAACACCTGCAGCCCATATAAGGGTTTTGGTGTTTATAAATTGGTCTCCCGCATAGAAGCCGTCTGCGGTGGCTTCCTTAATGGAAGTATTGAGCAATATTTCTATTCCCAGTTTCTTTTCCATATAATGATGGGATTTTTTTGAATTTTTTTCACTGAGCACACTTAAGACACGAGGCATCATATCCACAATAATCAGCCGGATTTCCTTACGATCGATGTCATATTCTCTTGCCAAGTCTTTTGTCCAGTGAGCCAGTTCACCAATTACTTCCACCCCTGTAAAGCCTGCGCCGCCTACAGCAAAAGTCAATAATTTTTTGCGTTCGGCATCATTTTTTTCCTGAGCGGCTAGGATAAAGCATTTTTTGATATGTTCACGAATTCTTACGGCATCTTCAAAAGACCACAGAGGAAAAGCATGTTCTTTTAGCCCGGGAATATCAAAGTAGTTCGGTGAACTTCCTAAAGCAAGGACTAAGTAGTCATAGGGGTATTCGTGATTTTCTGAAGCTATTTTATTGTTCTCAAAATCAAAAACAGTGATTTCATCACAAACCACGTTCACATCCGTATAATGGAAAATACGGTTTAACGGTATACGGACAGCTTCTTCAGAAACACGATTTCCGGCTACCTCGTGAAGTTCTGTAAGAAGTGTGTGATAATTATTCTTATCAATAAGGGTAATTTCTATCTCATCTTTTTTCTTCATTTTGTTGAGCGAGAGAGCCGTTTCAATTCCGGCATAACCTGCGCCAACAATCACTACCTTTTTTGACATAGGTTTTCCTCCTAATTATTATTTTTATTTTATTCTATCTCCAAAAAATTCAATTTATTTATATGGGCGAACAGGTTTGACGCAACGATGGCCGTCAACAACCCGGTGAATATCGAACCGATTAACAGTATGGTCAAATAAGAAAATATTCCGGTATCTTTCAAAATAATGGAAGCTGCTATCATTTGTCCTACATTGTGAGCGGCAGCTCCGGCCATGCTGATTCCCATTAGCGAGAAATATTTTCCGTAGCCCGGCTTTAATAATGCCATCACCAGCAATGCCGATAAAGCTCCGAAAACGGAAAATAAAAGCGAGGTTATATTTCCAAATAACAGAGCAACTAAAATGCATCGTATTATATTAATTGCAACTGCGGATGGTATATTTAAATAAAATAATGCAAATAGGGTTACAATATTGGCAAGCCCTAGCTTTATTCCCGGTAAAGGAATAAATAGTGCTACGGGGAATAATCTTTCCATATAGGAAAGAATCATGGCCAACGAAATTAAAATGCCGTTTAAAATTGTTTTTTTCATGATGACCTCATCTCAATATAATATCCGTGTCACTGTCTTCACCCACTATTTTTATTAAAATGCCTGCCGGTACGCATGCTGCGGACTGACCGGGTCTGGATATCCAACCCGTTTGTACGCAAACTTGGTCAGGACAATCGGATTCTTCAAAATGTATTTTACCATTTTCCACGGCAATTAAAACATGATATTTATCATTATCCCTTATTTCCATTCGTTTTTTTACTTCGTTAAGTTTAATTTTTTGTATTACTTTACCGTTTTTAATAATTTCGGCCGTCGGTGCACCTTGGGTTGGGTATGCAAAAATGACAAAATTTATTACAGTAGCTATGAGGATAGTAACGAATATAATGAGGTCGCCGACTTTTAGTTTTTTGACCACTATTTTACCTCCGTGTAAGTTCTGTCATTAATATATATTACCATAAATTTGTGTCTAAAACATAAATTTTTATGTTTTATTATATCGAAATTTCATTTAATTTACATAATGCGTTACATTATTAACAATATAGCACATTACTTTTTTGTTTTCAATAGTGTTGGTGAAAAAACACAAGAATTTATATCATAATACTTGGAATATAGTTATTCGGGAGGGATGTTAAAGAAATATTAACATTTTGTTACAAAAGTAAAATTAGTGTTAATTATATTGACTAATTCATAGAATTGATGTATCATTACTTAAGTGACTTAAATATTAAGTGACAGTACATTTTTGCTTCAATATGCTGTGGAACAGTATAACACCGATGCGGCATACAGGTGAGGCAGTTTTCGCCCGCCAAAAGAAAATTCATTATTGGGAGAGGATATGGTGGAGAAAAACGACTGGATCAAAAAGTTTGGCCATTTGAGTACCGAAGTGCATAAAAAAGCAGCGGAATATCTTTTAAAAGATATTGAGTTTAGCATTTCTATGCCCCATATTTTTTTGTTAAGTTTTATTAAGGAGGAGGGAGTAAGCAGTGTATCGGATATAGCACATCATTTAGGAGTTACTTTAAGTGCTGTTACAGGCTTGGTTGATAAGTTAGTGGATATGCATCTAGTGGACAGAAAAAGAAGTGAAAAGGATAGGAGGCTTGTATTGCTGGAAATTACACAGGAAGGGAATAGGATTCTTGAAAAGGTGAAGGAAAACAGTAACAGCCTTTTCGAAAAGTGTTTTAAAGGGATCAGTCCTGATAAAATAGAGATATTTTTTGAAGTATATCGGCAAATCAATGAAAATTTGTTAGCTGAAGATTAGTCAGTTCTATATAAATTGAATGCAAATAAATTGTTTCGTATTCAAATAAGCAATGAAAATCAGACATTTTCAATGCTAAATTCAGGGGGGTTGATTATGGTAAAAAGAAGAATACATATAGGGATTAGTTTGCTTTTATTGGTTTCTTTAACTTTTTCAGCTTGCAACAAAAAACAGGCGTCTAAAACTTCAAATGAGACAGAAGGGAATACCGTAGCGGTTAGTGTAGCGGAGGCGTCCAGAAGGACGGTCAATTCTTTTACAACGTTAAACGGTAAGGTTCAGCCGATACGGGAAGTTAACATTGTTCCTAGAATGGCAGGTAAAGTGGCCAGTGTCAATTTTGAGGTAGGCCAATATGTGAGAGAGGGAGATATTTTATTTACCTTAGAAGACAAAGATATACGATTGCAGGTTAATCAGGCTGCTGCAACGCGCGATGCTGAAAAAGTTGCACTTGAAACAGCGAAAGGCGGAACTAAGGAACAGCAGATTAATCAGTTAAAAACAGCATTTGTTAATGCAGAAATTAATTTAAATGATGCAAAGTTAAACTATGAGAAAGCAAAGCAATTATATGAAGCCAATACGGCCGTCAAAACGGCAGAACTTAATTATAATAATGCGAAAGCGGAATATGAAAGAACAAAGCAGTTATATGAGGTGGGTGGAGTATCGCAACAAGCAATGGAAAAGGCCGAGACCAATTATCGCTTAATGGAAGAGCAATATACATCGGCCAAAATTACTGAAAGACAACCTCTTGAAGCGGCGGAAACCCGATTAAAATTAGCACAGGAACAATATGACGCTGCAAAGTCTGCTTTAGAAATTGCCGTAAATAAAGTTATTCCTGAAAGTATTAAAATGACAGAATCCCGATTCCAACAAGCACAAGCAGCTTATGACAGTGCTAATGCACAACTGGAAAAAACAATTGAACGAGCTCCTATTTCAGGTGTTATTGCAACAAAAAATATTAATGTAGGAGAAATGGTTGGCGTGACTGCTTCGGTAATGAGTATAATTGATTTAAGCTCAGTTACGGTTGATATTAATTTACCTGAAAACATTATTAATAAAATACAGTTAAATGATAAGGTAAAAGTTAATATACAAGCAGCTGGAATAGAAGGCTTGGAAGGACAAATTATCAGTATCAGTCCGGCGGCGGATCAAAGAACACAAGGGTATGCGGTGAAAGTATCCATTAATAATGAGAACGGGCTTCTTAAAAGCGGAATGTTTGCAGAAATAGAAATTACCACCGATGAAGTGCATGATGCAATTGCCGTACCTATAGAGTCTGTTGTAGAAGAAGACGGCAAGAAGTATGTTTTTGTTGTAAAAGGTGATCAAGCAGTTAAAACGGAAATCGTAACAGGTCTTGCAAATGATGAGTATGTTGAGGTTGTAGAGGGCTTACAGGGAAATGAGACGGTAGTGGTTAAAGGTCAAAACTTTATCAAAGATGATTCAAAAATTACAATCGTTGAACAGCGGTAAGGAGGAGAGAATATGAAACTTCATGAATTATCCGTTCGCCGCCCTGTAGCGACCCTTATGTGTATTATCATTGTTTTGGTTTTAGGGTGGGTGTCGCTAACTAAACTGCCCATTGATTTATTTCCAAATATCAATTATCCTATGGCCATTGTTGTTACAAATTATTCCGGCGTAGGACCCCAGGAAATAGAAAGCATGGTTACTAACACTATCGAAAATGCCATTGCAACCGTAAGTAATGTTAAGACCATTCAGTCCCAGTCTTCAGAAGGTACTTCTGTCGTTATTGCTGAATTTAATTCAGGGACCGATATGGATTTTGCTACTTTGGGAATGAGAGAAAAAATTGATTTGGTGAAAGGTTATCTCCCTGATGGTGTGGAGAATCCAATGGTTATACAGATGGACCCTTCTATGATTCCCATTGTTAGTTTGGGGATTACAAGTGACTCTAAAGACGAAGTGGAACTAAAAAAATTTGTTGAAGATAAAATTAAACCGAGATTAGAGCGACTTGACGGTGTTGCTTCCATATCCGTTACAGGGGGCAAAACACGGGAGATTAGTGTTAATGTTGACCCGGATAAAATGTCAGGGTATGGACTGGGATTTAACAATATAACCGGCACCTTGGCATCGGAGAATTTAAATTCCCCCGGTGGAACGGTGGATTACGGAGATAAAAGCCTTTTGGTCAGGACCACCGGAGAGTTCAAAAACATCGACCAGATAAAGAATATTCCCATCATGCTTCCTACAGGAGGAATCGTATATATAAGGGATGTTGCCGATGTAAAGGATGGGTATGCAGAAGACAGTTCCTATACAAGAATGAATGGTAAATCAAGTATTGGTATTAGCGCCCAAAAGCAAACCACTGCCAACACGGTGAAAGTGGTCAATAGAATAAAGAAAGAGATAGAGGCAATTTGTAATGAAAACAGCGATATCGATATTCAGTTGGTTTTTGACCAAGCGGAATTTATTGAAGATTCCATTGATAATGTAGCATCCAACGCAATTACCGGTGGTATATTGGCCGTCTTGATACTATTTGTATTTTTAAAAAATATAAGAACCACTTTTATTATAGGGACGTCTATTCCTATATCCATTATTTCGACGTTTGTATTGATTTATTTTTCAGGGCTTACCTTGAACATGGTATCGCTTGGAGGCTTGGCCTTAGGAGTCGGCATGCTTGTGGATAATTCCATTGTAGTTTTGGATAATATCTATAGGTATAGAATGGAAGGACATAGCCGTATTGAAGCGGCAAAATCGGGTACGGAAGAAATTGTCGGAGCGGTTCTTGCTTCCACACTTACAACGGTAGTGGTATTTTTACCGGTTGTTTTTGTGGAAGGAATTACTGCGGAAATATTTAAGGAATTGGCTTTGACGGTTACCTTTTCGTTAATGGCTTCCTTAATAGTTTCTATTACGCTGATTCCTATGCTTAGTTCAAAATACTTAAAGGTAGCGAAACCTCATGAAGCATCAAGGAATAGATTCATAAATAAAATCTTTGACAAATGGGATGATGTATTAAATGCAGTAGACGGTTTTTACAGAAAAATGCTTTCTTGGGTGTTGACCCATAGAAAAACAACCGTCATTGTTGTGGCGGTCATATCCGTTCTTAGCTTGTTGACGTTGCCTTTTATAGGAATGGAATTTTTCCCTTCCATGGATCAGGGACAGTTTACGGTTAGCATTGAATTGCCGGAAGATGCGCTGTTAAATGAAACCAATCAAATTACTCAAAAGGTGGAGGAAATCTTGGCGCCTATACCGGAGATGGATAAACTTTTTGTATCGGTTGGTTCCAGCAGTGAGATGGGAATCAATATGGGAGGTAATGCCAATGCTGCCACTATTAATGCAACATTAAAGCCGTTGAAAGAGCGAAACAGAAGTACGGCACAAGTGGTGGATGAGATTCGGAAACAAGTAAAACTTATTCCGGGTGCTGAGATTAAGGTTACTGAAGCCAGTTCTACGATGATGGGTGGAACCGGTTCACCCATATCCATTAGGATAAGCGGTCCGGATTTGGATAAGCTTGCCGAAATATCAAAGGAAGTTGTGGAAGTAGTAAAAAGTGTAGAAGGTACAAGAGAGGTAGAGTCCAGCATATCACAAGGAAGACCGGAAGCACAGATTTATGTGGACAGAGATAAGGCGGCATACTACGGTTTAGGTACGGCTCAAGTGGCATCTTCCATTCGCGTGGCTGTGGAAGGACAGGTAGCTACCCGTTATAAGGTGGCCGGTGATGAAATTGATGTGAGAGTGCAATACCCTAAAGAAAAAACGCAAACTTTTGAACAGTTGAAAAGTATAAAAATTACAACGCCGGCAGGTTCGGAAGTGCCGCTTATTGACGTTGCAAAAATCAATATAGAACAAGGACCTATTACTATAACACGTGAAAATCAGGAGCGATATGTAACGGTTAGCTCGCAAATTTTTGGACGTGATGTCGGAAGCATTAGCAGGGACATTCAGCAGAAACTGGAAGATATTTCTCTGCCATCCCAATATTCCATTGAATTCGGAGGACAGCAGGAACAAATGGTTGAGGCGTTTACCAGTTTGTTTCAAGCATTATTGCTTTCGGTCTTATTGGTGTATATGATTATGGCAGCTCAGTTTGAGTCATTGCTGTATCCGTTTATCATTATGTTTTCAGTGCCTTTGGCATATGCAGGTTCCGCTTTCGGTTTGTTTATTACCGGCCGTACGTTCAATGTTCCTGCGTTTATCGGCGTAATCATGCTTGCAGGTATTGTTGTTAACAATGCCATTGTTTTGGTAGACTATATTAATATATTAAGAAGCAGAGGCATGGAACGTTTTGATGCGATTATTAAAGCAGGTCCTACAAGGCTTCGTCCCATTCTCATGACCACCTTGACAACCATACTGGGATTAATTCCGCTTGCATTGGGAATCGGAGAAGGTGCGGAGTTACAGGCCCCTATGGCTACCGTTGTTATCGGAGGGCTTACCACTTCAACGGTGTTGACTTTAGTGATTATACCGGTTGTTTATACATTATTTGATGATTTGTCAAGAAAGACAAGAAAGAATAAGAAAAAACAGGTTGTGGCAGATCAACCTGCAGTATCGTCAAATTAATTTCTTAATATGAATATATGTAGGGCGACCTGTGGTCGCCCGGATAGCTTGAATTTGCGCAAGATATTAGGTATTGTGAAAACTTGGAACAACGATGTAGCGTAGGGACACCATACGTGGTGTCCGAGATGGTATATTCATATGCTATATGTGAACAAACATATATTCTAATGTAGGGCAAACAGTGTTCGCCCGTGGATATGTACTTATACATTTTAATCATATGTAGGGAACGCATTGCATGCATTCCGTAAAAAAACAATAATATACCGAGGTAGAATAATAAAAAGGAGTTGTAAAATATGAAAAAAAGAATACAGGCATTTGTCGTGTGTATCATGCTTTTGACGGCTGCGATGCCTTCTTACGGTGTGGAAGATACCGAAGTTATGAGCTTTACTTTGGAGCAGGCCGTCGAATATGCACTTGCCAATAATCCGCAAATTGCCATCAGTGAAACAGGCCTTGAAAAGGCAAAGGTGCAGGTAAAAGAGGCAGAAGCCGCAGTACGTGAGGTCAGGAAAGCCCAACGTAACGTTAATAAAGCTTCAGGAGGAACAGTTCCAAAAATTCCATCCACTTCTATGGCTTCCGCTGTGTTTAATTTTAATAATTTGCTTATAGAAGACGGGTTATACAAGAGAACGGCGGAAATGGGGCTTTTGCTTGCAGAAAAGCGGAAAATACAAGTAGAAGAGACTTTAAAATTTATGGTTGAAAACAGTTATTTTAATTTACTAAATGCACAGAATAAATTAAATATTCAGAATTCCATTTTAGACCTTGCGAAAAAGAACGTGGAAATTACCAATCAAAAATATTCTCAAGGCTTGGTATCTGAAATGGATGTTATTTCATCAAATATTGCTTTGGCACAGGCCGAAACCGAAAAAAAGGCAGCGGAAAGAGATTTGCAATATGCACAGATGAATTTTAACAGGACAGTAGGCCTGCCTTTGACGGCAACCGTTCAGCTCATTGATCAATTGAAAGCCAATCCGCCGGTTGAAGTTGATATTGAGCAGAAAATTAAAGAAGCGCTTGAAAACAGGATGGAGGTTATTCAGGCTTCCGAGCAATATGAAGTCGATAAACTGAACTTTGAGATTACAGGAAAGTGGTATACACCGAATACTTATAAATATCAAGAAGCAAAATATACAATGGATTCCAGTGCATATGCTCTTGAAAAGACCAAGCAGACCATTGAACTTTCCGTTCATAAGGCCTATATGGATATGCTTAATGCATATGGGAGTTTGACGGTATTGGAACAGTCTGTTGACCAGGTCAGAAAAGTCTATGAAATAAGTGAGATAAAATATAAGGCGGGAATGGCTACCAATACGGAAACGCTGGATTCATTAAACAAGCTGAAAGAAATCGAATTGCAAAGGGAACAAGTATTATTAGCCTATAATTTGGCACAGAAACAATTTGAAATATCGTGCGGAGTAGGATTAGCGTCAGATATGTTAGCAGGAATGTAAAATATTGGTTTTGGCTTGTTTTAACTTCTTCCCTGTGCTGGGAAGAAGTTAAGTCAAGCCTTATTCCCTGCTGAGATGGTATTTGTTTTAATAACTCGCCAGCCTTGACTTCTGTTCTGACTGTTATCAGCTTTTCTCTGCCAACCAATTCAACTTCTTTATTCATCCTGAAACCATTCCTGTTATGATTCATGTCATATATGATTACACGGCTTGTATGAAAACTTTACCCCGGGGTAAAGTTTTCATACAAGCTATGTAATTACATCAAGTCGTTCCTCTATAATATTATGCAATGCTTAATAAAAGGGTTCACGAAAAAATATTTGAGTTATGTTAACAAAAACAAGCCTTCTCCCCATGAACATCCGAAAATTTTATAAAAATGGTTGCATTTCTTCCATTATAAGGATATAATTATGATAGCGGAGGAAAATTAAAGAGTCGCCATAGTTTTTGAGTGTTGGCTCCACTCAAAAACTCATGCAGGTAGTGTGGGTACCTACACGGATAGCATACGCATCGTAGATGCGAGGGCTATCATTGCGACTTTATGTTATTATACAGCATTTGGCTGATATTTGCAACAACATTTGCAATAACATAGGCGCACGTGTAGGAAATGATGCTTTCCTGCATGTGCGCTTTTTAATTTTCCTCCCAACAAACAAGTTTGTTTTTGGGAGGAAAATATATATATGATGAGCGAGGAATATTTGCACAAGATGATGTTAAATATGCCGGATGACGTACTGGAAAGGCTGAAGGATATTGCCATTGAGTGTATTAAATTGGAGGCGGAAACACGTCATCCGGACATCTCTGTTTGTCGGAGAAAGACTATCCAAAAGAGAATGGAGGAGCTAATTCGAGAGAGGGATAGGATTATTTATGAACATATGCCGTAGGAACGGTTTGAAACCGCTGAAAAACGCTAAATAAAAAATGTAAAATATTAAAAATATTTCAATGGATATATAGACAAAAGCGCCTACAATGGTATAATAGAATTGACTAAAAAAATTTTACGATTATTATGTTTTTTTATTAATAATATATTGAATATATTGACGTTATTCTATAGTAATTTATTACGTTTGCCGTAAAAAGGTGCAAAGGCAATAACAAGAAAGTAAATAGAAACGCACATTTTTTATCTTTGTTTTATAGGTAGATAATAAAAGTATTGTTAAAAGGCAGATTATAAAAATGGGAGGAGTTAAGTTTGTTTAAAAAAAGTGGAATAGTATTAATATTCATGATTTTAAATTTATCTTTGTGTCTGAATAATTTTAATGCAGATTGGAGTTTAACTATTTATTCCGAAGAAATTTTACATGAAGAAGTTCGGGTATGTTTAAATGGCGAATACCTGTATTTTGATATTCCTCCTGTTGTCATTGAAGGTAGAACGTTAGTTCCTATGCGAACGATTTTTGAAAAACTTGGATATACTGTTGATTGGAATGAATATAAACAGCGCATTATTGCAAAGAATGGCAGTTCTTCTATTCAACTTGACATAGGTGATACGCTTGCAATTTTAAATGACTATGATTCTGCAGTGTCACTAGATGTTCCTGCACAGATTATTAACGGTAGAACAATGGTGCCGCTTAGGTTTGTTGCTGAAGCTGCATACTATGATGTATTATGGGATGAGCGAAGCAATACTGTTTATATCGAACCGTTATTTGATGGTATTGGCGCACCACGGCAATATCAAAAGATTGCTATGCTAAATGATGAATTAGTGTTTACAGGTGGCTATAAAATCTCTCATGATGGAAAAATTTTTGAAGAAGTCCAATATGCTAACTCTAATTCTTTGCAAATTGTCGGTGATTTTTTGTACTATAGAAACAATGAATTTTTTTTATGCCGTGCAAATATCAAAACGGATGAAATAGAAAAGGTAACCGATTTTCCTGTTGCTAATGTAACGGTTGTGAATGACAAATTGTATTATAGTAAAATGAGTGACAGTTCTCATGTTCTTTTTCAGTCCGATTTAGAGGGTAATAATGAAAAGCTTGTGATAAATCAACCGTGTGATAATTATAGAATAATGGATGATAAAATTTATTATATTCATATGCACAATCGAAAATTGTTTGAATATTCTCTCACAACGGGTGGAACAAAAATTATTTATGATGATTTTACTACTTGTTTAGATATTTCATCGGATCATAAAGTTTATTATGGAATGGCAAAATACACTGATGAAAAGACGCCGCTTATTTATAAAGGTGTTGGTTGCTTTGATGCTTTAAATGATTCAATTCGACCTGTATTGGAGTTGAAAGATAAAAGGGTGGATGATTTGTGGGTATTAGGTGACAATTTATTTTATCAAGCTGAATTTTCTATTGGGCATTATGATTTATATCGATATAGTTTAAAATATGGATATGATATAAAAATTTTAAGTGATATTCTTGGTGGTACTGAGATACATGGAAAAAGAATATTTTATTATCCTGCGAACGATGATTATCCTTTAGCTATGGCTCCGGAAGGTGAATCTGCATTATATATAGCAAATACACGAGGTTCGAATGGATTTCCTTTGATGTCATTGGTTTTTTCTGGCATAGGTTGGTATGCAGTTAAGCAAAATGTACCGGAACAAGAGTATTTTGATGATTATCTTGATCGTGATATAAAAAACTATGTAGGTGAGAAATATGGAAATTTTATCAATTATGAATATCTATTATTAAGTAAGCAACCGGAAACTGATATGAATGGCGGTGCATCATTTTATATGTGGATTGAATTATTTTCCGTTGATAACACATTGATGGATGCCGGTGTGATTTGCCTTAGAGCCAAAGACAAAGAGCAGTTTATTGTTAGCCATTTTACATCCAGAGAGGAAATTATTGAAGATACATCATGTGTAAATGCTTATCCTAAAGTTATACGTAAAAGGATTCTTGAATTGGCTGGGATATAAAAAATAAAATGATCATGCATGCTTAAAATACTTTTGTAGATTTACAGGATAAGGCGCAATATAAATAATATAGTTTATTTATTTGGAGGGTATAAAAAATGAACACAAAAAATAATGTTAAGTTTAAAGAAGTACAAAAATTTAAACAAATTATTCTATGGCTGGTTGTGATAATACCTTCAGGAGTCTTGCTGTATGGAGTCATTCAACAAGTGATATTTGGAAAACCTTTTGGTGACCAACCCGTATCGGATATTTCACTCATTATGATGTTTGTCCTTATAGGCTTAGGACTTCCGGTACTGTTTTATCATTCCAAGCTCATTACGGAAGTTCGTGAAGATGGAATTTATTTTAAGTTTGTTCCTTTTCATTTTAAGACTCATAAATTTTTATTGAAAGATATTGATAAGTATTATATTAGAAACTATAGTCCGATTAAAGAATATGGCGGCTGGGGAATAAGGTTTGGCCCCATGGGTAAGGCATATAATCTTTATGGGAATACAGGCATGCAATTGGAATTGAAGAATGGTAAAAGGATTCTCTTAGGGACTCAAAGACCTGATGAGTTTAAACAAGCTATGGATGATGTATTTGAAGCAGCAGCCAATGAATTGTAAAAGCGTAGATGGGATATATTATTTTGCATTGAATTCCCTTAAGGCAAATGATATAATTCTGTATGAGGTGGTTTGAAATACCACCTTTTTTTTCGAGGAATATTAGGGCAAGATATTTTAAAGTTTGGTGTGGAAGCATGGTTCCGGTACAGTTATAAAAAACTGAAACTTTTATTTACTCTTTTTTTTCTTTTAAATGATTGGTATAATATATCTAATTGTTTGAATACATTATTGTTGAAGATACTTAGTATATCCGGATAGAATTACATTCAGAGAGGCGTGATGGTATTGAGCAAGGCTCATAAGCAGACGTTTTTACAAGGGGCTTTAATATTAGCGGTAGCAAATGTGATTGTTAAAATTATCGGTGCAGGGTTTAAGATTCCTCTGGCACGGTTAATCGGTGAAGACGGGGGCGGATTGTTTAATACGGCCTATACCATGTATACCTGGATGTTTGTTATTGCTACGGCCGGTTTGCCTGTTGCGGTATCAAAAATGGTTTCGGAAAGTATTGCTCGTAATAATCGATATGAAGCACATAGGATTTTTCATGTAGCGTTTTATTTATTAAGCTTTATTGGAATGATAGGTACGGCTGTTTTATTTTTCGGAGCCCGTTTTTTTGCCGATATATTAAGTAACTCACGTGCGGCGGTTGCTATTATGGCCGTATCACCTGCATTATTGTTTGTTGCAATCATGTCGGCATATAGAGGATATTTTCAAGGAATGCAAAATATGATCCCTACTGCTGTTTCTGAAGTAATAGAGGCGTTAGGAAAGCTGATTATCGGATATATATTGGCTAGTATATGGCTCCACAGAGGGGTTGAATATTCTGCTGCAGGAGCTGTTCTTGGAGTTTCTGCAGGAGCCTTTTTGGGCGCGGCCGGCCTGTATTTTATTTATCAGGTTTATCACGGAAAGATGATGGAAGAAGTAAGGTTTTCCAAGGAACGGTCGGTAAAAGTGAAGCCTGCGGGTAGAATTTTAAAAGAACTTGTTAAAATTGCAATACCCATTACCATAGGAGCTTCTGTATTTAGTTTGACCAATGTCATTGATTTGGCGCTGGTGATGAACCGATTGTCTTCTATTGGGTTGGGAGAGGTTGAGGTAAGCAGTTTATACGGTTCATACTCTATGTATGCCGTTCCGTTGTTTAATCTTCCGCCGACCCTGATATCTTCCCTGAGCATAAGCATTGTTCCTGTTATAGCAAGTGCTTTGGCTGTACATAATACAAAATTGGCCAAGGCGACAACCGAGTCTGCGCTCAGAATTACCATGTTGTTTGCTCTTCCATGTGCAGTAGGGTTATCTGTGTTATCGGAACCTATTTTACAATTTGTGTACGATAATGCAAATGCAACAACACTGCTCCAAATATTGGGCATAGCAGTAGTATTTGTATCCATGGTTATGGTGTCCAATGCAATATTGCAAGCATCAGGGAAAGTAATGATTCCTGTACGAAACATGTTCATAGGCGGTGCTGCGAAGGTGATTTCAAACTATATTTTAGTGGGAATTCCGCAAATTAATATTCACGGTGCACCTATTGGAACCAATTTATGTTATATTATTATTATTACTTTAAATCTGCTGGAAGTCAAAAAAGTAACCGGTGCGGAATATAAGTTTACGGATTTTTTTGTAAAACCGTTGATTGCTGTCGGTTCTATGGCTGTATCCGTTTTATTTGGGTATAATAAGTTTATAGAAATTTGGCAGAGCAACAGTTTGGCCACCATAGGGGCCATTGTGGTAGGTGCCGTTATATATACATTGATGCTGTTTGCCGTCAGAGCCGTTAAAAAAGAAGATATTGAAATGCTTCCAAAAGGAAAAGGTATGGTAAAAGCACTAAATAGAATGAAATTGCTTAAATAATATTGACAAAAAAGAAGGTGTGTTACATATGACAAAGAAACAATATACGTTTCAGGATCTTTTAGATATTATGCAATTACTGAGAAGTGAGAAAGGATGTCCGTGGGACAGGGAGCAGACTCATGAAAGTTTAAAGAAGTACCTTATTGAGGAAACTTATGAAGTTTTAGAGGCCCTTGATTCAGGCGATAAAAAGAAATTTGCCGATGAGTTGGGGGATTTACTGCTTCAAATTGTATTTCATGCCCAGATTGGTAAAGAGGAAGGCACTTTTGATATTAATGATGTTATTTCGATGATTTGTCAAAAGATGATTGACAGACATACTCACGTTTTCGGCAACGATAAGGCAGATACGCCTGATGAAGTTTTGAATAATTGGGATGATATTAAGAAAAAAGAAAAAGGCTTAAAAAGCCATACACAGGTATTGAGAGATGTGTCCTCCTATTTACCTGCGCTGATGAGAAGTTATAAGGTTCAGGAGAAAGCTGCCAAGGTAGGTTTTGACTGGGACGATGTTCAGGGGGCAATCGATAAGGTTTATGAAGAAATAAATGAATTAAAAGATGTATATAAATCCAAAAATATGGCAAAAATTGAAGAAGAGATAGGAGATCTCCTTTTTGCAGTGGTGAATGTTGCCAGATTTTTAAACGTTCAACCTGAATTGGCACTTTCACAGACCACAGAAAAGTTTATAAACAGATTTGAGTACATTGAGAAAAATGCTAAAAGATTTAACAAAAAAATTGAAGAAATGACAATAAATGAAATGGATTTGCTATGGAATGAAGCAAAAACACATAATTTTTAAAAAAAAGTTTAAAACTATAGTAAAAAAAGAAGGATTTTTTAAATATTTAGCGAATATGCTATATGTACAAAATTTACAATTAGGAGGTACGGATTATGAATAAGGCAGAATTAGTAGCCAGCATGGCTGAGAAAAGTGGATTGTCTAAAAAGGATGCTGAAAAAGCATTGAATGCATTTATCGAAAGCGTTCAGGGTGCTTTAGTGAAAGGTGACAAAGTACAGTTAGTAGGTTTCGGTTCATTCGAAGTAAGACAAAGAGCAGAAAGAAAAGGTAGAAATCCTCAAACAAAAGAAGAAATTGTCATTCCTGCTTCTAAGGTTCCTGTATTTAAAGTAGGAAAAGCTTTTAAAGATGCTGTAAGTAAATAAAAATAGATTAGAAATAGAAATTTATAACTTAACTTTCTAAAAAATTTTATTTCAATCAGAAAAATCAGGCTAAACCCCTGATTTTTTTGTCTTGAGAGGAGAACATTGTTTGAGACTTGACAAGTATTTGAAGAATTCAAGATTGATTAAGCGAAGAACTATAGCAAATGAGGCATGCGATCAGGGAAGAGTGAAAATCAATGATAAGGTAGCCAAGGCAGGAGCAGAGGTAAAAGTCGGGGATATCATTGAGATTCAATTTGGTGACAAAACTGTTAAGGTTGAAGTGCTTAACATATCGGAGCATGTTTCAAAAGATGACGCATCAGGAATGTATAGGGTTATTGAAAAAAGTTGACAGTAAGTAATCTACTGTCAACTTTTTTTGTTACTAGCATACTTATTTAATTTAATAGTATGTATGATTTATTAATGAATCTATCGGAATCAATTACTTTTTAATTTTGCATTTTGCATTCTCCATTCTCAATTTTCATTCTTAAAAAGCTTGTCATATTGAATTGTTTTTCAGCATATACATATTAGTAACATAAAATTTCATGACTAATTGTCAGGGGGGATTTTGATTATGGAAGACAAAAAGATGAATAAATCGTTATCAAGAGAATCCATACATAATATTATTATGGAAAATCGAGAAAAAATGAGTGTATCGGGCGTTTTGGACGTAGAAAGTTTTGATGAAGAAACCATTATTCTGCATACGGAACAAGGTGTCTTAATTGTTAAGGGAGAAGATTTACATATTAACAAGCTTAATATTGAAAGTGGGGAACTAATCATAGACGGTATTATTGACAGCTTAACATATACCGATCAGGACGGAACAAGGTCAAAGGGTATGAGTTTCTTTAGTAAGATCTTTCGCTAGGGATGTAAATAAGCTGTTATCATTGGGGTGAGTTGGGTGGAAGTTTCTGTAACAAATCAGGCCTTCGTTTTCTTAAGTTCTGTTATAGGAGGATTAATTGTAGGTTTTTTGTTCGATGTTTTTAGAATATTCAGAAAAGTCATCAAGACTGCTAATATTATTACCTATTTGCAAGATCTGCTTTTCTGGATTCTTGTTTCATTGATTATTTTTACATTGGTTTTTATTACGAATCATGGTGAATTGCGATGGTATGAGTTTGTCGGAGTTATTCTGGGAGTTATATTTTACAGCATGTTGTTTAGCGCATACGTAATGAGGGTATCTGTTACGGTGATTAATTTTATAAAAAGAATATTGTTATATCTATTAAGGATTATACTGTTTCCTTTTATGATTATATATAAAATCATAAAAAGACCGATGGCTAAGTTGAGAAGATATTTTTGTAAACTCAGAGGATATATAAAAAGAATAATGAAAAGATGGAGACATAAAATTTTCAGTACATTTAAAAATGTAAAAATTATGCTTAAAAAAGTGTGATATCGGCAGGATTTTTTTGTTTTACGAAGAATATCTATAACAATATAAATTTATTTATGGTAAAGGTGCGGAAATCATGAAAAACAAAAGATTATTCACTTATTTAATAAGGACGGGAATGATAGGGTTTTCAGTATATGTAGTGTTTATTTTTATTCAACAACAGAATGCTTTGAATTCTTATAGACAGCAAGAACAGTATTATCTTAAAAGAATCGAAGAAGAGCAACGTAAAGCGGAAGAATTGAAAAGGTTGGAAGCAGTCTATAATACTGATGAATATACGGAAAAGATTGCACGGGATAAGCTTGGGTTGGTTAAACCGGGTGAAAAGATATTTATTGACGCATCGAATCGATAATTTGCTTGACAGCAAAAGCAAAGACATATATAATTAGCGTATACAATAAAAGCCACAAAGGCTTGTTGAGAAACTATAAGGAGGATTTTTTTTAATGTTAGTGGAAGTAGGAAAAGTAGTTGAAGGAAAAGTAACCGGTATTACAGGGTTTGGTGCTTTCGTTCAACTACCTGATGGCAAGACGGGATTGGTTCATATTTCAGAGGTATCTGCAGAGTATGTAAAGGATATCAATCATCATTTAAAAGAACATCAAGTAGTAAAGGTAAAAGTATTATCGGTTGATGAGAAAGGAAAAATTAGCCTTTCGATTAAACGCGCTCAGGAAAATCAGCAAGAGGGAATACAAAAAAATTCTGTTCGGCCTATCGATATTGACTGGTCACGAAAAAAGCAGTTCGATCATTTGTCCTTTGAAGATAAGTTAATGAAGTTTAAACAGGATAGTGACGAAAGGATGCAGGACCTTAGAAGAAATATTGAATCTAAAAGAGGTGGAGGATACAGGAGGTCTGCTAACATATTTTAATGACGGATGTATAGAATAATTTATGGTGGTGATATCCGGGGAAAGTCCCCGGTTTTATATTTTCATAAATTTCCTTAAAAAAACTTGTTAAAAACTATTGACAAAAAGAATGAAAACGTGTAAAATGGTACTTGTCGCTGAAGCGAGGAAAGGTTGTAACTGCCGGAGTGGCGGAATTGGCAGACGCACAGGACTTAAAATCCTGCGGTCCCAAAAAGACCGTACCGGTTCGATTCCGGTCTCCGGCACCAGTGGAATGAGGGTAGTTAATTTAAAAAATTGATATATCGCGGGGTGGAGCAGTCCGGTAGCTCGTCGGGCTCATAACCCGAAGGTCGGAGGTTCAAAT